>Ga0209322_10000022_pt1 | contig 68876 bp, 71 predicted proteins | sample Rifsed19ft1_FD_184013 | JGI IMG/M metagenome (GOLD analysis project Ga0209322, IMG submission 184013) | Soil microbial communities from Rifle, Colorado, USA - sediment 19ft 1 (version 2) | ecosystem: Environmental > Terrestrial > Deep subsurface > Rock core/Sediment | place: Rifle, Colorado... | reverse complement strand
CGCACGTTGTCGTCAAACGCAAAGACGACCCGGAACTCCGCCGCGTCAAAACGGTCGAGCGTGTCCACCGGCACGGACACTTCCACATTGGACCCACGGGCTCCCGCGGAGACGGAACCAACGGGCTGCCAACCATTCCAATTCAGCTGGTCGGAAGCCTGGAACCGCTGCAGTCGGGTGTCCTCGACGCGCTCCCCGACCCCAGAGATTTGGGCCAGGTTGTCCGCGCCGATCGCTCCGATTCCGTATCCCGTCGTCGAGTTCCCATCCGCGTCTACGAACATGTAAACGCTATCGTAGTCCGATGGGTCGGCGAACGCCCGCCCCTCGACTTGGACCCGGGCGAACAGCAACCCGTATGTCGAATCGTAGAGGACGGAGGACGAGCGGATCGTGGCGTTCGGGTTGTCCGTGGCCGTGCCCATGAGATAGGAGGGCGCGCGAGCCACCGCCCAGTCATCCACGTCCCCGTCGACCTCGATCGGGGGGACGGGCGGCTCGCTGATGATTCCCGCCGCGATGGAGAACAGCATGAGGAGGGAGGCGCCAATCGCCGCGTAGCGCGGCGTCAGATTCCGGCGCGGGAAACGGATCTCCGCGATCGCCCCGCCGGTCACGAACCCGGTCCCGTTGATGAGCCCGTTCACACGGCCCCGACCGTTCACGAGTCCATGCCCATTGACCAGCCCCCTTCGGCCGGCCTCTGCGACCGGGGGAGGACGTGCGGAGGGTTCTGGCGGTGGGGGAGGGGACGGTGGCTGGACGGGGCGCGTCATGGGCTCCGGCGGGAGGGGTGGAGGCGGCGAGGGCACTGTCCGCAGGACTCGGGCGGGCGGAGCCTGAGGCGGCGAAGCGAAGTACTTGTCCACGGCCTGCTTGATCAGGCGGGCTTCTGCGGGTGCGACGCCGAAGATCCCCGCCAGGTCCGCCGTGTCCGAGGCGGCAATCTGGTCCAGGTCCTGAAAGAACCCGGAGGAGGACTCCGCGGCCCGGCGACTCACTCCCGGAAGCCGGAGGAGGAACGCAAGCATCCATCGCTTCCGATCCACCACCTCCGGGGGGATCTCAGGCTTCAGGGGCGGGGGCGGTGCCTTCACGTCGCCCGCGACCGCACGCTCGAGCTCATCGAGGAGGCGTTCCTCCTCGATTTCCTCATGGGCAGCCTGGTCCGCTTCCGCGAGGCCGCCCAGCGCCGCAAGAGCCTCGTCCTCCCCCTCCGGCCGCGGCGGACGGGCCGGGAGCGATGCGCGCTGGCTGACGATCTCCGGGCCCGCCTCGGGGACGAGGAGGCGTAGGACCTGCGCGGCGGCACCCGTCCCCTTCACGCTTCCGAGCGCGCGCGCCTTTGCCTGGAGGGTTCGCCGGTCATCCGGCCTTCGCTCGAGGACCTTGTCCAGCGAGGCCAGCGCCTCGGCGGGACGGCCGGCCGCGAGGAGGAGGATCCCGCGGGCGTATTGGACATCCGAATCCTCGCGGGTCCGATGCAGAAGGTCGTCATAGAACCCCAGGAGGCGGACGACCTCGTCGGCGACCAGCGACCGGCGGAGTTCCTCGTCGAGCTCCGCGACGTCGAACGCGGCTCCACAGTCGCGGCAGTGCGTCGCGAACAGAGACGTGATCGTCCCGCAGACGGGACACTCGCATCGCTCGGACAGCACCTCCGCCTCCGTACTCGGTCGCTCGCCGGGAAGCGAAGACCGAAGTGACTCCCGAATCCGTGATGCCGCGCGCGCGCCGATGCCCCTGACCCGGGCGAGTTCCTCCTCCGTTGCGCGGGCGAGTTTCCACGGCGCGGTATACCCCGCGGCGCAAAGGATCTCCGCCTTCTGGCGCGGCAGTCCGGTCAGGCGCGCGACCTCATGGACGTCCGCGTCCCCATACTCCCCTTGGACGCGGCGCCGCAACCGTGCGGTCGCGGTCCCCTGCGACGCCAGAACCGCGTGGCCGTTCGGGCACTCCGCGAGGCCCGGCCGAATCGGGGTCCTGCAGGCCGGGCAAGTCAGGCCCTCGTCCTTTGCGATTTCCGCGTACGGGAAGCGGGCGTTGCAGGCGCTGCAGACGAAGTGCGTCGGGTTCGTCGCTCCGCAGTCCTCACACGCAATCTGTGGACCGACGCCGTCCAACCTGTCCCGGACGACCACGGAGTTGCACGACAGGCATGCGGAGAGGGGGAGCAGCCGACCGAAGCAAAGAGGGCACTCACTGAGATTCCCGAGGCGCGGCACCTATGCCGCCCCCGGTGCGCGGGCCCGAGAAAGCAGTTCCCGTGCCGCCCCGAACCGTGGGCTGAACTCGAGCGCCTTCTCGAAGCACGTCACCGACGCCTTCGGGCGACCTGCCTCGAGCAGGATCCGCCCCTTGTGAAACCACGCATCCGCGAAGTCGGGTCTGCGCTTGAGAACACGGTCGTAGCAATCCAAGGCGTCGTCGTATCGCCCCTGCTGTGCCAGGGCGGAGCCCTTGTTCATGAGAGCGGCGGCGTAGTCCGCGTCCGCCCTGAGCGCTCGCTCGAAACACTCGAGGGCCTCCTCGTACTTCCCTTGACGGGAGAAGAGGATCCCGCGGTTGCTCCACACCAACTCATGATTCGGAGCGAGCTCGAGCGCGACATCGAGCGCCGCACGTGCCCTGGCGAAGTTCCCTGTGTGGAGAAGCGTGACCGCCTTGTTGACCCAGCCCTCCGCGTAGTCGGGGCGGAGCTTGATCGCGCGGTTGTGACATCGGAGGGCCTCCTGAGGCCGGCCTAGGCCCTCGAGCACGAGGGCCTTGTTGTTCCACGCGAACGCGTTCTCCGGGTCCTCGTCAATCGCGGCGCCATACGCCTTCAGGGCGAAGGCCAGATCCCCCTTCCGGAGGGCTTCGTTCCCCTCGCGGAGATGCCCCGCGGACCGCCGCACGGCCTTCCCAGGGCGAGGTGCTCTGCTAGGGGTACGGCGAGGGGAAGCCATGGGGGGCTCCGAACGACGAATGTTAATGTATTTAAGTCAATTGCCAAGAATCCGCAGGATGACAAACACGACCGTGCGCGAGCGAGCATTGATCCTTTGTGACGGGTACTTCGGGACGAACGCGGGCAAGACCGCGAACGGACTCGTGCGGCACTCCGCACGATACGCCATCGTGGGCGTCGTCGACCGCGCCACGGCCGGGGCCGATGCGGGGGCCTTGCTCGACGGAATCCCGAGGAACATCCCAATCGTCGCCTCCCTCGAAGAGGGAATCGATCGGTGCCGACCCGACACCGTGATCATCGGCGTGGCCACGTTTGGCGGCTACATCCCGGCTGAATTCCGTCCCGCGATTCGCGCGGCGATCGAACGCGGACTGAACGTCGTGTCCGGACTTCACGAGTATCTCGCGGAAGACCCCGAATTCGCTCCTCTGGCGGCGAAGCATGGTGTCGCCCTCGTGGATGTTCGAAGGCCGCGGCCCCTGAGGGAACTCCGCCAATTCAGCGACATCGTGCGGTCCCTTCCGTGCCTCCGCCTCCCCGTCTTGGGAACGGACGGCTCAATCGGGAAGCGTACGACGGCGATTCTCCTGACGGGCGCCTTGAACGCGACCGGCGTGAAGGCGACGTTCGTCGCCACCGGTCAGACCGGGCTCCTGCAGGGGGCGGAGTACGGTGTCGCGATCGATGGGATCCGAGGCGACTTCGTCGTTGGCGAGCTCGAGTGGCAGATTGCGCGCGCGTATGCAGAGACGAAGCCGCGTGTCGTCGTGGTCGAGGGGCAGGGGAGCATCAGCCATCCTTCGTACGTCACGGGGACGCGGGCGATCCTGATGGCGTCCATGCCCCAGGCGATGGTCCTTCAGCATGCGCCTGCACGGGTGACGCGGAACTTTCGACGGGAGGTGGTCGCCTGGCCGATGCCGAGTCTCGAGGACGAGATCCGAATGCTCGAATCATCCTCTTCCGGGAAGGTGGTTGCGCTCGCCCTGAATCACGAGGACATGACGCGCGAGCAGGTCGACGCGACCACGAGGGAATATGAAGCGAAATACGGACTCCCGACCTGCGACCCGTTGTGGCACGGGGTCGACAAGCTCGTAAGCGCGGTCCGGAGCCAGCTCCCATGACGCGAGTTCCAAAGTCCCACCCACGGCACAAGTCCCTCGTGACGCGGGAAACGCTCGTGGCGGCACACCGCCGGGGGATCGCCGTGCTGGAGGGCCTGATCGCCCATGGTCGCGGAGAGGCTTGGGACTACCTCCTCGGGGAGGAGACGAGCGCGCCCGCCCTCGTGGCGGAGCGCGCTGCCGCGGCCTTCCTCCTCACGGCCAACCGTCCCGTGATTTCCGTGAACGGGAACGTGGCCGCCCTCGCGGCGAGACCGGTCGTACGCCTGGCGAAGGCCGTCCCTGCGCGGATCGAGGTGAACCTTTTCCACCGAACGGAAGCGCGTGTTGGGCGAATCGTGTCCGTTCTGAAAGAAGTCGGCGAGGCCGACATCTTGGGGCCGCGACCGGACGCGCGAATCCCCGGGCTGGAATCGAGACGGGCGCGATGCCACCGCGAGGGGATATACCGGGCGGACGTCGTTCTCGTTCCACTCGAGGACGGCGACCGAGCCGAGGCGCTGACCCGGATGGGAAAGACCGTGATCAGCGTGGACCTGAATCCCCTGTCCCGCACGACCCTGACGGCAACCGTACCCGTCATCGACGAGCTCACCCGCGCGCTTTCGAGCATCGAGCGCTTTGTCCGGACGCTGAAGGCGAGTCCCTCGGAGGCCGTGCGCATCTCGCGGGGATATGACCGCGCCGGGAACTTGGCGGCGAACTACGCGTTCATCCGCTGGCGGCTCGCGGAACTCGTCCGAGCTGCGAGAGCCGATGGGCGGACGGGGGGACGGAGGAAGCGATAAGCCGCGGGCCGCGATATGGCCTCCGTGGGCCTCTTGGATGGTTCCGTGCCGGAAGGCGTCTCAACTCGCTCGGGGCCTCACCGCGTTCCTGGGGGAGCCGGGCGCGATGCGGGAACACGGGCGTGGGTGACGATTTCGGAAGTGGTCACAAAAGTTTATCTGCGGTGCCAGGGATGGCTCATTCCCGTGATGGCATGAAGTACATTTTCGTCACGGGAGGCGTGATGTCCGGCCTCGGGAAGGGCATCACGACGTCGAGCATCGGCGTGCTCTTGGAATCGAAAGGGCTGAAGGTGGTCCCGGTCAAGATCGACCCATATCTGAATGTGGACGCGGGCACGATGAACCCGTACCAACATGGGGAGGTGTTCGTCCTCGACGATGGCGCGGAGGTCGACCTCGACCTCGGCAACTATGAGCGATTCCTGGACGTGAACCTGACCGGGGACAACAACATCACGACCGGCAAGATCTACAGGGCAGTCATCGAGAAGGAGCGGACCGGCGACTACCTCGGCAAGACCGTGCAGATCATTCCGCACGTGACCGACGAGATCAAGGAATGGCTTCGCCGCGTCGGGCGGGCCGGGGCCGCCGACGTGGTCCTCGTTGAGGTCGGTGGCACCGTGGGCGACATCGAGGGCGCCCCGTTCCTCGAGGCCGCGCGACAGATGGCGATGGAGGAGGGCCGGGCGAACGTCCTCTTCGTCCATACGACCCTCGTCCCCATCGTGGAGACCGTCGGCGAGCAGAAGACGAAGCCCACGCAGCAGTCCGTGCGCGAGCTTCGAAGCATCGGAATCCAGCCCTCAGCGATCGTTGCCCGTGGGGAAGTACCGCTCCAAGAAGAAATTCGCAAGAAGATCGCGTTCTTCTGCGATGTCCCCGTCGAGGGCGTCGTCAGCGCCCCGAATGCGAAGGCGATCTACGACGTGCCAATCATCCTCGACGAGCAGAGACTGACGCACTACATCATGGGCCGTTTGGAACTTCAGGAGACGCGGCAGGACATGAGCGGCTGGCGGGAGTTCCTGGACCGGCTCCACAACCCGGAACGCGAGTGCACGATCGCGCTCGTCGGTAAGTACACGCACCTCCGAGACTCGTACCTCTCGCACATCGAAGCGTTCCATCACGCGAGCGCCGCCACCCGGTGCCGCGTCCGGATCCGATGGGTCGAGAGCATGGACATCGAGACGAGGGGTGCGGAGGCCCTTCTCAGTGGCGCGGAGGGAATCCTCGTGCCCGGCGGCTTCGGGGACCGCGGGATCGAGGGGAAGATCGCCGCAATCGCCTACGCGCGCGAGAACAAGATCCCGTTCCAGGGCGTCTGCCTCGGCTTCCAGCTCGCGACAATCGAGTTCGCCCGTCACGTCCTTGACCTCGAAGGCGCGAACAGTTCCGAGTTCAACCCGAAGACAGCCCATCCTGTGGTGGACCTGCTGCCGGAGCAGAAGGCGGTGACGGCGAAGGGCGCAACGATGCGCTTGGGGGCGCACGAGGTGACGCTGGCGCCGGGGAGCAAGGCCGCTAGGCTGTATGGAGACACGACAATCCACGAGCGGCACCGCCACCGATACGAGATTAATCCAGGCTACCTCGAGAAAATCCAAGAGGCAGGGATGCAATACGTCGGTCGTTCCGACAACGATCGAAGGATGGAAATCCTCGAGCTCAACGGGCACCCGTATTTCGTCGCGTCTCAGTTCCATCCCGAGCTGCGGTCCCGGCCTCTTCGACCCTCTCCCATCCACCTAGGCCTCGTCCGCGCGGCCTCACAGGCCGCAGGCTGACCTCTGACTTCTAGTACGCGGCGAGCATCCCTCCGACCGGACATGGGGTGCTCCTGACGATCGATGGCTCCCGCATTCTCCATTTCGAGATTCCTGCCCGGCGATGCGCCCGGGGTCCGAGAGATCTACCCTGACTTTCTAACTGAATGCTCTCCACTCCTCCGGCGGGGCGTGCTGTTCGTTGCCCGACAAAGCGGTCGTGTCGTAGGGTTCACGTTCGTGAAGTGGCTCCGCGAACGATGCTACTACGACAGGGAGGTTACCCGTTACGCGGAGATCACGGAGGTCCACGTCCGCACCGGGTGTGGCAGCCGGGGCATCGGAACCGCACTCGTTACTCGGGCTGTGCGCGAGGCGAGACGATACGGATACGAATGCGTGTACGTCATCACGGACGACTTCAACGCCGCGGCCCGTCGGGTGTACGAGAAGTGCGCCTTCCCCCCACACAACCACGTAATTCGATATCGTCGAAGCCTGCGTCAGCCGCGGCGCGTCACATCTTCCGGACGTCCTCGAGAACGGCGACAATCCACGCGCGGCCCTGATCGGACTTCACGAGCCTGACGTATTCCGTGAACTGGGGATCCACCTCGTAGGGGGCTGCGAACTCCACGATCTGCTCGTACGTGAGCGTTCGCAGCGCGCCGAATGCTTGGGGGACAAACGTGCGCAGCAGGGAGAGCTCTCCTCTCGACGGCCTTCGGTTCTTCCGGATGTACTCGGCAATCGTCGGCAGGTACTGGAGGAATTGGCGCGCCTCCGGAGGCACCGCAGGGGCCGTCACGCCGGAGAGAACCTGAGCAGAGGCATCAAGGTTCGGGCCCGACGAGGAAAGCTTTAACCCCACCCGCCGCTCTTGGTCGCCGTTCGCAATGGATGGAACGTACGAGACGCTGTTGAAACGGGCCAAGGAGGCGCTGCCGAAACCGGTCACGGCGGGCGAGCGATTCCACGTGCCGGAGGCGGATCTAATCCAGGAGGGGAAGACGACGGTGCTGCGCAACTTCCTCGACATCACGACCGCGATCAACCGGGAACCGAACCAAGTCCTTCAGTACCTGCTCCGCGAGCTCGGGACCGCCGGCGCGCTCGAAGAACGCCGGGTCGTGTTCAAGGGCAAGGTTACGGCCCCGCAGGTCGCGGAGCGCGTGACGTCGTACATCGACACGTACGTGATGTGCTCCGAGTGCAACAGGCCAGACACACGGCTCGTGAAGGAGGACCGAATTGCGATACTCGAGTGCGATGCCTGTGGCGCGCGCCGACCCGTGAAGGTGGTGAAGAAGACCGCCAAGGTCGAGGAGGCCGTGCTCGTGGAGGGCAAGGTCTACGAGGTCATGATCCAGGACATCGGCAAGAAGGGCGATGGCATCGCGAAGAAGGACAAGTACATAATCTACGTCCCGGGAACGGCGAAGGGCACCATCGTGAAGGTGTACATCGAGAAGATCGCGGGCACCGTGGCGTTCGGGCGGGTGCATCGCGAGTAGGGCGAACGCTCATGGCGAACGATGTGCGACCCGTCATCGCCATGGCGGGGCTCCTCGTCGTCGCGCAACTCGCCGCGCTGGCGTTGGCGCCCGTGTTCGTGCTCAACACACAGCCGGTCTTTGAGAACCCCGAGGATCCCCTCAATTCGCTCGTGTATATCCTCCTGATCCTCGCGTTCACGGGCCTCATCCTGCTCGTCGTCCGGCTGCGACGGGGGAACATCGTGAAATACGTCATCCTTGGCGCGATGTTCTTCACGATGCTCCTCGTGTTCTACCTCATCTTCTTCATCCTCTTCGCCGCCGCGAACTCCCCGTGGGCGGATCCGCTCGCTTTCCTCGAGGCCATGGTGATCTCCGGGGCGCTCACGTACGCGCTCGCGAAGTACCCGGAGTGGTACCTCGTCGACGCCGTCGGCGTTTCCGTGGCAGCGGGCGTCACCGCCATCTTGGGATTCTCGTTCGCGATCCTTCCGGCGCTCCTCCTGCTGATCGGCCTCGCCGTGTACGATGCGATTTCCGTCTACAAGACGAAACACATGGTCACGCTTGCGGACGCCGCCACGTCTCAGAGGCTCCCGATCATGATCGTCATCCCTCGGAAGAGGGGGTACTCGTTTCTCCGACAAAAGAGCATCAAGCAACAGATCGCCTCCGGGGAGGAGCGCGAGGCCATGTTCATGGGCCTGGGAGACGTGATCATCCCGGGAGTTCTTGTCGTCTCCTCCTTCGTCTATCTCGACCGGAGCGTCCTGGTGTTCGGAATCGTGGGAAACCTGATCGTCGCCCTCATGACCCTCGCCGGGACCGTCGTCGGGTTTGCCATCCTCATGCGATTCGTGATGAAGGGGAACCCGCAGGCGGGGCTCCCCCTCCTCAATTCCGGCGCGATTCTCGGGTACTTTTCCTCGTACCTCGTCGTGTTCGGCGACCTAAGCTTTGGCATCGGGTGATTTCATGAGGATCCTCGTCGTCTCGGACCTCCATGGGTCAGGGCGCGCAGCGGTGATGATCCGCGAGAACCTCGCGAGGCATCAGCCAGACGCCCTCGTGGCGGCCGGGGACCTCACGAACTTCGGGCCGGTGACGTATGCCCGCGAGCTCCTCGCGGGACTTCCGGTGCCCGTCCTCGCAGTCCCGGGCAACTGCGATCCGAGGGACCTCCTCCCGGTGCTCGATGGAATGGGGATGAACCTCCACGGGCGGAAGGCGACCGTCGGAGGGCGGACGTTCGTCGGCGTCGGCGGCTCGAACCCGACCCCGTTCGGCACACCGTTCGAGTTGTCGGAGGAGGAGATTTGGCGGGCCCTCGAGGGCACGATGGAGCGGGGAGCAATCCTTGTGTCTCATGCACCGCCGAAGGGGTTCGTGGACGTGGTGCGTTCAGGCGCTCATGTGGGCAGCACCGCCGTCCGGCGAATCGTCGAAGAGTTCCAACCGTCGCTCGTGCTGTGCGGCCACATCCACGAGGCCCGCGGTGTCGCGAAGCTCGGCTCTTCGACAATCGTGAACCCGGGCGCGGCAATCGACGGCCACAGTGCGCTCGTCGACCTCGACGGGGAAGACCGCGTGCAGCTCCTCTAGCCAAAACCTCTTATATGGTGCGGTTGTACGAAGGGATTCCGCGATGGCACTCTGGCAAGGACGTTCGAAGAGGAAGCCGTCCGGCGGCAGGCTCCGGCCCCTCCGAAAGAAGAGGAAGTTCGAAATCGGGCGGGAGCAGCAGTACGCGTTCGTAGGCCCGCAGAAGGTGAAGCTGTACCGCGTCCGCGGCGCGGCGCAGAAGGTCCGCGTCCTGAACGCGGAGTGGGCGAATGTCACGGATTCGGCTTCGCGCACGACGAAGAGGGTCAAGATCGTGACCGTGAAGGAGAACCCTTCGAACCCACACTTCGTCACCCGGAACATCGTGACGCGCCACGCGGTCGTGGAGACGGAACTCGGACTCGCGCGGGTCACGTCGAGGCCGGGGCAGGACGGCGTCGTGAACGCGGTCCTCGTTGGACCCGCGAAGTAGACATGCCGCCTTGCTACATGGCGCTCTTCGTGATCCCAATCTGCTGGGCGAGCGCATAGGGAGCCATCGTTGCCACGCTGACCTCTCCCCACCACGTGACCTGCTCGCGCGTCTTGCTCAGCGCCTTCACGCTCTTCCAGACGTTAATCAGGTTGTCCGTCAGGCGGATGTCCTTCCACGCCTCGGCGATTTCCCCCTTCCTGATCCGGAAGATGCCGTCCCTCGGGATCGTCGAAAAGTCCCCCGTGACGTACGACTGGTAGCGCGTGTACCACGTGTTCGTGAGCCAGAGGCCGTCCTTCACCTCCCGGAATAGCTCGTCCCGCGTCCAGTCCCCTGGCGCCGCGCCGAGCGCGTGGGGCTCCGGAGAGATCAGGCCAGCGTTCGCCGTCGTCCGCGTCTTGAACTTCTTGGCGGTAGAGGTGTTGTGGAGGTACGTCTTGAGGACTCCTTTCTGGACGATCGCGGTCTTCTTCGTCGGCACGCCCTCTTGATCGAACCTCCTCCGGCCGAGCGTGTCCGCGCTTCCGTCATCATACAGGGTGACGACGGGCGAGGCCACCGGCTTCCCGAGCTTGTCCCCGTAGGGGGAGAGGCCGGCCGCCACCGCGTACGCGGACGCCCGGTTCCCGACTTGGTCGATCAGGGAACCGAAGATGAGCGGGTCGAAGACGATGTCATACTTCCCGGGAGTGCCACCCCGGGGCTTCTTCGCAAGCGCCGCGATCCGGCCGGCCTTGTGACCCGCGCTTTCGGGGTGGAACTGGGAGACCTTCGTGGCGCACGAGACGCCGTGACCGCTCGATTCGAGCGAGACGAGCGCGCGGATCGAGAGGTACAGTCCGACGCGCCGGTCTTGCGCGGACACGCCGTTCGAGGTGTTCAGGAAGTGCTCCTCGTCGTACCGCCAGAACGAACCCGCCGTCTCTTTCGCACCCTCCTCGAGTGCCCCGTCGATCGCCGCCTGGACATAGTCGCCCCCGCCTTCGAGGGCGAGAATCCCCGGATCGACGGCCGCGCGGCCGTAGTTGAACGGCCCCTTTGCGATGCCCACGAACTCCGGGTTCGGTTGGGACGCTTTCGCGACCTTGATCAGTTTCGCAATCGTCACCGGAATCTTCGCGAAATTCGTGATCTCGCCGACCACGACGCGCTTGTCGTGGGCCAGGAACACGGAAGCAATCTGCTTGCGCCACCGATTCACGATCACGGGCTGGTTCTGCGCAAACCGGATCTGATGGTTCCGGTCGACGACGACCTCCGCGACGGCGTCCTGTGCCCCCTGCTTGGTCGCCTCCTTTACAATCCGCTCCGCATGGTCCTCCATCGAATCACCTCAACAGCACGTTCCGCAGGCGCATCGTCGGGCCACCGAGGGTCGCGTCGAGGGCCTGGCCCGGGTCGGACTTCCCGCAGAACCCTGCTTCCATCAGGTCCAAGTCCTTCCCGCACGCGTCCACGGACCCCCACACCATCGGCGTGGTCAGCTCGATCACGGGGCGGCGCACGGGTCCCTTCACCTCGCCGTTCTCGATCAGGTAGGCCTCGCGGCCCACGTACTTGCCGTTGAACCGCTTGTCGTCGATGTTCCACTCCATGTACGTCTTCATGTAGACCCCACGCTTGACTCCCTCGATCATCTCCTCCGGGCTCCACTCTCCCGGTTCGACGAAAGTGTTCGCCATGCGCGGAATCGGTTCACGGTCGTAGTTCGTCGCCCGGGCGGCACCGTTCGAGCGCGTGCCGAGCGCCGCGGCGGTCTCCCGATTGTGGAGGAACTCGGTGATCACCCCGTTCTTGTAGAGGTATCGGCGCCGTGCGCGGACGCCCTCATCGTCATACAGGTAGAATGCGATCGCGTGCTCCACGGTCGGATCGTCCACGACGTTCACGACGCCGCTGCCGACCTTCGTGCCGATGGATTCCGGCGTGATGAACGACTTCCCCGCCTGGGACGCCTCGCGGCCGAGCACACGGTCCGCCTCCGTGGGGTGGCCGCAGCTCTCGTGGGCCATGATGCCGGAAACGGGGGGGCCGACGACCACATCCATCCGGCCTTCCGGCGACTTCACCCCGTGGTCGAGTGCGTTCTGGCACGTCCGGGCCTCCCCCAGGACCTTGTCCAGCGCGCCCCATTCCTTCACCGCCTCCCATCCCCCCGACCATCCGTAGTTGCGGTAGCACTGCTCCGCGTCGTTCCCTTTCATCAGTGTCAAGTAGTAGTACATGCGGACGCGTGGGCTGTACGACCGGATGCGAGACCCCTCACTGTTCGCGAAGAACTTCGTGATCCACATGTTCGTGAAGATGAAGAAGCGCGCGGGCATCTTGTACTTCCGGTCCAAGAGCTCCCGCTCGATGTGGCGGACCTCCTCCACCTTATCCTCGACCGGCACGTCCGCGAGCTTCGTCCTCTCCGCCACGGACCAGTTCGCTACGACCGCCGGCTCCGGGGCGAACGATATCGGGTCCTTCCGCTTCGTCCCCTTGGCGCTCCCGACGGCGTCCTCCACCGCGGCGCGCACCTCCCCTTTCGTCATGATGTTCGTGGCGGCGAATCCGAGCGGCCCGCCTGCGAGGACGCGGACTCCGATCCCCTCGTCGTCCCCGTACGCGAGCGCGTCGAGGATCCCGTTCTTCAGGACGAAGGTCTCGGAGGACTGCTGTTCGTATCGGGCCTCCGCATAGGCTGCCCCCTTTTTGCGCGCGTGATCAACTGCGAACTCGGCGAGATCCTGCTCGGTCATGGTCCCCCGCCCCGGAGCACGGAGCGCGGAATAAGCCTATTGGCGAGATCCCCGACGGTGGTCTTGCACGGGAAGCTTCATGTGCCCGATTCCGCTCCCGCCCGGGCGTTGGCGAAGGAGAAGCGGCCCATCGTGCTCTACCCGGCATACTTCGACGCGGAGCGGTCTCGAGAGAACGGCCGGCGGGTGCCTCGGAAGATCGCGGTGCACGCGCCCACCGCGCCGGAGATCGCGGAGGCCGCGGGCGCCCTGGGCCTGAAGTCGAAACTCGAGGAGCAGAGCGCGCACCCGTCAACGCCGTGGAGGCATGATGGCCGCGTGCTCGTCAGCGGGAGCTACTTCAAGACGAGCGTGGTCCGAAAGGTCGCGGAGAAGATGAAGGATGCGCGCGCCGCCAGGGCGAAGGGCCCCTGATCAGAGGTCCTGGGGTGTCCTCATCGGTTCGACGAGCTTCTTGCCCGAGGACACGCTGTCGACGGAGTGGATGACGCCGCCAATCTCTCGGACGGTGGCTTCGACCTTCTCGTAGTCGATCGCGTTCCCCTCGAGCGTGATCTTCAGGCTCTCCGTCTCTTGGTCGACCTCATCAACCGTGCAGTTCACACCAAGGACGCCGTGCAGGGCTGCCAGGCGTTTGGACATCTCCACGATGGACGGGCTGTGGGGCTTGAGCACGTCCAGAACAAGCTTCTTGATGTCCGACACGAGAAGTCCTCGCGGGGGGTGTCGAACGGCCCGCCGGGCTTAAGGCTATGGACCGCGTTCGCACTCAAGTGAGGACTTCCGCGCCGTCTTGGGTCACGATCATGGAGTGTTCTGCCTGCGCAACGATGCCCTCGCCGACCTCGATCAACGCGGGATACGTGTAGATGAGCCCCGACCGCAGGAGGCGCGCGAGGTGCGAGGGGGCCTTCCCGTCCATCCGGTATGCCCACCGCTCCGCGAACGGCAACACATTGAACCGATCCTGAAGCGCGAGCAGGAACCGGTGGGTCGACTCCGGCCGCACCTCCCGGACCCGCATCACGCGGTAGATGTTGCCGGACTTCCGCCCGTCCACCCTCCCGGAGCCGGTCGTCGCAAACGGCTCGATCGCGATCAGGTCCCCCACCTCGAGCACGTCGTCCCCGTGGTCCCCGACGTTCGGCACGGACTTCCCTGCGTGGACCGTGTACCGCTCGATCGAGTGCCCGGTGAGGTTCGTGACCGGTTTGTACCCGAAGGATTCGATCGTTCGCTCGATCGTGGCGCCGAGCACCCGCGTCGGCAGTCTCGGCCGCACGACCTCGATCGCGGCGGCGAGCGCCTGCTCCGGGGCGCGAATCAGCTCCGTCCAGTTCCGCGTTCCGATCTCCACGGTCTTCGCGGTGTCCGTCAGATACCCGTCGACTTGCGCCCCGAGGTCGATCTTCACGACGTCCCCCTTCTGGAGGACGCGGGCGTCCCGGTGCGTGGGGGTGTCGTGTGCCGCCACGTGGTTGACGGACAGGCACGTCGGGAAGGCGGGCGGGCAACCCTTTCCGCGGAGGAACTCCTCGATCCGCTCCACGCCTTCGAGGAGGGGCATCCCCTCCCGGAGGATCGACGCCCCATACTCGCGTCCCTCCCGGGAGACCTTCCCCGCGCGGCGAAGCTTCTCAAGAACGGCGTCGGATAAGTCCAAGGTGTCCCGCAGAAACCGCCCCTTCCCGTATAACTCTTGGCTCCGGTCCCGTGCAGTCGACGACGGTCGACTCCTTCCCGAACGGGCAGGGACCCGCGTCTACGTAGAGATCCACGGTCTCCCCGAGTTGTTCCTGCGCTTCCGAGAACTCGACCGGTGGCGGCTTGCCGTGGAGGTTCGCGCTCGTGGCGGTGATCGGCCCGATGCGCTTCGCGATCATCAGGGGCACCGGATGTTTCGGGATGCGGATTGCGATCGTACCCTGGGCGGAGACGATGAGTGGGGGCGCCTTGGCGGTGGGGCGGAACAAGAGCGTGAGCGGCCCTGGAAGCCACCTCCGCGCGAACGGCTCCATCGGCGGTGGGATCACCGCCAACGCCTTGGCGGAATCGAGGTCGGCGAAGACGACGGAGACGGGCTGCCCCTCCGGGCGCCGCTTCGCCGCGAACATGCGACGTACAGCGTCCTCGCTGAACGGATCGGCACCTAAGGCGTACAACGTGTCCGTGGGGTACACCACGAGTCCCCCGCGGCGGAAGGCCTCCCCGATCTCCTCCGGGGCCGTGGCGTCGAAGACCGCCTGGCCCTCGATCATGACCGCCCTCAAGACCCGCACGGGGCGAACAGAGGACGGACCGCTCTTGAGGCTTGGGGTGGTCCTCCCCAGAAGGCTCTTTACGCGGGAGCGGCAATCCCTCACGCCGGACGGCCATGGACGAACCTTTCAGTACGACGACTCCCGCCGCGCCCGCAGCGTTGCGGCCGCCCCTCGGACTGCCCACGGGGAGCGTCCGCGCCGTCTTGGCACTGATCCTGTGCGCGACGATGTGGTACCTCGTCTACCGCGGGGAGGTGGTTCCGGAACTCCTCGCATCCGCGGTGCTGCTCGTCGTCGCGTTCTACTTCGGAGTCCGGAGCACGGCGTCTCCGTTGCCAGCGGTCGCACCCGGGCAGGCCCCGGGCGTCCCCCAGCCCCTCTACCTGCCACGGGGCGCCGTACGGACGATCCTCCTCATTGGGTTCCTCGCGATCATCGTGTACCTATGGATCGGCGCGCGCGCCATCCCACCGGAATTCCTCCTGATCCTCCAGGTGCTCGCTAGCTACCTCGTCGGGTTCACCGTCTCCGTCGCAGTGAACCGCCGCATTCAGAAAGGTCTGGGGCCCATGCGTGGCGTCGCCTGGGTTCGAAACCTGCTCGCCATCATCGCGCTCGCGGTTACTGGGATCGTCTGCATCTCCATCCTCTTCGGGTTCCCGGAGTTCGTGCCCGCGGACGCGGAGAAAGCCCTCACATGGGTCGTCGCGTTCTACTTCGGCTCCCGACTCGGGTGAGCCGGCGCGGCCTTGGAGGCGATCTGCATCGCCCGATCTACGGCGTCCTCCGTGTGCTGGACGCCCGCCTTCCGGGCGTACCCCGCAAGCGCGGTGAGCATCGGCTCGACGAACTCCGGGGACGCCTGCGTCCCGAGGTGACCGATCCGGATGCCCTGACCGCGCATCGGCCCGAGCGTCCCCGCGATCGAGATCGCGTGGTCCGTCCGGAGACGCTTGATGAGGTCCATGGCCTCCAGACCTTTCGGCGGCCGGACGCTCGAGACCGTGTTCGACGCGTACTTCTCGTCGCAGAACAGGGAGAAGCCGAGGCCGGTCAGTCCCTCTCGATACGCGCGACCGATGATCTGGTGGCGGCGGATGCGCCTGTCGAGGCCCTCCTCGTGAAGGAGTTCGAGCGCACGGTGGAAGGCGAAGAGAATGTTGGAGGAAATCGTCGTCGGCTGCGGGTGCCAATCCCCCCAGTCCTTCTTGATCTTCTCCCAGCTGAACAGGTTGAGGTACCAGCCCTCCGCGGTTGCGGGGTCCGCCTCCTCGAGGAGCCGGCGGCTGACCATCACGGGGGCAATGCCGGGCGGCGCCGCGAGGCACTTCTGGCTGGCGGCGAAAGCGGTCTCGATTCCCCATTCTCCGCACGGGAGCGCGATGCCGCCCAACGAGGACACCGCGTCGCCGATCACCCATGCGCCATGCTTCGTCGCGACTTCCGCCAACTCGCGGATCGGGTTCGTCATGCCCGTCGAGGTCTCGTTGTGGACCACCGTCAGGCACGCGACGCCCTTCTTCACGACCTTCTCCACCGCCGCCAAATCGGGCGGTTCTCCCCACTTCGACGGGATCGCTTCAACCTGCACGTGATGCGTCCGCAGCACGTCGGCGCACCGCGTCCCGAAGAACCCGTTGTCGATCACCGCCACGCGATTCCCGCGTCGGAGCAGCGTGAAGGCAATCGTCTCGAGGCCGGAGTGCCCGGGCCCCGCGATGGGATAGACCTCCACGTCCTTCGCCTGAAAGAGGCGACGAAGCATGTCCTCGATTTCATGGTACTTCCGGACCCACTCGTCTCCGTAGTGGGGCTGTGCCGGCTTCGCCAGCTCCTCGTGGACACGCGGGTCGATCGGGACGGGGCCTGGGATCAACATCCGCGGAGGCGCGCCCATGCCGCGGCCGAACGGGAGTGGGCTATAAAGGGATTGTGAAAGAACAATCCTCTGCGCCTGCCGACCGCCGCTCAGTCGCTAATGCCGTCTTCCGTGATCGAGAAGACGGCCTCGGCCTCCGGCAGGTTCGGCGAGTCCACGAGGCGTGCAATCCGCTTCCCGCCCTTGCTCTTCCGGAGATAGATCCGGAACGTCGCGCTGTGGCCCACGATGTGCCCCCCGATCGGGCGCGTGGGGTCCCCGAAGAACGCGTCCGGCTTCGCGTGGACCTGATTCGTCACGTAAATCGTGGCGTTGCGCACGTCCCCGAACCGCATGAGTTCGTGGATGTGCTTGTTCAGAAGCTGTTGCCGCTCCGCGAGGACGCCGCGGCCCACATACTCCGCGCGGAAGTGCGCGGTCAGGGAGTCGACGACGATGAGCCGGATGGGGAAGTCCTTCGCGAGGTCGTTCGCTTTGTCCACGAGGAGCATCTGGTGGTGCGAGTTGAACGCGCGCGCGACGTGGACCTTCTGGAGAACCTTGTCCACGTCGAGCTCCAGGGCCTCCGCCATCGAGGAGATCCGCTCGGGCCGGAACGTCTGTTCCGTGTCGATCCAGACGGTGTCGCCCCCGAGCCCGCCCTCATCCACGGGCCGTGTCGCGTTGACCGCGAGCTGATGTGCGAGGTTGCTGTTATGCATGAACGTGGGGACCGCGCCGCCGACGAACGCGTGGCCGTCAGGAACCACGAAATCGTACACCCAGTCATCGTGTGGTTTTTCCTCGATGGAGACGATCTCGTCCCACGCGAGCGAGTAGATGTTCCGGAGCTGCGGGAACGCCTCCTCGAGGACCTTTCGACGGTCCGCCAGCCGCGTCGCGAGGGCCTCCTGGACCCGCGTCCGCGCTGCGAGGTTCTTCGGGAGACCCCGGAAGAGGTAGTTGCGCGCGCCCGCGGGAGAGATGCCGACATCGCCCGCGATTTCCTGAAACGGAAAGGGGAGCAGATCGACGAGACGCCGGAAGTCGGCGTCGGACAGTGACCCGAGGTTCCGCACCAGCCCTTCCGCTTCCTGCACAAAGTGGTATCCCTCGAGGAACGCCTCTGCGACCTTGCCGAACGTGACGTCGTTGATCGTCTTGTCCTCGTACCGGCTCCTGGTGAGGACGTGGTAGAACGTCTCGGAATTGTTGTTCGCGCGACCGACAGCCTTCCGCCGTCGCCCGCGGCTACCGCCGAGCGACCGGCGGTAGACCAAGGCGAGGTACTGCGGAATCCGAGTCGGGTAGCCGTGGGCGGAGTTCCGCGTATGGATTTCCGGAACGGACTTCGTGAGCATCGGCAGGCTCAAGCCATCGCGGTCAAACCCGACAACATGAATGACGTAGAAGACTGACCCCTTGCTCAACCTCTTTGTGGCGGAGACGCGGACGCCGAGCTGACCGAACAGGTAGGCAAGGCCATGCGCCAGCCGCTGGCTCTTCGTCGTGGCGCTGACAACCGGTCCAACCGAGCCGTCCCCGTCCCAGTATCCGGCGAGAAAGTGACGCACGGCACTCTCCCTCGCGGCAAGAACCAAATCGGGCACATGCTTCGCGCCGGCGCGTGTCCCCACCAACGTGCCCAGGAAAACCTTGGTCGGCTTCCTGAAAAGGACCGTCTTCACGTGGGGGCGTTTCGGATCCACACGGACTCTGGGGGAGTACCCAAAACGGCGTTCGATGTACGAGCGGGTCCATTCGATGATCCTCTCGTCCGTGTTGCACAGCGAGAGGGTACGCGTACCCGTGCCTTCCGCCACGAAGAGGCCGAGGAAATACGCGTCGTCGTCAGAGAGCTCTCCCGGTGACATCGGAATCTGCTTCGGACATCCAATTGGATCTCCGACGGATAACGAGGCTGCCGGAACCCACTGAACCCCCTGATCGGTGACCGTGAGAAAACGGTGCGCTCCCGTGACCCGAAACTCGGCCCCGCGTGAGCTGCGGATGTGATAGACGGCCTCCGCCCGCTCCCGATAGAGCGCGACGGCGCGAGTACTTCCGAAGCCGCTCGAAGGGAGACCGAGGACCTCGACGGAGAGGTCCCGGACGACGAACCCGTTCTCGAACGGTTGCTCCGCAAAGCGCGCGGCGTACTTCTCGTAGACACTCGCGATGGGCTCCAAGTGGGGGTGCTTCTCGTTGTAGTAGAACACGGGCGTGTCGCCTCCGCAACATTTCCCGGAGCCGAACTCACCGTAGGTCTCCGTGATCGCCTGCGTCTCGAGACCGCCCCCAAGGAGCTCGTCGAGGGCCTTCGACCCGGTGGTGAGCTTCGCGACGCTCTTCCGCCGCTCCAAGATGACGTCGCCCGTCTCGAAGCCGCCGACGTCCGCGGCCTCGCGGGCGGCGGCGATGATCTTCTTCGCCACGGCGTCTCCGATCTCCGCGACCTCCGCCAGGTCCCCCGGGGACGCCACGGCCAGCGCCATCATGTCCGTGTAGCCCGCTTCCCTCAGCTTCTCCGCGGTCGCCGGGCCGACGCCAGGGAGTTCCTCGACGGTCTTCGCTTCCACTTTCTTACCCGAGGATGCCACAGGGTTCCCCCGGCTAAGGGTAATCCGGGGGGGTTAGTGAAAGTACTGGTGCCACGGGACGGCTGCGGCCCAGCCCGGTTCGTTCACGGTACCCGGAGTGGCGGCGGGTCGACGGTCTGGCGCCGCCTCCGGCCGAACAGGGACTTGAGGATGAGAAACGCGACGACTACCCCCACGAGGAGCACGAGGAGCCAGGAATCAACGAGGCTCGGGGGGCTCGCGCGTCCCGCTCGACGCCCCGGCTACGGCGCGACCTTCAAGCCATGACCGGGGGATGCTCCCTCGTGCGCTATGCCCTCCTCATCCCGATCGGGCTCTTGGCGCTGTCCCTGGCAAGCCCCACGCAGGCCGCCAACTTCGGCGCACACGCGGGGCTTGCGAACGGGGTGTGGGCGGACCCATATTTCCGGGCGGGTGCGCTCCTCGCGGACGTCGACCACTTCCTCCCGCCCGGGGAGCCGCGGACGGACGACATCGTGTTCACGCAGGGACTCGTGTCCCGCGCTTGGCCCCTGAGTCGCAACGCGTGGCGGTTCGCGACCGGCTGGCATGAGCACCTCGACCAAGACAACCGCTTCGCGGAATCCGTGGCACGGGTGCAGTCGACGTACCCCGCATACTCGGACCCCGACGTGCGCCTCGCCTTCGACTACTGGACGCTGACGAAACACAGATTCCCCACGGACTACGACTGGATCCTCACGGACGCGGAGATCCTCGAGCTTGTCGCGGGCGGTCTCGTCGGCACGGACGCGAACGGGGTTCGGGCCGCCGTGGATGACCTCCTGCACTCGGCGGACCTCAGCAACCCGGGGCTGGCCCTACAGCTCGATGCGGCGCGGCTCTATGGCTTCGCCTACCCCGCCCGGGTCGCGGACATGGAGGCGGAATACGACCGATTCTACGGACGGGTGACGGCGGGGTACGTGGCCGTGTTCCCGCGAATCGACGTCACCCTCCGCGTCATGGCCTCGACCGTGAGGCGGTCCGCCACGAATCCGGACGCGGTGATGCCCTACCTTTCGAATGCGATGGCGCTCGAAGCAGGCCGCCCCGCAGGGTGGATGGCGCAGGAGGTCGCGACGCTGTCTTCCTTCGTGGACGCGCTGCCCGCTGCGGGACTCCCGACCCGCTCGCGCCTCTTACTTCAAGAACGGGCGTGGCAGGTCATCGGCCTCCTCGATTGAGCGAAAGGCGCTTACCGCCCAATCCGTTGCACGAGCGATGGCGGCGCGGTTCAACTTCGATCGGATCGCGGACACGTACGAGGAGACGCGACGGCTCCCGCCTCAGGTCCTCGACTGGTTGGCGGAGCAACTCGCGGAGGCGTTCGGCTCCGGACCCGTCCTTGATGCGGGCGTGGGCACCGGTCGCTACGCCGAGGCCCTTGAGGCGCGTGGATTCCAGGTGACGGGCCTGGACGTCTCCGCACGAATGCTCGGGCAGGCCAGGGCCCGCGGCCTCCGACGCCTTGTCCTGGGGGACGTGGCCGCGATTCCGTTCCGACCCGCCTCGTTCGACCACGCGATCGCGTTCGGCATTCTGCACTTCCTCCCGAACTGGGAGAAAGCGATTCGGGAGATTGCGCGAGTGATCCGGACCCTCGTCGCTTCGACGAGCGGGGGCATGCGCGATACGGAGGTGGGCTCCCGTTACGTATCGGCCCTGCGGGCCCATGGCTGGGAGGCCGTGGAACAGCCCGGACTGTCGGCGGATGGTCTGGCCCAGCGCGTCTCCCCGACGCTTCGGTTCCCGAAAATCGTCCACGAAAGTGAGGAAGCGACCGACGCCTTGATCGACCGATTCGATAACCGGGTGTTCACGTGGCAGTGGGAGATCCCGGACGGCATCCACGCCGCCGCCATGGCCGGGCTCCGCGACGCCTTCGGCGGGCGTACGTTCCGGACGACCCGGACGTGGGAACTCCTCGTGTGGCGGGCGGAGGACCTCCGGAGCCTCTAGGGATTCGAGGCGGCCGGCGGCGTCGGCGGCGCTTTCGGCGGAGGAGGCTTCAACACGTCCTCGAGCTCCACGAGCGATGGGATCTCCACCGCCGCGTACAGGCACGGAGGGCTGCCGGCGCGGCGGACATGGACCGTGCGGAAGCCGAGCCCTTTCGGCACCGCCAGCCAATCCTCATGGTCCGCGGACACGACCGTGATGTCCCTCGATCGCAAGCCGAGTGCTTGTGCCCCCGCCCGGAAGGTCTTGGCGTGGGGAGGCGCGGCCTTCGCCTCCTTCGGCGTAATCACCGCCAAGGCCCCCTTGAACGGCTCCAAGACCGGCTTCAGGGCGAACGACGGGAACCCCGTGAGGACCGCGACCTTGCGGCTCTTCAGGAGTCCGGGGACGGCACGCTCCGCGTCCTCGTAAAGCGTGAACCCGTAATACTCTGCGAGCAGCGGTGCGAGGGACATGAGCTCCGTCCGCTTCGGCCGGTGCCCGAGGTGCTCCATGACCGCCTCCACGAAGGCTTCGGGGCCGGCGTAGCCCTTCCCGGGGAACTCCACTCGGAGGACGAAGTCGCACGAGGCTTGGAGCTCGGGTTCGTACACCTCGTACCCGAGGTTGCGGACCTCGCGGAGCACCGGCCCGAGACCCGCGCCCGAGGGGCGCGCGATTGTGCCCAGGAAGTCCAAGAGGAGCCCTTGCGCCACGATCAGGGGACCACGGGGCAGGGGTATTTCGACCTTGCGTCGGTCCGCCCAGCGACGAGGGACCGGCCAAGGCACGGTTCGGACGGGTGGGGGCCCTGCTCACTCGCCCCGGTCGAAGGAGAGCACGAGGCCGACGCCCCACGTCTGGAGAGCCCATCCCACGCCCACCAGGATCGCGGAGAGCCCGCCCAGCACGATGATCACGCCCAGCACCGTGAAGAACCCGAACGGATTCAGCGGGTCGACGAGCCCCGTCGGGCTCGCAACCAGGAGCCCGAGCCAGATCACGGCGATGCCGCCGATGACCGCACCGACCATCCGCAGGATGGAACCCCAGACCAAGAGGGAATTCCGCCGGCGGGGCGGCATCGGCGCCGCGAGCGGGGGCCCGTAGACGGACACGTTGGGGGCCGCCTCCATTCCCGGCGGCGGCGGCACGGACACGAGGGCGGGAACCGCCTCGGGGTACTTAGCGGTTTCTGAGCCGCGCTCGCTAGAGTCCTTCCTGGGGAAGGGCGTCTCCCGGCGCGTGGGCGAAGCGGATGAGGGCCTCCCGCTCCGCGAAATGAAGCATGCCGGGAACAAGGAGGCAGTGCAGAGGCGGCCCGAGGTCCGCGTCGAGCAGCCGCTCGGCACGGTCCGCGCGGAGGGTCGGGCGGTCGGACCCGGCTCCACCGACCACGCAGACCAGCGTGGACCCCGGGAACCTCTCGCCCCCGACCTTCAGAAGGTATCGCAACGCCTCGGGGGCGGTCAGGAACCTCTCGTCCTCCTTCAAGTCGAGCAGGACGAGCGTGTGAAGGCCTGCGGCGCGGTTGGCTGCGATCGCGTCCACCGGGCTGGTCGGTCGGAATCCCGCCTCCGGAATCGGGATCGTCGTCGTGCGACCGAACTTGTACGCCTGCAGCCCCGCAAGGCCGATGGCCGCCGTGAGGATGGAGGACCCGTGGACGATGCGGGTCGGAATCCCCGCCTCCGCCGCCCGGAGGCGCAGGTCCACGTGCGTCGTCGCGATCATCGGGTCTCCGCCCACGAGGAATCCCACACGACGGGAGGCCGCCTGCTCCAGGAGGGTACCGCCGGATTCGACATCCTCGCGGCGCAGGACCGTGATGGGCTTCCCAATCGACGTCGCGAGCGCTTCGGCGGTGGTCCCGCGGAGGGAGGACGTGTAGAACTCGGCGAACAGGACGTCGCACCCGCGAGCCTCGTCGGCCGCCCGCAAGGACATGTCTCGCTCGTCGTAGAGCCCAAGGCCGATGAAGACAAGCTCGCCCACGGCGGAAGGAACCGCGCGACGCGCAAGAACCCTTCGCTCACAAGAGGTAGGTCTGCACGAAGACGAGAAGGATGAAGGTCGCGAGCGCCGCGATGGTCATCCGGAGGCCTTGCCGGAGGGCGCTGCCTCCGAGGACGCGACCGAGGGCGAGGCCGGAGATGAAGATGAGCGCCACGGCCAACGCGATCGACGTCCCGGCCGCCACGGGGAAGCTCGGCCACCCCGCCAGGACATGGAGAAGGAAGGGGATCGAGGTGACCGCGAAGACGAAAAGCGGGGCGGCGAAGTTGACCAGGCTGATGAGCGTGCGGTAGAGCCGGAGTGAGCGATGCACGTCCGTCCCCGCCATGTCCGTTAGCATCGCCCGCTCGAGCTTCGCCATCCGGATCTTCGCCTCGACCCGTTCCGCCTCGTAGACGCTCAAGCCCGTGGAGATCCCGATCGCAAGGCACGCCGCCGCCAGGGTCCCCAGGGTGACCTGCGGGGTCGGATCGGCGACGACGGCGGTCGCCGCCACGATTCCGAGGACGACGAACGTGGCGTCGAACAAGGTGTTGATGAAGTACCGTCGAAACAGCTCGCTCAGGTCATACGCGAGACGGAAGCGCTGGAGCGGCCCGGAACGCAAGGGACGCCTCTCGCCGCAATCGGGGGCCTCTATATATCCCCACTTGCGCCCGCGGGCGTCGCAAGACCTACGCCGGCGCCCTCCTTCGGCCGAAGTACTTGCTGACCGCCAGCAGATAGATGAAAATCAAGGCGGACAGCCCGATGGAGATCATTTCGCCGGTGGTCAGGGACGGCCTGCCCGCGATGTACCATCCGTAGAGCTGGAACCCCAGGCCCCCGAGGGTTGCGAGGATGGCGAGGAACCATGCCCAACGCCGCATCCGCCAGAGGCCGATCCCCGAGGTCAACAAGATGAGGGCGAGGACGAAGGCGACGCCGAGGATCCCCAGAAGCAGGCCCGTGGGGGCCTGAGGGATGACCAGATCGAGAAACGCGACACCGAAAATCGCGAGGCCTATGAGGATTACCGACGCGAGGCCCGCGAGGATGACGAGGATCGCCAGAATCGCGACGCCGAGAGGCCGATGGAAGGGGGCCGCCGAGGGGGATGCCATGGGACGATGCAATACGGAGTCTGAGAATAAGCCTTCCGGAGGGCTGGCCCGCTCACCCGGAACCTCAAAGGACCGCATCGAGGCAGCGCAACTCGGCGCGGGAGGGAAGGCTAATACGACGCGCCCGGCTCGTCCCCGGGATGCGCTCCCTGTGCGTGGCTGTGCCAGCGAGGGAAGCGGAGGGGATTCGGCGGGCTCTCCACAAACAGGGGCTGCTGCGCACGGGAATCTCCATCGTCCGCGAAGGCGGGACCGTGTTCCTGCCAACCGCCAGCCGCGTCGACACTCCCTATCCTGTGTCCGAGCGGGAGTTCCGCGAGTCGTTCGCCCCGATCCGCTCCTACAGGGATGTCGCGAACGTGCCCGCGGAGGTGAAGCCGGACCTCCCGACGAGCTTCGACATCGTCGGGGACATCGCCATCATCCGGATCTCGGAGGACCTGAGGGAACACGAGACCGCGATCGCGGAGGCAATCCTCCGCACGAACGCGCGCGTCCGGGTCGTGGCGGCGGATGGCGGCGTCAAGGGTCCGCTGCGAATCCGAGACCTCCGGATCCTGGCGGGGCCGGACCGCACGGAGACCGTCCACCGGGAGTACGGCCTCGCCTATCGCGTCGACATCGCGAAGGCATACTTCTCGCCTCGGCTCGCCTCTGAACGCAACCGGGTCGCACAGCAGGTCCAGCCGGGGGAGGTCGTCGTGGACGTCTTCTCGGGCGTGGGCCCGCATGCGATCCTCATCGCGAGACGCCGCGCGCCCGCCGTCGTGCACGCGTTCGACGCGAACCCAGACGCGTTCCGGTACCTCGAGGACAACGTGAGGCGGAACCGTGCGGATCGGGTGCGGCCGCGCCTGGGCGACGGCATCGGGCTCGTGGCCGCGGTCGACCGGCCCAATCGAATCATCCTGGACTATCCAAGCGACCCGGACCCGGCGTTCCGTGCCGCCCTCTTCCGCCTGCTTCCCGGCGGCACAGTCCACTACTATGCAATTCTCAACGCCGCCGAACGCGAGGAGCGGGAGCGCGACCTTGCGGACGCCGCCGGGTCCGTCGGGCGAAGTGCCGAGATTCTGGCCGTGCGAGAAGTCCACGGATGGTCGCCCGCGCAGAAGCTGTTTGCGTTCGACGTCGGGGTCACCTGAGCCGCACGCCCCGCTGGCCCTGGTAATGACCGGACCGCTCGCCGTACGTCTTCTCCGCAGGGCTCGTAAGATCCTCGAACACGACCTGTGCGAAGCGTTCTCCGATCGGCACCTCGAGGACGTCGGAGTTCGCATTGAAGGCGCCGAGCGTAAGGGAACCGCGGAACCCCGCATCGATCTTCCCGAAGGAGGCGATCACGCCCCTGCGGATCCACGTCGTCCGGAGCCAGAGGGAGGCGGTCACGGTGGGTCCGAACTCGACGACCTCCGCCGTGGAGATGGCAAATCGCGCGAGCGGAGGGACGCGCGCGATGCCGGAGGCCAAGGTCTCCGGGTCCGCGCGGGGCACAGCGACCTCCGCGATCGTGAGGTCGTATCCGTTCGGGGTGAGATGGTCCGGCCGAAACCCCTCGATTCGCAACCGGCCGGCGTCCATCGCCGCCACGATGTCGCGGTCCGAGAGCACGGGCACCGCGGAGGCATTCCAGGACCCGAGTTGAACTTTCCCTATCCAATGGTATGGACCGAAGGCTCATGGCTGCCGGGGCCGAGGTGGGTCCCGTGACGAAAGACCCGAGGACGTGCCGCCACGAGGCCCTCGAGCACCTGGGGACCGAGGACCACGTTCAGTACTACCGGTGCGAGTCGTGCAAGGACGTCTTCGTCGTCGACGCCGGGCACTTGTGGCACCTCGAGGGCGTGCCCGCGTAGACGGAAGGCTTTTGGCGGTTCCGACCTTAGCCGCCGGCGGCCATGGACTTCCAGCTGACGGAGGCGCAGAGGCTCGTCCGGGAGACTGCGCGCGGCTTCGTGGACCGGGAGATCGTCCCGCACGCACGCGAGTGGGAGCGGAACGGGGAGATTCCCTCGGCGTTGTACCGGAAGATGGCCGAGCTCGGGTTCCTGGGCGCGCCCGTTCCGGTGGAGTACGGGGGGGCCGGGATGGACTACGTGTCATTCGCGCTCCTCATGGAGGAGATCTCCCGGGGCTCCTCGTCCGTTCGCACGACGGTCAGCGTACAGACGTCCCTGAGCGAGTCGACCCTCATGCTGTTCGGGAGCGAGGAGCAGAAGCGCGCGTGGCTCGTGCCGCTCGCGAAGGGGGAGCGGTTTGGCGCATGGGCGCTCACGGAGCCGGAGGCGGGCAGCGACGCCGCGAACCTCCAGACGACCGCCAAACCCGAGGGCGGCGGATGGGTGCTCAACGGCGCGAAGCGGTTCATCTCGAACGGAGGGATGGCGGACTACGTGTTCGTCTACGCCCGCGAGCCGGGGACGAAAGGGCACGAAGGGTTGTCGTGCTTCATGGTGCCCAAGGGGACGAACGGCTTCTCGGTGACGAACGTGGAGACGACGACGAAGCTCGGGCTCCGCGCGAGCCCCACGGCGGACCTCGCGTTCGAGGACTGTCGGGTCCCGAGGGACCACCTCGTGGGGACGCGGGGGAAGGGTTGGGAGCAGGCGATGAAGACGCTGAACGGCGGGCGTCTCGGCATCGCGGCGGGCGCCGTCGGCGTCGCACGGGCGGCGCTCGAGGCCGCGACGAAGTATGCAAAGGACCGCCGGGCGTTCGGCCGACCAATCGCGTCGTTCCAGCTGGTCCGGGAGATGATCGCGGAGTCGGCGGTGGAGGTCGATGCCGCACGCCTGCTCACGCTCCGGGCGGCCCAGCTCCGGGACCAGGGCGTCGACAACACCCTCGAGGTCAGCATGGCGAAGCTGTTCGGGGCCCAGATGGCGATGCGCGTCTGCGACCGCGCGATCCAGGTCCACGGCGGCTATGGGTTCAGCGGGGACTTCGACGTCGAGCGCTACTTCCGAGACGCCCGTGTCCTCGGTCTGTACGAAGGGACGAACGAGATCCAGAAGCTGATCATCGCGGAGCGGCTGCTTGGATCGAGCCGGGAGCGGGAGTAGTCGCGCGGCCGCCGGACGTGCGAAGGAACCCCTCGAGCGTCCCCTCCCGGTCGAACCCGAGCTTCTCGTACATGGCGTACGTAGTGTGCCCCACGGTCGTGCGCAGGAAGAAGGGGTGTAGGGCACGCTCTTCCGCCCGCACCCGCATCGCGAGCACCATCGTTGCGGCAACGCCACCGCGGCGCAGCGCGGGGACCGTCTCGACCTCGTACATCTCGCCCGCCCCGCCGATGGCGTCGAACGACACGTTCCCCGCCGGTTGACCGGCGAGATACGCGACGTACACCTCGCTCCCGAGTTCCGCCTGCCGCCGCCAATTCAGGGAGAGGAGTTGGTGGGAGACCTCGTGGTCGTAGCCGTCCTCCTCGTGAAGGAGCCCCGCGATCGAATCGTGGTCGTCCCTCGTTGACTGGTCTCGGGCCGGACGAACGGAGACAGCGGGGTTCGCGGCAATCCGCGGGGGCCGGCGCGCGAACATCATATGCTCGACCCTCCTGGTGTATCCGAGGGCGACTAGCTCCGGCCCGAGCCGCGCGGCCAGTGCGGAGTCCTCGACGAAACACTGCCGGTCGGGAATCCGGAGTGGGGCGAAGATCTCTTCCATGCGATCGACGACCGTGGGCACGCCTCCCGGCGGCAACGCCTGCAACCAGAGGAAGTTCGCCATGTGGATCCGGTGGAACTCCGGGTTCACGACGAACGTCCCCCAAGACTCGGCGATGACCTCGCACGCGGCTTCGAGGGTCGCCAAGATCGTGTCGAGCGCGCGGCGACGGTCGTCCGTCATCCCATCGACTCCAGGCGACGCTCGACCTCGCGGAGCCCTTCCTCCCCGAGGGACTCCCGCGCGACGGCCATGAGGGCCGAGTCCTCCTTCGCCATGTGAAGTCCGAGGTACTGCACGAGGAAGATCCCGTGGCGGTTCACCTCGCGGAGTGCGAGGGCGTGGGCCGTCGCCGCCTGTCCCTCAAGTGCCGCCAAGGCCTCTCCCAGCTTGCCCAGCGCGCGCCGGATCTCCTCGTGGTCGTATGCAATCACGCTCACGAGGGTCCCACGTCGCCCAATCTTCGCCTCCAGGGCAGGGAGGAGCGCGTGCTCCTCGCGACGCATGTGCCGTTCGAGCTCGGCGCGCAGGAACGTGAGGGTCTCGCGAAACACCGTCAGCTCCGCGCTCCCGGCCTGTTCGCGGTTCATTGCGACGTCGAGGGCCCCTTCAAACGCCCTCAGCCGTGGGCGGAGCGCCTCGTGTTCCCGGTGAAACGTGAGAAGGGGGTCCATCTTGATCGGCCGGGGAACCGGGCCGTCCCTTTAACCCGTGCGACTCCACCCCTTCCTTCGGAGAGCTTCCCACATCGCAACGACCTCAGGGGGGCCAGGGCGAGGGTTGGGCGGTCCGGGTGACGCCTCAGGGTGCAAACCTCGCGGGGGTCCTCGGGAAAGCCACCGCATCCCGGATGTGCTCGAGCCTGCAGATCCATTGGATGAGGCGCTCCATGCCCATGCCGAAGCCTGCGTGCTGGACATTCCCGAACCGCCGGGTGTCTAGGTACCATTCGTACTGCCCCGGATCCTCGCCGGATCCGGAGATGGCATCCTTCAGGACTTCCATGTCGATCTCCCGCTCACTCCCGCCCACGATCTCACCGACCCCCGGCGCGATCACGTCGAAGTTGAGCGCCAGTCTGGGGTTCTCGGGGTCCCGTCGCTTGTAGAACGCTTGGGAAACGCGGGGATAGTGCGAGACCACCATCGGCTGGGGGGCCAGCTCTGTGAGGGCGCGCTCCTCGAGCGTCCGGAGGTCTTTCCCCCACTCGACTTCCATGCCCTTTTCCCTTAGGCGGTGGAGGGCCTCGTCGTACGTGATGTGCTCGAACGGAGTGCGCACGTTCTTCAACGACTCGACGTCGCACCCGAGGAATCGCAGGTCGTCCGCGTTCTGTTCGGCGGCACGATGGGACGCGTGCGCAATCACGCCTTCCGCATGATGCAGCACGTCGCTCAATCCCGCCCACGCCTCCTCCATCTCGCAGTGCCAGTACTCCGTGAGGTGGCGGGTCGTGCGGGACTTCTCCGCGCGGAACGAGGGGCCGATGTAGTACACCTTCTCCATCGCGAGGACCAGTGCCTCGGCGTAGAGCTGCCAAGACTGCGTCAGGTATGCCTTGCGTCCGAAGTACTCCACGCTGAACAACGTGGACCCGCCTTCGCTTCCGACGGGCGTGATCATCGGCGGGTGGACCTCCCAGAATCCGTGGCCACGGAAGTACTCGTGGACGGCGCCGAACACCGTGTGCCGCACGCGAAAGATCGCCGTCATCCGCTGGGAGCGCACCCAGAGGTGGCGCACGTCGAGCAGGAACTCCTCGCTCAGATCCTGCTGGATCGGGAACTTCTCCGCGTACGAGATCACGCGAAACTCCGACGCGCGCACCTCGTACCCGCCGGGAGCGCGCTTGTCTTGGACGACCGTGCCGCGGGCGGTCGCGGACGATTCGATGAGTGCCCTCTCCGCCGCATCGAACTGATCCGTGGGAACGGACTCCTTTGACACCGTCACCTGCAGGATCCCGGTGGAATCGCGGAGGACCACGAAGGCCTTCCCGCCCACACTCCTCGTCCGGTAGATCCAGCCCCTCACCGTGACTTCTTGACCCGTGAAGCCACCCCGGAGTATGTCGGTGATTCGGACCACTGTCCGCGAAAGCCGCGTCGGATAGATTACCGTTTCGTGGCGGTCCGTAGGGATGTTCCCCACCTGCAGGCCTGTGCCAATCCTATACGAGCCTGTACTCGATGACAATCGACTGCATCGGCTGGCGTTCCACCAACAAGACGTTCTGGAAGCTACTGTCCGGCACGCCGTTCACGGTGAAGTCGATCCTGTGCGTTGCGTCCGTGTAATACGACATGATTTGGGAACTCGAGAACGGCCGACCCCATATCTCGAAGAAGTCTCGCAGGTAGACGTCCCGGCGGCTGGGGAGCTCCACGTGAACGAGTGGGACGTCCGTATGCGTATGAACCGGCCGATAACACGTGTCGGACACGATACCGATGTCCGACATGTTCGCCACCGTCGAATACTCCAGCCCGAGAATCCGGATGTGGAGTTCGACGTGATAGTGGACGCCACTCGGGTGCTGGACGCACATGTCCGTGAGCGGGGGCGGGGGAAGGGTGCCAACGTACATGCCGACCCCAACGACTCCCGCGACGATGGCGGCAAGGACAGGCACCAAGATGGGAAGTCGACGGCGGGCCTTGGACCGACGGGGACGGGGCGCGGACCTCTCCAGACGCGCTGCCGCCTCGGACATCCCATGCGCCTTGCGCATGTGACCCGGGAGATTCCCTTGCTTGACGAACGCGCCGCACTCCGGGCAATGGTTCGCGTTCTTGCCCACGGCACGACCACGGTTCGCCACGGCTTAAGGATTCCCGCACTACGCACTACGGTAGGGACAAATAGCGGGCGCCATTCCTTCTCGCGTGATTCGTGCGGCGGATGTCCACGACCTCGACGCTCTCTTTGAGCTCGAAGACTTGTGTTTCGCGGAGCGGAAGTTCCGGAAAGAGCACCTTTTGTGGATCCTCAAGAACCCACGGGCGTCGACCTACGTGTACGAGAACGGCGGCCTCATCGGGGCCGTCATTCTGCTGACCGAGCCGCGCCGGATGCGCGTGATCAGCGTCGGCGTGCATCCCCGACACCGTCGCCGAGGAGTCGGGCGCGATCTGATGGCGGCGGCAGAGGACGTGGCGCGACGCCTCCGGGCGGATGAAGTTCGCCTCGAGGTGAACACGAGCAACGCGGGCGCGATCGCGTTCTACCGGGAGCTCGGATACGAGCTGCTCGAACGTCTGCCCGCGTACTACTCGTGGGGCGCCGATGCCTACTCGATGGCGAAGCCCATCGCACCTCTGATTCGAAAGTCTTAAGTGGCAACTATCTCTAACTCTGAGAGACGCCATGCTCCAGATGCCGAAGAAGTTCTTCGTCACCTCCGGCAAGGCGGTCTCTCGCGTCTCGGACCTGAATGCATTCGACGAGGCGCTCCTCAACGCGGGCATCGGCGAGCAGAACCTCGTCTACGTCTCCTCCATCCTCCCGATCGGGATCAAGCAGACACGCCGTGCGAATCTCCCCATGGGGGCGATCACCCACTGCGTCCTCGCGCAACAGCGCGGCGGCGAGGGCGAGATGATCAGCGCGGGCATCGCCTGGGGGTTCCGCGACGACGGGTACGGCGGCTACGTGGCGGAGGGTCACATGCACGGGACCGGGAAGGCGCTCCGCGAGGTCCTAGAGTGGAAGATGGCGGAGATGGCGAAACTGCGTGGTGTGAAATTCAAGACCCTGGACTTCAAGATCGAGGACCTGTCCATCCCGATGGACCACTACGGCGTGTGCCTGGCGGCGCTCGTCTTCCTGTTCTGAGCATGTTCGGCGTCGTCGTCTGCCCTCGATGCGGGCGCGCGAAGGGCATCGAGCTTCCGAAGAAGACGACGTCGTGCCCGTGTGGTTTCGAGATTCGCGTCCATCGGTCCCGCGTGAAATACGAGACGGCGAACGCGCGGGAGCTGGCGACGGCCGTCGGGCGAATCCAGGCGGACCTTGGCGGCGGACAGAAAGAGGTCGAAACAACCACCCCACGGCCAAAGAGGCGATCGAAGGATGCATTCACTCGGATCGTCGCGGCGGCGAGCGGCGCGGGGGATCGCCGACAGAGGGCTCGGGCCGCGGCGGAGGGGCTCACCCGGGAGTTCGTCCTCTTCTCCCAAGAGGATTGGCGGCATGTGGCGGCGACCCTCGGGCTACCGAACGCGGACGACTTGCTTGAGGAGCTCGTCCGCGGGAATGTCGTGTACGAACCGAAGCCCCGGTACTACCGCACGGTGTAGTCACCCTCTAGGGGAGCGACGCACGCGGCGTCGCCGTTCCCGACGCAAGTCTACGGGCAGGGTGCGGGGAATCACGGAGCGGTATGCATACGAGTACAGAAACAGCGTGAAGCCCGTGGCCGCCGCGAGCGAGAACCCCGGGAGTGCGATCGGTGTACTGGGCTGGGAGTACCACACGAAGAACGGGATGAGCATCGCTGCGTGAAGCACGCGGGCGAGGAGCGCCTGCGCGAACGGGGTCACGATCTCCCCCCGCGAGCATCCGAGTCCGAGGATCGCACCCGTTGCACCGTGGAGGAAAGCGAGGGTCACGGAGAACACCGCCAGGGGGACGAACACGGAGACGGTCAGCAGACCGGGGCCGTTCGAGTAGGCCGGGCCCGCGGCGGCGATCGCCGCCATCCCGGTCGATAGGGAGACGCCGACGAACGTGGTGTCGAACCGACCGCGATACCCCTTCCGATTCAGGTATACGAGCTTGAAGGCCTCCTCGAACAGGGCAACGCCGATCAGCAGGAGGATGAGCCCGAGGAGGCTACCCGCGGCACCCACCCACACCGTGATCGCGCCGCTCGCGGTCCCCAGGATCATCCCGACCGCCACCCCCAAGAACACCCGGGTCGTGTCGAAGTATGCCCTCTCCGTGTACGGGTAGTCGTACGTCCGGAGCGCGTGATACAGGACGCCGACCGCGGGCCCGAACCCGAGGATCCCCGAAGCGAGGAAGATCAAGGAGGCGGGCGCGTCCGCCATGCCCGCGCGTAGGGACGCGCCCCTCATTATGGTTCCCGGATACCCGCGGAACAAGATATTTAGGGAAGACCCCTCATGAAAAACGGTCCGATGGCGCCGCTCCCAGACCCGCCGTGCCCTCTCTGCTCCGAGCCGTTGGCGAAGGGCGCACGTCGATGCGACAACTGTGGCTCCATCGTTCCGGAGACGGACCGCGCGGATCTTGAGGAGTTCGCAGAGAGCTTGAGATCCGGGGACGAGGGCGTGAAGCGCCTCGATTCGTCCAAGCTCCTGGATGCCGAGGGGCAAATCTCCGAGGAGTTAACGACGATCCCGACCACCTACCTGTGCCCCTCGTGCGGCGCCTTCGTCAGCACGGCGGAGGCGAAGTGCTCCGGGTGCGGCGCCGCCCTGCAGGAGGAGCCGGCCGATGCCCACCGACTGTGCCCCGAGTGTGGGTCGAACGCACCGCCGGAGCTCCGGATGTGCGCCGTGTGCGGCACGTCCCTGACTCCGGAGATCGCCACGGAGTCTGGCACCGTCACGCCAATGCAGCCGCCGCCCACCGAGCCTCTTGCCCCGGCGGACCGTAGCGATCCCGCCCCGGAGGTTGAGGCGGGACCGGAGCCGCATGCCCCTGACCTTGCAGCGACGATCTCGGAGAGTGCGGGGCCCCTTGCCAGCGTCGAGACGGACGCGGCGGCGACAGGTCTCGGGTCCGCCCCCCCGCCGGCGCCCCCCGCGCGGACCGCTCCTCCCCCGTCGCTCAATGAAGAACTCTCTCGAACCGAAACCTTTCGCGAGCTCGCGGCGGCGGGCACTCTGCTGGCCCTCCCCGTCGCGGCGGTCGCGACGTACGCGAACGTCGCGGGGCACGAATCCGGCCGGTTCTTCGTGTTTGGAGTGATGTTCGGGTTCGCAACGGGGCTCGCCTTCCTGGACCTTCGGCCCCTCGCACGACATCGGCTACCGATCCTTGGGTTCCTCGTAGGCACCGGGATCCTCGCGACCATGCCCCTCCTGAACTACGCAGGGGTCGGCTCGGCGGTTGTGGAGACCATCTTGCTGTCCATCGGCCTGATTGCGCTGGGCGGCTCTGCGTGGCGCTTCGGAGAACCGGCAATCGTGTCCCTGCCTTGGGTCTCTGGCCTCTTGCTCCTGTCCATCCTTTCGGCCGAGCCGCTCGCCCTCGCGCCTCCCGGCGAGACCGTGGGGGTCCAGTGGGCGGTCGCGGGGGGGCTCGCCCTCGGACCCGCAGGCCTCGTGACCGTGCGGCGGCTTCTGCGCAAGCTCGCGACCGGGCAGCTCCTCAGGGCGGACGAGGAGTACGCTCGCCGGGACTTCGGCGGGGCGATCGCCGCGTACGACACGGCCATTAGACTCGCGCGCCGCGCGGGGCGCGAGATCCCCGCGGGCTGGTACGGAAAAGGAGCTGCGCTGGTCGCCGCGGGCAAGCCCGAGAAGGCCATCGTCGCGTTCGACCACGCTTTGGCGCTGAGCCCCGAGAACGAGATCGCCTGGATCAACAAGGGGACGGCGCTCTCCCGCCTCGGGCGGCTGAACGACGCGCTGAAGTGCTACAATTCCGCGATCAAGGTCAATCCCGCCTACGAGGTCGCGTGGAACAACAAGGGGAACGCCCTCGCCCGGTTGGGGAAGCACGAGATCGCGCTCGCCTGCTACAGCCGCGCCCTCGAGATCGACGAGTCCTATCGCACGGCTTGGGTGAACAAGGGGTTCGTGCTTGCAAAGCTCGGGCGGTTCGAGGAGGCTGCGGCGTGCGCGGACACCGCGCTCCGGCTGACGGCCGGCGCGGCGGCGAGCGGATGACCCCGGCCTCGATTCGAACTCTGCACCAGACTATATATGAGGCCCAGTCCCTAACTTCGAGCCCCGGACGGGTTTCCGTCCCGGATTCGAGACGGACTACGATGCGAACCTCCGCGCTCGCACGTGCGGCCATGGTCCCCCTGGCGCTCCTCGCGCTGGCGGCGCTCCTCGCGAGCCCGACGGCTGCGTATCCCGAACGGACGGGCTGGGACCGCGAGTTTCCAGCACCTGCGTACGGTGACGTCGTCCTCGCGGACTTCGCGGGAGGCGACGGGAGGACCGACCTCGCCGCCGTGGACCTCGCGAACGGATCCTTGTGGATATACGAGGGCCACGAGCTCGGGCTGCCGCAGGAGCCAGGGACTCTCGTCCCGACCGGCTCGATCGCGGACCTCGCCGTTGGAGACATCGACGGGGACGGCCGGTCGGACCTCCTCGGGGTGGACGACCGTGGGGTCTCGAGGCTGGACGGCGCGGAGTGGTCCCCGGTCCTGGACGTAAACGCATCGGGAGCCCACCGCGTTGCCGTGGGGGACTTCTCCGGGGACGGCAGGGCGGACCTGGCAGTGCTCCAGACGAAGGGCGTCGCCGTGTGGTACCAGAACGCCTCGGGGCAGTTCGGGGGGGCGCCCGCGCACGTCCTGTCGGACAATGTGGCCTTCGACGACCTCGTCGCCGGGGATCTCGACGGGGACGGGCGGGACGACCTTGCAATCGCAAAGGCCTACGAGGTCCGGGTGTACCGTCAGGGTCCGCAGGACCTGGAACTCGTCCCCGAACAGTTGGGGACCGGCGCCCCGGGGGAGGCGGGGCTCGGCGTGGTGCAGACGGCCGGGGACATCCCGGTCCTCACCGTCATGAACGCCGAGGCGGTCACGGACGGCACGGTCGGGTTTTGGCGGTGGGATGGAGAGCGCTTCCGGCACGACGCGTCGATCCGCGGTCCCTTTGCCCCGCGGTTCGCGGTCGGCGACGTGAACGACGACCGGCGCGCCGACGTGGTAATCGAACGCCGAGACGGCTCCCTCGCCGTCTATTTGCAGCGCGCGGCCGCCGCGTTCAGCTTGGTCGGACCGGACTGGGTCCTTCAGGGTCAGGACGCCTCGGACCCCCGGGTCGCGATCGGCGACGTGAACGGCGACACGTACGCGGACATCCTCCTGCGCGGCCGGGTGGCGTTCTACGTCTACCTCCAGGAGGATACGCTGCCGCGACTGGTCCGCACGATTCCCCCGCTCGTCGTGAACCGCAACGCCCTCGCCCGCGATGCCGTCGACCTGCGCCAGTTCTTCTGGGACGACCACAACCGGCTCACCTTCTCCGTCGTCCTCCAGTCAGACCCGGAGCATGTCTCCGCGAGCCTGGACGGGAGTCTGTTGGGCTTAGAGGCCGCGGACTGGGTCGGCGACGCCGAGTTCCGCGTGAGCGCCTGGGACGAGAATCCCAACCATGCTCCGATCGAGAGCAACCGGTTTCTCGTCACCGTGAACGACATCCCGGCATTCACGAGCGACCCGGTCCGGCGCGCCGTGGTGGGGAGATTGTACCGATACGAGGTCACGGTGACGGACGCGTATCCCGCCACGGACCGCCCCGCATTTGGCCTCTCGCAGGCCCCCCAGGGCATGGCGATCGACCCGGTGACGGGACTCGTGACATGGACGCCGGGAGCGACGCAGGTCGGCGTGAAGACGGTCGCGGTGGAGGTCCGGGACGGAAGTGGCGGCCTCACGGTCCAGGAGTTCGAGATCGTCGTGGTCCCCGCCCCGATTGGTCCCCCGACCGCGCTCTTGGCGGTGGGCATCGCCGCCACTTCGGCGGCCCTCGTCGCGGCGGCCGCGCTGATCAACGAGAACGCGAAGTACCTGTTCCTACTCTTCTTCGTCCCGCTCTATTCGAAAATCAAGCGCGAGCGCGTGCTCGACCACTTCGTCCGCGGCCAGATCTTCGGGTACATCCAGGCAAATCCCGGCGAGCACTACAACGCGATCAAGGATGCGCTCGGCCTCACGAACGGTTCCCTCGCGCACCATCTCCGCACGTTGGAACGGGAGCAGTTCATCAGGTCGAAACGGTTCGGGCTCTACCGCCGATTCTATCCGTTCAACTTCCGCCTCCCGGCGGACGACGCGTTCCAGCCCAACGACGTCCAAGTCATGATCCTCCGGGTGATCCGGGGCTCTCCGGGGATCACGCAGAAGGACATCGCGGACCGCCTCGGCCTGACGCCGCCGACGGTCAACTACCATGTCTCCGTGCTCAGCGATCGGAACCTGATCCGCGTCGAGAGGCGGGGGCGGAGCACGCACTGCACGGTCGTGGAGGGCACCCAGACGTGACCCGCATCGACAAGTACACCCTCGACCGCCTGCGGGATCGAGGCATTCGGATCAGCTTCAACTGCCCGTATTGCCAGGGCGCCCGCCTGGAACTCAAGAATCCGGAGGACCTGGATCCGATGCAGGGCGTGACGTGCTTCAAGTGCAAGGCCTTGGTCCTGCTCGACAGCCTTTCCTTGACCGTGATCCGGGAAGGCGCTCGGGCGGCACAAGGCTGATACCGGCCGGGCGGGTGCTCCACACGTGGACGTCGACGCCCTTCTCCGTAACCTGATGCGGGTCCTGACGCTCCTCGCGCTCGTCGCGTTCCTCGGATGGATCGTCGTGCTGAACCCGATCCTACTCCTGGCCGCCGTCCTCACCGCCATCGCCGCGTATGCGGCCCTCCGTGGCGAGCAGATGCGCCGATCGACGGAGTCGAACGTCGGGGTCGGCCGAGACGGGGACGACCGGGTGATGGAGGGGTCGAGAGAGGCCGTCAGCCCGGGCGTGTCTGCCGCCGGGATCCATCTCACCTTCGAATCCCGGTCGCGGTGGCGCCGGCGGTAGTCTACTTCGCAGCGCCCCTCCCGTACATCTTCTCATACCACTCCATGACCTCGGAGTCCGGGATCTGGGACGACTCCTCCGTCACGCGCACCTCGTTCTCCTCCGCGAAACCCTTCACCACGGCGGACGCGCGCACGTCCCCCATCAACTCGGTCACCACGAGCTGGTGCCGGCGACGCCGCGCCTTGAACGCCGCCACCGGCTCGGGTCCCTGGAACACGAGGTATGCATACCCGGTGCCCCACCGGTCCACCATGGGTCGGCGGAGGTATACGCTGAGGTTGTCCATCGGCGTGAGGACGAAGTTCCCCTCGAAGGCGATCGTGCCAAGCCGCCCCAGGTCCTCCTTGAGCATCCAGTGCAGGGTCCGGTCTCCCGCGACGAAGAAGCCCTTCGCGAGGAGACCCTCCCTCTCGAACTCCCGCAGGAGCGCGCGCACCTCCGCCATCGAGTACTCGGACCGTGTGTACTGCGCCAGATTCTCCGCGCTGAAGATGCCGAATCCGCGGAAAAACGAAAGGAGCACCTCGCGCCGCGCACGCGTCACGTCAATCCGCGCCGAGGGGACCGCAAGGAACCGGCCGGCGGCGTCGCGCGTCACGTAGTTCGCAGCGAGGAGCTTCTTGAGCACAGCGTTCGTGGCGGCGTACCCCGCGTCCGACTCCGTGAAGACCCGCATCCGGGTGGCGGGCTCCTCCCGTCGCACCATTGCGAGTACCGTTTTCATCAATCCTTGGAGCGGTACGTCCTTTGCCCTCTGAAAGAGCCCGAGCTGACGCATCGTGCAGTACGTCACATACTCCGGAATCACGGTCGCCCGGAAGACCGCCCCTTGGCGGTGGAGCCGCTCGAGCGTGGTGAACGCGCGGACGCGCAGGCGCGCCGCGTAGTCGGAACGCAGGCCCCCGAGAGCGTCGACCGCCCCCATGGTGTCTGGGAACCGGTTCCCGGGATGGATGCCCTGTCGCCAAAGCACGTACGACATGACCTCTGCGGGTGCGAAAGAAATCGGGATGAAGGCCCCTTTCGCGAGGAAATCCCCGATGCGATGATACCCCGTTGCCCGGAAGAATCCTACTTCGTCGTCTGTGAGCTCCGGCACGGGCTTCCGAAGGGCTTGCGTGACCCGCACGATCTCGAATCCGCGCTGGTGGTAGTAGGCCATCATTCGGTCGACCGCCGCCAACGCGTCCGGGAGGCCTCCGGGATCAACAAGGTCGATCTCGCGGAGTTCGACCGCGCCGGACATCTCCCACTTCTCGACGACGCCGGCCAACTCCCCGTCGCGGATCACCGGGTAAAACCAACCCTCCCCCCATTTGGCGGCAATCTGAGCCCACAGCCCCTGCGTGAACGGGTCCAACAGGGAGAGGATGCGCGTGCGGTCGGGCACACCGCCGACCTTGGCCGCCTCGAGCGCCGGCATTTCTTCCTTGAGGACGATCATCTCCTCCTCGCCGCGGAGGCCGGTAACCAACACCCGCTCCAAGAGCCCCTTCCCTTCGATGCGGTCCACGAGCCGCTCGAGATCGTCCCACCGGAAGCGCGTGTGCTCCTTGATTCCGCTGAACGGCACAGGACCGTACGCCTTCAGGAATTGGAGAACGAGACGTTCCTCCGCATCCGATTCCGCGATCGTGGGCGCCACGTCGAACGCAACGTACAGGTTCCGAGATGCCCACGCGTCATCGCCGTGGAACCTCCGGATGATGTACACCTCCCAGTCCAGCGTCTCGAGGGCCTCCTTCACCCGCTCGGTGTCTTCCTTGAGCCGATTCGCGACCCCGTACAGGTCGAGGCCCTGCGGGTTCGCACGGATGACGTCCAGGACCTTCGTTTCGAATTCGCCGAGCGCCTCCCTCGGGTACGCGGAAAGGAAGAGCTGGACGTCCCTCTCCCGGACGTAGCGCACCCGGCCTGCGAGGAACCGGCCCTCGAGGATCTCCCCTTTCCTGCGCCGGTCGAGCCAATCCTCCCACCGGAATCCGGGAATCCGCGCGGCGATGTCGTACACCATCCCGGCCTCAAGGAACGTGTCGAAGTAGTCGTCGACGTCCCGGAAGTCGCGCAGCTGCTTCCCGATCAGATACGCCTTGATATTCGCCTCTTCAAACATGCGACGTGTCTCGTCCTTCTTCTGCAGCTTCGTGAGGTCCTTCGTGAGCAGGTACTGGAACTCCTCGCCGAGGACGAAGTGACCGGACGCGACCACCTCCTCGTTCTCCAGGTCCTTGAGCGCCTCGGCCACGATCTCCAGCTCCAGGTCGAGCGCGTAGGCGAGGTCTTGCGCCGTAACCGGTCCGGCGATGTCGAGATGGCGCACGGCAGCACGGTCGAGGGCCTTCTGGAAATCCTCCCGCGTCACGGAGCGCGTCAGGTATGCCGTCTCCTCCACTCCCCTGCGGTGCACCACGTACGAGCGTTCGAGCTTTCGGACGACCTCGTTCAGCGCGTCCTTCCCCAACTTCGACCTCCGGAGGAGATCCTTGTGCGGGATCGGTCCCGCCTCGATGAGCTTCAGGACCTTCTCCTCCCGCGGCTTCAGGCGTGACTTCTGCGCGTACAGGGCGGCATACAGGGGGACGTCCTCGGTGAGAGCCCAGAGGATTCCTTTGGGGGTCCACACGCTCTGCGCCTTCCCCGCGTCGATGATCTCCCCCGCCCACTTCCGGAGTTCCGGGAACGGGACGGACGCGTGGTCGAATGGATTCGGGCCCTTCTGCTGGAGGATACTTGCGGCTCCGTGACGTTCTAGGAAGTCGAGCACATCCTCCTTTCGACTCACGCGGGGAACCTTCCGTCGGAAGTGCTCGCGGACCTCGTCTTCTGAGAATTGCGCCCCGGCAATCTGGTCGGCCGGAAGGACCTTTTTCAGGATTTCGCGATGCAACTCACGGAGCAGCGCGGTCCGATCCTCCATGAGGACGATGTCGCTCATGCCGGCGAGGACCACGTTGTGCGCAAACGGGCTCGGGAGCGGCGCGAAGTCGCTGTACTTCACCGCCAACTCGCCCTCCTCGATCGATCGCACGACCTCCCGCGCGTGCCGGAGGTCCATGACCATGTTGAGGATCTCGTTGTACGTCTCCTTGATCACCGGGAAGTCCTCGATCTCGTGCAGCCAGTCCAGCACCCGCTGCGACCGCATCTGCTGGCGCCCGATGCTCACCTCCCGCCCCTTGTAGTTGCGAAGGATCATGAACGAGCGCGTCGCGCAGTGTCGGAACCGCTGCTTGAACAGCTCCGTGTTCCGAACCGCCTTCTTGAGGACCGTCTCGAGGTCCTTGCTGGACACGAGCCCGCCGACGTCCTTGATCTCGACGCGCTTCGGGACGGTGAGCATGAAGTTGTCGTCCGTAACGGAGACTCGCACGTTCGTCTTCGTACGCTGCGATAGCCGGTACGCGTACGCGCGGCTCAACGCGTCGTTCGTCCGCCTCCCGAAAGGGAAGTGGAAGATGAGGTTCCGGTTCCCCTTCACGTCCACGTATCCCTCCACCAACACCTGCCGGTCCGTGGGCAATTCCGGAATCATGGACCGCTGTTCCTGGAGGAACGAGACGAGGGACCGAGCGCTGCCCGCGTCGACGCGATAGGCATCCATGAGCCACCCGATCGCTGCGTCCTCCCCGTCCCCGTCGATCTTCTCGGCGAGCTCCCTCCGGAACTGCCCGACCAGGAGGGACAGGTCGAAGGACCGCGGGAGCATCTCCCCCGTCCATGAGGGAACCGTCGGGCGTCGCCCGGCGGCGTCCTTCACGTAGATCGTCATGCCGCGGGCCCGGACGAACTGGTACGTGCGCCCGCCCAGGACGAAGACGTCGTTCGGCTTCAGGTACTCCACGAACCCTTCGCTCAACTCCCCCAGGGGCGTCCCGCGCTCGCTGAACACGTGGTACGAGCCCTCCTCGGGGATCGTCCCCACGTTCGTGAAGTAAATCATCCGCGCGTCGCGCTTCTTCCCGAGCCGCCCTTCCTCGGGGTCATACCAGATTTTCGCGTATACGCGCACATCCGGGTTCCGGCTAGCGAGGTAGTCGAGCACGGACGTGAAGTCCTTCCAAGGCAGATCGTGGTACGCGTACGACCGCCGCACCAGATCGTAAGCCTCCCGCGCCTCCCACCGCTTCTCCAAGGACATGCCGACGACGACCTGGGCGAGAACATCGAGGCAGTCGCGTGGGATGTCTACGCGGTCGATCCGATTATCGTAGGCAGCCTTCACGAGGGCCGTGCATTCGACGAGGTCCCACGGCTCGAACACGACCATCCGGCCCCGACTCGTCTCCCCGTACGCGTGGCCCGCGCGACCGATCCGCTGCAGGCCCTTCGCGACGCTCTTCGGGCTCCCAATCTGGACGACGAGGTCGATGTAGCCGATGTCGATGCCGAGTTCCAAGCTCGTGCTGGAGACTGCCGCCTTCAGGAGGCCCCTCTTGAGCTTGTCCTCCACCTCCAGTCGGGTGACCTTCGAGAGCGAGCCGTGATGCGCCTCCAAGTCCTCGACGCCGCGTTCCTTCAGCTTGAACGAGACGTGCTCCGTCCCCGAACGCGTGTTCGTAAAGATCAGCGTCGTCCGGTGTCCCTCGATCAAGTCGCTGAGGAGTGCATACATGCGGGCGTTCGCCGACTCCATGTCGACCTCGGTGAGGTCCCGCACCGGGCACACCACGGAGAGATCGAGGGACTTCCGGGATTCGACCTCCACGACGTGCATCTCCCGGAGCTTACCGCCGCGATAGCCGGCGAGGAACTTCGCGACCTCCTCGATCGGTGCGATCGTCGCGCTCAGGCCGATCCGCGTGAGGTCCTCCCCCACGTGCTCCTGAAGTCGCTCCAGGGTCACGCTGAGAAGGACCCCCCGCTTGCTGCTGCACACTTCGTGGATCTCGTCGACGATTACCCAGCGCACCCCGTCGAACTTCTCTCGGAACTTCGGGGCACTGAGGACGATCGCGAGGCTCTCCGGGGTCGTGATGAAGATGTGGGGGGGCCGCCGCGCCTGGCGCTGCCGTTCGCTCGTGCTCGTATCGCCCGAACGCACGCCGACGCGAATCTCCGGTGCGGGCTCGCCGAGCCGTGCCGACATCTCCGTCATCTCCCGGAGGGGCTCCTCGAGGTTCCTGTTGATGTCGTTCGCGAGCGCCTTCAGGGGGCTCACGTAGACGCAGTAGATCCGCTCCTCAAGTTCTCCCCGCTTCTGCAGCGCGTACAGCTCGTTGAGGACGGTCAGGAACGCGGTCAGGGTCTTCCCGGAGCCCGTCGGCGAGGACACGAGCACGTTCTTCCCGCCGTGGATTAGGGGGAGCGCGAAGGCCTGGGGCTCTGTGAGGCCCTCGAACCGACCGCCGAACCACCCCGCGACCAGGGGTTCCAGAAGGGCGAGAACCTCGTCTCGGCCGGCAGCCTTGGATACTCTCTTTATCAAGGGGACTCTCTCCGCGGGAAGTCGGAAATCGAGGAGCAAGGCATGGTGTCCCGAAAAGCTTTTCGCTCTCGCGGGAACACCGTCCCGTGTTCTGTCCGCGCAGGCGGAGTCGGACGCCTATTCTGGCTCCGCGCGGGGGACGGCCGATGCCCCGGGCGTCCCCCCGGGTGCACTCAACTCCCAGTACGCCATCACGTGGAGAATCGCCAAGCCCACGTATGCTGGCGCCTCGACCAGGCGGTACACGGAGATCCGGAACAGAAAGTCGGCAACCGTGGCCGTCCGGATGGGGACCGCGCCGAGCGCCACGACCTCCGAGCCGGAGAACCATGTCGCGAGGGTGGCGGTGGCCGCGAGCAAGCCGCACAAGCCGAGCAGCGTGAAGGCCTGGCGGCGGGGGAGGAGTGTCACGACCTGCGATGCAAATGCGGCCGAGATAACAAATGTCGCGGGCAGCGTGCCCCAGACGAGCAGGCCTGCGATGTCCCGGATCGTCGAGAGGGGAAGCCCGGCCCGGGCCGCCCCGTACGCCTCCAGGAGGAACGCCCCGAGCAGAATCCCGATCACGACGCCCCCCACCGCGAGCATCAGGAACGCGAGCACGACGCACACCTCGTGCTTCCGCCCGGCCGCCCGCGCCCCCAGGAAGAGGAAGGTCGATCCAAAGCTGAGGAAGAATACGGAGACGACGGCGACGAAGGGGATCCAGGAGATCAGGAGCCCGATGGCGGTGAGGAGGAGTCCCCTGCGGGTCCGCCGCCACAGTTTCGCCTGCACGGCCTCATAGGCGTTCGCGAACCCTGACTTGGGGATGAGGACCGGACGGGCCGGAGCCGATCGGGCGGAGGGGGGGACGTAGCCGCACGTGGGACACGGCGGTGGCCCCACCACGAACGCGCCGCATGAGGGGCACGTCCCCCAGGACGGTCCCATTCCCCCCATGAGGAAGGGTACGGGGCGGCGCGTGAAAAGCCTTTCCCGGCCTACGCCCTCTCGAGGATGAGTGCCATCCCGTTCCCGCCGCCGAGGCATAAGGTCGCCAGGCCCCTCTCCGCGCCCCGATCCCGCATCGCGTGCGCGAGGGTCGCGACAATCCGCGCGCCGGAACAGCCGATCGGGTGGCCCAGGGCGACCGCGCCGCCGTGGACGTTCAGCCGCTCGTGCGGAAAGCCCAGCACCCTCATGATCGTCAGGCTTGCGGACGCGTACGCCTCGTTGTGTTCGATCAGGTCGAAGTCCTCGACCGCAAGGCCCGTCTTCGCGAGCAGCTTCCGGACCGTGGGGATCGGGGCCTCCATCACGTCCTCGGGCCTCACCCCGCTCGTCGCGTAGTCGACAATCCGTGCCAACGGCCGGATGCCCCGCGCGTCCGCCTCCTCCCGGGACATCAACACGGCGGCGCTCGCTCCATCGCTGAGCTGGGACGCGTTCCCCGCCGTCACCGTCCCGTCCGGCGTGAACACCGGCCTCAGACGGGCGAGCTTCTCGAGGGACGTATCGGGACGCACGCCCTCGTCCTGATCGAAAACGACGGTCTCGCCCTCCCTGGTGATTTCCACGGGGACGATCTCGTCGCGGAACTTCCCGCCCCGCTGCGCCTTCAGAACGCGCGTGTGGGACTCGAGCGCGAACCGGTCCTGCTCCTCCCGCGTGATGCCGAACTTCCTCGCGACCGTGTCCCCCGTGACGCCCATGTGGATGTCGGCGAATGCGTCCCGCAACCCGTCGTAGATCATCGCGTCGTGGAATCCCGTGTGTCCGTGGCGGACTCCCCACCGCGCCTCCTTCACGAGGTACGGGGCCTGGGACATCGACTCCATCGCACCGCCGACGACGACGGACTCATGGCCCGCGCGAATCGCGTCGAATCCAATCGTCATCGCCTTCATGCCCGACGCGCACACCTTGTTCACGGTGACCGCCCCGACGTCCTCGGGAACGCCGGCGAGCAGGGCCGCCTGGCGTGCGGGCGCCTGACCCTGTCCGGCCGCGATGGCGGTGCCCAGGATCACCTCGTGGACCTCCGACGGGACGAGACCTGCGCGCTCGATCGCGGCGCGGACGACGAGTGCGCCGAGCCGCGGTGCGGGGACGTCCCGGAGCGCCTTCCCGTACTTCCCGATCGGGGTGCGGACCGCGCTCGCCAAGACAACCTCAGCCATGGCTTCGGGTCGCGGACGCGACGATGCGATAAAACGCTTGTGCCGCCGGTCAAGCCCGGGAGGGCGCGCGGCGCTCCTTGAACGTCGAGGTCTCGTGGACCTCGAGATCCTCCGCCTCGACGGTGTGGACGGAGCAATAGGGGCCGAGGCGAACGCTGTGCCCTCGCACGAGTCCCGCGCGGGTCGCCTCGAGGTACACCTCCTCGCCCTCGATCGTCTCCGCGGTCAGCTCGCCCTTCCGCTCCCCGCGTCGAATCTCAATCTCTTGGGCTTTGATCGAGGGCACTTTCGAGGTTCCCACCAGACGGATGTCCACATCCTCGGCCTCGATGGTTCCGCCGATCTGGAACTCCCCGCGGCTCGTGAAGGATTGGGTCTTCACGCCCCCGCCAATCTGGACGGCGCCGGCGAAGCTCACGTCCTGAGCGTCGAGGACCGCGCCGCCAATCCGCGCGCTCCCGGACACCGACACCTCCTGAGCCCGCACGTCACCGCCGATGTTCGCCTTCCCGGAAACATGGAACTCCTGCACGGCGACATCCTTCGCGATGTCCACCCGGCCGGACGCGTGGAACTCCTTGCCCGAGCAGCTGCCCTCGACCACGCACGCGCCGGAGATGTGGGCCTCGTCCGCGACCAGATCCCCGGTCACCCGGCCGCTGCCGGCGCACTTGAACTCCTCGAAGCGCTGGCCGCCGACCACGGTGCCGGAACCGCGGATCACGCACGTGCGTCCACCCTCCTCGATCCGGGGACCGAGCTTGCCCATCGCCTCCCGGATGCGGGCGTTGACCTCCTCCATCCGCCGCTGCGCCTCTTCCTTGTTTGTGAACGCCGCTTCGAGGCCGGCGGCGACTTGCTGCATCGCGCCCTCAATCGACCGCTCGATCATCGCCCCGATGTCTCCGTTCCGGATCTTCACCTGGACACGGGTGGCATGGCCGGCATGTCCGGCATGGCGCAGCGAGTCCGCTGCCGCGGGTGGAGCCGGGGGCTCCGGGGGCATCGGGGGCTCGACCCCGGAGGGAACGGAAGGGATGCCGGGCAGCTCCTGAACGGGCGGGAGGGTCTCCGACTCCCGGCCCTCAGGCGCCGCCTCGACCCGGCCCTTGATGTCCAGGTACGTCTTCTCGCTGATCTCCCCTCGGGCGAGCCGCTCCTGGAGCCGATCCAGCAGTTCTTCCTTCCGCATCACGACCACCAGCGCCTCGGCCCTATCGAATGATGCGCAAGCCTGCCGACAACACGCCACCTTGGCGCAGGATCTCCTGCTGCAGGGTCTTCGCGACTTCGGTCATCACGGGAATTCGGTCCGCGTACACTTAGATCCACCTCAGAGCGGAAGAAGGACCCGGAGTTATTTATACAAGCGTCAAAATGAAAATGGCGCGCCTCCACCACGGGATGGAATCTGTTAACTCGTGGGTGGAAAAAGCCCCACCGGGGAGGGAATCTCAAAATAGCCGCACTCCCTACGCGCGCCCCGTGGACGAGGACGCCCTCGCGATTCTGCAAATCGTTTCGTCCCCGAGTCGATTGCGCATCCTCTCCCTCCTCTCGGACGGGGTCGACCATCCCGAGGAGCTCGCGAAACGGATGAAACTGCGCCGGCAAGGGGTGGACAAGCAGTTGCTCGAGCTCTATCGCTACGGGTTCGTGGATCGAAGCGCCACGCTGCCTGCGGGCGGGCGGCCGCGGATCGTCTACCGGATCAGCGGGCGGGGTCATGATTTCCTCTCCCGCTCGGAGGCGCTCGTCCTGGAGTACCGCGAGGGCGCACGAGAAGACTACCAGAGGGGGATCGACCTCCTGCAATCGCAGCTCGCATCGGGGGAGGTGGATGAGGACGCGTACCTCCGGAAACGTCAGGACTTGGAAGCGCGGTACGCACCCATTCTCCCACGCCCGGCGAAGAAATGAGGGTCTTCACCACGGGCGTCCACGCGCACCTCGCCGGACCCTCGGGTGAATGCCGCGCCTCGCAGCGTATCGGGAGAGGCTTGAGGAAACCATCGCCCCGTGGCGTGCGGAAGGGCTAATACCTTCCTCCGGCGTCCGACGCGTGGGCACGTAGGCTAGCCTGGACCAGACTGGGGGCCTTCGGAGCCTCTGACGGGGGTTCGAATCCCCCCGTGCCCGTGACCATGTTCCGTGAACCGGAACGCTGGACGAGAATCCCCCGTGCCTGGTAGGTCGAGGACCCTAGCCGCCGATGTGCTTCCGGTACGCGCCGCCATCCATCAGGGACGTCGCCTCGTTCGCTGCCCCCAACTCGAGCACAAACACCCACCCATCTCCGTACGGCGACTGGTTCACCAGTTCGGGCTTGTCCTCGAGGGCACCATTGATTTCGACGACTTTGCCCGAGAAAGGCGCATAGATTTCGGATGCGGCCTTCACGGACTCAATCACGCCGACCTCCTCGCCCTGCTTCACGACCCTTCCGACGGAAGGAAGCTCGACGTACACGACATCCGTCAACTCCCGCTGGGCATGGTCGGTGATGCCGACGCGGACGCGCGTGCCCTCGACTCTGGCCCACTCATGGTCCTTCGTGTAGTGCAGCCCCTCGGGGACATCGGACACGGGTGCGGCGATTCGCGGGGGCGTTAAGAAGATTTCGAGGCTAGCCGCGACGCCATGGGGGCTTGAAGGTCTTGTCCGGGTTGTGCGCCCAGCTCTGCTCCTTGCGGATCCGCATCATGTGCAACGCAATGAAAAGGACGAGGAGCATCACGACGACGGCCATGACTCCGAGGAGGCAAAGCGCGTCGCCCCGCATGAGGGCGTTCCAGGCATCCGTGATCGGGTCCGCCACGTTTCCTCATGCGGACCCACCGGTTTGTACCTTTCCCCTACCGCCTGGCGGCGAGGACAACATAGTTGTCCCCCGAGCGCTGACTCTCAATCACGGACATCCCGGCGTCGCGGACAATCCCATCAAGCTCTCCCGAGCGGAACAGGTGATAGAATCTCGGAAACACCCGCCCGTCTGAACGGACCCACGGGAGGTTCCAGTCTTGCCCGGTATCCTGACCGTGTCGTGCGAGTGTCTCCACGGCTTCCGTCAGCCGCCTCTGGTCGAGCGCCCACACACTTGCGAGGAGAACGCCGCCAGGACGCAGGACGCGGCCCGCCTCGCGCAGTGCGTCCAATCGTTCCGCCTCACTTGGCAGGTGGTGCAACGTCGCGACGCAGTGGACCGCGTCGAAGGCGGAGTCCTCAAAGGGGAGATTCACGACGTCCCCGCGGATGAGGATCGGGCAACCCCGTTCGGCAGCCAACGCGAGGAGCGCGCCGGAAGCGTCCAGACCGACGACCGGGTGACCTCGGTCGTGCAGGAATTTGAGATTCCGGCCATTCCCACAGCCAAGGTCCAGGACCCGTGCTCTCTGCGGGAGGCGGGCTGCGAATTCTGCCGTCTCCGGCCAGGGAGATGTCCGGGTCGCGGCGAACTCCTTGGCAATCTCACCGAACCCGCGGACGATTTCCGCACGCGTGGGAAACGGCGGGAGCACGGGTACCGGCTTCATGCGCTCAGGGCGACCTTCGCGAGCTGCTGCAGCGCATACTCCCGGATCGCGTCCGCGCTCGGGAGATCTTCGACGAGCTTTCCCTTGGATAGCCACTTTCGGAACAGGGGCCGCGTGGGCGCGCCGCACCGGGGACACGTTTCGACATCAATCTCGATCGTCAGGCACGCATCGCAGCGCCGGGGATCCTTGCGGCCACCGAACTTCCCCCGCTTCGCGGCGGGCTTTCCCTCGACCTCCACAATGTCAAACGCGAAGTCGACGCTCGGCGCATTGCTCAGGCTCGTGCCGATGCCGAACCCTTCAGCGCCCGCCTCCACGAGTTCCGGGATTTTATACTCATCGAGGCCGCCACTGACGTAGATCTTCACCTTCCGATACCCCCGCGTGTCGAGCTCCCAGCGCACCTCGCGGACGATGTTCGCGAGACTCCCTCGGCGGGAGGAGGGGGTGTCGAGGCGCACGCCAGCCAGCTCTGGGATCGCCTCGAGCGCGACGAGCGTCTCCGCCTTCTCGTCCCAGTACGTGTCCACGAGAGCGATCCGCGGCACGTCCCTTCGGAGGTGCTTGTGCATGGCGGTGAACGCCTCCCGCGGGCCGCCCAGGATGATTGTGAGGGCGTGGGGCATCGTGCCCACGGGCTCCTTCCCCAGGAGTTCGCTGCCGAGAGGCGTGGTGATGGCGTCGAGCCCGCCCACGTACACGGAACGCTCGATCATCGGCGCGAGCGCGGGATGCATCCGCCGGATTCCGAAACTGATCACGCGACGGTCGCCCGCCGCCTTCCGAACCCGACCGGCCCTCGTCGCGATGCCGGAGGCCTGGCAGAGGAACCCGAGCACGGGTGTCTCGTAGACGCCGAACTCCCCGTACGGACCCTCAATCGCCATGATTGGGACCGGGATGCCGCGCGGCGTGCGCGGCGTGAAGACGGTCCCCTCCGGAGCGGCCCAGAGGGCGACCTCGTGACCCTCCAGAAGTCGGACGGCCTCCTCGAGACCGGCGAAGACGCCCCAACCCCAGTCCTGCGGGAGGTTCGGGGCCGCGAACTCCCCGTAGACGCGGGCTCGGTCCTTGCCCTCCTTCTCGAGGATCTCCAAGGTGCGAAAGAAGTAGATGTCGCTCGTGCGGCCCTTGCGGATGTCGTCCTCTCCCGCGATGAAGAAACGGCCCACGCGCGTGCCCCGTCGGCCACGGACTACCTCCGCGGCTCATATGAACGTATCCCTCGCGTGTGCGACCCGAACGAACCTTCATACGGCGCCGAAAACTGCCCTCGACCATGGAATTCCCGCCGTTCGAACTCCTCCACTGGTTCGAGCGCACGGAGGGGAAAGGGTTCCTCCACATCTCCCACAGCGAGATCCTCGGTTTCCGGTTCTCCGAGTTCGGGAAGGAGTTCCCCGACCTCGATCTCGGGGAGGCGTTCCCGCGGGGTTCCCCCAAGCTCCGCTCCCTCATCGGCGCACAGCACCAGATCTGGCCGGACCAGGTGCTCGTGTGCAACGGCGCCTCCGAGGCGAATTTCCTCGTGCAGGCCGCCCTCCTGAGTCCGGGCGATGAGGTGCTCGTGGAGAACCCCCTGTACCCTCCCCTCCGCGAGGGCCTCGCGGGATTCGGAGCGGCCGTGCGCCGGGTCCCGCGGTTGCCGGCGGAGGGATGGCGGCTCGACCTCGATGCGCTCGAACGCGCGATCACCGCCAAGACGAAGCTTGTGGTCCTGACGAACCTCAACAACCCGACAGGGGGCATGCTCCGGGCCGCGGACCTGCGACGCCTCGCGGACCTTGCCGAGGCACACGGGTTCCACGTGCACGTCGACGAGACGTTCCGGGAGCTCGCGTTCGACCAGGCACCCCCGACCGCGGCCTCCTTCGGCCCCCGCTTCCTCGTCACATCCACGCTGACGAAGGCGTTCGGCCTCGGCGGCCTCCGCCTCGGCTGGGTCGTCGGCGCCCCAGACCTGATCGAGAGGGTCAAGTCCGTGAAGGATTACGCCTCGATCTGCCCGAGCCGGGTCTCCGAGGAACTGGCGATGTGGGCCCTCTCCCGGAAGGAAGAGTTCCTCGCGCGGGCGGAGCGAATCTGCGTCGCGAACCGGGCGGTCGTGCGCGCATGGCTCGATCAGAACCCCGACGTGGAGTGCGTCCTGCCGGACTACGGGAACCTGTGCTTCCCGAGGCTGCCCGTTGGCGTGGACGCTCTCGCGGAGAAGCTCCGGGACCAGTATCGGGTCGTGATCGCGCCCGGTCGGTTCTTCGGGATGCGGGAGCACTTCCGCCTTGGGTACGGCGGGAAGAAGGCGGACCTGGAGAAAGGTCTCGAGCACCTGGCGATGGCGAAGCGGGTCGTGGAGCGGACGCAGAAGGCGCAGGGGACACAGTGACCCGGCGGGTTACCGGGTCGGCCGCCCGATGAGCTCCCGATGGAGCGGGACGACCGGGATGCGCGCGAGCCCTTTGATCGGGATCCACTCGCCGCTCCGGGACTCGCTACCTCCCGCGCACCGGAACGCGTCGCCCTCCCACCGCCGGTGACTGAACGTATGCCGCACCGGGCCGATGCGCTCCCAGCGACTGCCGCGGATGCCCAATTCCGCCAAGCTACGTCGAGCCGCAGCGCCAGCAGACTCCCCGGGGCGACGCTCCCCGCCCGGGAGCGCGTACATCCCCGCGTGAAGCCCGTCCCCACGCCGAACGAGCAGGACCGACTCTCCCCGCCGCGCGACCACGAACACCACGGGGACCACGGGCACCGGCTTCTTGGCCGCGACTCGAGGGATGGCTTCCTGGATTCCCGCCGAGAGCGCGAGGCACTCGGTTGCAACCGGGCACACCCCGCACCGTGGGCCTCGAGGGACGCAAGTGGTCGCGCCGAGCTCCATGAGCGCCTGGTTCCATTCTCCCGGGGTGTCCGCGGGCACGAGTTTCTCTGCGAGCGTGCGGATCCGCGACTTCCCCGCGCTACGGGATACGTCGTCCTCCACGCGGAAGAGACGGGCGATTACGCGAGTCGCGTTCCCGTCGACCGCGGGCGCGCGCAACCCGAAGGCGATGCTGCCCACCGCCCCGGCGGTGTAATCCCCGATCCCCGGGAGCGCGCGCAGCGCGACGAGGTCCGCCGGGAGTTCACCGCCGTGTCGCTCGACGATGGTCTTCGCCGCTCGGAGCAGGTTCCGCGCCCGACCGTAGAACCCCAAACCCTCCCACGCGCGGAGCACGTCTGACTCGGAAGAGCGCGCTAGGTCGCCGACGGTGGGGAACACCGTGAGAAATCGCTCGAAGTACGGGAGACCCGCGGCGACGCGTGTCCGCTGAAGGACAATCTCGGCGACCAAGATCGCGTATGGGTCCCTCGTTCGCCGAAAGGGCAGGTCCCGCTTGCGCGCGCGGTACCATGTGATCAGTTGGCGGCGGAGGGATTCCCGATCCGGTTCGCCCACGCCGCGACATCAGCGTGACGATACTTAATCCGTTGGCGGCGTTGCAGAGGCGTGCAACGGGTCCCGATCCCGGTCGTGATCGCGCTGCTGCTGAACCGGGGCCGCGTGTTCCTGGTGCACAGGCAGCGGGGCGCGCCACTCGCCGGGGAATGGGAGTTCCCCGGAGGGAAGATCGAGGTCGGCGAGCCACCGATCGCCGCACTGCGGCGGGAACTGCGCGAGGAACTGGACTTGGCGGTGCGAACGCTTACCCTTTTTGGCGCGTACTCGCACGTGTACGAGTTCGCGGAAGGCCCCGTCCACTACGTCCTCCTCGCGTACCGCGCGAACGTCCGCGACGGGGCGTGGTCCCGCCGGGGCCGCTGGATGGACGCGACGTCGCTGGCGGCAGCACCCGTGGTCGCCGGATCCCGTCCCATCGTCTCCGACCTCCTCGCGACCCGTTGGATCCGTCGTGCCCGCGGACGATAGTCACTTGAACACCTCGCCCGTTTCGCGACTCCAGAACAGCAGGTCGATTGCCGCCATCGGTACGCCCGCGTCCCGGGATAGTCCGCGCACCTTCTCTTCGATTTCGAGGTATCGGCCACGGGAGAGCGATCCGGGAATCGAACGGATCACGTTGTGCCGGCGCAGGTTCCTCAGGATGTGACGGTCGAGGATCGCGAAGGTCTCCCCGCGCCCCACGTTTCGGAGGAAGTGGCTTGCCTCCTTGTACCCGAACCCGTCGAGATCGCGCACGAGTTGCTCCCTCGCCTCGGTCGGAGGCGTCGTCCGGAGCCACGGCCCCAGAGAGTCCCCGCGGACCCAGCGATCCCTCGCCGCCACGAGATAGGCGGCCTTGTGGTTGTGAAACCGGACGCGCTGCCGGAGGAACGCGGCGATGTCCGGAACGGACCCCCGCCAGAGCAAGCCGTTCGCGGCGAGCGCCCGGACCGCGTCGTCGCTCCGGTGCGCGGACGTCTGGACTGCGAACAAGCAGAACGCCATCTCCCGGAACAGTCGTTCGTCCGACCCTGCGCCCGCGCGACGAAAGTCTGCGAGGCGGCGCTCGATCTCCCTGCGGCGCTGCCGCCACTCCCGGTCGAGCTCCTCCAGATGGCGGTACGCCATCGCAGGTCACGCGGCCTTCCAGTCTCGGAGCATCCGGACCAGCGTGCGGACGGGGATGCCGGTCGCCCCCTTCGGATGGTACTCCCGCTTGGGCGCGTCCGCGCCGCCGTCGTTCCACACGGGCCCGGCGATGTCGAGGTGGACCCACGGCCGCCCCTCCGTGAACCGTTGCAGGAACTTGGCGGCGGTGATGCCCCCCGCGGCCCGGCCGCCGATGTTCTTTACGTCCGCGAAATCGCTTTTGATCTGCTCGTCGTATTCGTCGAAGATCGGCATCTCCCAGAAGTTCTCCCCGCAGGCCCGCCCCGCTTCCATGATTCTCCGGATCGTTCCCCGGTCCGTGCCGAGGACGCCCGCGGTCTTCTTCCCGAGCGCGATCACCATGGCGCCGGTGAGCGTCGCGATGTCGATGACGACCTGGGGCTCGTACCGGAGCGCGTACCCGATGCCGTCCGCGAGCACGAGTCGGCCCTCCGCGTCCGTGTTCAGCACCTCGATCGTCTTCCCGCCAATTGTCCGCACAATGTCCCCCGGCTTCTGTGCGTTCCCGCCCGGCATGTTCTCCGTGCACGGGGCGATGCCCACAACGTTCACGTGCAGCTTGAGTTCCGCGCACGCGCGGAGCGTCGCGAACACCGTGGCGGCGCCGCTCATGTCGTACTTCATCTCCCACATCGGGCCGAGCTGGCCGTCCTGCGGCTTCAGGGAGATGCCACCCGTGTCGAACGTGATCCCCTTCCCCACGAGCGCGACCGGCTTCTGCGCCTTCGGCCCGCCCCACCACTCGAGGACGACGAACCGCGGGGGTTGCGCGCTTCCCTTCGCCACGCCCCAGAACGCCCCCATGCCCGTGCGTTGGATCTCCTTCTCGTCCATGACCGCGCACTTGAGGCCGACCTCCTTCGCCATCCTCTCGCATTGCTCCGCGAGATGGCGGGGCGTCTTGTCGTTGCTCGGCGCGTTGATCAGGTCCCGCGCGAACGACACGGCGGCAGCGGTCGTACGCGCGATGCCCATCGCCCTCTCGACCACCCGCACCTGCGCCCGCTCCGGCGTGACGATCGTGAGCCGGTCCGGCCCGGACTCTCCGTCCTCCGCCTTCGTCCTGTACCGCGCGAATCGGTACGTCCCGAGGATGGCACCCTCCACGACGGCCTCCACCGCGAACCCGAGGTCGAGACCGCCAATCCCCGCCCCGTGGACAATCGTGGACAAGGAGTCGAGTTTCAGTTCCCGAGCCTTCAGGGCAGCTTTCGCGGACACCTCGCGAATCCGGTCGAGCGTGAACCTCCCCCGTTCCCCGAGGCCGAGGATGAACACGCGGGGTGCAGGGATCTTCCCCAGTGTCGGCAGGAGGTAACACTCCTTGAATTTCCCGGTTACGTCGCCAACCTCGATGAGCCCCGACACCGCGCCGCCGAGCGCCCTGTCCACCGCCGCAGTCGCGCCTCCGGGGCGCTTCACGCCCTCGAACAGGTTGACGACGATCGCCTCGTCCTTCCACGCCGCGATGTCCCCGGTCGCCACGCCGACATCCATGGACTCCCCCGCGCCGCCATGGCGGGGCGCCGTATTTCAACGTTCGCGGGCGTCACTTCTTGATTCTGTTCACCCAGCCGACGAAACCGATGTACACGACGATCGGGATGAGGACGGGCGCGATGTTCCCCACGACTTTCGTGAGCCACAGGGCCACGACCATGAAGATCGACACCAGCACAGCCCACATCAAGCCCGTCTTGAACTCGAAGGACCAGGCCAACGTCGCACCTCCTAGAACAGGGCGAGGTGGCTCGCCGCCGCCATGAAGAAGAGGAGGGGCACGGACATCACGGTGTTGAACCGCGATGCGATCAGCGCGCGCTTCCCCCACACCGCCATCTCCTGCGGCGCCGGTTTCCCTGCGAGGGCGCCCTCCATCCCCGCGATGATTTTCTTCTGATACCGCCAGATCACGCCCCAAACGTTCAGCAGCATGAACGTCCCGAGGAGGCCGCCCGCGAGGATCGAGTAGTACCACCAGTCCATCGTCGCGGGGTTCGGGTACCCGTCGAGGATCCAGCGGGAGAAGAAGTAGAGCCAGCCGACGAGCACGGTCACGAGCGCCGACCACCGGAACCAGAACAACGCGCGCCTCCCGAGCTTCGGGAGCAACGCCTGCTTGACCGGGGCGTCCAGCTCCTTGACCAAGGGCACCTGCACGAAGTTGAAGAAGTACAGCAGGCCGATCCACATGATGCCCGCGAAGAAGTGGACGAACCGTAGCGCAACGAAGTACGCGAGCTCAGCGTCCGTCGCCATAGGTCGCCGCCGGGCCGGCAAGGCCCCGGCGCGTATATAGGTTTGTCAGAGAGCCCTGTACGAGAGGACGCAAAGTCTTTCCGTGGCGGCATGTTCCGACGACCGGGTTCCATGCACGTTTCCCGACCTCTGACCTTCGTCATCGCGATCTCGCTGTTCGCGCTGTCGTTGCTTGTGGCGGCCCCGCGCGTGCAGGGGAAGAATGTCACATTCGTCATTGAGGCAAAGAACATCACGTTCACCCCTGACTTCCTTCCGGTCGACCCGGGAGACAACGTGACAATCATCGTCTTCAACAACGAGTCAGGCACGATTCCCCACACGTTCGACCTCGACGAGTTCAACATCCACCTCGGCACGATCGCGCGCGGGGAGAATCGGTCCGCGACGTTCATCGCGGACCGCGCGGGCACTTTCTACTTCTACTGCAGCATCTTCGGTCATGCGACGCCCCAGGGCGGCGGACGGTGGACGGGCATGGCCGGCCGCCTCCAAGTCGGCCCTCCGCCCCCGGACGCGACGCCGGTCATCGTCGGGGGCCTCGCCGTCCTCTTCGTGTCCTTGGCCGCGATTGCGTTCGTGGCGCGTCGCGGAGCGAAGAAGCCGAAGTCACCGTGAAGGAAACTGCCGATCGACCTCACTGCGCTTCGGATACGGGTTTTGTCCCTCGAGATGGCGGGCCGCGACTGCGTTCGCGAACCGTCCAGACCGCCAGAGGTCCCAGCCCTGGAGACGCGCGTAGACGAAGCCCGCATTGAACAGGTCGCCCGCACCCGTGGGGTTCCGAGGCGCCACCCGGAATGCTGGGACATCAACCCGGCGGCGCCGCAAGAACAGGCTGCATCCTCTTGGCCCGCGGTGCACCGCCAACACCTCCACGCCGAGGGCCGACGATTCGTTAGCGGCCGTCTTCAGGTCCCGTGCGGCGAAGACGCCGCGAACCTCCACCTCGTTTCCGAAGAACACGGAGACTTCCGGAAGCACCTCCAGAACCTTTGCCCGGCGGCGGTCGGGCCATCCCTCCGGGTCCGTGGAAACATCGAGAGACGTGGCGGCCCCGCGGTCGCGGGCCCGGCGAAATAGATCCCGCGTGGGTCGTCCCTGGAGCTTCGGCGTCCACCAGTAGCCCGCGCGATGGAGGTGCCGGCAATCCAGGGCCTTGGCGGCGACGTCCGGCCGTGTGAACGCGAGGTTCGCACCGTTGTATGTGATCATCGTGCGGCTCCCGTCCGCCTGCGTGAGGGCGACGGTGCGACCTGCGTCGTGTCCCCGACGCGCCACGAGGAAAGAGACGACGCGCGCTCGGCGAACCGCGATTCGAAGGAACTCGCTGATTGGATCACCGCCGATGCACGCCGCCAGACCCGTCCGCAGCCCGAGGGCGACCGTCCCGAGAGCGAAATTCGTGGCATTGCCGCCGGGGACCATCGGCATGGCAGGGACCCAAAACTGGCGATCGCCCAGGGAGAAGTCCTTCAGCGGCGGCGTAAGCAGATCGACGCAGATGTCGCCGACAGCAACCGTGTCAAGCACGGCACGGGATGCATGTTGACGTATAACGGGACTGCGGCGGGGGTGTGTGGTACCGCACAGAACTCCGTCGCGGGCGTCAGTCCCATTTCTCGAACCGCACGGTGTGGAAGCCCATCTCTCCACAGAGGGCACGCGTCTGCTCGACCATATCGTGAAGGCCGCAAATCCAGGCCGTCGCGTTCCCCGGGTCCTTGACGACCTCCTTCACCGCCACTTGGACGTAGCCCTTCCGGCCCTTCCAGTCTGGCGTCTCCGGGCGCGAGATGTTCGGCATGTAGTGGAAGTTCGGGTACTTCCTCTCCCACTCCTGGAAGAGGTCGTGGTATAGCAGTTCCTTCACGTACCGCACGCCCGTGAACATGTAGATCTCGTGATCCATCAGGCCACGGTGGATGAGGTGCTTCGTCATGCCGACGAACGGGGCGACCCCCGTCCCCGTGGAAATGAACGCGATGTCCGTGTCGATCGGCTCCCGCAGGATGAAGGCGCCGAGGGGTGCCATGATCCGGTACCGATCCCCGGGCTTCCGCTCCTTCAGATAGTTCGACATGAACCCGCCTTCGACGACCTTGATGCACAGCTCGATCGCGTCCTTCTCGTGCGGCGCGGAGGCGATCGAGTACGGACGGCTGATCGCCTTGCCGTCGGGGTGGTCCACGAAGATGGAGAGGAACTGTCCGGTCTCGAAGTCGAACACGGGGCTCGACCCGTTGTCGTCCATTGTGAAGTAGATCAGATACGTGCTCGGGGTGATCCATGTGACCTCACGGACCTTCACGAAATGGCGCTGGGCGCGGAACTTCGGGCGTGCTTCTTGGGCAGCCGTAGGCGGCGTTGTCGTGGGGGGAGGAGGCACGGGCCGCTACCCCTGAATCATCGCAAGCCGCTCGATTGGGGTCGCTCATTTAAACGTTGTGTCGAGGGCATCGGAAATCGACATTTCGACGCGTTCAAGCGACCTCGTAAGGGTCTGATTCTCGATTCAGAGAGCACATCAGCGCCACTATCGATCCTCCCTGGGCTGGAAGACGTTGTGGTATACAAGCGCAGCCACAACACCGCCGACGAGCGGGCCGACCCAGTACACCCACCAGTTCTCGAAGAACCCGGAAGCGACCGCAGGCCCGATCCACCGCCCCGGACTCATGGCGGCACCCGTGAGCGCGCCGCCGAGGAACCAGTCGATGCCGACCGTGAAGCCGATCGGGATCGCACCGAGGGTCTTGGCGGCACCTCGGGGGTCCACGGCGGTGGCGAAGACGACGAACACGAGGAAGAACGTCATGAGGCCTTCGAGGACCATCCCTTGCACGGCGGAAATCGACCCCGCAACGGCGGGGGTTGCGAGGCTCAGGGGCCTCGCGGGGTACAGCCAGAGCAGCAGGAACCCCGCGAGGACACTGCCGATGAGCTGGAAGACGACGATCACGATGCCGAGGTCCGCCTTGATTCTCCTAGTGGCCATCAGGCCGAGGGTCACGGCAGGGCTGATCTGTCCGCCGGAGATCGGGCCGAGAGCGGTGCCGAAGACCGCGATCACAAACGCATGACCGAGCGTCGCGGTCAGCAGGTCCCCGTTCGACGCAAGGACGGAACCGGCGCCGACGGCGACGAGGGCGAACCCACCGAGCATCTCGGCGAGCGCTTTCTTCCACCACCCGGCTTCCATGGTCCCGACGCCGCGCGGGAATTCGGCTTCTGTATAATACCGTTCGGCCGCCGCACCGCGGTCACGCGATGTAACCCGTGTTCCCGCGGTCGAACCCCTCGACGAGTTCGAGCCGGAGTTCCTCCGGCTGCCACGCCGCGTCCGGGTACACGAGATTCGGGAAGAACTTCGACACGTCCTCTGCGATTTGGGTCACCGGATGGCTGCCTCCGAACAGCTGGAGGCTGAGGTCATACACCTTCCGTCGGCACAGCATCTCGTCGATGTATCCGACGGAGTGCAGATACTCGTGGAGGAGCACATGGAACGCGTACGACCGCCAAAGCTGGGGGTCCGTCTCCCGGATCCGCGCGAGCGGGACTTTGTTCATCACGATCACGTTCGTCGCGATCGGGTAGAACGCACCGATGAACCCCCGCGGGTGGTTCCCGAGATCGGCGAGTCCGAGCATGAGGCCGCCGCGCGCGTAGCCGAGGTCCATCTCCACCGCGCGCTTCACGATCTCGAAGATGTCCGGGAGGCCCTTCGCGCCGTCCAGCAGTTTCGGGAAGTCCATCGCCGGAGCCACGGGAGCCCGGTTCTTGAATGTTTGTGCTCCGCTATCGGAGATCGGGAGAGGTCATGACCGTCTGCTCGAAGAGCACGCCGCGAGCGGTCCGGATGCGGTCTGCGAGTCGCAGGACGTTGACCGCCTTCCCCTGGACCAGGAGGACCTCGAGGCACGTCTCGTCCGAGAGATGCGTGTGTGCGGTCGCACGAATCGCGTTCACGAAATCGTGTTGGCGGTGAAGGATCCCGTGGGTGACCGTGCCGACGTCGTGACGGTACACGAACGTGATCGTCCCCACGACCTCGCCGCCCTCTGCGACCCTCTTCTCCGTGAGGGCTTCCCGGATGAGCGCTCGCAGCGCCTCGGAACGACTGTCGAACCCCTTCTCCGCGACGTACCTGTCGAACTCTTCGAGAAGGGACCCCCCAAGGGAAACGCCAATCCTCGCCACGGACACGTGCTACACCGGAGCCGGGGACGTGCTACTGGGGGATTAAGGCGACGTCCCAAGCTTCAAGTAGTGTTACGTATTTTTCCTCAGTGCTACTTACGAATGGTGTCCGGTGTCGGAGGTCCTGGCTTTTCTCGCACTCGCGCTCGCGCTGGGCTTCAAGCACAGCTACGATGCCGACCACTTGGCGGCGGTGTCGAACCTCCTCCTGCGCAGCCGCAGCCTGAGGCACACCACGGCGATGTCCGCGTCGTGGGCGGTGGGGCACACGCTCACGGCCTCCGTCATCACCGCCGCCTTCTTCGTGGCGGGCGCGGCAGTGATCGGGGACTCCCTCGAGAAGCTCGAACTGGCCGTGGCAGCGATGCTCGTTCTCATCGGAGCCCTGGCCCTCCTCTGGGAGTATGGAATGCTGCAGCGGATGCGGGCGTGGCTGGAGCGCGCCGGAATCCTTCATCAGCACCGCCACGATCACGACGGGGTCGAGCACGGGCACGCCCACGCGCACGCGCGGGCGTACCGGGACCACGGCACGATGTTCGGCATCGGAATCGTCCACGGCCTCGCGAGCAACGATGAGCTGCTCGTCCTCCTCGTTGCGGCGCTCGGGATCGCGGCCACCGACGTCGCAGGCCTTACCCTGGGCGTAGTTGCGTTCGGCATCGGCGTCGTCGTCGGGATGGTCGTCTTTGGAATCGGGCTGACGTACCCCGTCATGCGCTGGGGGCGCGAACGCGTCCGCCACACGGTGACGGTCGTCGCGGCGGTGCTCAGCATCGCGTATGGAATCCTAATCATGCTCGGCATGGGCGGCTTCAACCTCCTCGGTGGATAGGGTCGGAATCCTTATTCCGCCGCCAACTCTCCCGCTGCCGTGGGCTTCCTCATCCGGTTCGCCAGGGGTTTCGTCGCGGGCGAAAAAATCGACGACGCCATCCGGGAGACGAGGGCAGCAAACGCGCGCGGTTACGACGGGATCCTGAACCTGCTCGGGGAACACTACCGTGAGAAGGACCAAGTCGAGGACACGGTCCTGGAATATCAGAGGGTTCTCGAGGCGATCGAGAAGGAGAAACTCCGGGCGTCCGTGTCGATCAAGCCCTCCCAGTTCGGGCTCGAGTTCGGCCGCGCGTACTGCGAAACCAAGGTGCTCCCGCTCTTCGACCGGATTCGGGCGATGGGGGGCTTCCTGTGGATTGACATGGAGGGTTCACGGTTCACGGACGACACCCTCGGGATGTACGAGGATCTCCATCACCGCCACCACGACGTCGGCGTGTGTCTGCAGGCGAACCTCCGGCGGACCCGGAAAGACTTGGCCAGGCTGCTGGAGATCGGTGGCAAAGTGCGACTCACGAAAGGGGCCTACAGGGAGCCGGAGGAAACGGCCTACCGCCGGCGCGCGGACGTGGACCGTTCCTTCGGGGACCTCCTCAAGACCCTCTTTGAACGCGGGGATCGGTTCGCGGTGGCGACGCACGACGGAACGTTCGTCGAGAAAGCGATCAAACTCGCCCGCGTGCACCGCAGAATCTGGGAGTTCCAGATGTTGCGAGGAATTCGGGAGCCGCTGAAACGGGACCTCGTGACTCAGGGGTATCGTGTGGCCGAGTACATCCCATACGGACCGAACTGGCTCCCGTACTTCATCCGGCGGCTGCGGGAGCGGCCGCGGAACGTGTTCACGATGTTCCGCTCGCTCGTCGGCGGGTGAGACGGTGAACGACGCCTCCTTCCGGACGGCGTTCGAAGTCTTGTGGCGGCGGTTCCGGGTCACGAATTGGGCAGAGGGCGTCGACCCGTTCGAGGTCCTCATCTCAATCGTCGTGAGCCAGAACAGCACGGACGCGATGACGGAGAAGGTCATGCGGAGTCTGAGGGGGGAGATGGCGGTGACCCCTGCCACGATCGCCCGCGCGGATACCGCCAGGCTCGTCCGGATTCTGAGGCCTGCGGGACTCGCGCGTCAGAAGGTCCCCCGCATCCGTCAGCTCGCGAGAGAGCTCCTGGGTGCCCACGGGAGGGGCCTCGAGAGTCTCCTCGACCTCCCCACCCACGCGGCGAGGGCCGCGCTCAAGGATCTTCCCGGGGTTGGCCCGAAGACCGCGGACGTGTGGCTGAGCCTGGTCGCGGGACGGGATACGATGCCCGTCGACACGCACATCGCTCGCCTGGCGCGCCGTTGGCGGCTTGCCCGAACGGGAAACTATGAGGAGATCACCGCCCAGCTGAAAGCACTCATCCCTCCGAGCCGACGCGCGCGGGGCCACCTCGTCCTCATCCAGTTCGGACGCGAAATCTGCGCGGCTCGCCGGCCGCGATGCGAGGTCTGCCCCGTGTACGACCTGTGTGACGCGAACGTAAAGCGACCGCGGTCCGCATGAATCCGATAGAGACAAACGGTCGATACCGCAGCTTTAAAGACGGCTCCGCGATTCCGCGGTTCGTCCATCAATGCAGAGGCACGACGTCCTCATCGTAGGCGGAGGTCTCGCCGGGGCCCACGCAGCGCGCACCGCCCATCTCGCGGGCGCCGACGTCGCGATCGTGTCCAAGCTCAGCCCCCTTCGGTCCCACTCCGTCGCGGCGGCCGGAGGCATCAACGCCGCCCTCGCGGAGGGCGACACGTGGGAGGGTCACGCGTTCGACACGATCAAAGGCTCTGACTACCTCGCGGACCAGGACAGCGTCGAAATCCTCACGCGCGCAGCCCCGGACGCGATTGTGGAGATGGACCACCTCGGCACGCCCTTCTCGCGGGACGAGCAAGGGAAGCTGTTCAACCGTCCCTTCGGCGGAATGCGCCAAGCGCGTGCGTACTTCGCAGGAGACCGCACGGGTCTCGCGCTCATGCAGACCGCGTGGGAGCAGCTCGTGAAGGAGGGCATCACCCTCTACGAGGAGTGGGCCGCCACGAGCCTCATCGTCGAAGAGGGGCGGTTCTCGGGCCTGGTCGCATACAGAGTCTCGAACGGAGCGCTGGACGAGTTCCAAGCGCGCGCGTGCGTGATCTGCACTGGCCCCGGGGGGCAGATGTACGAGAAGACGACGAACGCGGTCACATGCACGGGGGACGGTCTCGCGATGGCGCTCCGGGCGGGGTGCGCGCTCAAGGATATGGAGTTCGTGCAGTTCCACCCGACCTCGCTCCACGGCCCGAACATCCTGATCACGGAGGCCGCCCGCGGCGAAGGCGGCATCATGCGGAACGCGAAAGGCGAGCGGTTCATGGAGAAGTACTCCCCGAAGATGCTCGACCTGGCCCCCCGCGACATCGTGTCCCGCGCGATCACGACGGAAGTGTTGGAGGGACGGGCGTTCCCCGGGGGATACGTGCACCTCGACCTCACGCACCTCGGCAAGGACCGAATCCGCGAACGACTCCCGGAGGTGTACCAGTTCTCCACGGAGTTCGCGGATGTGGACCCCGGGGAGAAGCCGATTCCAATCGAACCGGCGCAGCACTATATCATGGGCGGGATCGCCACGGACAACGACGGCGCGACGAATGTGCCGGGAGTGTACGCGGCGGGGGAGTGTGCCTGCGTGTCCCTCCATGGGGCGAACCGGCTTGGCGGCAACGCTCTCCTGGAATGCATCGTCTTCGGCGAGCGAGCCGGTCAGGCGGCAGCTGCGTTCGCGAGAGGCAAGGGGCAGGTCGCGGGAGGCACGACGGTCTTGGCGGCGGAGGACCGGCGGGTCGACGAACTGATGAAGGCCGAGGGTGGCGAAAGCGTCGAGCGGGTCCGCCAGGACCTGAAGCGCGTGATGTGGGAGAACGTGGGCGTCTTCCGCAATGAGGCCGACATGGCAAGCGCGGTCGAGGCCGTCCGTGCCCTCAAGCGGCGGTATTCGAACGTCAGCGTGGGCGCAAGGGAGAAGAAGTTCAACTACGCCCTCCTCGAGGCCATGGAACTCCGGAACCTCCTCGATCTGTCCGCACCGATCGCGCTCGGCGCTCTGATGCGACGGGAGAGCCGGGGGGCGCACGCCCGGACGGACCATACGGCCCGGGACGACGCGAACTGGCTGAAGCACACGCTCGCGTGGCAGTACGGGGACCGAATCGAGGTCACGTTCGAACCCGTGCGAATCACGAGATGGGAACCGAAGGAGCGAACGTACTAGTGACCGCGATCAAGGTGTACCGGTTCGACCCGGACGTCGACACGGAGCCCCACTACGACGAGTGGGACCTCCCCGTGGAGCCGGGGCGGACCGTCCTGGACCTCCTTCACGAGATCCACTACTTCCGCGACCCGACCCTCTCGTTCCGCCGCTCCTGCCGCTCGGCAATCTGCGGATCGTGCGCCATGAGCATGAATGGCCGAACGGGGCTATCGTGCAACACGCAGGCGAAGCCCCTCTTGGACCGCGACGGGTACTTGGTCGTCGAGCCGATGAAAAACCTGCCCGTCTTGAAGGACCTTGTCTCCGACATGGAACCCTTCTGGAAGGCGGTGTACGACGTCGAGCCGTACCTCCAGCCCGGGAAAGCCCCCAAGGGACCGTACATCGTCCCCAAGAAACGGATGGACCTCCTCAAGATCGCACAGGATTGTATCATGTGCGGCTCATGCCTCAGCGAGTGCACATCCCGAGAGGCGAATCCCGACTATCTCGGCCCGGCGGCCCTCGCGAAGGCGTACCGGTTCGTCGCGGATGACCGCGACGAGGCCTCCCTCGATCGACTTCGGCAGTACAGCGAGGCGAACGGGATCTGGGACTGCGACACCTGCCTGTACTGCAACGAGGTCTGCCCCGTCCACGTGAAACCCATGGACGCGATCATGGCCATGCGGGAGCGGTCGATTGAGGCGGGCATTGTGAGCCAGGGAGCGAAGCACGCGATCGCGTTCTACGAGACCGTCCTCCGGTCGGGGAAGCTGAACGAGTTCGCGACCGCAAACAAGTCGCTCGGCCTCGCGGGGATGGCCTCACAGGCCTCCGTCGCGGCAAGGGTGATCCTCCGGGGGAAGACGCCCGAGCTTCGGAAGAAAAAGATCAAGGGAATCGCGGACGTCCAGACGCTCGTCGAGCTGAACGAACGTAGGAAGCGAAAGGGGGCGGGCAGGTGAAATACGCGTACTTCCCCGGGTGCGTCGGCCAGGACAGTTGCAGCGAGCTGGACACGAGCACGAAGCTGATTGCCGAGGAACTCGGCATCGAGATCGTGGAGCTCGAGGACGCGACGTGCTGCGGTGCCGGGTTCATGCAGGACGTGGACTACGACCTCAGCCGTGTCCTCAACGCCCGCACGTTCGCGATGGCGGAGAAGCTCGGCCTCGACATCCTGACCGTTTGCTCGACGTGCCAGTTCAACATGGATCGCGCGAACCGCGAGCTCAAGGACGATCCAGAACGGCTGGCCGAGGTGAACCGCATGCTCGCGGAGATCGGCCTCCGGTACAACGGGACCGTGGAGATCAAGCACATCCTCTGGGTGCTCGTCAACGAGGTCGGGCTCGGGAACCTGCGTCGCCGCGTGAAGGTGGACCTCTCGGAACTCAACGTGGCATCGTTCTACGGGTGCCAGCTCATCCGGCCCGGCTATCTCCACGGATACGACGATCCTGACCGGCCCGAGTACTTCGAGAAATTGATCGACGCGCTCGGAGCGAGGCCCGTCGACTATGAGGGTCGGAAGAAGTGCTGCGGATTCCCCATCACCTTCGTGAACGAGGACGCCTCGATGCGCATGAACGCGAAGAACATGATCGAGGCGCAGGAGCACGGTGCGAACGTGATGGCGACGTCGTGCCCGCTGTGCCACATCAACCTCGACATGTATCAGGGCCGTGCCGAGAAGGCGTCCGGACGGAGGATCGAGCTCCCGATCCTGCACCTGCCCCAGCTCGTGGGTCTCGCCATTGGGATCTCGCCGGAGCGACTCCGGATGAAGCGGCATCTCGTATCGACGAAACCCGTCGTCGAGCGCGTGAAGCGGAAGGAAGAGGCCGCGATCCCAGTGCGCACCACCTGACTCAGGCGCTGGCCGCGACCGGCATCGTGCGAACGGCGAACTGGAGCAGGCGAAGCGTCCCGAGGAGCAGTAGCGCCTCGGCGACGATCGTTCCCAGGATTACCGGGTTCCACAGGGGCGCCTGCCCCGTGAATGGCCCGTACAGCGACGACGCGAGGAGGGCCCCTGCGCCGACGACGGCAATCCCGGTGTATACTTTGGACCCGTAGGACAACATCGGCGTGTACACGAAGAGGACGACGGCGGCAACGAACATCAGGTAGAAGAACGTGACCACCCCGAGGTGGGCGGGTAACCCGTACAACAGGAGCGCTGCGACGACGAACATCAGGAACGAGGACGCAAACAAGGGGACACCCTGTCGTGTCACGAGGCGGTACCACAGGGCCTGGTGCAGGCCGAGGGCCGCGAGCGCACCCGCGAGGACAGCGAGGACGAACGGCACGTCAATCCATTCGAAGAGGAAGGAGGGGGAGATCGCGCCGCTTGTGCTGTAGAACAGCCGGAACCCGAGCATCAGGAACGCGGTGGCGACAGCGGTTCCATAGAGGACCCAGCCGCGGACCTCCCGGGGCTTCGCCATGGGCGCGCGCATGGGAAAGCGCCACTTAACCCTTTCCCGCTTCGCCACTCTCCTCAGCCTCCATCGAGCAAACCTTTTTACCGCGGGCAGTTTTCGGCGGCCCGAATGCGCGGGCGCGCCCTCTTCGCGGTCCCCCTGCTCCTCCTCGCGTTCGCCGGATCCGCGCAGGCGGCGGCGGGTCCCGTCGCGAGCCGGGTCGAGGGGCTCTTCTGGGCAATCACGGCGTTCGCAATCGGCGTGTCCATCGTCGTCTACGGCGCCCTGTTCTGGTTCCTGATTCGATACCGGAGGAGCGTCTCCCCGACCGCGGAACACATCGAGGGGAATCCAACCCTCGAGAAGGTCTGGACGGTCGTTCCGACGATCATCCTCGTGATCATCACGGGAATCTCCTGGCCGGTGCTTCAGTATACGGACACGCCCCCGCCTCACGACTACACGATCGTCGTCCAGTCGGAACGGTTCGCTTGGAAGTTCGACTACTACGAAAACGACAATGTCGGAAGCACCCCGAACGCTTCGACCAGCGGGGAGATGTGGATCCAGGCCGGGAGCGTCGCGCGCCTCGAGGTCACGTCTCACGACGTGATCCACTCTTTCGCGGTCCTCGAGCTCGCGGTCAAGATTGACGCCATGCCCCACCGGGTGAACGTGTGGTGGCTCCAGGCCGACGAGCCCGGCGACTACCTCACGCAATGCGCAGAATTCTGCGGGCCGGGCCACTATGGAATGCGCGCGACGATCCACGTGTTCACGGCGGAGCAGCGACAACGGGAAGCCACCGCTGCGGGCGTGGCACCAAGACCGTATGGGCCGCCGCCGAGGCCACCGGAGATCACGAAAGTCCGACTCCAGGAGACGGGGAATGTTACGCGACCGTTCCGTATCGTCCCCGATTCGCTCGAGTTCGGGCTCGGACAGAACGTGACGATGCGGGTGTGGAACGACGCGTCGCAGACATACACATTTCGCGTCGACTTCGCGGTGGACGGCGTGAACGAGACGCAGCCCATCCCGCCGTTCGAGAACCGAACAATCGTGTTCACGCTCAACACGCTGCCACTCGGCAACGTGTCATACGGTCCGACGGACGCGAACGCGAGGGCGCAGGGCATGATCGGGAACCTGACCATCCGAGCCGGCCGCATCATCGAGATCATCTTCCGGGAGACGGGATGCCCGCCCCCAATGACGCTGTGTCTGATCACTGCCGAGGAGCCAATCCGAATCGCGATAGGAGAGCCAATCGTTTTCGAGCTCCGGAACGAGGGGATCATGGTGCACAACTTCAGGATGGATTACCCAGAGTTCTTGGTATTCTACGAGGGATACGTCCCGCCGGGGGAGAGGATCTTCTTCGGGCCACTCACGTTCGGGCAGGACGCCAGTGGGAAGTACTGGTGTCACGTCACCGGGCACAGGGCGGCGGGGATGGAGGGGGACTACATCGTAGGAGCCGGCAGCGCGCCCCAGGCGATCGTCCCCGTGTTCGAGATGATGCTCATCACCACCGCCATCGGCGTCCCCGCAGCCTTCGCATACATAATTCATCACGCTCGTCGGCGCGACGAAGAGCCGGTATGAAAGAGTTCAGGAGTCTGCGGCGGTCGGTCGCGACTCATGGGTTCCCAACGGTTCTGGCGGTGGCCCTCGGAACACGACCGCCGCGTTCAACACCGTGACGGCCAGGAACGCCGTCGCCACGCCCAAGTGCGCGGTCACCAACGCCGGGTAGGCCGTTCCTAGTCCGAGATCTCCGAAAATCGCCGCCACGGACAGCATGCCGATCACGCCCTGCACCACGACGAGCGCGAACGCGAGCACGGTCAGATTTCGCAAGGGCGTCCACTGCCGGTACCGGCGAAGGACCAAGACGAGCATGAAGAGAGCGAGGAACCCCTCCGCCCAAGCGGCAACCCTGTGGGCGCCCTCCACCGCGGCAGCCTCGGCGCCAAGGGGGGTCCCGCCGCAGATGACCGCCTCGCGGCATCCCGCGCCGGAGTTCGACGCGGTCGTG
>Ga0209322_10000017_pt1 | contig 83231 bp, 78 predicted proteins | sample Rifsed19ft1_FD_184013 | JGI IMG/M metagenome (GOLD analysis project Ga0209322, IMG submission 184013) | Soil microbial communities from Rifle, Colorado, USA - sediment 19ft 1 (version 2) | ecosystem: Environmental > Terrestrial > Deep subsurface > Rock core/Sediment | place: Rifle, Colorado... | reverse complement strand
TGGCCGCCTCCTTCTTTCATTTCCCTTATGACCCGCTCTATCCTCTCCGCGTATTCGAGCGAATCGTCGAAAAGGAAGGTGATTTTAGGAATATGCCTCAAGTCCAGGCTTTTTGCAAGGCTTCTCCTGATAAAACCGGAGGCGCTGTTGAGCCCCTGGGAGCTCTTCTCCTTGTCAGCAGCCGTGCCTATCTGGCTGAAGTAGACCTTTGCCTCTTTGAGGTCCGGGGTGAGGTCGACCTTTGTTATGGTGACGAACCCTATCCTCGGGTCCTTTATCGCGCCGTGCAGGACCATGGAGGCTATCTCCTCCTTTATGAGGTCGCCTACACGTTCGGAACGCCTACTGCTCATTTGCTTGCATCCTTAAAGGGAGATCAGAAGACTGTCTCTTAGGTTTATCAGGACGGTGCCCGCCGGATGGCTTGAAAGAGCCATCCGGGAAGAACCGGCTAAAAATTCACGATCTCTATGGTCGAGTCCGTGACCTCCGCGAGGTGGAGCCCCTCGATAAAGAGGAGCACCTTGTCCAGAACCGAGTTCACGAAGGCCCTGTCGTTGCCCACGGCCGCTATCCCGAGCTCGGCCCTCTGCCATACGTCGTTGCCGCCCACCTCGGCGACAGAGACGTTGAACCTGTTCTTTGTCTTTTCAATCACGCTCTTCAATACCTGCCGCTTGTCCTTCAGGGAGTGGCTGCCGTGCAGGAGGAGAGTGACGGTTGAGATACCTACCACCATAGCTTTACGAGGCTGCTGAAAAAGTCCATCTGCTGCGTTGTCATCGTCGCTCGTCGCTGCGACGTACATGAAGAGTACGACTCGCTCCTCGCTCCTCGACGCCTTGCATATGGAACTTTTTGAGCAGCCTGATTAAAAACTTACTTGTTTAATGCCACAGTTATAACTTTGCCGCTTCTTCCTTGATGACATATAGCTCGATGATATCGCCGACCTTGATGTCGTTATAGCCCTCTATGGTAATGCCGCACTCGAAGCCCGAGGCGACTTCCTTCACGTCCTCCTTGAACCGCTTCAGGGACGAGAGCTTGCCGTCGTAGATGACAACGTTGTCGCGCACGAGGCGGGCCTTCGCGCCCCTCGTCGCCTTGCCGTCGAGCATGTAGCAGCCGGCGACGTTGCCGACCTTGGTTATGCGGAATACGTCCCTTACCGAGGCCCTGCCAATGACCTCTTCCCTGACGACCGGCGCGAGCATGCCTTCCATCGCGGCCCTTATCTCGTCGACGAGGTTGTAGATGATGTCGTAGAGCCTTACGTCTACGTTCTCCCTCTCCGCGAGAGCCTGGGCCTTGGCGTCAGGCCTTATGTTGAAGCCTATGACGATGGCGTTGGAGGCGGCTGCGAGCATCACGTCGCCTTCGTTTATGCCGCCAGCGCCGCTGTGTAAGACCTTTATCTTCACGGCCTCGGTAGAGAGCTTGGCGAGAGTTTCCTTCACGGCCTCTATCGAGCCCTGGACGTCGGCCTTTATGATGAGGTTAAGCTCCTTGACCTCTCCCTTGTTTATCCTGTCGTAGAGGTCCGTGAGGCTCACCTTCGCTGTCTTCAGGCGCTCCTTATCGACGCTCTTCCTCTCCCTTATGGCGGCTATCTGCTTGGCCGTGGCCTCGTCCTTCGTGGCCACGAAGCTGTCGCCCGCGAGAGGCACCCCGGAGAGGCCGAATATCTCTATGGGCATCGACGGGCCGGCGCTCTCGACGCGCTTGCCCCAGTCGTTTATCATGGCCCTTATCCTGCCGTAGTGCATGCCCGAGACTATGGCGTCGCCCACTTTAAGCGAGCCGTCCTGTATGAGTATGGTCGATACCGGGCCCCTGCCCTTGTCGAGCTTCGCCTCGACGACCACGCCCCTTGCGGACGATTCGGGGTTGGCCTTGAGCTCCAGCACCTCGGCCTGAAGCAATATCATCTCGAGGAGCTCCTTTATCTTGATGCCCTTCTTCGCGGAGACCTCTATGAATATCGTGTCTCCTCCCCATTCCTCGGCCACGAGGCCGTAGCTCGTGAGCTCCTGCTTTATCCTGCCGGGGTCTGCCTGGGGAAGGTCGATCTTGTTGATCGCGACGATTATGGGGACGCCCGCGGCCTTGGCGTGGTTTATGGCCTCTATGGTCTGCGGCATCACGCCGTCGTCGGCGGCGACCACAAGGATTACGATGTCGGTCGCCTTCGCGCCCCTGGCCCTCATTGCCGTGAAGGCCTCGTGGCCGGGCGTGTCGAGGAACGTCACGTCGCCCTTGTCGAGATGCACGTGATAGGCGCCTATGTGCTGGGTTATTCCGCCCGCCTCGCCGCTCACTACGTTCGTCTTCCTTATCGCGTCGAGGAGCGAGGTCTTGCCGTGGTCGACGTGGCCCATGACGGTTACGACAGGCGCCCTGGGCTTCAGCTCGCCTTCTGCCGCCTCTGCGCCGGGCTCCATCAGGTTCTCTTCGAGGACCGCCGTGCTCTCGACCTCGAAGCCGTACTCCTGCGCTATGAGCATCGTGGCGTCCGTGTCTATGAGCTGGTTGACGGTAGCCATGATGCCGAGGCCCATGAGCTTCTTTATGATCTCTCCGGCCTTTACGCCGGTCTTCTGCGAAAGGTCGGCTACGCTTATCGCGTCGACTATCTTTACGACCCTCTTGGCCGCCTTGGGGACCGTTATCTCGGTCTTCTTCATCGGCCTGGACTGGGCCGCCTTCCTCTGGTCGCGGTGGTACTTGTCTTTCTTCTGCGGACGCCTGCCGGGGAAGAACTTCTTTACCTCGGGCTCTTTCCCGAATACCTTTTCGGTCTTGACGACAGCCGCCTTCTCGACGACAGCGACTTCGGCCTGCGGGGCCTCTGCCTCGACGGCAGCCTCGACCGGGATTATCTCCTCGACTATAGGCTCCTCGTCCTGCTTGAACTCCATGAGGAGCTCTACAGCGGACTTCTCCTTGACCTTCTTCGCGGCCGCCTTCCTCGCGGCCTCCCTCTTCTCATCTATCTTGGCCTTGCCGCCCTTTGGCGGCCTGCCGCCCTTCTTATCTTCCTTTTTCTCCTCTTTCCGACCGGCCGTTGCCGCGGCCGCATTGGCCGGGGCCCTGGCCTGAGCCGGGACCACTGCGGCGGCCTCCCCGGGCTTTGCTTCGGCCGCGCTCTCCTGGAGCGACTTTGCGCCCCTGGCCTCGACTTCCGCCGGACCCTGGACCGGTTTTGCCTCGGCTGCCTGGGCCTCGGGGGCCGCTTCTTCAGGCGCTGGCGCCGCCTTGGGGGCCGTCCTCCTGCGGATGACTGAGGGCTTTATGCGCTTCTCCTCGACCCCCGGCAATGCGGCTGTGGCCTGCTGCTTTTCTTTTTCTTTTTCTTTTTGTGTCATGTTCCTCGCCCAAGAAATTTTTGCCAGGACCGGTCAGGATCCCGTGCCTTTGTTCATTAACTGTTCTACAGAGCCTTGCCCTTTCGCACGCCCTCCCAAATGAGCTCGAACGGCGGAAGTGATACGTTCGTCTTCAGGGCGCGCCCGAACGCGTTCTTCTTCAACGCGTCTTTCAAACATCCCTCTTTGGGGCATATATAAGCCCCCCTGCCGGGGAGCCGCCCCAGTACGTCCACTTCAAGCAGCCCCTCAGGGCCCTTCGCGAGCCTCACCAGAGATGACTTGTCATGGACAGACCTGCAGCCCAGGCAGGTCCTCTCAGGCATTACCCTTCTCGCGGGCTATCGCGTCAAGGATGCCGTCAATGGCCTCCTGGCCGAGGCCCTCGATCTTGGCAAGCTCTTCGGGGGTCGCGCCGGTGAGGCTATCCGAGCCGGTATAGCCCGCCGCGGCCAGTATTACCGCGGCCTCATGGGATACGCCGAGGCCCTCTTCCATGTCCTTCGCGGCAGCGGCCCTCTCGCGCTCTTCCCTCTCTCCGGCCGCCTGCATCTCCTTGCGAAGCGCCTCCTCGGGAGTGAGCTTCTCCTTGCCGCCCTTTGACTCGCTCTCGGTGCGGATGTCTATCTTCCAGCCCGTGAGCTTCGCGGCGAGCCTTACGTTCTGCCCCTTCTTGCCTATGGCCAGCGAGAGCTGGTCGTCGGGGACTATGACTTCCATCGCGTGCTCGGTCTCGTCGGTTATAACCCTGGCTATCTGCGCGGGGGAGAGCGTGTTCTTGACGAATATGGCAGGCTCGTCCGCCCAGTGGACGATGTCTATCTTCTCGCCCTTAAGTTCCTGCACGACGGCCTGCACCCTCGAGCCCTTTACGCCGACGCAAGCGCCGACCGGGTCCACGTCGGAGTTGTGCGAGAGGACGGCTATCTTGGCCCTGTCGCCCGGCTCCCTGGCTGCGCCCTTGATCTCGACGATGCCCTCGTATACCTCCGGGACCTCCATCTGGAAGAGCTTCATGAGGAAGGCCGGATGGGTCCTGGAGAGGATGACCTGCGGGCCCTTGGCCTCGACCTTCACCTCGAGTATTATGCCCCTTATCCTCTCGCCCTGCCTGTAGCCCTCGCGCCTGACCTGCTCCTTCTTGGGAAGGAGGGCCTCGGCCCTGCCGAGGTCGACTATGATGTCGCCCTTCTCGAACCTCTGCACGATGCCGGTGACTATCTCGCCCCTCTTGGCGGAATATTCATTATAGACTATGTTGCGCTCGGCCTCTCTGACCTTCTGGATGATTATCTGCTTGGCGGTCTGCGCGTCGATGCGGCCGAACTCCTTGGAGTCGAGCTTCACGCCGAGGCTGTCGCCTATGGCGACCTCGGGGTCAAGCTCCTTGGCGGCCTCGATCTCTATCTGGGTGTCCGGGTCCTGGGCCTCTTCGACCACCTCTTTGAAGAGGAAGAGCTCTATCTCGCCCATCTCCTCCTGGTAGTGCGCCTCTATGACCTTGTTGGGCCCGAACCTCTTCTCGGCGGCCTTGAGCATGGCCGTCTCAAGCGCCTCGATAAGGATATGCTTGTCTATCCCCTTGTCCTTGCCGACCTGGTCGATTATATTGGCCAAGTTAAGCATCTAATACCCTCCAGCTTCTTTCCTGTTTATGTTTTTCAGATCTCTATTTCGAGCTTAGCCTTGTCGATGTTCGATATGGCTATTGTAAATACCTTGCCGTCGAAGTCGGTCACCGTTACCTCTCCGCCGTCGACCTTGTCTATGAGGGCCTTGAAGTTTCTCCTGCCGTCAAGGGGCTCCCGGGTCTTTATCCTCGCCCTCTTCCCGGCGTACCTTGAGAAATCGTTCTCGGTCTTCAGAGGCCTGTCGAGGCCAGGAGAAGATACCTCGAGGTTGTAGCTCTGCGGTATGGGGTCTTCCACGTCGAGTATGGTGCCGAGTTCCCTGCTCACCCTCTCGCAGTCCTCGACCGTCACCCCGCCCGGCCTGTCTATGTAGATACGCAGGACCCTCCTGCCGTACTCCGAGGTGAACTCGACGTCAACGAGCTCGACCCCGAGCGATCCGGCGACCGGCGCGGCAAGCGCCCTGATCCTCTCGTCTATCCCTTCAGGCTTCAACCTTCCTCCGCAAGACAAAATGCGCCGGTGCCAAAAAAATCACCCCCCGCGGGAGAGCAATCTTTCTCCCAAACAAAAAAAGTGAGCAAAGGCCCACTTCAGATGTAAGAGGGGTTTTAATTCTTTTAATTTAACACACAAAAACTGTCAATGCAAGGCCAATGTGAAGGTTTTTCATGCTGAAATCCGCTCTTCGGCGCCGGCGGAGGCGCGCCAAAAACACCTTGTTAGGAACGAGATGCTCTGATATACTCAACAGGAGTTTTAAGCCGCCTCTTCCGACTATTACATGACCGAACATACATCGAAAAACCCCATAAAGGCCATAAAGGCCCTGCTTACCGACGAGCTCCACATCGACCCCGTGCTCTTCCCCATCGAGGTCGCACAGGAGAACGGCTCTATATTAATCGAAGGCACTGTCGAGAAGATATCCCAGAAAAAGAGGGCCCTGCTCTTCGCCATGGGGCTTGAAGGCATATCCGGCATCATAGACAGGCTCCGGGTAAGACCTTCCGTACGCATGACGGACGCCGAGATACGGAAACATCTCTACGACGCATTTACCGGAGAGGGCGCGCTCACCGGGCTCAAGATAGAGGCCGAGGTAAAGGACGGCGTAGTGGACCTCGAAGGAGAGGTATGGTCTCTAAGCCACAAGAGGCTCGCCGGCGCCCTGGCCTGGTGGGTGCCCGGCTCCATTGACGTCATAAACTCCATCGAGGTAGTACCCTCCGAGAGCGATTCGGACGACGAGGTGAGCGACGCAGTGCGCCTCATACTCGAGAAGGACAGGCTCGTGGACGCGGCGAGCCTCAGGATCAGCACCAGGGACTGGATAGTGACTCTCGAAGGCGTTGCCGGAAGCAATGCAGAGAGAGAGGCGGCCGAGGACGACGCCTGGTTCACATGGGGCGTCAACGGCGTTGTCAACAATATCATCGTAGACCGCACGAGCATACATAAACTCCCTTGAAAAAAAACCTTCCAGTTAATAATTTACTAAAAAACTCAGATCTGTTCAGGCTGCTCAAAAAACTCCATATGCGAGGCGTCGAGGAGCGAGGAGCGAGTCGTACTCTTCATGTACGTCGCAGCGACGAGCGACGATGACAACAAAGCAGATGGACTTTTTCAGCAGCCTGCTATCACCTTTGAAAAATAACCACACTACGGATGGAGGATCAGCCTGGAGATGAATACCCGCACCAAGACCAAGAAGAAAAAGACCCCGACGAAGATAACTATCACCAGGGTAGACGCCGAGATAGCGGCCCACAACGGCCTCTTTGACGAGGGCTGCTACGGCAGCTCGTGCAAGGACGAGTGCTGCTGCTGGGGCTGTGACATGGACCTCGCGGCCATAAAGCTCGTCCAGAAGCACAGGGCTCTCGTCGAGCCGCTCATTGGCGCGAAGATAGAGGAGTGCTTCGCGACCCCCCTGAAGATAGACGCCGATTACATAGGCGGCGCGTACAGGGAGACGGCCGTAAGGAAGAAGGACAGCCTGTGCGCCTTCCATCTCAGGGGGCAGAAGGGCTGCTCGCTCTTCTATCTCTGGATAACCGAGAAGCTCCCGAAGAAGATTGTGCCGACCATCTGCAGGACCTACCCCATCACCTGGCACAGGGGCAGGCTCTTCATCGACAAGCCCCTGAAGAAGAACTGCAAGGCGAAGGAGAAGACGCCTAAGGGCGTGAAGGTGCCGTCTCTCTTCGAGACTCAGAAAAAAGAGGTGCGGGCCCTCTTCGACATACCGGCAAAGGAACTGAAGAAGCTCATGGGGAAGTAAGGTACAAAGTAGAAAAGAGAAAGGCCCCGAAAGGGGCCTTTCTCTTTGTCTATTTTCTGAGAACCTTATTCTACTATCGTCACCTTCATCTCTACCCTCTCGTTCGGCAGGTCCCTCATGTTCCTCGGCAGCGAGACAATCTTGTCAGCCACCTCGATGCCCTTGGCGACCTCGCCGAAGACCGTATACTGGCCATCCAGGAAGTTGGAGTCCTTGACGACTATGAAGAACTGGGAGCCCGCGCTGTCCGGGTTCTGGGCCCTCGCCATCGAGAGCACGCCCCTCTTGTGCGGTTTCTCGTTGAACTCCGCCTTCACGTGCGAGCCCGGGCCGCCGGTGCCGTAGACGCTCTTGTCCTCGCCCTTTGTGAGGGGGTCCCCGCCCTGTATCATGAAGCCGGGTATCACCCTGTGGAAGATGGTCCCGTCATAGAAGCCTTCCTTCGCGAGCTTCACGAAGTTCTCGACGTGCTTGGGCGCCACGTCCGGGAAGAACCTGATCTCCATGTTCCCGTACTTTGTCTCGATTACGGCCTTAACAACCTTCCCCTGTTCCATCCTCTTTGCTCCTTCTTTGGCTTTCGGTTCCTTCGCGTTTGACAAGGCGGGAAAAGCAGCCATGATCATGCAAAAGAAAATAATATATACGTACCTCATAATTGCCTCCCGGCTATTTTTTCAAGGTACAGTAAACATCAAGGAATATTCATTGTCAATAATTATGCGCCCTTTTTCCTGAGCCACTCCCTTATATGCCGGACGGCCTCCTTCCTGTTCCTTATGAGCCCGTTCTCAACCCCGGAGTCTATCTCGCCCTTTATCTCGCCGACCATGGGCCCCTCGCCCACTCCGAACGCCTCCATTATCTCGCCTCCGGTGAGCAGGGGCCTCGGCTTCTTTTTGGAATAGGTCTCGTAATAGAAGGAGAGCATATGGAGGGCGAGCGCGTACAGCTCTGGGTCTTCACCTCCCCTTGTCGCCCTCGCGTCGGCGAGCGCGAGGCAAAGGAGCATGAGGCCGCCCTCATCGCCTGACGCCCTGAAGAAATGTCCCTTTGCCCTCATGCTCGGTTCCTTCAGGGTGGCGAGCATGAATACCCTGTGGTGGTTCTTCACGAGAAAGGAGACCTCGCTCGCGGTGCGCCTGGAAAAACGCAGCCGGAGCAGGAGCTCCTTTACAAGCATGGCCCCCTTTGCGTCGTGGCCGATGAAACGGAGCCTGCCCTCTTCCCTCGACATGGCATAAGGCTTGCCGAAGTCGTGGAAAAAGGCGGCGAGCTTAAAGAGGCCGCCCCTCGGTAGCTGTGCGTCCTCTCCGGCGAAGTAACCTTTAAGCCTCTCGGAAAAACCTGGAAAGGTCTCTTCGGAGAGGCCGGAGAGGAGCTTCTCGGATTCTCTCAACACGGCGAGCGAGTGGGCCTTGAGGTCATAGCCGTTGACCTCCGCCCATCCCTTTATCTCTGGCATGACGGAGTCGACAAGGCCCGTTGAATAGAGCGTCTCGATCGCTTCCGCGGTGCCTTTGGCAATGAAGAGCTCCCTTATCTCATCCCTTATCCGCTCTGGCGAGACCCCTGCCATCAGGCCCGCCTTCTCCTTTATATCCTGAAGTGTATCGGGCGTTATCTCAAGGCCGTACTGTCTCGAGAGCCGCAGGGCCCTCAACATCCTCAGAGGGTCGTCGTCGAAGGCCGACGGCGAAACGGCCCGGAGCACCATCGACCGCGCGTCGTCAAGCCCGCCCAACGGGTCTATGAGAGGCCCGCCCCCGGACATGAGCGAGGAGAGCTCGACAGCCATCGCGTTCACGGTAAAGTCCCTATGCGAAAGGTCTTCATCAACGCTGCCCTTCAACGGCGTCAGGTCGACCGTAAGCGCGCCTCCGTCCCGTTTCGCGGCCACCCTGTAAGCGCCGGCCTCCTCGTCGAGGGCAAAGGGCGTGCCCCCGAGCCTCTCCGCTATCTTCGCCGCAAGAGAGCGTGTGTCGCCCTTTACGGCGAAGTCATAGTCAGGGACTGCGGGCACAGATAGGGCGAGGTTCCGGAGCGCCCCGCCCACGAGGTAGGCTTCAGTACCCCTGAGCGCGCAGAAGGCCTCCCTTATGACAGGGTCCTGGATGAGCCTTTCGAGCTCTAAAAAAGAACGGGCCGAATCGCTTCGGCCCGTCCCTTCGATATCCTTTTTCCGGCTCACAACAGCTCCACCTCTATAAGGCCGTCGTCGAGCGGCACGAACGGCGCAGAGTGATGGTGAATCGATGATTCCACCTTGGCCGCCACCTCCCTGAAAGTCGGCGCAAGCTCGTGGATCGCGGCGAAGAGCTCCTCGGCGTCCTCTGTCTCCCCGGCCGCCTCGTAGGCGAGCCCGAGCTCGTACATCATGCCGATCCTCTCCTCTATGGAGCGGCCCTCGACCTTGATGCCCTTGAGGCAATAGGTCACGGCCTCCTGCGCCTCGCCGAGCGACATGGCGCAATGGTTGAGCCTCGAGTAGCAGTCGAACTCGAGCCTCGGGTCCTTGAGGGCTATCTTGAACTCTTTCGAGGCCTCGGAGAAGAGCTCCATCTCCATGTAGGCGATGCCGAGGTTGTAATGCGTCTCGGAGTCTTCCCTGTTGAGCTGTGTCTCTATGCCGGTCTTGAACTCGTCGAATGTCTCCCTGGGCTCGTTCACGCCCCACGGCTCCGCGAGGTCGTTCAATGCCTCCTTCATGCCGAGCTCGGCCGAAAGGTCTACGTACTCCTCTGTGCCGTCATCAACAGCCCCGGCGTGGCGAGAGGCCTCCTGAGGCTCTATCTTCTCCATGAGCTCGTCTATGGCCGATGAGATATCCTCCTGGAACTCTTCTGTCTCGACCGGCTCCGCGGCTTCAACCTCTTCGGGGATAAGCTCATCCGGAGAAAGCAGTACCTCTTCGGGTGCCTCTGCCTGTTCGCCTTCCGGCGAGGCTGCTTGAACAGCGGGGGCCTCGATGCCTTCGTCAGGGCTTGCGACGGCCTCAAGCGCGCCGCCCTCCCGGGCAGGTATCTCTATTACATCGACCTCTACCTCGACAGGCTCTGTCTTTACGAACTCGAATACGGGCTCCTCAACGCTCTCCTGCTCTGAAGCCTCTTCGGGCGCTGTGGCGCTCGCGAGTTCCTGCGCTGCCTCGGGCGCCTCCTCTATCTCTTCTATCGCCGCTATCTCGGCGGCCTCGATCGCCTCTTCAACAGGCTCCGCCTCTGCATAGGTCTCGACCGCGACTTCATCCGGGGCAGGCGCCTCGGCGACCTTATCCATGGAAGGCGCCTCTTCGGCCTCGACCCGTTCGATTATCGGCTCTGCCTCCGCTGCGGGGGGCTCGGCTGAAACCTCAACGGGTCCCCCCTCCGGGGCCTCCACCTCTATTTCTATCTCTATCTCCGGGGCCTCTTTGATGACAGGCACGGCATAGGCTTCAACTTCCGCTGCTTCGGCCTCTTCCTCCGGAACAGGAGCGGCCGAGGGCAACTCGCCCTTCATGAGGTCTTCGAGGGAAATCTCTATCTCGCCTTCAGCGGGCGCTGCCGCCTCCTTGGCGGGCGGGACTGCCGCTGTCTTCCCCGGTTCAGGCAGGGGCCCTTCCTTCGGCTGTACACGTGCATCCCGGGGGGTTTGGGCCTGTGCCTCGACAGGCGCCACGGCGATTATCTCTTCCGCGGCCCTGGCCGCGCCCTCCGCGAAGCCCTCGACAGAGACCTCTATCTCCTCCTCTGGCCAGGATATGAGGGCGGCTTCCTCCGCCGGACCGGGCTCTGCGGCGGCCTCTTTGAGAAGCTCAGGCGCACCCGCCTTCTCTACCGGCCTTTCCTTTGCCTCCTCTTTCCTGAACTTCTTGAGGAAGGAGAGGGCTTCAGGGTCGTTGGGCTTTATCTCCTCTATGAGGAGGGCCGTCCTCTTCGCGTCATCGGTCCTGTCGGAGTTCCTGCAGATCTCCATGAGAGCCTTCAGGTACCTGACCTGCAGGATCGAGTCGCCCTTTGCCTTGTACAGGTCGCTCAAGCCCGCTATTACGCGCTCGTCAGCCGGATAGGCCGCGTAGAGCCCGAGGTATATCTTCTCGGCCTTCTCGAGCTTGCCCTGGGCAAGGAGCCTGTCGAATATGAAGTAGTACTCGGTGAGGGAGTCTTTCTCAAAGAAGAGGCGCTGGTAGAGCTCGGCGAGCTTCAATCTGACGCCTATGTTGTTAGGGTCGACCTCGACCATCTTCTTCAAGAGATCGAGGACCTCGCTGGTCTTGCCCTTGCGCTCGAACCAGGCGACGATGTAGCTGTACTCGCTTATCGCGTCGGCAATGAGCCTCTGCTTGGTGTAGAGCTCGGCGAGCTTGTTGTGGACCTCGAGGCTGTCGTCGAGCTTCAATATCTGCTTGTAGACGGCTATGGCCTTGAGATAGAAGCCCCTCTGGGCATTGGCCCTCGCGGCCTCGGTATACTCCTTTATCGCCTCGGGCTTCTTCCCCATCTTGACATAGAGATCCCCTATGCGAAGGCGGATGGAGATATCCCTCGGGTCTGCGTCGGCGGCTGCCCTGTACTCGGCAACGGCCTTGTCGTATTGGCCCTTCGCGATGAGCTTCTGGGCCTTGTCTATGAGTTTTTCCTTAAGAGCCATATACCCCCAATTTCAGTATATCGGCAGGGCGCTTGAAAATTTGAGCGGAAACTCGGGAGGATTATACCATAAAAAACTTTCCCTAAGAAAAACAATCACTTTGAATGATTCCATAATGCCCGGCCTCATCCGCTTCCCCTTTTGACACAAGGCAGGCGGGCGCGAGCCCCTCCAAGAGAGCCTCCTCGCCCTCCCTGAGGCCGGTCAAGACAAAGGCTGCCCCGAGCCCTTCAGAGAAGCTCTTTACCAGGAGCCCCCTGAGCCCCTGTACGCTCACGCCGCTGAACTCGCCTACTGACGCCATCTGGCTTGTGAGTTTCCGGCCGAAGACGGCCTCATTCAGCTCAGGCTCAGAGGACATCAATATCGAGCCGTGCTGCAGGAATGCTTTTCTGAAGCGCCGCTGGGCGCTCCCGACGAGCTTCCTTCCATCCGCCAGCACCTCGAACCTGGACGGCGTCTGAAAGCAGGCCGCGCTCTTGCCTGCCCCGGCGCTTCCCCTGAAAAGGGCCGCGTCCACGCCGGCGTCCTTGAGGGCGGCGGTTATACAGCCGCTTATGACAGAATACGCGCCGAGTATGCCGCCTGAGAAGAGCGGGTCGTCGCACAGGCCAGTGACTGAATAGGTCACCTCGCGCCAGTGTACTACCGCCCTGCCCCCGGTTGTCCTCCTCACTACGGGCAGGCCGGATTCAAGGAAGGGGGCCGCGTCCTGGGCATGGCCGATGGATATGGTCGGCCTCTCCCAGCCGTAGAGCCTGAGCGTGGGTACACCCCGGCCCTCGTCAAGGGCCTTCAGGACGGCGGTGTCCCTTGCCATGTTGATCTGCCCTGGCAGGTCCCCGTCCAGTATGAGCCTCCATTCCATTAAGGCCTCCGGTAAGTGTCGCGGTATCCTGAAAAGATTTTAGCAGGCTCAAGAAGGTCGCGGGTGAAATCAAATCGCTTTTTTTCAGGCTTCAAATAAGCCCCGTATGCTTTTGCGTCGAGGAGCTTAAGTATTGAGGCGTACTCTTTGCCGTACGCCGCTTCCGGCGCTTTGAGGCCAACAAAGCGGATAAGCCTTATCTCATGCCTGCTTGGTAAATCGCGAGAGGAAGTCTATATTGGTATTGCCCGCTATGAAGTCGTGGTCCCTCATTATCTTGAGGTGCAGGGGTATGTTGGTCTTGATGCCGCCTATCCAGAACTCCTCGAGGGCCATCGTCATGCGGGCTATGGCCTCCTCCCTCGTTTCCGCGTGGACGATGAGCTTCGCGAGCAGGTTGTCATAGTGAGGTGGCACGACGTAGCCGCAGTATATCGACGAATCGACGCGGACGCCCAGGCCGCCCGGAATGATGAGCTCGGTTATCTTGCCGGGGCACGGCATGAAGGTCTTGTGGTCCTCGGCGTTTATCCTGCACTCGATGGAGTGCCCCTTCATGGATACGTTCTTCTGCTTCAACTGGAGCTTCTGCCCCAGCGCTATATTTATCTGGGACTTCACGAGGTCGACTCCCGTGACCATCTCCGTTACCGGGTGCTCGACCTGCACCCTCGTGTTCATCTCCATGAAGTAGAAGTTCCTGTTCTTGTCGAGCAGGAACTCCACGGTGCCTACGTTGGTGTAGCCTATGCCCTTGGCGAGCCTCACGGCCGCCTCGCCCATCTTCTGCCTGAGCCTCGAGTCGAGCGCCGGGGAAGGGCATTCCTCCAAAATCTTCTGGTGCCTCCTCTGTATGGAGCACTCGCGCTCGCCCAAATGTATGACGTTGCCGTGCTCGTCCGCCACGATCTGTATCTCTATGTGCCTCGGGAGCTCGCAGAAGCGTTCGATGAAGACCTCTCCGTCGCCGAAGGCCGCCAGCGCCTCGGCCTTCGCGGTGTTGAAGGCGCTCCCGAGGCTCGCCTGCGTGTGCACGAGCTTCATGCCCCTGCCGCCGCCTCCGGCGGCGGCCTTTATGAGCACCGGGAAGCCTATCTTCTTCGAGACCTCTATGGCCTCCTTCTCGTCGGCGAGCGCCCTGTTGCTCCACGGCAGGACCGGGATCTTGAGATCCTCTGCGATCTTTTTCGCCTCGACCTTGTTCCCCATGAGGCGCATTGTGGTGGATGTCGGCCCTATGAACTTTATGCCGCACTTCTCGCAGGCCTCGGCAAAGCCCGAGTTCTCGGCCAGGAAGCCGTATCCCGGATGGACCGCCTCGGCGTCCGCGACCTCCATCGCGCTTATGAGAGAGGTTATGTTAAGATAGCTGTCCTTGCTCTTTGCGGGGCCGATGCAGATGGCCCCGTCGGCGAACCTCGTGTGCAGGGCCTCCCTGTCAGCCTCGGAATATACCGCGAGGGTCTTTATCCCCATCTCGCGGCACGCCCTTATTATCCTTATCGCTATCTCGCCCCTGTTGGCGATGAGTATTTTATTAAACATCGATTATTTCGATACCTCTATATGGAAGAGCGGCTCCCCGTACTCCACGGGCTGGCCGTTCTCGACAAGTATTGACACCACCTTGCCGCCATACTCGCATTCGACCTCGTTCATGAGCTTCATCGCCTCTATGATGCATAGCGCCTGGGACTTCTTCACTATGCTGCCCACCTCTACAAAGGCCGCCGCGTCAGGCGCCGGCGACCTGTAGAAGGTCCCGACCATCGGGGAGGTGACGACCTTTATGTTGTCGGCCTTAGCTGGCGCGGGCTCTTGCTTCCTTGCTTCCTTCTGGGACTCTTGTCTGGCCTCCGGCTGCTCGACGGCAGGCGGAGCTTCCTTTATCTGGTAGGCGCTCCCCCTCTTCAATCTGACCTTGCCGTCAGGCCCCTCGAGCTCGAACTCGACTATGTCGGTCTCCCTCAGGAACTTGTATATGTTCTTTATATCCTTAATGTCCATCCATCCTCCTCAAAGCGCTCTCAGGTCTTTCCCGGTTTTTGTGAGAAGTTCATATCCGCCCTTCTTCACAAGGACCATGTCCTCTATCCTTACGCCGCCCCAGCCGGGTATGTATATCCCCGGCTCGACGGTTATGACCATCCCCTCAACGAGTATCTCGTCGTTGCCCGGCGCGATAGAGGGCCCCTCGTGAATGTCGAGGCCAACGCCGTGGCCAGTGCCGTGGCCGAAGTACTTTCCGTAGCCGGACTTCCTTATATGCTCCCTCGCGGCTGCGTCGACCTCGCCCGCCTTTACGCCGGGCCTTACGGCCTCGAGAGCCCTTGCCTGGGCGTCCCTTACTATCCCGTAGATCTCGCTCTGCCTCGTTGTTGCCCTGCCGACGACGAACGTCCGGGTCTCATCCGAGTTGTAGCCGTCCATGAGCACGCCCATGTCCACCACTACGAACTCGCCCTTCTTTATCACTTTTTCAGATGCCTTGCCGTGAGGCAGCGCGCCCCTCGGGCCAGAGGCGATTATAGTATCGAAGGCGAGGCCGTCCGCCCCCCTCCTCCTTAACGCCATCTCTATGGAAAGGGCAACGTCCCTTTCAATCGCGCCGGGCCTTATGAGCCTCGCCGCGTCGCGGTATCCGGTATCAAGGAGGCTTGCCGACGCCCTGATGCCTTTTATCTCAGAGGCGTCCTTCCTGATCCTGATGCCTGCCAGGCCCGTGAAGGGCTTGAGCCTCACCTTTGGCATGGCCTCGGAGAGCCTCGAGTGCATCGAGCAGGTAACGTTCGCCGCCTCGAAGCCGAGCGACCTGATCTTCATGGACGCGACAAGGGCCGCGACGGCGTCCAGCGCCTTCGTTACTGTCTTTATATGAAAGCCCCTGACCTCCTCCGAGGCCTGGGTAGTGTATCTCGAATCGGTCAGGAGAAAGGCCCTGCTCTCAGTGATGATGACGAACGCGTTAGAGCCGGTGAATCCGGTCAAGTACCTCGCGTTCTTGAGGTCAGTTATAAGGATCGCGTCGGCCTTCTCAGAGGCTAACGCCGCCCTCAATGCCTTGAGCCTTGCCTTTGTCTCTGTCCTCGCGCCAGCGTACAAGCCGCCCCCCTTTTCAGACAAGATCGCTTGAGGCCGCCTCAGCGGCCTTCCTCAGAAGGTACCTCGCCTTGCCTACATTCGACCCGTGGCCCAGCACAAAGGCTATGTAATAGTCCTGCGTGGCCATCCTTAAAAGGAGGTCGCTCGCCGCGGTCGCTACCATGACCTCTTCCACGCTCCCGAGGTCGAGAAGCTTCGATGCCTTACGTATCTCGTCTATGACCTTGCCGTACTCAACGCCTACTGTCTCGACGTCATAGCCCCCGGCCTTCATGTACTGCTCTACCGAGATGCCGTCCATGCCCATGAGCGTGGCCGCTATGCCGCCGTCGGCCCCTTCGACAAGGCCCATCAATATCTCCCTGAAAGAAGCGGCCATCGTCAGTTGGCCCCGCCGGACTTCGGCCTTTTCCTGCCGCGCTCCGCCAGGCCCTTGAGCCTCTCTATCCTGAAGAGGAGGGACTGGTCCCACGGAGAGGTGTCCGCCAGTATCTTGTAGATCATCAGGGCGTCCTCGTACAATCCCTGCTTCTCCAGGACCTCAGCCATGGCGGCTGTAAAAAACATGTCGTCTCCAGCCTTTATATTGCCCATCTCTCTCAAGTCCCGGTTTGATCACTAACAGGCTGCCGAAAAACTCTTCTTGGGGGAAACTTTCTGTAGAAAGTTTTAAATTCCCCGCCAACTCTTTGCAATTCTAAGCCATTGTGGTTGTTGCAGCAAAATGGCTTCAGAAACGAATTGCCCCCTTCAAAGACTTTCAGTCTTTCCCATACAGGGGGCCCATTTTTCACGGGGGCCCCCTGTATGGGAAACTAAAAATTTTTGGAGAGAGTTTGAGAGAACCTTTTTATAAAAAGGTTCTCTCAAAAGAGCGTTTTTCCGCAGCTTGTTAAGTTATTAAAGAACGCATACCAAGTCAAGGATGAAAACATAAGCTATTGGAATACCTCAGAAACGCGCGTAGGAGGCAAGGAAGTCCATAAGGACCTCCTCGCCAACTTCTTTTACCGTTACCTCGCCCATCTTGACGGGCAGGACGAACCTTATGGCTTTACCCGAGACCTTCTTGTCGAGCCGCATGGCGTCGATGAAGTCTTTGGGACTTATAGCCGGGGGCGAGGACGGCATACCGAGGGACGAGAGCAGGGCCGTTATCTTAGCGCCGCACTCCTGGCACATGCCGAGCCTTGCGGACAGGGCGGCTGCCATTGCCATGCCTATGGCCACGGCCTCGCCGTGCCTGTATGAGCCGTAGCCCGAGAGCGCCTCTATGGCATGTCCGAAGGTATGGCCGAAGTTCAGTATGGCGCGCAGACCCTCTTCCTTTTCATCCTTGCCGACTATCTCGGCCTTTATCTCGCAGGACCTCTCTATGGCCTTTATTATCTTATCATTGGAAAGGAGCCCCTTCGCGTTCTCTTCGAGGTACGTGAAGAAGCCGGGGTCGCGGATGACGCCGTACTTTATGACCTCGGCCAGCCCTGCCTTTATCTCCCTCTCTTCGAGGGTCTTCAGTACGTCCGGGTCTATGAAGACCGCCATCGGCTGATAGAAGGCGCCGATGAGGTTCTTGCCCTTGGGGTGGTTTACCGCGGTCTTGCCGCCCACGGAACTGTCCACCTGGGAGAGGAGTGTCGTGGGCACCTGTATAAGGGGCACGCCCCTCAGGTAGGTCGCCGCGACGAACCCGGCGAGGTCGCCAATGACGCCGCCGCCCAGGGCGACTATAGGGGACTTTCTCTCGAACCTGTTTTCGATGAGTACGTCGAAGACCTTGGAGGCTTCAGCGAGGCTCTTGTACTCCTCGCCGTCGGGTACGTTTATGACAAGCGGAGTAAAGCCCGATGATGAAAGGCTGTCCGTCACGGCATTGCCGTAGAGGCCGTCTACCCTCGGATTGGTGACGACGGCAGCGGGGCCCTTCAGGCCGAGAGCCTTCATGCCCGGCCCTATGTCGCGGAGTAGCCCTCTTTTAATCTGTATGTCGTATGACCTGTCGGCCAGATCGACCCTTATCCTGCTCATCCCCAATCCCCTAAAACGGACTCTCAGTTTATATCACAAAGAGCCTGTTATTTCAGCGGTTTTCTTTCCCTTTGACGAGCTTTTCGACAGCGGCGGCAACATCATCGATGGACCTGCCGGTCGTGTCTATCTCGATATCGCAGTCCCTGTACGCCTCTTCCCTCTCCCTTAGGAGGGTAGTTATGGCTTCCTTCCTGTCAGGCCTGGCGAGGAGCGGCCTGTCTGTCCTCTCCCCGACCCTTCTGAGTATCTCTTCGACAGAGGCCTTCATGCAGACGAGAGTTCCCCACCCCTTCAGAAGCTCCCTGTTCTCTGGAAGCATCACTACCCCGCCGCCGGTGGATACAACGAGGCCCTCCCCGAGCTCGCCTGAGGCGAGCCTCTTTACCATGGCGGCCTCCATCTCCCTGAACGCAGGTTCGCCCTTTGAGCTGAATATCGCGGCAATGGTCATGCCCGCCTCGGCCTCGATGAGCTCGTCTATGTCAACGAACCTCAATCCGAGGCGGCGGGAGAGCAGGCGGCCCACGGTCGATTTGCCGGTGCCCATGAAGCCGGTAAGGACTATGTTTATCCTATTCATCGACACTCTATTCAGGCTGCTCAAAAAGCTCCATATGCAAGGCCCCAGTTAAATCGGGGAGCGAGGAGCGAGTCGTACTCTTCTTGTACGTCGCAGCGACGAGCTTCTGATGACAACGCAGCAGATGGACTTTTTCAGCAGCCTACTAATAAGAGGCTATATCCTTCAAATAGCCCCTGTAATTGCGGGCAATCTCTTTTATAGAGTCTCCGCCGAACTTCTCGATGAAGGCGTTCGCTATCTCGATGGCGGCTACAGATTCGGCTATGACGGCCGCGGCAGGCACCGCCGTGACGTCGGATCTCTCCACGCTCGCCTCAAAGGGCTTCTTCGAGCCTATGTCCACTGACCGGAGCGGCTTGTAGAGGGTGGGTATCGGCTTCATCGCGGCCCTCATGACGATGGCCTCCCCGTTGGACATGCCGCCCTCTATGCCCCCGGCATTATTCGTTTTTCTGTAGAAACGCGGCTGCTGGGGCCACCAGTCTGACTTGCCCTTGCCGCCCCTGTAGAATATCTCGTCATGGACCTCTGAACCCGGGCGGGAGGCGACTTCAAACCCCATGCCTACCTCCACGCCCTTTATGGCCTGGATGGACATGAGGCCGAAGGAGAGCCTCGCGTCGAGCTTCCTGTCCCACTGCACGTGGCTGCCGAGACCAGGGGGGACGCCGGTGGCGACGACCTCGAATGCCCCGCCCAGGCTGTCTCCGGCCTTCTTTGCCTGGTCTATGCGCCTCATCATGGCCTTCGCGGCCTTATCGTCAGGGCACCTCACCTCGGAACCCTCGGCCATCTCAAAAAGCCTGACTGGACTTTCGGCCGCAAGCCCGGCGTGCACGCCGCCTATCTCGACGACCCAGCTGTAGACGTTTATGCCGAAGGTGTCGAGGAGCCTCTTCGCGAGCGCCCCAGCCGCGACCCTCATCGTGGTCTCCCGCGCGCTCGATCGCTCGAGTATGTTACGGAGGTCCCTGTGGCCGTACTTGAGCCCGCCCGTGAGGTCGGCGTGCCCCGGCCTCGGCCTCGCGACCTTCCTGGCGGCGCCCTTCAAGGCGGCCTCTTCGTCAGGGGACATTATCTCTTCCCAGTTCTCCCAGTCCCTGTTGCGCACGATGAGCGTAACGGGCGAGCCGAGCGTGTAGCCGTGCCTTATGCCGGAGGCTATCTCCACGGCATCGGACTCTATCTTCATCCTTGCGCCCCTGCCGTAGCCGCCCTGCCTCCTTTTGAGGTCGGCGTCTATGTCCCTGGCCGCGACGCGCACTCCGGCTGGCAGGCCCTCTACTATGGCCGTAAGGAGCGGCCCGTGTGATTCACCGGCAGTCAGGTATCTGAGCATAGTCTCCGTCCTTTGTCTTTTGCCATATTTATATCCTTTTTCAGCCCTGCCATAAATAAAAAAATGCACCCCGGAGGGTGCATTTTTCGTTTTAGATGTTCAGCTTTTCTCAGCCTACGGTCTTATCCAGTATCTTGGGAGTTATGAAAATAAGTAGCTCGGTCTGGGTATCCGAGAGCGACTTGGCTTTGAAGAGCCAGCCGAGGACCGGGATATCCTTCAAGAACGGGATGCCCTTTTCGGTGTCGTTCTTGTCGGTTATGACTATGCCGCCTATGACCGTCGTCTCGCCGTTCCTGACGAGCACGTCGGTGGTCGCCTCTTTCTTGTTGATGGAGGGCTGGCCGCCCGAGGTCCTGAACGTGCCTATGGAGTTCCTCGACGCCCTGATGGTCATGAGTATGCTGCCGTCGGGCGTGATATGCGGCTTGACCGTGAGGCTCAGGTTAGCGTCAACGAAGGTGGTCGCCGTGCCGGAGGCCGATGTCGTCTCAAAGGGTATCGATTCGCCCTGCTCTATCTTGGCCTCCTTGTTATCCAGGGTCGTTATCTTCGGCCTTGATATGGTCTTCAGCTGGCCCTGCGATTCGCCGGCCGAGAGCCTCAAGTCCAGGATCATCGGGTCGCCCAGCTTGCCGAATATGAAGCCGAGGGCGCCGAGCGTGCCCGCCGTGCCAGAGGCCGGGAGGTTCACCGCGTAGTTGGTCGCGCCGGCGGTCGTGATGGCGTCCTGCTTGGTCACCGGGTACGCGACAGAGTCGCCGTCGAACACCATCGCCTGCTGGTTGGGGTTCACGGCCGAGGAGCCTGTCTGGGTGGTCGAGCCAAAGAGGCTCGAGTGCGTGTTGCCGCCGGTCCTGTAGTCTATGCCCCACTGCACGCCGAGGTCGCGCGCGAAGCTCGATGAGGCTTCCACTATCCTCGCCTCTATGAGCACCTGCGGCACGGGCGTATCGAGCTTGGCGATGACGTTCTTCGCGGACTCGATGTTCTTCTTTATGTCCTTTACGACCAGCGTGTTGGTCCTCTTGTCGGTCGTGACGTCGCCCCTTTCGGAGAGCACGCTCTTGACCTGCTTGACGAGTTCCTCGGCTATGGCGTAGTTGACCAGTATGAACTCGAGGTCGAGGTCTTCGAGCTTCTCTTCAGCCTTTTTCGACGCGAGCTTGGCCTCGCGCTCCTGCCGTATCTTGAGCTCAGGCGCGACCCTTATTACGTTGCCCTCCTGGATGCTGTCGAGGCCCTTGGTCTTCATGATGATGTCAAAGGCCTGGTCCCAGGGCACGTTCTTGAGCCGGAGCGAGATGGTGCCCTTGACCTCGTCGGAGGCTATGATGTTTATGTTGCTTATCTCGGCAAGGAGGCGCAGAACGTCGGTTATGTTCGCGTCCATCATGTCGAGATCGACCTTCTTGCCCGAATACTTCCTGTCAGTGGTGTCGACGCTCCTGCCGGCTATAATGCCTTCGACCGTTGACGCGGCTACGGTCTCATCCTTTTCATCCTTCGCGGCAGCCGGGGCCTTAGCGAAGTCTATTACCAGCGAGTTGCCGGCCTCCTGGACGCTGTATGCCGCCTTCTCCTTGAGCTTCACGAGTATCCTCACCGAGCTCGGGCTCACGGAGTCCTGGTAGGAGCTTACGGCAGCCACCGGGGTCGAGAGCTTCGAGGCCTCGAGGGTGCGCACGAGAGAGTCCGGAAGAACCGCGCCCTTCAGGTCAAGGGCCAGCGTCATCCCGTCCTTGCTCTCCTTTACCGTGTATTCGAGCTTCGACGAGCCCTCTATTGTGAGCCTGCCCTTGTCGCCTACCTTTTTGAAGTCCACTGCGCCGATGTTTACGCCCTTGGGCGCTTCCATTGCAGGCTGCGCCGGGGCCGCCGGGGCGGCGACTATCGCGTTCTCAGCCGATTTTGCCTCGGGGGCCGCTTCGGCCTTCGCCGCCGAAGGCACCACCTTCGGACCCATGGTTATGACTATCGCGCCGTTCTCGGCCGCTATCGAATGGGGCGGCAGCTTCGCGGCGCCGGAATCGAAGACGAGCCTTGATTTGTCTGAGTAGCTGCCTATCCTCACGACCTTGAAGTATTTATCCTTGAGGCGAAGGGCGCCCTTGCCTGTCGTGTTGGCCACTCCCCAGACGTCGAGCACTATCCTGGAGGGCTTAGTGAGCGTGAATGACGTGAAGTTGCCTGCCACGCCGTCGGTGAGCACCCTTATGACGGTGTTCTCGCCCTCTGTCGAGGTCTCAACGCCAGTCACCTTTGTGGCGGAAGCTGCCTGCCCGTTGTCCTGGGCGACGAGCGCCGGCTTATCGGCGGGCTCTCCAGCGGCCTGCGCCTCTTCAGCGGGGGCCGGGGCCGCGACTGCGGAAGCCTGGCTCTCGAGCGGCTCTTCTGTCACCGTCTCGCTGGAGACCTTCTCTATCGAGGCCGACTCTTCGCCCGTGGACTTCTTGAGGCTCACGAGTATGCTGTTCTCTCCGGCCTTGACCTCGTGGTCGACTCCGTCCCTTATGCCTATTATTATCCTGCCGATGTCCTTGTTCTCACCGTAGCTAACGGAGTTTATCTCGCCGAGGAAGTCGTTGCCCACCGCTATGGACGGCGCGACCTTCTCAAGGCTTATCCCGGGCATGTCGACTATGAGCCTCGGCGGGTCAGAGAGCTTGAAGACCGTGTACCTTACCGGCCCGGTCGTGCCTATGAGGACCCTGTCCCCGTCGCCGACGACGTTTATATACTCGACGGTCTGCTGAACCTCCGCCGCCTCGGGCGCGGTCTGGGCCGCCTTGGCCGGGTCCTCCTCAACAGGCTTCGGACCGGTCGAGGCGCAGCCTGTGATGGCCAGGGCGCCTCCGAGCATCAAACCGAAGAGGGCCTGCCTCAACCGAACATCATTCGAACTCATAAAAGACCTCCGTTATCACTCATTGCCGCATTAATTGGCTGAAACTTCTTCGCTTTACTGCTTGGGCTTTTCCGGTAGCCGGAGCTCTATGTCATCGCTTGACTTGATCTTGCCTTCGTCGTCCCTCTGGACCTCGCGGACCACGACGGCCTTGGAGGTGAGCTTTACGACCTTGCCCTCCATCGCGCCTATCGTGTCGCCGCGCCTTACTATGTACCTCTTTCCGTCCTGGGCCTGCAGGAGGCCAAAGCCCTCGCCATCGGAGCCGACGACTATCGCGAGGAGCTTGAAGGTGCTGAGATCGCAGCATTCGAGCGGCCCCCTGGCCTTCTGCCCGGTCTCCAGCCCCCTTGAGATCACGAGGTGGCTCTGGAAAGGGTTCCTGAACTTGACCTCTGCGGCGGACCCCGCGGGCGCGGGCGCCGCTGCCGGGGCCTGTGCCTGGACAACGGCCTGCTTCTTTACCGCGGCCTTTGTCCCGGGCTGTTCCGCGTCCTTCTTGCCGCAGGCCGTAAGAGCCGGGATGAGCGAGAGCGCTATTATCGCCAAAATGATCCGTGACATTATTTCTTCTGCTCCCCTTCTTCCTGGGTCGGTATGAACCTGAACGTGGTGGCCGTAAAATCGGCCTTCAGCACAGGCACCCTGTTCTTATGGCCCTGAGACTTTATATCCATGTCCCCCAGGTTCACTATCCTGGGCAGGCCGCCAATCTTCAAGCTAAAGTCATAGAGGCTCTCGTACTTGCCTTCGACGGTCATCTTCACCGGGACCTCGGCGTAGAAGCCCTTCGCCATCTCCTTGCCGGGCTTGAAGAGCAGTATCTTCAACCCGGCCTTCTCGCCGGAGGCGCTGATGCCGTCGATGAGGTCGGGTATCTCCTTGGCGTTCGGAAGCTGGGCGACGGCGGCCGCGAGCTTGGCCTCCATATCTTCCTTGTCCTTGATGTACTTCGGTATGTCGGCGGCTATCTGCCTGTTCTCGGCGAGCTTTACGTTGAGCTCTTCGAGCTGGACCCCGAGGTCCTTCACCTGAACGTACTTGGGGCCGATGAGGAACGTGTACATGAGACCTACGAGGACGAGGTTCACCGCGGCGACTATGAATATCCTCTTCGAGAGAGGAAGCTTAAGCACCGAGTCTATGTTTATCTTCGGAAGGGCCATTACTTTTTCCCCTTTGCCGCCGGTTTTTCCTTCTTCTTCTTCTTCTGTTGCTGCTTGGACGGCGTCTCTTCCTGGCGGACCGGTCTTTGCTTCTCTATGCGGACTATGAAGTTCACGACCTCTATGGCCGACTCCTTCTCCACCAGCCTCTGGGCGACCTCAAGCTCCACCGCCATCCCGATGGCCGCCTTCTCAAGGCCCCTCATGAACTCGGCCACTACCTCGTCGTCGGAGGCATAGCCTTCGAGGGTAATCTGGAAGTCCTCGTCCTTCATGCTCTTGAGCCACGCCCTCGCGGGTATCGCGTCGGCGATGCCCTTGAAGAGCTTGGCCGGGCCCGTCCTGTCGGCCTCGAGCTGGTTTATAATCCTCAACTTCTCCTCGACTATCTTCTTCTGCTCCTTGATCTTCGAGAGCTCGCCTATCTTCTTCTTGAGGTCGGTGAGCTCCTGGTTGCCGGCCGTTATCTGGCCCGTAAGGCTCGACGCCTCGCTCCTGACTATGAGATAGCCCGCGGCCGAGACCGCGAAGACGAAGAACGTGGCGAGTCCCGCCACCGTGAGCTGGAACCTTATCGACTCTTTTTTCTTGGCGGCCCTTACGGGCAGCAGGTTTATGCGAATCATCTGTCGGCAAACCTCCTCGTTGCAAGGCCCACCGCCACGCCGAAGAATGGCGCGGCTTCCTTGAGCCTCTCGCGATCGAAGTGCCTTGAGCCGGCCTCGATGCTCTTAAAGGGGTTGGATATCTCGACCGGTATGGAGGTCTTCTCCTGCATCATGTTCTGAAGCCCCGAGACCTTCGAGCTGCCCCCCGAGAGGTATATCTTGCTCACGTAGGAACCCTGTGCGCCGCCCAGGAAGAAGTCCAGGGACCTCTTGACCTCGAATGTGAGGTTGGTGGCGACCGAGTCCAGCGCGCCTGTGAGCGGGCCCGAGTGCTCGCCCGCGGGCTTCCTGCCGGTCTTAAGGTCCTCGGCGTCCCGGAAGCTGATGCTCAGTTGCCTCTGTATCTCCTCGGTGAACTGGTTGCCGCCCATCGGTATCGACCTGGTGAATATGGTGAGGCCGCCGAATATGACGCTTATGCTGGTGATGGAGGCGCCGATGTTGACCATCGCGATGTTCTCGCCGGGCGCTATCGGGTAGTTTATCTCCATCATGTTCTCGAGCGCGAAGGAGTCCACGTCGATGACCACCGGGTTCAGGCCAGCCTCTTTTATGACGTTGGTGTAGTCGTTGATGACGTCCTTCTTGACGGCCACGAGCATGACGTCCATCTGGCCCCTGCCGTCGGTGTCCGCGCCGAGTATCTGGAAATCGATGTTGACGTCGGTGATGGGGAACGGGATGTACTGCTCGGCTTCCCACTGGATGGAGTCGGCCAGCTCCTCCTCGGTCATGGCCGGGAAGCTGACCTTCTTGATGATGACGGAATGGCCGGTGAGCGACGAGACGGCGTCCTTTACCTTGACGCCGTGCTCCTTCACGAGGTCCTTAAGCGTGTTGGTGACGGTCATGGAGTCGATGATGGAGCCGTCGACTATGGCCTCGGGAGGAAGCTCGGTCATGCCCATCTTAACGAGCTCCCAGCCCTTCTTGGTCTGGTTCATCTGAACAAGCTTTATGGAATTGGAGCCGATGTCGAACGCCACGGCCTCCTTCTTCCTCGAAAACATCGAAAGATTCATTTCACCCCCGTCAGTCCAGGAATATCTTGCCCTTCTCCGTGACCTTGAAGCCGAGCGCCTGTATGATCTTGCGCTTGGTCTCAAGCCTGCATGCGTATCCCCGCTCTATCCTGTAGATGGTAAGGGGGGATAAACCGGCTTTTCTGGCAAGCTCGGATTTGCTCAGAAGCATGCCCTCTCGTATCTTTTTTAGATGATTTTTAGTCATGGCACAAGCACATAAGTCACAACTCTCCATGGGTTTGCGTTACGGCAAAAAGCGTTGATTTTATTGCAATCTATGGAGGAATTAAGTTGAAATCTATTACTTTGAACCCTAATTGTCAATAGATTTCGTATAATTGACATATAATTACCTATAATATCGGCGCGTAGCGAAATTAGTTTAGGTTTTTTTCGCGCTTCAAAGAGGCTCCGTCTGATTTTGCGTCGGGGAGTAGGGACTTAGGCGTTCTCTTCTTGTACGCCGTTAGAGAAGCGGGCGATGATAGCGAGGCGGAAGGACTTATTTCATGCCTGCTATAGCCTCTTCCACAATACAAGCGCAGGCTTGCTGTTCTGCTTAGCGACCTCTTCAAGGGTAGCCTGGTCATACTGCACGGAAAGGTTGTTTCCGTTGAGAGTCACGACATCCTGGGCCATTATTCCGCCCGTGATATTCTTGGTGGACGCGCCGCCGCCGCTTATGGTCAGGGTTCCGAGGACATATATCAGGCCTTCGTAGTCGACATTCCCGGCAAGCTCCAGGTCGCCCTCCACCACCAGTATGCCCCTGCCCACCAGCCCGTTCATGCTCACTGCCCTGCCCGGGCTGGCATTGTCTATATAGATCATGGTCGACCAGCCGTCTCCGGCAAAGTCGCCCCAGTCCATCACAACGCCCTCCAGGCCGCCGTTCGACGGGATGTCGTCGCCCGCGCCGTTGCAGGTATTGGTTGAGCACTGGTGCTTCTCATTGGCCATTTCCTTTATCGAATTGACGGTCTCGCCAAGATGCGTATTATAATCATTTGTCTGCGCCTGCATGCAGCTGCCAGCAGGCGTGACCGAAACGTCGCAGCCGCCGCCGTTCCATGTGATAGTCGAGTTCGTGTTGATGCCGGCCTCCGTGTCGGTATTGAGTGATGTTGCGCCCACGTAGGCCACGACCGTCCTCGTCGTGCCGTTCGAGGTGCCAATAGAGGTCACCTCGTATACCGGATGCCTCCCGAAGCTCGTATAGGTGAAGGTGTCCGAGAGCTTGAAGTCCCTGCCGAACATCACGACCTCCTGGTCTCCCGCGACGCAGGGCCAGGCCGGGTCGCCGAACGTGTCGGCGTTGCCGTCGTTGTTGGGGAAGGTATTGTTGTTGCTGTCGCAGAAGCCCTCCGGGTTGGTCTCGTCGAGGTAGCGTATGGTAACGGTGTAGTTGAGGCCGTCGGCGCTCTCCTTCACCCCTCCCTGGCCGAAGCCGAAGTTCTTTGAATCATCGCTGTTCCAGGTATTGTTCCTGTTCGGCGGGCCACCGGCGTCTCCGACTATCTCGCCTATGTACCTCGCGTTGCCCGAGGGCAGCTTGATCCTCGCCATCGCCTCGTTAACCCCGGCCTCGGCGAGCTGGAACGAGGTCTTGGCGTCCCGCTCGTTCCTCGAGAGCTGGACGTCGGTGGACATGTTCATGATCATGCTCAAGCCTATGATGGTCATGGCGAGCATGGTGACGAGCGCCAGTATCAGTATGAAGCCGCCTTCGTCTTTTTTGAGAGGCGTCGCGTCAGTTCGTCTCGTTCCACTCATTTGAGTACCCGCTCTCATTGGGCGTGCCGCATGTGTCGTAGGCGGTCGCCTTGAAGTAGTATATCCGCTGGTTCAGGTTGCCGTTGTCGGGGTTGACCGTCACCGAGGTGCCCGTAGTGGTGGTGCGCAGGAACCAGTCGGCCACGATGTCGCTTCCGGTGCAGTTGGGCTTGTTCTTCGCGCAGACCCTCTCGTAGACCCTGTACCCGGCAAGGTCGGCGATGGCCGAGTTGTCGGTGTTCTGCGTGACCGCAGACCACGACAGGGTCATGTTCGTGCCGGCCACGGACCCGGTGAAGCCGGTCGGCGCCTTGGGCCTGTTCGTGCACGGGTCCACGACCACGCTTACGGTCTTTGTCGTCGGTGACGCGTACGGATAATAGACGGTTACCGTGTCCGAAGGCAGCGTAAGGAGCTTGCCGCTCTCCGAGACGTCGCCGGTCGTGGCTATGACCTTCGTGAACGTGCCGGTCGCGGCGCCGGTCTCAGGTATGGTCGGCGCGTAGGTGGCCGGGGCCGTGCTCGAAGTGTAGAAGCCGGTGAAGCCCGCGGACGTGTTTATGGTCTCTATCGTCGTGCCGTAGGTGTAAGGCGCGTCGCTCCTCATGGCGAGGCAGTCCACTATGGCGACGGTGAAGCTCTCGCCTCTGTATATGGAGGCCGGCGAGACAGCGAGCGTGGCCTGGCTGTTGTTGCCCACGCAGGTGGCCGCGGTATCAGACGCGGCGCTCACGTTCGGACCGGGGCTCGCGCACGAGTTCACGGCCTTGACGTAGTAGCTGTATACGCTGGTGGCCAGCCCGGTGTCCGAGTACGACAGGCCTGCCTGGTCGGCGCCTATCTGCACGCCGTTCCTGTATATCCTGTACATTATCGCGTCCGTTGCGTCGACCGTGCCGCCGTTGGTATAGGTGGTCACGGCGCTCCAGTTGAGGGCGACGTCGTTGCCGGTCGCCACGGCCGTGAGGCCCGTGGGCGCGCTCGGCGTGACGTCGCAGACGTCGAAGCTGTTCTGGTCGTAGACATACGCCCCGTGCTCTGCCTCGGGGTCGCGGTCCCAGTTGCCGTCGGCGTCGGCGGCTACAACGTAGTACCAGACGCGCTGGTTGTCATTGGCCGGTATGTTCGCGGTCCAGGTGTTGCCCGCCGTGTTGGTCATCGCCACGGCTGTGTAACCGGCGGCCGGGGCGGCCACTACGGTCTTGGCGGTGGCCCTGTAATAGAGGGTCGCCGATGAGACAGGGACCTTGGCGCCGGTGGAAGCGTCGGTGGTGTTGCCCGCTATGCTCGACGTGATGGTTACTGTCGCGCCGCCGTCCACGATTATCGGGCCGTCTGTAACTGCGGATACCGTGTTAAGCCCCGTGGCGCCGGGCACCGCGTAGCCGAAGGTAGGGCTCGCGGGCTGGTTCTGCTGGGTCGCGGTTATGCTCGGGCCGAACGGGACGCCTATGCCCTCGGAGGACATCGATACCGTCATATACGATTCGCAGCCCGTGGTCGAGGTCGCGTCGTTCGTCAGATTCAGCGTTATGAGGAGCTGGTCGTCCCTCATGTCGACCGGGAGCCCGCTTGCGTCCAGGAAGGTGAACTTTATGGGGACGTACCTCTCATTGGCAGGCACGGTCGACGAGGCAAGGGCCGCGTTCGAGACCACCCTCGTGTAAGGCGAGTTGCCGGAGGCTGAAGTCAGGCCCGCGGCCAGGCTCGACGTGATGGCGCCCATGCCGCTCCTGCCTCCGCCGATCTTTACTTCCCTCAGATATGCCGATGAGTTCACCCAGTACACGGTAGCGCCGGTTATGGTGAGCGTCCCGGAACTGGTGTTATCGAATAACATGGTAACGGTGTTGTGCTTCTGTTCCGAGACAACCGTGCTCGATCCGTTGGCTGCGATGTCAACGCCCGTGAGCACTTCCCTGTGGGCGTCCTTTGTGCAGCTGCCCGAGCCAGGGCACTTCTCGTCCCTGTCTATGCGTCCGGGCGTCACGGGGCCGACCTGGACAGAGTTGAGGTACCCGGAGAGCACGTCTCCGAGGACGGTGGCCTCGGAGGGGTTGCTGCGCTCGTACGGGCAGTCGGTCGAGGCTATCTTGTAGTAATATGGCGTGCCTTCGGCAACTGTATTGTCGCTGTACGCCGAGCCCCAGAAGGGCGCGGAGCCCGATATCATAGTCGCGCTCGAGAAATCGGTGCTCGTGGACCTGAATATCCTGTACCCGGCGAGGTCGTACGGGTTGGCGACGCTCGACGGGAAGGCCGTGTTGCTCGGCACCGGCGTCCATGAGAGCGACACGGGCGAGGAGCAGCATGAGGCATCAGCGCCGGTAACCGCAGGCGGCTTCTCTCCGCTGGCCGGGTCCTCGCCGCAGAGCACCGTCGTGGCCTGCGCCGCCGACACGTTGGAGCCGTTGCCGCAGAGGTTAAAGGAGACCGCCCTGTAGGAGTAGGTGCCGGTGTCGGCAAGGGCAGGCGCCACTGGGTTCTCTTCGGTCATGGAGTCGTGCCAGAAAGATGTCGACTGCGCCGGCGCGAGCTCGGCGGAGGTGAAGCTGCCGTTCGAGTCGGGTATGAGCACTGCGTCAGGGGTCTGGCTAAGGTCCACCTGGAAGCAGTTGGAGATGAGCGGGAAGCTTGCCGAATCCGAAAGGATCTCCGGGTAGGTAGAGCTCTCGTTCACGTAGATGCAGGTGCGTTCAAGGTCCTGGTCAGAGGGCTGGGTAAGCGAAAGCGCGACCCTCTTCCACCCTGCCCTGGCGTCTATCGCAGGCGCCTGGGGCGCGGTGCTCTTCGCGGGCGCCGTGTCCGAGCCCGTGGAGGCGCCGAACCCGCTCCCGGCGGTACAGGCGGCTACACCGTCTCCGCATGTGGCGTCATAGTCCGTCTGCACGTACTTCTTGTCGTTGGGGTCGCCGCCAGCGTCGGATATGAGCGTGGCGTCGCATTTCGCCGGGGCTATGGCGTAATAATAGACCTTGCAGCCAAGGAGGTTCGGGCCGGGGTCAGTATAGCTCGTCGCTCCAACGGCGACCTCGGGCTTGCCGCTGCCAGGCTCTCCGGCTATCCATTCAACGCCCGCCTGCGACGGGTCTACCGGATAGCTCGAGAACGGCGATGTGGACCTGTATATCCTGAAGCCCGTCACGTCCGGGTTCGCCGACGTGTCGTAAGCGCTCCAGTTGAGGAGCACCTGCCCCTCGGCGGCGGCGTCAGCGCCCGAAAACCCGGCCACTGGCACTGGCTTCACCGGGTTCAGGGTCGAATCGTCGGGGCCGCTGTCGAAGTCGGGGTTGCTCGTGGCCGGGTTGCCGCTCACCTCTGTCGAGAAATCGCTGTGGTTGAGCGCGTTGTCGTAGGCCTTCAGCGCGAAGTAGTACATGGCCGTCGAGCTGCCGTCGGACGGAGTGTAGGCGAGCGTCGGGACTGCCGGTATTATCGTGCATTCGTATGAAGCGCCTGTGTCCGTGCAGGTGTAATTGGAGCCGTTCATGATGTTCGCCGAGACGTTGATCACGCCCTCGTATACGCCTGAAGACACGCCGTAGTATATCTTGTAGCCGGAGATGTCGCCCTCGGTGTTCTTGGTCCACTTGACCATGAGCCGCCCGCACTGGCCCGGGTCCCTTACCTGGACGTCAATGGGCGGCGAGGACGGCGGCACGTTGTCGTTCGAGGCCTGGCCAACGCCGATGTTGCGGAGCCTTACATGGGTCTCGAGCATGAAGGTGCCGGGCGCGTTGGTGCCGGGGATGTTCGATTTGGTCTGCGTGACGAGGTTTACGGTCAGGAACTTGACCGTATTCCTGTTCAACTGCGTCGAGGTGTCGGCGACCTGGCTGCCGTTTATGTCATAGTAGGTGATGGAGAGGCTGTTCACATGCGGCGCGACCTCCTCGGTGGGGCCGACCCCGCCGTCCGAGAGGTTGTCCGCCTTCCTGACGAGGTACTGTATGCCGCCCGTCGTCTGGAGCCAGTACTTGACCTTTAGCCTGTCGCCGGCCGTGGCGGAGAGAGTGGAGTCGGTCTCAGGGTCCGTATAGATGAACTCCACCGAGTTCGCGGTAGCCTCGGTGAGCACGTCGGCGGTAAGGGCGTTATAGCCCGCGTTCACGAGCTCCCTTTCCATCATGTTGATGGCGACCCTCGCGTTCTGCTGGGCCTCGACCGTGATGTCCTGGGTCGTGGACTGCCTGAAGAAGTTGTTATAGACCGTGTAGACGGCTGCCGAGACCAGCGCCGTCACGGCTATGGCTATGAGCACCTCTATGAGCGAGAAACCGTCTGCTCTATTGCCCCTCTTCGTTGCGGATACCGATTTTCCAGCCATAGTCCTAACTCCTCGCCCTCATGGTTACAAGTGTGACGCTCTTCGGGGTCCCGAACATGATGTCCGTCCATGTAACTGTCACGGAGACCTCCTTGAGTCCGTCAAGGTTCGCGTTCGCTATGCCATTTCCGTTAAGGTCTATGAACGTCACCGCGTACGACCAGTCGAAGTTCATGTTCCCGATGAGTATCGTCGCCGTAGTCGGCGTGCAGCTCCATACCGGCTTGCTCGCGGTGGCGTCGCTCTGGGCGCAGTTCCTCCTCAGGTCGGCGCGCGCCGCAGCCGTGTCAGTAAGGTGGATGTTCGCGTAAGGGACGCTGAGGAGCGCCTCTATCCTCTCCTGCGCGAGGTTGTTGGCGCTGGAGACGGCCTGGCTGAACCCGGAGTTCTTGATGGCCGTGCCGGCCAGTCCCGCCAGGCCGAGTATCCCTATCGAAAGGATGGTCACGGCGATGAGCACCTCAATGAGCGTAAAGCCGTCTTTATTGCGCAGTCTCATATTATCAGCACCCGTTTTCGACGGTTATCATGCCCAGGCCGGTTACGATTATCCTCATCCTGTCGCCGGAAATCTGGGGGTTGTTGACGCAGATGGTCGTTGACGTGGCAGTGCCGTTCGGATAGAACTGCACCGTAAAATCGGAGCCCGGCGAGGTTATTGAGATGCCGGGTTCGAGCGTTCCAATGGTCCTGGTGGGATAGTCCTGCCATGCGCCCAGATCGGTGTCGTACATCGCGAGGTTGAAGCTGTCGCCCCCGGTAAAGTCCACCGCCATGAGCCTGTTGTGGGCTATCGCCTTGAGCCTTCCGGCGTTGAGCTCGGTGGCAGCGTCCCTCACGGACCTGGTGAGCCTTATATGGGAGAGCTGCGAGACGATGTAGGGGGTCCCTATGGCCATAAGGATGCCGATGAGGGCTACGACTATAAGGAGCTCGACCAGGGAAAAGCCTTTTGAATGACGTTTAAGCATGTATATCCTTTCGGACACTTTGCCTATAAATTTAGCAAAAGCCATGCCAAAAGCTAAGTTGTTGATTTTATTGAGGTCAGAAATGGAGGGGTGTCATGAAACTATGCATTTTTTTCATAGTCCATAACTTTTTATCTTGTAGAGGAGCGCCCTGTGGCTTATCTCGAGGAGGGCGGCGGCCTTGGTCCTGTTGTTGTTCGTCTTCTCAAGGGCCTTTTTTATAAGATCTTTTTCCATTGCCTCCTCGGCCTGCTTGATGGAGAGGCCCTGCTGTGCAGGGGCCCTGGCAGGGGCGTCAAGGATAGGAAGCGTAGAGATACCTATGGTACCGGTCTCTTCGAGTATCATCGCCCGCTCTATCACGTTCTCAAGCTCCCTTATGTTGCCCGGCCACGAGTATGCCAGAAGGGCGGCAGCAGCGTCGCTCGATATGGACTTTGGCTGCTTGCCGAACTTGCGGGCGTACTTTGCCACGAAGTGCCCGGCCAGGAGCATTATGTCGCCCGGCCTCTCCCTTAACGGGGGCAGCTTTATCTCTATCACGTTGAGCCTGTAGTAGAGGTCGTCCCTGAAGTCCCCTTTTGCCGACTCTTCCTTCAGGTCCCTCAGGGTCGCCGCGACTACCCGGGTGTCTATCTTTACGGGCTTGTTGTCGCCGACCTTCCGCACCTCGCCCTCCTGGAGCACCCTGAGGAGCTTTACCTGAAGCTCGAGCGGGAGCTCTCCCACCTCGTCCAAAAAGATGGTCCCCGCGCTTGCCTCCTGGAAAAGCCCTGTCTTTGTCCTGTGCGCGTCAGTGAAGGCGCCCCTCACGTGGCCGAAGAGCTCGCTCTCGAGTAGAGGGCCGGGGATGGCGCCGCAGTTCACCACTATGAACGGCCCCACCGCCCTCGACCCGCTGTGGTGTATCGCGCGGGCCACGAGCTCCTTGCCTGTCCCGCTCTCGCCCGTTATGAGGATCGAGGTCGTGTAGTCCGATATCTTCTCCACGAGCTTGAGTATCTCGAGCATCTTCGGGTCCTGGGTCCTTATGCCCGAGATGTCGTAGTCCTTTTCCGCCTCGCTCTTCAGGCGCTGGTTTTCCTTCCTGAGCCTCTCCCTCTCCTCAGCCTTCCTTACCGTAAGGAGTATCTCGTCGGCCTTGAAGGGCTTCGATATGTAATCGTACGCGCCGAGCTTCATGCATTCGATGGCCGAGTCCATCGAGCCGTAGGCGCTCATCATTATGACCGTTGGAAAGGCGCCCCGCTCCCTCAACGCCTTCAGGAACGCGAACCCGTCCATGCCCGGCATGCGGATGTCGCAGAGTATGAAGTCGAACTCCTCGCCCCCGGCCCCCTCGATCCCCTCGAGCGCCTTTGCCGCGCCGCCGAAAGAGACGGTATCGTAGCCCTCCTTGCTGAGGATCACGGAGAGCATGTGGCGCATCGATTCTTCGTCATCTATTATGAGTATCCTGCTCAATGCCGTACCCCGGCGGGCAGGGCCACCGTGAAGACAGAGCCCTCGCCCGGAGAGCTCTTCAACGTTATATCTCCGCCAAACGCCTTTATGATGGAATCCGATACGAAAAGGCCCAGTCCCGTGCCCCTGCCGACCTCTTTCGTGGTGAAGAAAGGCTCGAATATGCGGGCGCCGTCCTCTTCAGAAATACCCGCCCCTGTGTCAGAGAAGCTCACGCAGACGAACTCCCTTTCGGGCGCCACGAGCGCGGCGTCGTCCTTTCGCCTCCTCGCCATAAAGGGAGAGGGCCTCTTTTCAGCGTACGCGGCCACCTCGATCGACCTCTTCGGGGAGCCGTCCAGGGCGTGCGCCGCGTTTATGAGGAGGTTCGAGAATACCTGCCGGAGCTTCCCTTCGTCGGCCATGACCTCTGGAACGGCATTATCAAGTATAAGCTTTAGCTCTATTTCCTTCAGGTCGTCGCGGACCGAGAGGGCCGCCACCGTCTCCCTCAGTAGCGAATTTACGTCGATTGGGACGAGCGCCTTCTTCGACGGCCTCGCCACGTCGAGGAACTCCCTCACTATCGCGTCTATCCTGGAGACCTCCCGCGAGGCCCGCTCGACTATGTCCCTCTCCTCGCCGGAGTCCAGCCTGCCGCTCCCCAGTATGTCGATATAGCCCCTCAGGGCCCCGAGCGGGTTTCCTATCTCGTGGGCTATTCCGGCGGCGAGCCTTCCTACGGCTGCCAGGGTGGACGAGCGCAGGAGCTCCTCCTGGGCCGTCATGAGCTCGACGTTCACGCGCTCGAGGCTCCGTATCTCCTCCTCGAGGCGGCCCGCCATGGTATTGAACGAGACGGCAAGGCTGCCGAGCTCGTTGTCGATATCGACCTTTGCCCGCTCGTAGAGCTTGCCCCCGGCTATCCGGGTAGCGGCCTCTTCAAGCCGCCTCAAAGGGCTCACCACGGAGCGTGAAAGGAAGAGCAGGCCGAAGCCTATGATGATGGCCGAATCGGCGAGGGCGTAGAAGAGGAGGAACCTCCTGGCGCCCATCATGTCCTCGCCTATATCGTGGAGGCTCAGCACGAAATCGAGAGAGCCGGTCCCCGCGCCCGGCCATTCTATCGGCGCGCTTATCCGGAGCCTGTCGCCGAGGCCGCCAAACCAGCTGGCGCCGTAGCTGAACGATTCGATGCCGTCGGCGGAGGCGAACCTCGCGCCGGGCTCCGTTGGCAGGGAGCCGGATTTTAGGACGACGCTTCCCGAAGGGGCCGTGATGGTGAAGTCGGTTATTCCGGCTTCCTTCAAGGCCGCGCCCGCGAAGGCGGCGGCAGAGGCGCTGTCCTTGTCCGCCTTGAACGCGGCCCTCGCCACGGCGGCCATGTCGGAGGCCTGGCTCGTCTTCCAGAAAAGGGCGCTCCTCTCCACTATCTTGACGCTCAGGAGCCCTATGAGCCCGATGCCAGCCAGGGTCATTATGACGATGGCCGCCGTGAGCTGGAACCTTATGCCCAGGCCGCTCTTGCTCATCTCAAAGACCCGTAGCCTTCGCTATGTACCATGCTATCATCGCCTCCCCGAAAAAGAGGTGCACAGTCGCGCCCAGCGCGAGAAATGGCCCGAAAGGGATGGCGTACCTGCCGCCCTTGCCGAAGGCGAGTATGAGGAGGGCGCCGATGAGCGCGCCGATGAACGAGCCGAAGAGGAGCGTCACTATGACGCCCTTCCAGCCTAAGAACGCGCCTATCATGGCAAGGAGCTTCACGTCCCCCATGCCCATGCCCTCATGCCCGGTCGCCACGAGGTATCCCCACGCCACCAGGAAGAGTATCCCGCCGCCCACGGCCGCTCCGATAAATGAGTCCGCGACTCCAGGATAGGGCAGGAAGAACGAGAGCCCAAGCCCGATGACGATGCCGGGAATGCTTATCACGTCCGGTATTATCTTCAGGTCGAGGTCTATGAAGGTGATGACTATGAGGGCGGAGAGGAACGCGAAGTAGACGAGCGTCTCAATTGACGGGCCGAAGCGCATGAAGGCGAATACGGCGAAGAGGCCGGTTAGCGCCTCGACAACTGGATACCTCGGCGAGAAAGGCTCCGAGCAATTCGCGCACCTGCCCCTGAGCGCGAGATAGGCGATTATCGGCACATTGAGATAAAAAGGTATCCTTGAACCACAACTGGGACAGCTTGAGGGGGGTGATACTATCGAGAGCCCCTTGGGGATCCTGTAGATGCAGACATTCAGAAAACTGCCCACTACAGCCCCGAAGACAAAGGGGATGATTAGGATGACGTCTATTGGCATTTAGCTAAAGACACCCGGCGTAATGCGGCCCGCGAAAGCGGGCCGCCGCTTTACAGGCTCTCCGGAAGATAGGCCTTCCGTTTCTTTTCGACTATGGCGAGGATATCCGCGGCCTGTCTTATGGCCTCCACGGATTCCTTTTGCGAGATTATCTCAGCCGGTATGCCGCCCGGTATGGCGTCCGGGAAGCGCGATGTCTTGTAGTAGAGGTCCAGGCTCCTTGAGGAGCCCACGAGGCCTTTGAACTCTTCCTCATAGGTTATGGCCCTGTCGAGGAGATCCGCCACCGAGCGGGTCTCGCGCGTGTCCTCCTTGTTGAGAAAGAGGAACGAACGGAGCGACTTGGCGGCCGACTGCTGCGACCAGAAGGTGGCCTGCGCGTGGAAGCCGCCCTGCTGGTTCCATTCGGCCGCCCTGAGGTCGTACTCGGCCTGTCTCAGCCATCTTTCCGCCTCTTTGAGAAATGGGTCCATTGGGTCCTCCTTACGTCCTGTAGGCTGAGTTTATCCTGACGTACTCGTAGGTAAGGTCAGATGTCCAGACGCGCGCGGAGTGTCTTCCGGCGCCGAGGCCGACTATGACCTTCAACTCCCTCGCCTTCATGGCGCGGGCCGCCTCTTTTTCCCTGCCGGTATCGAGGCCCTTTGAGACCATCTCCACGCCGTTGAACGATATCGATGACCTGGCCTCGTTCATCTTCACGCCCGCCCTTCCGATGGCGGCCATGACGCGGCCCCAGTTCGGGTCGCCGCCGAAGAAGGCGGTCTTGCATAGGAAGGATTCGGCGACGGTCCTCGCGGCCCTCTTCGCCTCTGCCGCGCTCGCCGCGCCTGTAACCTCTATCTCGACGAACCTTGTCGCGCCCTCGCCGTCCTTGACGATGAGGTGGGCAAGCTCCGCGGCAAGACCCGTAAGGAGGCCCGTGAATGCGCTGAACTCCTTTGTGCCTTCCTTTATCTCGTCCGTGCCCTTGCCGTTCGCGAGGACAAGGACCGTGTCGTTGGTCGATGTGTCGTTGTCGACGATGATGCTGTTGAAGGAGGCCTCTACGGCGGCCTTCAGCGCCTTTGAAAGGGCGGTCTTTTTTATGTTGGCGTCGGTGAGGAAGAAGGCGAGCATGGTCGCCATGTTTGGGCATATCATGCCGGCGCCCTTGGCGATGCCCGCGATTGTCACCTCGGAGCCGTTTATCTTCATGCGGGCCACGGCCTTCTTGGGGAAGGCGTCCGTGGTCATTATCGCCTCGCATGCCGCGTGCAGGCCGTCGTAGCCGAGGGCCTTCACCAAATGGGGCATGCCGGCCTCGACCCTGCCTATGGGGAGAGGCACGCCTATGACGCCGGTTGACGAGACGAAGACGCTGCCCTTCTTGAGGCCGAGGGCCTTTTCAGCGGCGGTGGCCATGGCCTCCGCGGCCTTCATGCCTTCCGCGCCGGTGCAGGCGTTGGCGTTGCCGCTGTTGACGATTATGCCGCTCGCGACCCCCTTCCTTATCCTCTTCATATCGAGGAGCACGGGGGCCGCCTTGACCTTGTTGGTGGTGAAGACGCCCGCGACCGTGGCCGGTGAGTCGCTCACTATGACGGCAAGGTCTTTCTTCCCGTTCTTTTTTATCCCGCAGGAGACGCCCGCTGCCCTGAAGCCGGGCACCCGGAGCTCGAAGAGTCTGCCGGGCCTTGTGAAATCAGCCATTTACCCTTCTTCCCTGAAACCTATCAGTATGTTGAAAAAGTCCGTCCTGGACTTTTTCAACAACGGCTTGTCCGAAGTGAATTCGGCCAAGCCTTTCAAATCGCTCGACTTTTAAAGTCTCGCAATTTGGCAATCCATCCATGGATTGCCTTATCAGGGTGTTTTTCAACACCCTGACAGTCTTATCTCGCGGCGGTAGCGCCGCAGCACCTCTTGTACTTGAGCCCGCTGCCGCACGGGCACGGGTCGTTCCTTCCGACCTTGTCGCCTACCCTCGTTACCGGCTGCTCCTTCTCAGGCTCCTCTTCCTCGCCGCGGGAATACCTTACCTTCTGCGCCCTCTGGGTCTGTTGCGGAGGAGGAGGCGCGCTCTCCTGTCCCTGCGCCTCGTCGCCCCTCTTTATCTGTACCTTGAAGAGGCGCTCGCAGACCTCGCTCCGGAGCCTGCCGATGAGGCCGACGAACATCTCGAAGCCTTCCTTCTTATATTCCTGCAGCGGGTTCTTCTGGCCGTATCCGCGAAGCCCGATGCCGCCCTTCAGGTGGTCCATCGAAAGGAGGTGGTCCTTCCAGAGCGTGTCGAGCGTATGGAGCATGATGACCTTCTCGAACTGCAGGAACGGCTCGTCCCCGACGAGGTTTATCTTCTCCTGGTAGGAGTTCCACGCCTTCCCCGCTATGGCCTCGGCAAGGGCCTCGCGGCTGTTGACGCCGCTCATGTCCTCTGCCCCGACCGGCACGCCGAACTGGGCCGTTGCGGCGTCGCCTATGGCCTTCAGGTTCCAGTCCTCGGGATGGGCCTTCTCATCGACATGGGCCGCCACAAGCTCGGTGGCCGCCTCCTGCGAGAACTCCTTGACCATGTCGCGCAGCCCCACCTGCCCGAGTATCTGCTTCCTGTACCCGTAGATGACCTCCCTCTGCTGGTTCATTACGTCGTCGTACTCAAGTAGGTGCTTCCTTATATCGAAGTTATGCCCCTCGACCTTCTTCTGCGCGTTCTCGATGGCCTTTGACACGAGGCTGTGCTCGATGGGCTCGTCCTCCTCCATGCCTATCCTGCCCATTATGGAGGCTATCCTGTCGGAGCCGAATATGCGAAGGAGGTCGTCCTCGAGGGATAGATAGAACCTTGAAACACCGGGGTCTCCCTGGCGGCCCGCACGCCCGCGGAGCTGGTTGTCTATACGCCTTGACTCGTGCCTCTCCGTGCCCAGGATATAGAGGCCGCCCAACGCGAGCACCTTCTGCTTCTCCTCCTCGCAGAGCACCCTCGCCTTCTCCAGCGCGACGTGGTACGACTCGCTCGAGTCGTCCTTGCCCGCGCGCGCGGCGGCGAGGTACTCGGGGTTGCCGCCGAGGAGTATGTCGGTGCCCCTGCCCGCCATGTTGGTCGATATGGTGATCGCGTGGAGCCTTCCGGCCTGCGCGATTATCTCGGCCTCCCTCTCGTGCTGCTTTGCGTTCAGCACGTGGTGGGGTACGTTGTGGCCCGAGAGCATCTTCGCGAGACGCTCGGAGTCTTCGATGGATATGGTGCCGACGAGGACCGGCCTGCCGATCCTGTGGCACTCCTCGATGTCCTTGATTACGGCCTTGAACTTCTCCTTCTTGGTCTTGTAGACGAGGTCGGTGTTGTCGACCCTCGCAAGCGGCCTGTTCGTGGGGATGACGGAGACGTCGAGGTTGTAGATGTTCCTGAACTCGGCCGCCTCGGTGTCGGCCGTGCCGGTCATGCCCGCGAGCTTCTCGTACATCCTGAAGTAGTTCTGGAATGTGATGGTCGCGAGCGTCTGGTTCTCGTTCTCTATCTTGACCTTCTCCTTTGCCTCGACCGCCTGGTGCAGTCCGTCGCTCCAGCGCCTGCCTGACATGAGGCGTCCCGTGAACTCGTCGACTATTATGACCTGGCCGTCCTTCACCACGTAGTCAACGTCCCTGTGGAAGATGACGTGCGCCCTCAAGGCCTGGTTCACGTGGTGGAGGGTCTCTATGTGGGCCGGGTCGTAGAGGTTGTCTACCTTCAGGAGCTCCTCGACCTTGTTTACGCCCTCGTCGGTAAGCATCACCTGCTTTGCCTTCTCGTCGACGGTATAGTGATCTTCCTTGTTGAGGCCCGGCATTATGCGGTCGATCACGTAGTACTTGTCGGTCGAGTCCTCGGTGGGCCCGGAGATGATGAGCGGCGTCCTCGCCTCGTCTATGAGGATGGAGTCCACCTCGTCGACTATGGCGAAGTGGTGCTCTCTCTGGACGTACTCCTCGAGCGTGAACTTCATGTTGTCCCGGAGATAATCGAAGCCGTACTCGTTGTTCGTGCCGTAGGTTATGTCGGCGTTGTAGGCCTCTTTGCGCGTTATCGACCGGAAGTGGATGAAACTGCCGGAGCCGTCGGTAAAGGCCGGGTCGTAGAGGTAGCTCTCCTCGTGCTGGATGACGCTCACGGTAAGGCCGAGCGCGTGATATGCCGCGCCCATCCAGTGGGCGTCCCTCCTGGCGAGATAATCGTTCACCGTGACCAGGTGCGCGCCCTTGCCCGTGAGGGCGTTCAGGTACAGGGGGAGCGTGGCGACGAGCGTTTTTCCCTCGCCCGTCTTCATCTCCGAGATCTTGCCCTGGTTCAATACGTAGCCGCCTATGAGCTGGACGTCGAAGTGGCGCATCTTGAGCTTTCTCCACGCCACCTCACGGACGGCCGCGAAGGCCCTGGGCAGTATGTCCTCGATCGTCTTGCCGCCCGAGAGCTCTTCCTTCAATCCGGCCGTAAGCTCCTTGAAACCCTCGTCGCTCAATCCCTTCATCTCGGGTTCAAGGGAGTTTATCTCGTCGACTATCGGCAATATCCGCTTCACTTCGCGGTCGTTCTTGGAGCCGAACACCTTTTTAAGCAGATTATTTATCATCTGTGAACTGTATTATTTAAGTCCTTTCATGGGTTTGCGGGCCGGATTGCACGGCGCCTGATGGGTTGGTAAACGTTTATGTTAGCATAATTATACTTGTATTTCCATATCCTCAAGAAATCTTTTTAGGGCCGGTTAAAGACCCGCTTTGCCGCAAAATAAAAAGGCCCCGCGGGATATTCCGGGGGCCCTTAGGTCAGCGCCGTTCTGCTCAGTCGAGTATGTATTTTTCAGGGTTTACCAAGACCCCGTTCACAGCCACCGAGTAGTGCAGGTGCGGCCCGGTGGAGCGCCCGGTGTTGCCCATGGCGCCTATCTTTTCGCCCCTCTTTATCCTCTGGCCTACCCTGACGAGGTAATTATCGAGGTGGCCGTAGGTGGTCTTTATGCCGTAGCCGTGGGAGATCTCTATCCTGTTGCCGAGGCTCGAGTCCCTGCCCGCCTTGACCACGACCCCGGCTGCCGGGGACGCGACAGGCGTCCCTATGCGGTTGGCGATGTCGATGCCGGAGTGGTGCTGGGGATTCCCGGTAAAGGGGGATATCCTGCCGCCGAAGTTCGAAGTCACCCAGCCCTTCGCTGGCCAGATCGAGGGCGTGGAGGCGAGCTTCACGGACTTGTTGACAAGGAAGCTCGTAAGCTCCTTGAAGCTCTCTTCCTGCCCTGTTGCCTGGTGCTCGAGGTTCAGAAGGTCCGAGCGCATCTTGTCCACGAGCTCCTCTACCTTCGCCCCCGGTTTCGTGAATAGGTCGTCGTCGGCTATAGAGTCGCCGCCCTGGCCGAGCACCTGCTCAGGCGCCCCGGCAGGCTTTGGCTCGCCTTCGATATTGGCTATGATGCGGAGCTTCTTGTCAAAGAGGCTGAGCTTCGCGACCTGGCTCTCGAGCTCGTTTATCTTTGCCGCGAAGCCCTGGAGCGCGAGCTTATGGTCCGTGTAGGAGCCGAAGGCGAAGCTATTCATCTTGAGCCTTGCGTAATCGAAGAGCATGAACGCCATGACAAGGGTGAATACTGCCGATATCGCCCCCGCGATCTTCAAGATCTTGAAGGGGATCTTGAGCTGCCTCGGCTTTGCCGAGCCGTTCGTAAGCACGAAGAGGGTAAGAAAGCGCCTGTCCAAAGTGAGTTCCCTCCTTCCCTTTGAGTATTCGCTCGAAAACCTGTTCAGATTGCCTTGGGCCTGTCTTGCCGGCCCCCTGTTGATGCCGCGGAATTCATGGTTCCGCTTCGGATCGTCCTGTCCTGCCTTGAAAAGGCAGGGCCGCTGGGTTCCGACATATCTTATCGGAGCGGCATTGGAAAACTTGAAAGAGCGTTCAAGTCTCGAAAAAAGCCCCTGGGAAGGCTCTTTTTTTTCGGGATTTAATGTTTAGCACAGGGCCGGGCCCTGTGTCAAGCCCTTAAAAGCAATAAATCCGGGAACTGCGCCAATCCCCTCTAACAACTTGCTTTTAATTGTTTTTTCTTTGCCTACTTTCTTTTTTTTAAAAAAGAAAGTAGGTCGGGAAGAGTATAATCCAGACTGGCAGGCAGAGGCAGTGACGGCGGTCACTCGGTGAGATAAAGCAGTATCCTGTCCTTTTCTATCTTTATGTAGCCCTCCTGGGTCATCTTCTTCAATGCCCTGCTTACGACCTCCCTTGAAGAGCCTATCATGGCGGCGAGCTCCTCGTGGGTGGGGCGCTCTATGGATATGACCTTCTCGCTGGTCTCCTCGCCTACCTTGGCCATGCCCATGAGCGTATGCGCTATGCGGCCGCAGACGTCGAGGAGCGCGAGTCCGCCTATCTTCCTCGTAGCCTCGCGGAGCCTTCCGGTGAGATAGGCGAAGAACCTCATGTAGACCTTGTGGTGGCGCGAAAGGTACTCGAGGAAGGCGGCCTTGCTCACGACCAGGCACTGGATGTCCGTTATGGCCTCGACGTTCGCGGACCTCGGCTTGTCGTCTATGATGGAGAGCTCGCCGAACATGTCGCCCTCCTTCAAGACGGCAAGGACTATCTCCCTGCCCTCCTCGCCGTAGAGCGTGACCTTGACCCTGCCGGATAGGATGAAAAAGACCGCGTCCCCGGCCTCGCCCTCGGTTATTATCTGAATGCCATCGGGCCAGGTCCTCACCTCGGCCCTGGCGATGATGTCCCGGAGGTAAAAGTCGTCGAGCCCGTTGAACAGGGGGTTTCTGGAAAGCCCCTCTTCTATCTTCTTCGCGTCTTCCTTTATTTCCGTCATGTTCCGCTCGCCTCTATTTCATTGATAAGCAGGCTCGGCGCGCCTATGGACCCTATGAACCGCAGATCCGAGGCGCACTCCGCCACGTTTGAGAAAAGTCCGAGCAAATTGCCCGCTATTGCCATGCCGCGCACCGGATAGGCCGCCTTGCCGCCTTCGACCCGGAACCCGGCCGCACCGAGCGAGAAGTCCCCGCTCACTGTGTTTATCGTATGCACGCCTAAAAGCTCTGTTATGAAAAGCCCGTCTCCGAGCTCTTTCAGGATATCGTCAAACCCCTTTTCGCCCTTTTCTATGCAGAGGTTCGTTATGCCGATGCCCGGAGTGGACTTGAAGCCGCCCCTCGAGGCGTTGCCGGTCGACTGCGTCCCTGCCCTGCCGGCCCAATATGTATCATAAAGGTACCCCTGGCACAGGCCTTCGAGCACAAGGGCGGTCTTCCTGGACGGGGTGCCCTCGGCGTCAAAGGCCGAGGTAGCCCAACCGCCTCTCATTATACCATCGTCCCAGATATTAAGCACGCTTGAAGCGACCTTCTGCCCCTTCTTCCCGATGAGCATTGATTTGCCCTTTATCACGTTATCGCCGAGGAAGGACGAGGCGAGGGCTTCGAGGAGCTCGCAGGCGACCAGGTTCTCTATCACGGCCCCGCATTTTATGGTCTTGATCGCGCGCGCGCCGAGGCGGCCCACCGCGTTCATGGCCGCCTTCCGGCCTATCTCATCGGCTATGACGCCCCCCCTACGGTGGCCCATGCCAATCTCCCAGCCCATCTCAGAGGCGCCGTCCCCTTCCGCGACCGCCGTGACGCTGCCGCTGTAATAGGTGGCAGCGTGGGTTATGTCCACGCCGTTCGAGTTGACTACCCTGTCCGCGGCGAGGGACTCTGAGAACGACGCCTTGCGAACCCGCTTTATCCTCTCGTCATACGAGCGCGCGCCGTCCTCTATCTCTATCGCGGTCCTTATCATATCCTCTTCGGCGACCTTGCCGAAGGTCTCATCCACTATGTCGAGCCCTTCCTCAGGCAGGCCCTGGCCGGGCGCGGGGAACCTGAGGTGCTCGTCCTCGGAGACCGCCCTGCTCCCGGCGACGGCCTTCTCGACCATATCGCCAAGGGCCTCTGCCGAGAGCACGCTCGAGAATCCGAAACCTGACCTCTTGCCCTTTATGGTGCGCAGCCCCACGCCGGCGCTCGAGCGCACCTTGAGCGCGTCCACGGCCCCGTCCTTCGCCTCGGCGCTAAAGCCCTTGCTCACGGCGAAGTATATCTCGTACGAGTCGGCCTTGCCCCTGAGGAGCTTCTCGAGCCGACCTATTGTCTCGTCGCAGCCAGCGTCCCTGAGTATATCTTTCATACCGCCCCCCCTTTGTCGCCCTTCCCGACCAGCTCTATTATGACGGCGTTCTCGTCGCAGTTGGGAAACTTTACGCATTTGATGCAGTCTCCCCATATCTTGTGCGGAAGGACTTCCTTGCTCACGCACCTGAAGTCGAGCTTCTTGAAAAAGCCCGGCTTGTAGGTGAGCGCGAATACCTTCCTGACGCCCAGTTCAACCGCCTCTTCAAGGCACGCTGTCACGAGCTTCCTTCCAATGCCCCTGCCGGTATGTCCGCTCCGTACCGCCAGAGACCTCACCTCTCCTATTTCAGGGGACGATATATGGAGCGCGCACGTCCCTATTATCTTCCCGTTCTCCTCGTATACGAAAAAATCCCTCAAAGAGCCGCAGATGTCGGACGCTGACCTGTGGAGCATCTCGCCTCTCTTGGCGAAGGTCTCGACTATCTCGCATATGGCCTGCACGTCTGAAAGATGGGCCTTCCTTACCAACTCTATCCCTTTCCCTCCCTTACGGTCTGCGCCTGTTTTTTGGGCTGGGGCTGCGCCTTCTTTTTGGAGAGGCTGCCCGCGGCCTCTATGAGCTCTGCCGCGTGCTTCCTCGTGGTGTCCGTCACTTTGAGGCCGCCGAGCATGGCGGATATGTGCTCGACCCTCTCGTCGCCCGATATCTCCGCTACCTTCGTTATCGTCCTGCCGCCCTGGGCCGACTTCGAGACCGCGAAGTGCCTGTCCGCGAAGGCCGCGACCTGCGGCAGGTGAGTGATGCAAAGGACCTGGTTCGTCCTCGAGACCTCTTTCAATTTCAATCCCACGACCTGCGCGGTTGAGCCGCTCACCCCGGTGTCTATCTCGTCGAATATCATCGTAGGCACCCTGCCCGAGGCGATGACGCTCTTCATGGCGAGCATTATCCTGGAGAGCTCGCCGCCTGATGCCACCCTGGCAAGGGGCTTCATCCCCTCTCCCCTGTTCGCCGCTATCATGAAGCTCACCCTCTCGGCCCCTTTTTCAGTGAGCCTCGCCGTCCCGTCGGCACTGAGCTCAGGCTCTATCGATACCTCGAAGGCGGCGCCCTTCATGCCCAGCGTCGAGAGCTCGCCGTCTATCTTTGCCTCGAGCTCCTTTGCCGCGGCCTTCCTCGCGTCGGTAAGGCCCGTTGCGGCCTTCAGCGCCTTCTCAAACGCGGCCTTTACCTTTGCCTCAAGCTCGGCCTGCCTGAAATCGAGGTTCTCTATGACCGAAAGCTCGCCTTCGAACTTCTCTCTCTTCTCTATGATCTCCTCTACCGTGCCGCCGTACTTCTTCCTGATCCGCCCTATGAGGTCGAGCCTGTCCTCGGCGGCCTCCAGCGCATCGGGGTCCGCCTCTACCGAAGAGGCGTAATCGCGCAGGAACACCCCTGCGTCTTCCATATCAAACAGGCTCGCCTCTATCCTTCCAGCGACGTCCGAGAGCCTGGGGTCTATTGCCGAGAGCTCCTTTAAAGACCTCGCCACAGAGCCGAGCCTTTCGGTCACAGAGCCTGTGCCCGAGTATATTGCCTCGTGCGCCTCCTCAGTCGCGCTCCGGAGCTTTCCTGAGGCGGCAAGCCTCTCCCTGTCTTTCTTCAGCGCCTCTTCCTCTCCGGGCTTGAGGCCTGCCTCAACGAGCTCCTTCAACTGAAAGGCGAGGTAATCCTTCTTCTCGCTCGCGCTCTTCGAGTCGAGCATAAGGGTATCGAGATCCTTCCTCGCGGCCCCGTACTCCCTGAAGCATTCAGCCATATAGGCGCGCAGCCCCGAGAACCCCCCGAAGGAATCGAGCACCTCTATGTGCTCTTCAGGCCTTGTAAGCGAGGTATGCTCGCTCTGGCCGTATATGTCCAGGAGCCTCCTGCCTATCTCGGTAAGCGTCACGAGCGTGGCGAGGCTGCCGTTTATGTATATCCTGTTCCTTCCGGCCCTCTGGACGACCCTCTTTATTATGAGCTCGGCGGCGGGCTCGATACCGGCCTCCGTGAGGACGCCGTCGATGGTCTTCCTCAGGCCGGATATGTCGAAGAGCGCCTGGACCTGGGCCTCTTCGCGCCCCTCCCTTATTATCTCGTTCGACGCCCTGTCGCCCAGGATAAGGGCGATTGCGTCCAATATAATGCTCTTCCCCGCGCCCGTCTCGCCGGTGAAGATATTGAGGCCGGGACCGAAGGCAATGGAGAGGGACTCGATTATGGCAAAGTCCTTTATGGACAGTTCAAGAAGCATAATTTAGCAGATGCAAAAAATTCCTTTTTAAGGCTGCTCAAAAAGCTCCATATGCGAGGCGTCGAGGAGCGAGGAGCGAGTCGTACTCTTCATGTACGTCGCAGCGACGAGCTTTGAGGCCAACAAAGCAGATGGGCTTTTTCAGCAGCCTGCCTATCGAAGGCAACAAGGCTAATCCCTTACGGTTTTGACCTCCCACATCAGCCTCTCCCTCAATATGTCGAAGTAGCTCTTTCCCTCGTATTTGACGAGATAGACGCTCTCCTCGGCCCTCTTTATCTTGATGATGTCGCCGCACTTGAGCTCATAATGCACCTGGCCGTCGAGTATGAGTTCGATGCACTCCTGCTCAGGGCTCACGGTGACGTCAACGGTCATCCAGTCCGGTATCACGACCGGCCTGTTGGTGAGGTTAAATGGGCATATCGGCGCGACGATGATGGAATGTATCGTTGGATAGAGTATCGGGCCGTTGGCTGAGAGCGAATAGGCGGTAGAGCCCGTAGGCGTGGCGACGATGAGGCCGTCGGCCCTGTAGGTGTTTACGTATTCCCTGTTTATGCGGGCCTCGAGGCGCACGAGCCTGGCGCTCTCGCCCTTTATTACGGCGTCGTTCAAGACCTTCTGGACAAAGAGGCTCTCCCCTGCCCTCGTGTGCTCGACCGACAGGAGCATCCTCTCTTCGATTATAAAGTCGTCCTTGATTATCCTTTCGAGGAGCCCGAAGACCTCCTTTACCGTAATCGCCGTCAGGAAGCCGAGGCTGCCCATGTTGACGCCCAATATGGGTATCTTCCTGCCGCCGATGAGCCTGGCGGCGTGGAGCATGGTGCCGTCGCCGCCCAGGACTATCATCATGTCGATACTGTCCGGGAGCTCTTTTATCTTCGCGGCCTGGACGTTCCTTATCATCAGGGCGAGGCCCTCGTCCGTAAAGACCTTTCCGCCCCGTTCAGCCGCCCACTGGGCTATCCTTTCGGCGAGCTTTATGGCTTCGGGGTTGCTGACCTTTACTATTAGGCCGAACTTTTTCAAAGCTCCTCCGTGTAAATCCTCAGTCTCACCTCTGCGGCTCTATTATGACCTTGATGGACTCCCTCGCCTCTGCCGCGAGCCTGAAGCCTCTTTGCGCCTCGCCGAGGCCGAGCCTGTGCGAGACCATGTCCTTTACCTCGACCCTCCTCGACGCGATGAGGCCGAGCGCGACCTGCGTATCATGGGGCGGCGATGCATAGGAATTGATGATGGTGATGTTGTCACGCCAGAGGTCGAAGAGTGGCATGGGGTATGTCGCCCACGGCTCCTTGGGCGCGAAGAGTATGACTGTGCCGCCCCTGTCAACGCTTTTGAGGCCCTGGCCTATCGCGGAGTCGCTCGCGGCGCATATTATTACGAGGTCGGCCAGTGTGCCGAGGGCCGACCTTACAGCGCCCGGCACGTCCGCATCCGCTCGGAGCGTCAGGTCCGCGCCGGCCGCCCCGGCGGCCTTCAGCCTGAATTCGTTTATGTCGGTCGCTATTATCCTGCCCGCGCCCAGGGCCCTGGAGAGCTTTATATGCAGAAGCCCCGACATGCCGCTGCCTATCACAAGGACGGACATGCCGGGAGAGAACCTCGCCATTCGCAATGCCCTTACAACGCAGCCGAGGGGCTCTGTAAACGTGCCCTCCTCGAAGCTCACGTTATCGGGGAGGATGAAGGTGCCCCTGTCCACGTTTACGGCAGGCACCCTCACGAACTCGCAGAAGCCGCCCGGGTCGAAGTTCGTCGCGCGAAGCGTATCGCACACCGAGTGGTTCCCGGCAAGGCAGTATTTGCAGGTGTTGCACGGCACATGGTGCGCTACCGTCACCCTGTCCCCCGCCTTGAAGCGATCGACCCCCGCGCCTGTCTCGACTATCGTTCCGGCTATCTCGTGGCCAAGCACAAGGGGGGCCTTCTTTATCCTGTACCACTCCATGACGTCGCTGCCGCAGATGCCGCTCGCCTCAATCTTGACGAGCGCTTCACCAGGCCCGATGGACGGACGGGGCCTCTCTTCGACCCTGACGTCATTGTTGTTGTAATAGACGGCTGCCCTCAATGGCCCATGCTCCGCAATTCCTTATCAGGCTTTCGCCTTCTTCTCGTTGGCGAGCGTGTTGAAGAGGTCCCATGCCTTGTCCGGCGTAAGGTCCTTGTGGACTATCTCCCTCACGGTCTTTATCATGGCGACCGGGTGGTCGGACTGGAATATGTTCCTGCCCATGTCAACGCCGACAGCGCCCCTTGTGACGGCGTTGTAGGCGAGGTCTATGGCCTCCCTCTCGGGTATCTTCTTGCCGCCGGCTATGACGATGGGCACGGGGCAGCTCTTCACGATCTTCTCGAACTCGTCGCAGTAGTAGGTCTTAACGATATGCGCGCCGAGCTCGGCGGCTATCCTGCACGCCAGGCCAAGATACCTCGCGTCCCTGTTCATCTCCTTGCCCACGGCGGTGACCGCGAGCACCGGGATGCCGAACTCCTCTGCCTCGTTTATAAGGTCGGCGAGACCGAGGAGGGACTTCTTCTCGAGCTCGGAGCCTACGAAAATCGACATGGCCACGCCCGATACGTTCATCCTCATGGCATCCCTTATGGACACGGTAGTCCCCTCGTCCGCGAGGGTGCCGAGTATGCTCGTGCCTCCAGAGACCCTGAGCATTATGGGCACGTTCACGCTCGGGTCAACGCACGCCCTCAAGATGCCCCTTGTGAGCATAAGGCAGTCCGCGTACCCGACAAGGGGGGCTATGGTCTTCGCGGGCTCCTCAAGCCCGCCCGTGGGCCCCAGAAAATATCCGTGGTCAACGGCAAGCATGACGGTGCGGCCTGTCTCCGGGCGTATTATCCTTGAGAGACGGTTGCTCATTCCCCAGTCCATTGTGCCCTCCTTGAAAGGTCCATGTAATTTTGATCGAATAAAAAGTCTTTTTAAAACAAATAGATCCGGGAAAACCCGCCCAGGGATTCAAAAAATCAGGATAACAAGCAACTTATCCCGCGTCAACTGAATTTAGCTGCCCTCCATTACGACGGCGCGCTGTATTTGTCCCTGCACTCCTCGGAGCAGAAATAGGCCCTCCTCCCGCCCGCTTCCGCCACTATCGCCGCGCTCACGGGCACATAGCTGCCGCAGACCTCGTCTTTGACCATCTCCTCGCTCTCGGACCTCGATGAACGCTCCCTCCTCTGATGGTCTGCCTGCTGCTGCCCGGCCGTCCTTAGCTTCCTCGCCTGCCTGGCCATGAAGCCCTTTCTCAGGGCCCTCACAAGGAAGAAGATTATGAGCAGTATGATTACGTTCTTCATCCGCCTATCCTCCTTAATCCCGCCTTATCGAGCCCCCCGGCTATCTCAGAGGCCGTAAGCCCCAGGACCGGGTGCGCCGCGTCAGGCGCAATCTCCGAGAGCGGCACCATGACAAATGCCCGCTCGTGCGCCCTCGGGTGCGGCACCTCGAAATCCCCTTCCTTTATGACCCTCTCGCCGTAAAGGATGATATCCATGTCAATGAGACGGGGCCCCCACTTCACCGTCGGCACCCTGCCCATCTTTGCCTCTATCCCTTTGAGATAGCCTAAAAGCCCTCTTGGTCCTAAAGAAGTCCGCGCCTCAAAGACCGCGTTCACGAACCTCGGCTGCTCTTCCACGCCCCACGGCTCTGACTCGTAAAACGAGCTCGCCCTCACGACAGAGAGCCCCTCGCCAGCCTCCGCAAGCCGGATGGCCTCCCTCAGGTTCCCCTCCCTGTCGCCAAGGTTGGAACCGATGCCTATGAATACCCTCTCTGCCATCTACTTTGCATTTCCACTTTTCAAAAGCTGAAAAATCGTTGCGAGGAGCCGCTGGCGAGAAGCGATCTCAAAAAAAACAAAAGATGAGATTGCTTCGTTTCGCTCGCAATGACGAGATATCTTCCCCCTTTCCTAAAGGGGGACTGAGGGGGATTACCAATCGACCTTTAAAAGATAATCTCCCCTGCCCCCTCTTTAAAAAAGAGGGGGACCAAAAACCATGCTCATACCCAAAATAATAAAGGCCTGAACCGCTACTGCGGCACAGGCCCGGTAAGATCGCCGTGCATTGGTCTTTAGCAGGTAATCGTCTGGGGGAAACTTTCTGTAGAAAGTTTCCCCCGGAAATTACTGCTAAAAGACCAGTTCCAGGCCTTTGAGCCTTTTTTTCATTTCTTCTATGACCCTGTATTCGTCATCCTTGTTCTTGGCGACGAAGGTGGCTGAGAAGCGCAGGTACTGGCCCACGTCGTCCCAGGGCACGATCGAGATGTGCGCCTCTTTTATGAAGTACTCGGAGACGTCCTCGGAGGATTTGAAGACGGTATTGGTCTTCTTCGCCATCCTCGGCGCGCCGACGTAGAGGTAGAAGGAGCCCTTAGGCATGGCCGCGGAGAAGCCGCATGCGTTCAACGCCTCGACCATGAGCTTCAATCTCCTCTTGTACTTCTCGGAGATCTTCTCTGTTATCTCCGGGTGGTCGAGCGCGTAGATGCCTGCCTTCTGTATGGCGATGAACTGGCCCGAGTCGTAGTTGTCCTTTACGTGGCCGTAGGCCGCGACGACCTTTTCGTTGCCCACGACGAAGGCGAGCCTCCATCCGGTCATGTTGAAGGCCTTTGAGAAGGAGTGTATCTCCACGCCGACCTCTTTCGCGCCGTCGACCGAGAGGAAGCTAAGGGGCTTGGAGTCGAACGAGAGCGCGGCGTAGGCCGCGTCGTGGACGACGATTATGCTGTTCTTTTTCGCGAAGGCCACGACCTTCTCGAAGAACTCCGTTGTGGCGGCAGCGCCCGTGGGGTTGTTCGGGTAGTTGAGGTAGAGGAGCTTTACGCCCTTCAGGTCAGCCGGGGTGAGGGCATCGAGGTCAGGGAGGAAGCTGTTCTCCTCTTTCAAGGGGAGCTTCACTACCCTTCCGCCGTTCCACTCGGCGTGGGTGGCCAGTATCGGATAGCCTGGCACGGTCATGAGCACGCCGTCACCGGGGTTTATGAAGGCGTCCGGCAGCATGGCGAGCGCCGGCTTTGAGCCGATGGAGTGGATTATCTCCCTTGCCGGGTCGATGTTAGCAACGCCGTAGACCTTCTCGAGGTACCTTGCGGCAGCCTCTTTGAGCTCCGCGATGCCGTTGTCGGAATAGCCCCTGTTCTCGGCCTTCACGCACTCGAGCTTCAACGTCTCGACGACAGGCGGGAATGCCATCTCATCAGGCTCGCCGACGCCGAAGTCAAGGAGCTCGGTATTGGGGCTCGACTTCCTGGCCTCTGCCTTCGCCCTCTTTATCTTCTCGAACTTGTAGATCTTCTGGCTCTTTCCGAAGAGCTTGCCGCCAATTCTCTCTGCAAAAAGACCCTGGATGAAATCCTCGGACATCTTGATTCGATTCCTCCTTGTTCCAACTGGTAGACCCGGTATAATAAACGAAAACGCATCCCGGCGCAAGACTTAGGATTGGAATTATCCCGGCCCTGCCGCTGACAAGCCCTTTTCAACCTGCTGTTAAGATTCCGACCAGACCTTCCTGAACGCCTTGCCCTCTGAGATGGTGTTCCTGAGAGTCCCTATTCCCTCTATCCTGACCTCGACCACGTCCCTGGGCCTCATCTTGCCCACGCCAGAGGGCGTGCCGGTCGATATGACGTCGCCCGGAAGGAGCGTCATCACATGGGAGACGAAGCTCACGAGCTCGTAGACGTTGAAGATCATGTCGTGCGTCGATGTGTTCTGCTTGAGCTCGCCGTTGAGCCAGGTCTGTATGGTGACGTTGAGCGGGTCGATCTCCGTCGATATGCAGGGGCCCAATGGCGCGAAGGTATCGAAGCCCTTTGCCCTCGTGTACTGGATGTCCTTGCCTTGGAGATCGCGGGCAGTGACGTCGTTTGCGCATGTGTAGCCGAGGATGTAGTCCCTCGCGATCCTTGACGAGACCTCTTTAGCGGTCCTGCCGATAACGACCGCGAGCTCGCCCTCGAAATCGACCCTGTGCGACATGTGGGCCGGGTATATGACATTGTCATCCGGGCCTATCACGGCTGTCGAGGGCTTCATGAATATCATCGGCTCCTCGGGGAGGGGCTTGCCGAACTCCGCCGCATGGGCCTTGTAGTTGAGTCCGACGGCGATTATCTTCGAGGGGACCGTTGGCGCGAGGAGCCTTACATCCTTCAAGGCGCTCTGCCCGGACTTCTTGACATCCCCGGCAAAGCTGCCTGAAAAAGGGTCCTCGTTTATCTCGAAGACGCTCTCGCCTTCGATTACGCCGTAACGGACCTTCTCGGAGGCCAGGAACCTGCAGAGCTTCAACGCCTGCCTCCTTTGGCCGATACTGCCGCCGCCTTCATTACCGGGGCCCTTCCTGCGGGCCTCTTCGCCTTTGACTTCGTCCCGGCCTTTGCCGCCGCCGCCCTGTCTACCATGGACTTTATCTTGAGCCTCAAGGCGTTTATCTTGATGAAGCCCTCGGCGTCCTTCTGGTCATAGACGGTATCTTCCTCGAATGTAGCGAAGTCCGGGTGATAGAGCGACTGCTCGGCCTTCCTGCCAACGACAGCGACGCTGCCCTTGTAGAGCTTCATCCTCGCCACACCCGTCACTCCAGAGGTAGCGTCGTCGATGAGGGACTGCAGGGCCTTCCTCTCAGGAGAGAACCAGTAGCCGTTATATACGAGGGTCGCGTACCTCTGCGAGAGGCTGTCGCGCAGGTGCAGTAGCTCCCTGTCCATTGTGAGCGACTCTACCGCCCTCCGAGCCCCGTGGAGTATGGTGCCGCCGGGCGTCTCGTAGACGCCCCTGGACTTCATGCCCACGTAGCGGTTCTCGACCATGTCGACCCTGCCCACGCCGTTCGCCCCGCCGATCTCGTTAAGGAGCGCGAGGAGCTTCGCGGGAGAGAGCCTCTTTCCGTTGACTGAGACGGGGTTGCCGTTCTGAAAGCCTATCTCCACATAGGTCGCCCTCGCGGGCGCCCTCTCAGGAGCAACGCTCAGCGTATACATGCTCTCCGGCGGCTCTGCCCAGGGGTCTTCGAGTATGCCGCCCTCGAAGCTTATATGGAAGAGGTTCCTGTCTGAGCTGTAAGGCTTCTTCTTGGTGACGGGGACCGGGATGCGGTGCCTCTTGGCGTAGGCAACGAGGTCTGCCCTGCCCTTCATGTCCCACTCCCTCCAGGGCGCCACGACCCTGATGTGCGGGTTCATGGAGTAGTACGCGAGCTCGAACCTGACCTGGTCGTTGCCCTTGCCCGTTGCGCCGTGGGATACGGCGTCAGCCCGCTCCTTTGCAGCTATCTCCATCTGGGCCTTGGCGATAAGCGGCCTCGCTATCGACGTGCCGAGCAGATAGGTGCCTTCATAGACCGAAGAGGCCCTGAGCATCGGGAATACGAAGTCGGTTACGAACTCCTCGCGGAGGTCTTTTATATAGACCCGCTTCGCGCCCGTTGCAAAGGCCTTCTTCCTGATGCCGTCTATCTCGACGTGACCCTGGCCGATGTCCGCCGAGAAGGCGATGACCTCGCAGCCGTAGGTCTCGATGAGCCACTTCATTATGACCGAGGTATCAAGCCCCCCGGAGTAGGCGAGAACGACCCTTTTCACACCCTTTGCCATCTTCTGCTCCTGTGTTTTTCTTTTATCTCGTCGCGCCTTCGACCAGAAGCCATTCGAGTATCGCCTTCTGGATGTGAAGCCTGTTCTCAGCCTCGTCCCAAACCACCGAGTTCGGCCCTTCGAGCACCTCTTCGGTTATCTCCTCCTCCCTGTGCGCAGGGAGGCAGTGCATGACTATCGCGTCATTCTTCGCTAACTTCACGACTTTCGAGTTTATCTGATATCCCTTAAAGGCCTTTCTCCTCTTCTCCGCCTCTTCCTCCTGCCCCATGCTCGCCCAGACGTCCGTATTGAGCACGTCCGCGCCCGTGGCGGCCTCATCCACGCTCTCGATCACGCGTACCTTGGGGTTGGCGGCCTGAGCCTTCTTCAATATCAGCTCGTCAGGCCAGAAGCCCTTCGGGCAGGCAAGCGTAAGCTCAAAGCCCAGCACCATCGCCGCCTCTATCCATGAATTGGCCATGTTGTTGCCGTCGCCTATCCAGCAGACCTTCATGCCCTTGTATCCGCCCTTCTTCTCTACGACAGTGAGGATATCCGCCAGCACCTGGCACGGGTGGTGCGTGTCGGTCAGGCCGTTTATGACGGGGACTGTCGAGTACTTCGCGTACTCCTCAATTGTCCCGTGTCCGAATGTCCGGATGACGATTGCGTCGACATACCGGGACATGACGCGCGCCGTGTCCTTTATCGGCTCTCCGCGGCCAATCTGGGAGTCCCGCTGGCTGATGAATATCGCGTCCCCGCCGAGCTGGTACATGGCTGTCTCGAACGATACGCGTGTGCGGGTCGAGGACTTCTCGAATATTAGCCCTAAGGTCCTGCCCCTCAACGGGTTGTGCGGGATGCCCTTCTTGTGCCGGGACTTGAGGGTCGCAGCTGTCTCGAGCAGATGGTCTATGTCATTTTTAGAAAGGCCGGCGATTGTAAGGAGGTGCATCGTGTTCTTTAACTCCATTTTTCTCCCCTCCCTTGACGGGTGGGATTAAGGGGAGGGTGATATGGATATTTCCTCCCAAACAGATCTCAAAACGCTCTCAATATCTTTAAGGACATCGTTATTCCAGAAACGGATAACCTTGAAGCCTCGCTTTTTGAGCCAGCGTTCTCTTTCTTTATCATTCAATTTCGATGCGTGCTGCCCGCCGTCGACCTCAATTACAAGCTTATTTTCAAAACAGACGAAATCGACAATATAATTTCCTATCTGCGCCTGCCTTCTGAATTTAAGGCCGCTTAACTGTTTTGCCCTGAAATGCCGCCATAGCAGGTTTTCAGCATCAGTAGCCCTGTTCCTTAAACCCCTGGCGAGTGCGGTCAGGTTCTTTTCCTTCAACTCACCCTCACCCCTGCCCTCTCCCGTCAAGGGAGAGGGTGTAAAAAATTCTTACTCTGCTTTTCCTCCCCTCCCTTAACGGGAGGGGATTGAGGGGAGGGTGAAATCTCCCTTTAAACCTTTGCCTGGCTCCCGGCCTGAGCAAGAACAGGCTCGAGTATGGCCAGCATCTCGTCGACTTCTTTCTCTGTGACGACGAGCGCGGGGATGAAGCGGAGCACCTTGTCGCCCACGCAGTTTATGAGAAGGCCCTTGGCGAGGCACTCCTTTACTATGTCGCCGCCCTTTATGCCTTCGGCGAGCTCCATGCCTATGATGAGCCCCTTGCCCCTGACCTCTTTTATGAAGGAGTATTTGGCCTTGAAGCTGCCCAGCCTGTTAACAAGGTACGCGCCGGACTTCCTGCAGTTCTCCAGTATGCCTTCATTGATTATCGTCTTTACGGCGGCTATGCCAGCGGCCGTCGCGAGCGGGTTTCCGCCGAAGGTCGAGGCGTGCGTGCCCGGCACAAAGGCCGACATTATCTCTTCGGTGGATAGCATCGCGCCTATTGCCACGCCTCCTGCCAGGCCCTTAGCGAGCGTCATTATGTCAGGGGCTACGCCGTAGTTCTCGTAGGCAAAGAGAGTCCCTGTGCGGCCAACGCCGACCTGTACCTCGTCGAATATAAGGAGCGCGCCCGCCTTTTTGCAGACTTCCTTCAATTCCTTCAGATAATTTTGAGAGGGCACGTTCACCCCGCCCTCGCCCTGTATGGGCTCTACCATCACGGCTGCCGTCGTGCTGTTAACGGCCCTCCTCGCCGCCTCTATGTCGTCGAAGGGCACATGGACGAACCTCTCCATGAGCGGCTCGAAACCGGCTTGGTACTTCTTCTGGCCGGTTGCCGCGAGCGCCGCGAAGGTGCGCCCGTGGAACGACTGCTCCATCGTGATTATCTGACAGCGGTTCTCGCCCCTGTTGCTGAAATATTTTCTCGCGAGCTTCAATGCCGCCTCGTTGGCCTCTGCCCCGGAGTTGCAGAAGAATACCCTGTCGGCGAAGGAGTTGTCGGTGAGGAGCTTCGCCAGCTCGGATTGAGTCTCTATATGGTAGAGGTTAGATATGTGTATGAGCTTCCCGGCCTGCTCCACTATGGCCTTTACCACGTTCGGGTGGCAGTGGCCCAGGTTGCAGACGGCGAGGCCCGAGACAAAATCGAGGTACTCCCTGCCGTCCGCGTCCCATACCCTCGTGCCCTTTCCCTTGACGATGGAGATCGGGAACCTGCCGTATGTATTAGCGACGTGCCTTGAGGTAAGCTCGATAATATTCGCGTTAGACAACTAAGGTCCTCCATACAATGATTAGAAAACGTTCTGTCATTGCGAGCGGGTGAGCCGAAGCCGCGAGCGAAGCGTGGCGGGAAGCAATCTCATCCTTCAATAATGGCTAAGAGATTGCTTCGTCGCTAAAAGCCGCTCCTCGCAATGACTACACAGTCTTACTTCTTTAGCCCTATGGCCGTGCCGACTCCCGCGTCAGTGAAGACCTCAAGCAATACCGCGTGCTCTACCCTGCCGTCTATTATGTGCGCCCTGCCCACGCCAGCCACGACCGCCTCCATGCAGCACTTGAGCTTGGGTATCATGCCGCCTATGGCCACCTTCTTTGTTATGAGCGAGCGCGCCTCCGAGAGCGTCAAAGAGGAAATAAGCTTCTTGTCCTTGTTGAGCACGCCGGGCACGTCGGTAAGGAGTATGAGCTTCTCTGCCTTGAGCGCCGCCGCTATCTTGCCGGCGACCGTATCGGCGTTTATGTTGTAGCTCATGCCCTCCTCGCCGCCGCCCACGGGCGCGATCACGGGGATGAAGTCGCTCTCCTCCAATATGCTGATGACGCCGGGGTCAATGGATTCGACGTCGCCCGCATAGCCCATCTCCTCGCCCTTTATCTTGAGCCTCTTGGCCTTGATGAGGCCGCCGTCCTTGCCGCCAAGCCCGACCGCCTTGCCGCCGTAATGGTTTATGAGGCCGACTATCTCCTTGTTTATCTTTCCCACGAGGACCATCTCGACGACGTCCATGGTCTCGTTGTCGGTTACGCGTATGCCCTTTACGAACCTCGATTCCTTGCCGAGCCTGGTGAGAAGGCCGCCTATCTGCGGGCCGCCGCCGTGGACGATGACCGGGTTTATGCCCACGTACTTCATCAGGACGATGTCCTGCGCGAAGCTCTTCTTGAGTTCCTCGTCGACCATAGCGTGGCCGCCGTACTTTATGACCACGGTCTTGTTGGAGAACTTTCTTATGTACGGAAGCGACTCAAAGAGCGTCCTGATCTTCTCGATGTTCTTCTGCACTTGTCTGGCTCCATAAAAAATACCGTGATGAACAGCGCGGCACCGTACCGCGCCCGGCCACCACGGTTGAAATATTAAAGTATATACCTTGACAAATCTTCGTCTTTAACGATGTCGGCAAGCCTCTTCCTTACGTATTCGCGGTCTATTATGACGCTCTTTTCCACCATATCAGGCGCGTCGAACGATATCTCGTCAAAGACCCGCTCCATCACGGTATGTAGCCTTCTCGCGCCGATGTTCTCCATCCTGTCGTTCACTATCGTCGCAATGGACGCTATCTCCCTGACGCCGTCGTCCATGTAATCTACCGTTATGCCCTCTGTCTCCAATAGGGCCTTGTACTGCTTTAGCAACGCGTTCTCGGGCTCTGTCAGTATGCGGATGAAGTCCTCCTCCCCCAATGGCCCGAGCTCGACCCTGATGGGAAACCTGCCCTGGAACTCGGGTATCAGGTCAGAGGGCTTCGCCACATGGAACGCGCCCGAGGCAATAAAGAGGATATGGTCTGTCTTGACCATGCCGTACTTGGTGCTCACGGTCGAGCCCTCGACTATGGGCAGGAGGTCCCTCTGCACCCCCTCCCTTGAGACGTCCGGGGTCTGGCCTGCCTGGCGTCCGGCTATCTTGTCTATCTCGTCTATGAAGACTATGCCGGACTGCTCGATCCTCTCGACCGCCTCTTTCGTGACCTTCTCCATGTCGATGAGGCGCTGGCTCTCCTCCTGTATGAGGACCTCATAGGCCTCGGGAACCTTGACCTTCCTCTTCCTGGTCTTCTTCGGGAAGAGGTTGGAGAACATGTCCTTGAAGTTCATGTCCATCTCCTCCATGCCGCCTGAGGAGGTGAGTATCTCTATGGACGGCATCTTCTGCTGCTCGGTCGTCTCAACCTCTACTTCCTTGTCGTTGAGCTTGCCTTCCCGGAAGAGGACGCGGAGCTTCTCCCTCGTGGACTTCTGCAGCTCCCGCTCCTTCGCGAGCCTCTCCTGGTCAGCCTGCTGGTAGGGCGCGACGGTCACGGGCGGCAAAAGGAGATCGAGCACCCTCTCCTCAGCCATGTCCTTTGCCCTTACCCTGACCTTTACCTTCTCCTCGTCCTTGACCATCTTGACGGCCAATTCGGTAAGGTCGCGAATTATGCTCTCCACGTCGCGGCCCACGTAGCCGACCTCTGTGAACTTGCTCGCCTCTACCTTTATGAAAGGGGCCTGCGCGAGCTTGGCAAGCCTGCGGGATATCTCTGTCTTGCCGACGCCCGTGGGGCCTATCATTATTATGTTCTTGGGGTAGATCTCGTCGCGCAGCTCCGCGCCGACCTGCTGTCGCCTCCACCTGTTCCTCAAGGCTATTGCCACGGCCCTCTTTGCCTGCCTCTGGCCTATTATGTACTTGTCGAGCTCCGAGACTATCTCGCGCGGTGTAAAGCTCTTCATCTGGGTTCCTTATAACCTTTGTCATTCTGAATGAGCGCTGATTAGAAGATTATCCATTTCGCTCAGAATGACAAGGTAAAATTCGTTTACGAAAGCTCTTCGACCGTTATATTGCTGTTCGTGTATATGCATATCTCGGCCGCGGCCTTCAATGCCTCCTCGGCAATCATGGCGGCGTCGAAACCGGTGTGCCGAATGAGCATCTTTGCCGCGGCCAGCGCGTATGCCCCGCCCGAGCCTATTGCCGCGATGCCCTCCTCAGGCTCTATGACGTCGCCGGCGCCGGATATGATGAATGTGTGGTCCCTGTCAGCGACCACGAGGAGCGCCTCCAGCCTCCGGAGTATCCTGTCGGTGCGCCAGTCCTTTGCGAGCTCGATTACGGCCTTTGTGATGTTGCCCCTCGTGCTATCGAGCTTGCCCTCGAACTTGTCGAAGAGTGTCATGGCGTCGGCGGTGGAGCCCGCGAAACCGGCGATCACCTTGCCTTCGAGCATGCGCCGCACCTTGACCGCGCCCTTTTTCATGACCGTATTGCCGAGCGTGACCTGTCCGTCGCCCGCGATGGCAACCTTGTTGTCGCGCCTTACGGCTATTATAGTAGTCCCGTGAAAGGTCGTACCTGACAAGACGGCCTCCTGTTAAATCTTTTTCGCCCTCGGATGCGCCTTATCATAGGCTTCCATCATGGAGGACATGCTTACCTTGGTATATCTCTGTGTCGTGGAGAGCTTCGCGTGGCCCAGCATCTCCTGTATGGACCTGAGATCGACTCCCGCGTCCAGGAGATGAGTCGCGAACGAATGCCTCAAGGCGTGCGGCGTGGGGTCTTTCGAGATGCCGCTCAGCTGGGCGCATTCCTTTACGAGCCTTTGAACGCTCCGCTGGGTGATGCGTCTGCCGTCCCTGCCCATGAAGAGCGGGCCTTCCAGAGCCCCCCTCTCCTTCAAGTATGCCGCAAGAGAGGAAAGAGCGCGGCCTCCGAGATAGGCTATCCTCTCCTTGCCGCCCTTGCCGAGCACCCTTATCGTACCGGCCGGGAGGGCCAGGTCTTTCATATCGAGCCCCGTAAGCTCGCTTACCCTTATGCCGGACGAATAAAGGACCTCCAGTACAGCGAGGTCCCTTACGCTTCTCTTCTTCCCGTTGAGGCCGGGCGCCTCTACAAGGCTCCCTGCCTCTTCAACGCTCATCACAACCGGAAGGTACTTCTCTATCTTCGGGGTCGGAACGCCCTCAGCCGGGTTCCTCTCAGTCATCCCCTTCCTGATGAGATACCTGAAAAAAGACCTGATCGAGGCGAGCTTCCTTGCTATCGAAATCTTCCTTCGCCCCTGGTAGAGCCAGTAGACGTAAGAGACTACCGCAGCCTCGTCTATCTCCGTTGCCTCCGGACGCTCCCCGTACCTGCCGTCCTCGACGAGGAACGCGTGGAACTGGGCCAGGTCCCTCCGGTACGCCTCTCTTGTGTGAGGCGACGAGTTCCTCTCGACGGCCAGGTAGCTCATGAAACCCTCTACCAGCCGCTCAAAACCGCTCTCATCAGCAGGGCTTTTTTCCGCCATTCAGGGTCCGATTTTAAAATCAGCTTATAACACCAAAAGCCGAAAGCTGCAATCATTTTCAGGTAACAGTGGAGCGAGTCAAAAAAGGACGGAACCGGCTACTTTATTATATCCCCTATCCTTCCGAAGCGCACCCAGTGGCTGTCCTTGTTCCACGACCAGTATATGATGATGGCCTTGCCCTTTATGTCGTTTATGGGAACAGGGCCCCAGTACCTCGAATCAAAGCTCCTGTCGCGGTTGTCGCCCATGACAAAGACAGAGTTCTCCGGCACGGTATAGGGCCCGAACGAGACGCTCCGCTCGACCTCCTCGCCGTAGGCGCCGCCCTTATGGACGCCGAACGATTCTTCCCACCTCTCGTTGTTCACGTATATCCGCCTGTCCCTGAGCTCGACCTTGTCTCCTGGGAGCCCGACGACCCTCTTTATATAGTCCTTCGACCTGTCGCCCGGGAAGCGGAATACGACGACGTCCCCCCTGTCGATGCCCCCCCAGGTGGAGATGAGCGTCGTCTCGAAGAAGGGCACTGTGGCGCCCATTATCTTTATCATCGCGGGCTTTGGCGCCTGGATGCCGTAGGAGAGCTTGCTCACCAGTATATGGTCGCCCACGAGGAGCGTGTCTTCCATGGACCCCGAAGGTATCTTGAACGCCTGTATGAGGAAGGTCCGTATGATGAGCGCGAGCACGAGGGCTATTACTACGGCCTCGGCAATCTCCCTCGCGTGCCCCTTTTTGGGCTTCTCGCCGGCCTTTACCTTCTGTTCCGTTTTATCCGTCATCTCTATTCCCATCAGCTCACCTTGAGCACGGCAAGGAAGGCCTCCTGCGGCAGCTCCACGCGGCCCACCTGCTTCATCCTCTTCTTGCCTTCCTTCTGCTTCTCGAGGAGCTTCCTCTTCCTTGATATGTCTCCGCCGTAGCACTTGGCGGTAACGTTCTTCCTCATCGCCTTTATGGTCTCCCTCGCTATTATCTTGCTCCCTATGGCGGCCTGTATGGCTATCTCGAACATCTGCCTCGGGATTATCTCTTTCATCTTCTCGGTCAATTCCTTGCCCCTCATGAAAGACCTCTCCCTCGGGACTATGAGGGATAGGGCGTCCACGGACTCGCCGTTAATGAGTATGTCGAGCTTCACGAGGTCAGAGCGCCTGAAATCAAGGTACTCGTAGTCCATCGAGGCATAGCCCTTTGTGAGGGTCTTCAACTTGTCGTAGAAATCCATGACAATCTCGTTAAGGGGTATCTCGTATACTATCACCACGCGGGAGGTGCTCAGGTACCTAATCTCCCTCTGTATGCCCCTCTTGTTCTCACACAGGCCCAGTATCGCGCCCAGGAACTCGGAGGGCAGGTGTATCGTCGCGAGTATATACGGCTCCTCTATCTGCTCTGTGAGCTGCGGGGCCGGAAGGTTCGACGGGTTCTCGACCATGACCACGCTGCCGTCGGTCTTGGTGACCCTGTATACGACGGTCGGGGCGGTCGTTATAAGCTCGAGGTTATACTCCCTCTCGAGCCTCTCCTGTATTATCTCCATGTGGAAGAGGCCCAGGAAGCCGCACCTGAAGCCGAAGCCCAATGCCAGAGAGGTCTCCGGCTCGAAGGTGAAGGACGGGTCGTTGAGGCGGAGCTTGACGACCGCTTCCTTGAGGTCTTCATATTGCGATGAATCGACCGGGTAGAGGCCGCTGAAGACCATGGACTTGGCGGGCTTGTACCCGGGCAGCGGCTCGGCAGTCGGGTTTGCCGCGTCGGTGAGGGTGTCTCCGACGCTCGTGTCCCTCACCTCTTTAATTCCCGCTATGACAAAGCCGACCTCTCCGGGGCCGAGCGATTCTATCTCCTTGGGGCCGGGCGAGAATACGCCGACATTGTCGACGTCGAACTCCTTGCCGTTTGCCATGAAGCGCATCCTGGTGCCCTTCTTTATCTCGCCCTCACGGACCCTTATCTGCACGACGACCCCCTGGTAGATGTCGTACCAGCTGTCGAAGACGAGGGCCTTCAAGGGCGCTGTCTCGTCCCCTGTCGGCGGGGGTATGCGCTTCACTATGGCCTCTAAGACGTCCTTTATGCCGATGCCCTCCTTGGCGCTCGTGAGCACGGCCTCAGAGGCGTCTATGCCGCATACCTCTTCAATCTCGGCCCTTATCCTCGGGGGGTCTGCTGAAGGGAGGTCTATCTTGTTCAAAACAGGGACTATCTCGAGGCCAACGTCTACAGCGGTATACAGATGCGCCACGGTCTGCGCCTCGACGCCCTGGGAGGCGTCGACGACAAGGATGGCGCCCTCGCAGGCCGAGAGCGACCGCGATACCTCGTAGCTAAAATCCACATGGCCCGGGGTGTCAATGAGGTTCAACACGTACATCTCGCCATTGTCGGCCTTGTAGTTGAGCCGGGCTGTCTGCGCCTTTATGGTGATGCCGCGCTCCCTTTCCAGCTCCATCTTGTCGAGGAACTGGTCGACCATCTCCCTCTTGGTTATGGTCCCGGTGTACTCGAGGAGCCTGTCCGAAAGGGTGGACTTCCCGTGGTCTATGTGCGCTATTATCGAGAAATTTCGGATATTGCCGGTCTTTGTCAAATGGGTTTCCTTGTCGCTTTTTCAGGTGATGAGGCAGTAACATAACATTGTAAATAATCGTGACTATTTTGTCAAAAGAAAAGCCCGGCCCCAAAAGGCCGGGCTTTGAATTGAAGACGGAACCGATGGCATACTTTCATTTCGTTTAAGCTGCTCAAAAAGCTCCATATGCTTTTGCGTCGAAGAGCGAGGAATGAGGCGTACTCTTTGCCGTACGCCGCTTCTGCCGCGACTCGACAAGCAGATATGGGACTTTTTCAGCAGCCGTTAAGACCTTGTCACCTGATCGATCCAGTTCAGATAATCCCTGCTGCCCGCCTTGATATCGACTGCGATTATCTCGGGGACCTCGTAGCTGTGGAGATCAAGTATGCGCTTTTTGAGCTCCTCGAAGAGCCCCTTCCTGGTCTTCAAGAGGCACAGGACCTCCTTTTCGTCGTACATCTCGCCCTTCCACATGTAGATGGACCGGAGGCCCGGGAGTATGTTGCAGCAGGCGGCCAGGCCCTCGCTAACTACCGCGTCCCCTATCTGGACAGCCGACTGCTCGTCCGGGGCTGTCATGAACACGACGATGTGTTCGCTCATAGCTCCTCCTTTGCGCACTCTTTCAGCCGGAAAACTAACATCTTTGGGGGGATAAAGCAATGATCGAGGGGCTTTATTGACCACGAACCCCGCTCACGCGCAGGTTCAGGGTTGCACCCTGAACCTGAAGATTCGCAAGTGCTATTACAAATATTCGGGTTCAATTTGAAAAATTGAACCCGCTGCCGAGAAACTTTTTCGATGCCAGTTTTTTACCCCAGCAACTTTTTCAAATCCTCCATCATCCTCTGCCTGTGCGTTGCTTTCCAGTATACGCGATGGCAGGCAGGACAGGATGAGAACTCCGTCTGGGTCTTGAAGACATAGGGCGGTATCTTATCTTCTACCGATTCCCTTGGAATCTCCTCAAGGCGCGCGTTGCACCTCAAGCACCTCGTAAGAAGCATCTTTTCGTCAGGCGGGAACTCCCTTACGACCTGTTTGAGTTGCTCTGCGACAAAGTCGTCCGTTATGAAAAAGGCCCTGCCGGCCGCTGCCCTTCGCAGCATGAGCCTCGTGTCCCTGGTGAGAATAGTCCTGCCCTCTTCGATCGCCCTCCTCAGAAGCTCGCCGTCGTCGATGCGGGCGTCGTACGCCACGTCATAGCCGAGCGTCCTCATCCACCTGGCGAGCTTGCCGAGCATGGCGTCGGCGAAGAACCTCTGTCCGCTCCCGTTGTCCATCTCTCACCATTAAAAAAGGCCGTCCACCGGACGGCCTTTTCAAGATTTTCTTGTTTGTCATTGCGAGCGGAGCAAAGCAATCTCAGTATTTGGATAATATGTGAGATTGCTTCGTCGCCTTCGGCTCCTCGCAATGACGACTACCCGAAAAAAATCTGCGCGGTCCTCAGCATCTCCAGATCTACAGTCTTGAGCTTCTCGGTCGCCTCCTTGAGGGACACGTCCAGTATATTGTTGCCCCTTAGCGCGACCATCCTGCCGTACTTGCCCTCGTTCAAGAGCTCTATGGCCTTCACGCCGAAGCGCGTGGCAAGCACCCTGTCGTATGCCGTGGGCGTCCCGCCCCTCTGGAGGTGGCCGAGGACGACGAACCTTGACTCGAGGCCGAGCCTCTTCTCTATCTCACTTGCGAGGAACTCTCCTACCCCGCCGAGCTTCGCGTGGCCGAATGCGTCGAGTGTCTTATCCTTGGTAATCATGCCCGCCGCTTCCTTGGGGTAAGCTCCCTCGGCAGCGACGATGAGGCTGAAGTATTTCCCGGCCTCCCTCCTCTTCCTCACGTAGTTGCAGACCTCTTCCACGTCAAAGGGCTGCTCCGGGATGAGGATGACGTCTGCGCCTCCGGCAAGGCCGCCGTAGACCGCAATCCAGCCCGCGTGCCTGCCCATGACCTCGACGACCATCACCCTCTGGTGCGCCTCTGTGGTGGAGTGGAGCCTGTCGAGCGCCCACGTCACTATGCTCACGGCCGTATCGAAGCCGAAGGTGAAGTCGGTCCCCGAAAGGTCGTTGTCTATGGTCTTTGGCACGCCTACGGTCTTTATGCCCTTGTCGTGGAGCTTTGAGGCGACGCTTAGCGTGTCGTCCCCGCCTATGCATACGAGGGCGTCTATCTTGAGCTCCTCGATGTTCCTGAAGAGCTTCTCCGCGTCCTCCGGCTTCTTCAAAGGGTTTGTGCGGGATGTGCCGAGTATGGTTCCTCCGAGCGGCAGAAGGCCGGAGACAGACCCCCTGTCGAGCTTGACTGTCTTCGCCTCGATGAGCCCCCTCCAGCCTTCCCTTATGCCGGTAAACTCGTGCCCGAGCTGAAGTCCCCTTTTGACAACGGCCCTTATGACAGCGTTAAGCCCCGGGCAATCTCCTCCGCCGGTCAGTATCCCGATATTCATCCGCTCCCCCTCCATTTAATCGGCTGCTGAAAAAGTCCATCTGCTTTGTTGTCATCGTCGCTCCTTGACGCCTTGCATATGGAGCTTTTTGAGCAGCCTAATTTCTGTGCTTCTCTGACTTTTATACCGTAACCGGCTCCGCCGACATCTCTTCAGCCGCGGCTATCGGCAGGCTCACCGTGAATATGGACCCCCTGCCGATGACGCTCTCGACTGATAGTGTGCCGCCGTGCGCCTCGGCTATCTCCTTGCAGATACTGAGGCCCAGCCCGGCCCCGCCCACGTTCTTCCTCGCCTTGTCGACCCTGTAGAACCTGTCGAAGATATACGGCAGGTCATCGGCGGAAATGCCTATGCCAGTGTCCCTCACCTTGAATACGGCCATGCCCCCTTCTTTCTTGAGGAGCACTTCCACCCTGCCCCCGGCAGGCGTGTACTTTATGGCGTTGTCGATGAGGTTGAAGACCAGCTGGCTTATCCTCACGTGGTCGCCTTTTACAAATAGTCCTTTATTCTCAATCATATCCAACCGGACACCGCTGTCAAGGGCGAGCCTTTTGAGCTGCTCGCACCTGTCCGCGACCACCTTGCCGAGGTCGACCGTCTCGTGCGCGGTCGCGCCCTTCTCCACGTCCATCTTCGCGAGGTCGAGGAGGTTCCTCACTATGTAGCTCATCCTGTCTATCTCCTCGAGGTTCGAGGAGAGGACCTCTTTCAGATAGGCCGCGTCCCCCTTTGAGCGGAGCGCTATCTCTATCTCGCCCTTCATGATGGTGAGCGGGGTCTTCAATTCGTGAGAGGCGTCCCCCGTGAACTGCCTTATCTGCTTGAAGGACTTCTCGAGCCTGCCGATCATCTCGTTCATGGTCGAGGCAAGCCTGCCTATCTCGTCCTGCGGCACCTTTATCTCTATGCGTTCATAGAGGTTCTCCGCCTCTATGCGCCTTGCGGCCTCGGTTATCGCGGAGACGGGCTTCAGGGCCTTCTTGGCGAGGAACCATCCGACGCCGCCGGCGACCACGACCGAGGCGAGTATGCCGAAGATGAATATATAGACGAGGGAATGGAAGACCTCGTCCATGTCTTCGAGCGAAGATCCGACCTGGACTATGGCCACGAGCTTCTCATTGACGAATATCGGCTTCGTGACGACCCTCACCTGGTACCTGCCGACGTTCTTCACTACCTCGAAGGTGGTGGCCCCTCCGAGCGCGGCATGGTAGGTGCCCTTTGTGAGCGGCATCCTGAACATGTCGAGGTTGGACGACTTCGCCACCACCTGCCCGTGCGGGTCGACAACCTGTATGTAATTCCCGGCGGTCCTTATGCCGAAGAACCTCTCGAGGAATATATCAAAGTCCCTGGGCAGGAACAGCTCGCCCGAGGGCCGCACGATGGTATGCACCATCATGTTCGCCACGGAGCTTACCTGGTTGTCCGTGCGGTAGATGAAAATCCTCAGGAGCGAGTATGAGAAGGCCGCACCGAAGGCGATTAGGCTTACGAACAGAAGCGATGTGTACCAGAAGGTGAGCCTGGTCCTGATAGAAAAGTTCATTGAAGGATTCCTTAGCCCTAAAAACCCGCAAAACTCTGAAATCCAGGCTGCTCAAAAAGGTCCAGATGCGAGGCCCCAGTTTAAATCGGGGAGCGAGTCGTACTCTTTTTGTACGTCGCAGCGACGAGCGACGATGATAACAAAGCAGATGGGCCTTTTTCAGCAGCCAGTGACCCGACTATTGACTGAGCTCCTTTAGCCTGGAAAGAGACTTTATTATTATCTCCTTCCTCCTGATCTCGAGGAGCCCCTCCTCCTTGAAGCTCTTCAGGAGCCTTATGGAGGTCTCCTGCGTTATGCCGAGGAGCTCCGCTATCTCGAGCCTCGATAAGGTGAGGTTGAGCCTCACTCCTCCGTCCTCCTTGACGCCGTACTGGCCGGCGAGGGTATAGAGGAGCTGCGCGAGCTTCTCCTTGGCGTTCAGGAGGCCCAGGTGTCCTATCCTCTCGTAGGCGTTGTTCAATTCCTTGCCGAGCGAGATGATGAGCTTCCTCGCTATCGCCGGCTCCCTCTCGAGTATCTTGAAGAAGGCGTGCCTGTCTATGTAGCAGAGGTCGCTGTCCTCCATTACAACCGCCGTCTGCTTGTACGTGCGCGCGTTGTAGAAGACCTCGAAGCCCAAAAGGTCGCCGGGGTTCATGATGTTTATTATCTGCTCCTTGCCCGTGGAGGACGATCTCACGACCTTGACCCTGCCCGTCCTTATGATATACAGGCCCGTGCACTCGTCGCCCTCCATGAAGACGACCTCGCGCTTCTTGCGGTGGTTTATTACGACCGCCTCCTTGAAGGCGTCGAGCTGCGCCACCGTCAAGCCGGTGAAAAGAGTGTTCTCCTTTATATGGCAATTGCAAAGAGAGCAGGTCGATTCCTTGTCCATCGTTAACGTCATTGCTTCACCCCCGTCCCTGTATGCGGCCCGGAAAGGGCGACCCTTCCTGCCGCGAGCTCGTTGAACGGGAAGTCCCCCCTGTACGGCACAACGGCAAGGCTGAAATCGCCCGCGCCCTTTATCTCCCTTATGATATCCACCACCTCTTCATCCGAAAGCTTGCCCCCGGTCCTCCAGTCTATTGTCTGTATCTTGATGAGCACCCTCTTCGGCTCTCCTATTGCCATGGACGCGTCATTGGCCATCTTCACTATCATCTCCCTTACCTCGGGAAGGGGTTTTTCGAGCTCCTCGCCTATCTGCCTGTGGTATGCCATTATCGAGAAGTAGTCGAAGTCGGCCCTCAATGCCTCGCCCAGGTCCTGCGAGAGCCACGCGAGGGCGTAAGGCGGGTTCGTCACGCTCTCGTACATGAGGTTTATGGCAAAGACCGCAGTTGGCCTCTTTGCCCTGACAACCCCCTTGAGCCTCTCTGCGGCCTTCACGAGCCGCCTGTTCTTCCACGACGCCCACTTCCAGAAGAGCTCCGTATAATGGACCCTGCTGTCCCCGGTCCTTATGTAGAGGGCCTCGGGGTCGATGGCGGCGCCAGTGTCCTTCTCAAAGAGCGCCCTGGCGGCAGGCCCGAGCCCCTCGTTGTGCCTCATCACGAGGTCGTCCTGGAAGAGAACGCCGTCTATCGCGTTCTCGGCGAGGTCGGAATATATCCTCTCGAGCCTCTCAATGGACCTTTCGTTAAAGAGGTCGAGGCCCTTGCACCTGCCGTACTCCATGCTTTCTATGTCATAGGCAACGCAGGCAAGCTCCGTGTCATCCTCTATGCCGTAATCGGCGTATCTCGTGGTCATCCACGCGAAGACCTTGAGCCCCCTCGCGTGGGCAAGCTCTATTACCTCTGGCAGCAGGTCGTCGACGACCGGCGAATGCGACGTCCTGAAGTAGACCCCGCGCTTCTCGGCGGGGTGCGCTGCCGGGTAGTACCTGTCGCCGCTGTTGTGAAAGGCCCTGACGATAAGGGTATCTATGCCGGCATCCTTTAACCTGTCCATCTCACGCCCCATCTCCTCGGAGTCCCTGCCCTCGAAGAGCATGACCTGGACGGCACGGAGGCCGGGGCGCATCTCCCTGTATATCTCGGGAAGCGGCGGCGGCGAGGCCTTCTTCAGCTTGTCCCTGGCCTCCCGCATCTTTATCTCCGCCACTATGGAGAATGGGCTGTCGATGAAGTTCGAGATGTAGAGCCTGAACTGGGCCTCGGCCTCCCTGTACTCGCCGGAGTAGAGGTAAGCCTCGGCCATCCTGAACTGCGCCTCTCCTATGAGCTGGCTTCCGGGGAAGCTCTCGATAAGCCTTCCGAACTCCCTCGCGGCCGTCCTGTAGTCCCCCTCGTCCATCAGGAACTTGGCGTAGTTGAACTGCCCGAGGTCGGTGAAATAGGGCGCGGACTGGGCGGCTGAAGAATAGCGCGCCGGGGCGAAAAGGAAAAAGAGGATTAAAAGCCAGGACCCTGCCTTGAACATGCGACCGCGTCGACCGTCTCTCAATTATGCGCTCCTGTGCCCTGACTGACCCGGCTATTATATCAAAATAGATGAATTATCAGAAGAACTTCTCTATCGCTTCCTTGACGTTCGCGACCCCTACGAACTCGAGAGCGCCATGCCTCTTGAGGCCCTTCAGGTTGTCCTTTGGCATTATGCACCTCTTGAAGCCCAGCTTCGCCGCCTCCCTGATGCGAGGCTCGACCTGGCTTATGGCCCTGACCTCTCCCGCGAGCCCGACCTCGCCGAATATCACGGTGCTGGGCTCTATGGGCTTGTCGAGGTAGTTGGAGCTTATCGCGGCCATTACCCCCAGATCGACGGCAGGCTCTTCCAACTTTAGCCCCCCGGCGACTTTAATAAAGATGTCGTGGTTGGCAAGCTGCATCCCGGCCTTCTTCTCGAGCACCGCGGCAAGGAGCATGACCTTGTTGTAGTCCACCCCCACGACCGTGCGCCTGGGCACGCCGAAGAGCGTGGGGCAGACGAGGGATTGCACCTCGACCAATATCGTCCTCGTCCCTTCGAGGCTCGACACAACGGCTGAGCCTGAGGCCCCCTCGGGCCTATCGGCGAGGAAGACCTCCGAGGGGTTCGCGACCTCGCGCAAGCCGTCTTCGTGCATCTCGAATACGCCTATCTCCATGACAGAGCCGAACCTGTTCTTCACTGCCCTCAATATCCTGAAGGCGTGGGAGCGCTCTCCCTCGAAGTAAAGGACCGTGTCGACCATGTGCTCAAGGACCTTCGGGCCAGCGATGGCGCCGTCCTTGGTTACGTGGCCAACGAGAAAGACGGGCACCTCCATGCTCTTCGCCAGCCCTGTGAGGCGGGCCGATATCTCTCTTACCTGGCTTACGCTCCCGGGCGAGGACTCGAGCGCCTCCGAGAATATGGTCTGCACCGAGTCTATGACGATGACGCCGGGGTTCGTCTTTTTTACGGCATCGAGTATCCTTTCAACGGATGTCTCCGGGTAGACGAGCAGGAGCTCGCTCACCGCGCCGAGGCGCTCGCCCCTCAACCTTATCTGCCTCGAGGACTCTTCGCCCGTGACGTAGAGTACCTTGACGCCCTTTGCCGCGAGCGCCCCCATCGCCTGCAGGAGGAGGGTCGACTTGCCGATACCCGGGTCTCCGCCTATGAGTATGGCTGAGCCTGGCACCATGCCTCCGCCAAGCACCCTGTCGAGCTCGGCTATGCCTGTCCTGACGCGGTCCTCTTCCGTAATGTTTAACTCTGAGATGGGCTGGGGCGGGCCGCCTGATTCCATGCGGGCAGACGACTTTTTTTCCGGAAGGGCCTTCTCTTCGAGAAACGTGTTCCAGCCGCCGCAGTCAGGGCACTTGCCGAGCCACTTGTATGACGTGTTCCCGCAGCCCTGGCACGAGTAGATAGTCCTGGTCTTTGCCATCAAATTTTCCCTCAACCGTCCAGCCGGAATTCCGATGTTATCATAGGGCGTTTACACGTTGACAAAGACTGCAGTTTTGTTATCATAAGGCACAAAACACGGAAGCTCAGGAAATGTCTATAGAAATAACCAATTACGCCACCATACTAATGGAACTCGTGAAGGCTGTCAAGATGCACAATTTCTACCCGCAGGGGCATCCGCAGCTCGAATCCATCTTCGACAAATCCTACAACCAGCTCAGAAAAAGCATCGATACTGTGGGCGAGATAAAATGGCGCGTGGACCAGCGCGGCTTTTATTTCGAGAAGCTCCCGCTCGCCCCGGGCAACCAGGAGATAGCGGCGCTCGCCAAGAAGCTCTTCTTCAGGCGCATAAAGGAGCTGACCTTTACCCCGCGCCTTACCATCAATGACATAAAGATATTCACGGCCGCGGTGACCGCAGAGCCCGAGGAGCTGCAGGCCAGGGGAGGCGTCGAGGCCTTCTTCGCCTCTGCCGACGTGACCGGCATGCTTTTAAACGAACAGCGTTACGACGACATAAAGAAGTTGAAGGACCAGCTCGAGGAGAAGAGGAAAGAGGAGAAGATAATGACCCAGGAGGCTGCCAAGCAGCCGCCCGGAGAGTCCGAGAAGAGCAAGGAAGAGGAGGAGGAAAAGGCAAAGGAGGAGCTCCAGGACGACACCCTCCACGGCCTCCTCGAGAAGCTCCACAGGGAGATAGACGACCTCAAGTACGCCGACCTTTCCATAAGGGCCGGAGAGAAGGCCTCCAAGCTCCTCTCCGAGGGAAAGGCCGAAGAGGTGCTGCCCGCGCTCTTCGTCTTCTACAGGCACACGCTCGCGCTCTCAGGCAGGAGCGAGAAGATAAGGCAAACTGCCCTCGAGAGGCTAAAGCTCCTCCTCACGATGGAGGTGCTGCGGCAGCTCGCGGCCATGTCCGGCGCAAAGGAAGAGAAGCACCGCGACGCGGTAAACAATATGCTCGTCATCGCGGGCGAAGAGGGCGCCTCGGTGCTCCTCGACGCGATAGTCGAGGCCTCGGAGGCCATTACGAGAAGGCACCTCTTCAACGCGCTCGTGCTCTTCGGGAGCGCGCTCCGTCCGCTCGCGGAGGCGAGGCTCGCTCATCCGCAGTGGTTCGTGGTCCGGCAGATGGCGGCTCTGCTCGGGGCAATAGGCGGGCCTGAGGCCCTCCCGGCGCTCGAGGAGGCCTACGCCAACCCCGAGCCGAGGGTAAAAAAAGAGATACTGAAGAGCATGGTGAAGATACGCACCCCGCGCGTGACGGCCTTCCTTCTGGAAGTGCTCAAGGAAAACGACCAGTCTCTCGTAGCTCACGCCATAATTTCGCTGGGCATCCTCAAGGACCCGGACGCCATAGACCCCCTTGCCGAACTCGCGATCAAACGCGACGCCTTCTCCGAGGCGAGCGAGGTGAGCAAGGAGGCCGTAAAGGCCCTCGGCATAATAGGCGACCCGAGGGCCATCCCGCACCTGGAGAAGATCCTCTTCAGGAAGGTCTGGTTCGGCAAGAAATCGAACGAGGAGATAAGGTCGCTCGCTGCCTATTCCCTCGGAATGATAGCCACCCCGGAGGCCTTGAAGGCAGTCGAGTCGGTCTACGCCGAGTCGACCGGCGACCTCATGATGGCCTGCAAGAGGGTTCTCGACGGGAGGGAAAGGACCACATGAACGGCGACAACAGGGACAACATATTAAAGAACATAAACGCGGCGCTAAAGAGCAAGAAGCTCTATCCCCCGGGACATCCGTCCATAGCGGCGCCAGTGAACAAGGCCCTCACGCTCCTTCTGGACGAGCTCAAGACGAGGAACAACCTCGCGGTCGCGCTCGTCAACGAGGCGCTCATCTACGAGGAAGACATCGTGCCGGACGCCGAGAAGCTCTACGTCGACATCCTCCAGCAGATGGCGGACAAGAACGTGGACGCCATCATCTTCGAGAAGGGCGTTTCCTTGAAGGAGCTCTCTACGCTCTTCGACATACTCTCCGGCCCGACCATACAGGGCGCCGAGCTCCAGGGGGAGATGCACTCGAAGGACGTCACCCACGTGACGCTGAAATCCGTGCCCATCGGGAAGAAGAACATCCTGGAGATCTACAACGGCGCGGTGGAGGTCGTAAAGGACGTGATGACGGAGATACGCATGGGCAAGATACCGAAGTCAGAGCCCGTGAACAACATCGTGAACGAGATGACCGAGTCGGTCCTCTCGGACCCGAACGCCATGATAGGCCTCACGATGATAAAGAACTACGACAACTACCTCTACAACCACTCGGTCAACGTCTCGATAATGTCTCTTTCGCTCGCGCGCTTCATGGGCCTCTCTGCCGAGCAGGTACACGACGTTGGCGTCGGCGCGCTCCTGCACGACGTGGGAAAGACCGGCGTCTCCGAGCAGATAATAAGGAAGCCGGGAGGCTTGAGCTCCGAGGAATGGGAGAAGATAAAGGAGCACCCGCAGCTCGGCTCCAACATCATAAAGCGCATGGAGGGCGTCAACGAGGCCGTCGGGAGGGTCATATTCGAGCACCATATAAAATACGACCATTCCGGATACCCGCAGACGACCTCGAGCCTCCACCCCCTGAGCCAGATAGTCACCGTCTGCGACGCCTATGACGCGCTCACGACATTGAGGGTCTACCAGAAGCCGCACGACCCGGTCGAGGCCATAAAGATACTCGACAGCTTCTCGGGCAGGCACTTCAACCCGGATATAATGAAGGCCTTCGTCAACATGATGGGCATGTACCCGGTCGGCACGATGGTGAGGTTCTCGACCAACGAGATAGGCGTGGTGAAGAAAATAAACATGGAGGCCCCGGAAAGGCCCGTTGTGAAGATAATCTACGGCGAAGACGGGCACGAGCTGGACACGTTCATCGAGGTAGACCTTCTGACCGACGGCGGCAGGGAGATAATAACGAACGTCAACCCGGCCACGACCGCCACAGACCTGGCCGCGTTCTTCGAAAACGAGGCTACGGAGTAAGGACTACTTTCATCCAAAACAGAAAGGGCAAGCCAAATGGCTTGCCCTTTCTGCTGGTGGGCAGAGCCCACCCTACATCCGAATAACTCAAATTTTATTCAGGCTGCTCAAAAAGGTCCAGATGCGAGGCGTCGAGGAGCGAGGAAGGAGGCGTACTCATTGCCGTACGCCGCACTGACGAGCGACGATGACAACAAAGCAGATGGGCCTTTTTCAGCAGCCTGTTAGGCGTCCATTATGCCGAGGCCCCTGAGCGCAATCCCCTTCATCTTCGCGTTGCCCTTTGAGGCGAAGTAGACGAGAGCCTCTTCAGCCCTCTTGTCGCCGAAGCGCGAGACGGCCTCGAGCGCGCGTTCCACCACGCCGCTGTCCTGGTGCTTCAGGGCCTGCACGAGCGGGCCCAGGAGCCTCGGGTCCCTGAAGTTCGAGATGGCCTCGACAACCGCCCTTACCACGATGGGACTTGCGTCCTTGAGCGATTCGACGAGCGCCTGGAGCACCGTGGCGTCTGCCATAGTGCCGAGCGCCCTCGCGGCGGCGGCGCGCACGTCCTCTGAAGGGTCCTTCAATGCCGCCGAGAGTATCGCGGCCACGCGCGGCCCACGGAGATCAGAGAGCGCGTAGATGACCTTTACCTTCTCGAGCATCTGCCCGGACTCTATCTTCTTCGCGAGGGCGTCGAGCCTTTCGCGCGCCTCGAGCCTCTCCAGGGCCTCGGCGGCGGCCTTCCTCACGTCAGCGTCAGCGTCCTTCAGGGCGGCCAACAATATTTCTTTCCGTTTGTTCATGGGTAATCTATATCAGAACGATTGTGAAGTTTCAAGCACTTCGGCTGCCCACTTCCCGAACTCTTCCACCGCCCTCTTCGCCTGCTTCTCCCTCCTGTCCTTTCCTTCCATTGAAGGCAGGAGTCCCATGTTGGCGTTCATCGGCGAGAACTGGCCTGTACATCCCGAGACATGGCGCATGAGCGCGCCTGATATCGTAGTCTCGGGCGGGCAGACGGCGGGAAGCCGCCGGCTGGATTTGAGCGCGTTTATCCCGGCGAGCGCGCCTGACATCGTGGACTCGCAGTAGCCCTCCACGCCCGTTATCTGCCCGGCGAAGAATATGCCCGGCGAGGTCTTCAGCTCCTGAGATTGCGTCAGAAGCCCCGGCGAGTTGATGTAGCTGTTCCTGTGGAGCTTGCCGAGCCTCGCGAACTCGGCGTTCTTCAACGCCGGTATCATCCTGAATATCCTCTTCTGCTCAGGGAAGGTAAGGCGCGTCTGGAAGCCGACGATATTGTAGAGGGTGCCCTCCGCGTTCTCGCATCTCATTTGCACCACGGCGAAAGGCCTCTCGCCTGTCTTCGGGTCGCGAAGCCCGACCGGGCGCATGGGTCCGAAGAGGAGCGTTTTGATGCCCCTCTGGGCCATGACCTCGATCGGCATGCAGGCCTCGAAGCTCGCCATCTCCTCGAACTCGCGGATGCGCGCGGTGTCGGCCTTTATGAGCTCCGCGTAGAAGGCCTGGTACTCGGCCTCTGTAAGCGGGCAGTTTATGTAGTCGTCCCCGCCTTTCCCGTAGCGCGAGGCCTTGAATGCGGATGTCATGTCAATAGTATCGGCGTAGACTATGGGCGCCACGGCGTCGTAGAAGTTCAGGTTCTTTCCGACAAGCCCCTCTATGGCAGAGGCGAATGCGTCGGAGGTGAGCGGGCCTGTGGCGATGATGACGGGCCGCTCCTTGGGCAGCTCTTTCATCTCTCCCCTTGTTATCTCTACCCCAGCCTCGATGAGCGCTTCTGTCACGGACTGCGAGAACCTGGCCCTGTCGACGGCAAGGGTCTTTCCCGCGGGCACGCGGCACGCGTCCGCAGCCTTCATTATGAGCGAATCGAGGAGGCGGAGCTCCTCCTTCAACACCCCGGCGGCGTTCTCAAGGCTCTCTGATTTGAGCGAGTTGCTGCAGACAAGCTCAGCGAGGCCCTCCATCGAGTGCGCTGGAGAGAACCTCTCAGGCTTCATTTCGCGGATTGCAGCCCTTCCCCCTCGGCGCGCTATCTGCCAGGCGGCCTCTGCGCCGGCGAGCCCCCCGCCTATTATTATTATCTTGTCCATATGAGGACATATTAAGCCCCGCGCCCGATATCTTCAAGCATAATTGCGCATACATGCGCGCTTGCGGGCAGCCCATTTTTATGATAGGTTTTGAGAATGAAACGGCGGGCGCACCTCACGATAACCGGCCTTGTACAGGGCGTTTCATTTCGCGCGGGCACAGTCGAGGAGGCCCGCCGCCACGGCGTATCAGGCTGGGTCAAGAACAGCCCGAGCGGCGCTGTCGAGGCCGTTGTGGAGGGCGACGAGGAGGCGGTCAAGATGCTCATCGAATGGTGCAGGACCGGCCCGCCTCTCGCGCGCGTCGAGGACGTAGCCGTAAGCTGGGAGCCTTTCAAGAACGAGTTCGACGATTTCATAGCGCTTACGCGCTACACGGCATACTGATATGAAACTGAAAAAGACAGCCTTGATATTTGCCGTGCTTGCCGCCGCATATGGCTGCACGCCGACCCCCAAGACCGGCTACCTTGTGCCCGACACCAGGGGGCCGAAGGGATACGAGGTCGTCGCCGGCGCCGGCGTCGTCGAGAACGAATTCGCAAGGTTGTCCGCGAGCCAGGTCAGGAAGGGAGAGGAGACCTCGCCCCTTCTCGCCTCGCTGCTCGAGAAGAACTACATCATCATGAACCTCTCGATAGAGAACCTCTCTGACAGGGATCTCATTTACAAGCCGAACCTCACGGCGATAGACAACGACGCCTTTGATTTCATAAGGCCTCTCGATTACACGGACATATACGGTCTCGGGGACATGGAAGGGCTCGAGGCCATAAGGCACAGGTTCTACGACCTCGACACGACCCTGCGGCCAGGCCAGCAGTCAAAGAAACTCCTGATCTTCAGGCCGCTTTCCAAGAACGTGAAAAAGGCCGTCCTGCGCATCGACGACCTTTACATAGGCACTGATTATATAAGGGTGACAATCCCGTTCGTATTCAAGGCGGAGAACTGAAGAGTTGTCATTGCGAGGAGCTTTGGCGGCGAAGCAATTTGCAGGTTCAGGGTTGCACCCTGAACCTGCATAATCCGTAAAAGTATCACGAACTATCGGGTTCAATTTACAAAATTGAACCCGCCGCGGAATTGTAAAGTCCTCTTTTCCTACGGCGCGTACTCCTTGACCTTCTCGGTCGTCCTGTCGACCGTCTTCCTGGTCTTGCTCACCGTCTTGTCGAGGGCCTCTTTCGCGCCCCCGGCCTTCTCCTTCACCGTCTCGGCGGTCTCCTTTACTGCCTCCTTGGCCTCTTCTGCCGTGTGCTTGAAGCTCTTCTCGTACTTCTCAAGCCTCTCCCCGGCCTCCTCCGTCTTGCTCCCTATGAGCTTCAGGTACTTCGGCCCTCCGAAGTACAAAAAAGCGCCGAGCGCCACTATTCCTATTAGCACCCCGATCAGGAATTTTTTCATTCTCTTGTCCTCTCCTTCTTCTCCTTTATAGCGAGCGCTTCCCTGTAGACCTCTGCCCTCGGAAGATTGAAGTCCTTTGCTATCGCCTTCACAGCGTCGTTGAGCTTCGCGCCGGCTGAGAGCAGCTCAACGAGGGCGGGCCTGAAATCGCCCTTTGCCCTCTCCTCGGTGCGAATGACGAGAGTTACCTCCCCCTTTATCTCCCTGTCGGCCAAGGCCGCTTTAATCTCGCTAACGGTTCCCCTCAGCACCTCTTCGTGCATCTTCGTGAGCTCACGGCCCATGACTATCTGTGTGTCGCCAAGCTCTTCCATCATCGCCTCGATCGTGGCCTTCAAGCGGTTCGGCGACTCGTAGAAGACATACGTATGCGCCTTACCGGATATCTCCTTCAATAAAGCCCTTAAGCCGGACTCCTTCTCAGGCAGAAAGCCCATGAAGGTGAACCGGTCTGTCGGCAGGCCTGATATGGCCACGAGAGATATTATCGCGGAGGGACCGGGAATCGAGATTACCGGGATCGAGTTTTCTATCGCGAGCTTCACGAGCCTGTATCCGGGGTCTGATATGCCCGGGGTGCCCGCGTCCGACACCAGCGCGACATCCCCGCCTTCCATCAGTCTCTCGACGAGGCCTTGCGCCTTCTCCCTCTCGTTGTGCTCGTGGTAGCTCGTAAGGGGCGTGGCTATGCCGAAATGGTCGAGGAGCTTTTTCGTGTGCCTGGTGTCCTCCGCCGCTATGAGGCCGGCTTCCTTCAGGGTCCTTATCGCCCGGAGCGTCACGTCCTCGAGGTTGCCGATGGGTGTGGCGACTACGAAGAGCCTCCCGCTCATTTCCTTCTCTCGAATACGTAGGCCGAAGCGAACGTGAAGGCGACGGCGAAAATGGAGACGAAGGCGAGGTCGGCCCATATCGGGAATTCGGCTGTGAGCCTGCCCTGGCCCGGAAGGATGACGTGCTTGAAGGCGTCGACCCCGTAGCATAGCGGGTTTATGAAGGCGAATACCTTTATGTACGGCGGCAGAGACCCGACCGGATAGAGCGCGCCGCTCAAAAAGAACATCGGCAGCACGATGAAGTTCATTATGACGTTGAAGCCCTCCAAAGAGGCGAGGAACGATGCTATGAACAGGCCCATCGCGGTGATGGCCAGCGCCACGAGGAACATGAGGACTATCATGACGAGGAACTCGGTTATGCCCACGTCGAGCCCGAGGAGAGGCGCTACGAGGAGGATCGCCGCGCCCTGGACCACGGAGAGCGCCGTGCCCGAGAGGAGCTTGCCGAAGACTATGGTGACACGGGATACGGGTGCCACGAGCATCTCTCTGAGAAAGCCGAACTCCCTGTCCCAGACGACGGAAATGGTCGAGAAGACGGAGCTGAAGAGGATGGTCATGCCGACGATGCCGGGCAGGATGAACTGGATATACTGGACGCTGTCGTCCGTGTCGATGAGCCTTGTGAAGCCCGAGCCCACGATGAAGAGCCAGATAAGGGGCCTGGCGGCGGTGACGATGAGCCTGCCCCTCTGCCGGAAGAACCTCTTGAACTCTCTAAGCGTAATGACGTATATGGCCTTGTATGACAACATTCTAAAGTCTATCCCCTGTGCCTCGGGGCGGGCTGATTCTCCCTTATCTCCCTGCCCGTGAGGTTTATGAAGACGTCCTCGAGGCTCGGCCTCTTCAGGTTAACGGAGACTATCCCTGTCTCGAGCCTCTCGAAGAGCCGTGGAATGAACTTCTCGCCTGATTCGACCATCAGGGCGAGTCCCCCCTCTATGCGCTTCGGCTTGAGACCGAACTTGGCCTCTATCTCGGATGAGGCCTTCGCGTCATCCGCGGTCTTCAAATAGATGGTATCGCCCTTGAGCCCGCGCTTTAGCTCGTCCGGGCTTCCGAAGGCGATTATCTGCCCGCGGTCTATTATCGCTATCCTGTCCGAGACCTCTGCCTCGTCCATGTAATGGGTGGTCATGAATACGGTATTGCCCTCGCTCTTCTTGAGCTTCCGTATGAACTCCCAGACGTGGCTACGGGTCTGCGGGTCGAGCCCCAATGTCGGCTCGTCGAGGAAGAGCACCTTCGGCCTGTGGAGAAGGCCCCGGGCTATCTCGAGGCGCCTCTTCATGCCGCCCGAGAACTTCTTTACGAGGTCGTCCCTGCGCTCGAAGAGGCCGACGACATGGAGTATCTCCTCTATCCTCTCCTCCGAGAGGCGCTTCTCCATATTGTACATGTAGCAGTGGAACTTGAGGTTCTCGTAGGCGGTAAGCTCGTTATCGAGCGTCACCTCCTGGAAGACGAGGCCTATCGAAGAGCGCACCTTGTGGGCGTCGCGCCTGCAGTCATAGCCGTTCACCATGGCCGTGCCCGAGTCAAAGCCCAGCAGGGTGCACAGGATGTTGATGGTCGTGGTCTTGCCCGCGCCGTTGGGGCCGAGAAAGCTGAAGGTCTCGCCTTCCATCACCTCGAAGGAGACGCCCCGGACAGCCTCCGTGCCGTTGTACCTCTTTACGAGGTCCTCTACCTTTATGATAGCCATTTTTCCGCGAAGGAATACATCCGGCGGATTATAACATAATTCCGCCGTATTTTAGCAATGCTGAAAGGGTGAATGGGGGGCGGGCCTACTTGCAGGCCTTTATGGAAAAGCTGAAGGTGGAGCCGGCCCCTGGCGTGCTCTTTACGCTGAGCTTGCCGTTGTGGCCCTGGATGATGTGCTTGACGATCGCTAACCCTAAGCCCGTGCCGCCGAGCTCTCTGCTACGGGCCTTGTCCACCCTGTAGAAGCGCTCGAATATCCTCGGGATGTCGTCAGCGGGTATGCCTATGCCGGTGTCCTTCACGTCGACGCGTATGTCGTTCCTGTCCTTGTGGACCGTGACGGTGACGCTCCCGCCCGAGTGGGTGTACTTTATGGCGTTGTCGAGGAGGTTCACCAATACCTGCTCGAGCCGGTCGTGGTCTCCGAGGGCCTTTAGAAGGCCTTCGGGTATGGTCGAGGAGAGCGTGATGTCCTTGTCCCTGGCCTGCTTCTCGAAACCCGGCATGATCGCATGCACCAGCTCCTTCAAGTCCACCGGGGCGGATACTATCGTCATCTGGTGGGATTCGAGGCGGGATAAGGTAAGGAGGTCGTCTATGAGCCTCGACATCCTCGTGGAATGCCTGTCTATCACGCGGAGGAACTCTCTCAAGGTCTCCCTGTCGTCCATGCCGCCGTCGAGGAGCGTCTCCGAGTAGCCCTTGATAGAGGCCAGCGGAGTCCTGAGCTCGTGCGATACGTTCGCCACGAAGTCCTTCTTTATCGTCTCGAGCCTCTTCTCCTCCGTTATGTCCTGGAGAAAGAGGAGGAGGCTGAAGTCCGCCTTCTCCTTTATGGGCACGAGCCTCACGTTAAAGGACTTGGACCGCTCGCTTATCTCGACGTTCTCCGGGCTTCCACGCCGCTTCTCGAGGAACGCGTTGATCTTCTTAAGGAGGCTCTCGTTCTTAATTATACCTGTTACCGGCTTGCCCTCTATGCCGCCGTGTACCAGGAAAGACTTGAGGAAAGAAGGGTTGGCGTAGAGGGCCTCTCCGCCCTTGTCGAGCACAAGCACCCCGCTCCTCATCTCGCGGGCTATCGTCTCCAATATCAGGGTCTTTCCCAACGCTACTCCTCCCTGAACCTGTAGCCCACGCCCCTGATGGTCTCTATGTAGTCTCCGGCTGCGCCCAGCTTTGCCCTGAGTCGCCTCACATGGGTGTCCACTGTCCTCGGTATCACATAGCAGTCATGGCCCCAGGCCCTGTCCAGTATTACGTCCCTGCTCAAGACCCTGCCCCTGGCCTGCATGAGCTCCGAGAGGAGCTTGAACTCGGTCGTGGAGAGCTCCACCGCCTTGCCCGCCACCATTACCTTGTGCCTTGACGTGTCAATCGAGAGCTCCTTATAGGTTATCGCCTCCCCTGTATCCGCTGTCTCTGGCTTCTCGGATGTCCGCTTCAATACGGCCTTGACCCGGAGGATAAGCTCCCTCGGGCTGAAGGGCTTCGTTATGTAGTCCTCTGCGCCGAGCTCGAATCCTATTATCTTGTCTATCTCCTCGCCCTTTGCCGTGAGCATGATTACCGGTATGGCGGCAGTGGCCTCGATGGATTTCAGCCTCTTCAATACCTCGGTGCCCTCCATGTCCGGGAGCATGATATCGAGGAGGACGAGATCGGGCCTGTGCGCCTTCGCGGCCTCTATGGCCTCGGGGCCGTCCCTGGCCTCGAGCACCTTGAACCCGGCCTTCCTCAAGTTGTACTCGAGGAGCGTCAATATGTCCGGCTCGTCGTCTACGACGAGTATCCTTGCCTGGTTAGCCTTCCGCAAGTATGAGCTCCCTTACCTTGCGCTCTATCTCGTCCCTGACCCTCTGCATCACCTGCCAGGGCCTGCCCAGCGGGTCGTCTATCTTCCAGTCTATCTTCCTGCCCTTGTACGACGGCGGACATATCTCGTCGGCCGGGGCGCAGCCCAAAGTCACAACCACGTCGGCCCATTCTATAAGGCCGTCCGTCAACTGCGTCGAGCTCTGCGCGACGATGTCTATGCCTGCCTCTTCCATCGCGTCGATGGTGCTCCTGTTCACGTAACCCGTAGCAGCGGTGCCGGCGCTTTTGACCTCCACCTTGCCTGCCCCGTACTTCCTGGCAAAGCCCTCAGCCATCTGGCTGCGGCAAGTGTTCCCTACGCAGACGAAGAGTATCTTTGTCGCCATTATTTTTCCCTAAAGATTAATTTTCCCTAAAGATTAATTCAAATCTATCGATACGGATATTAGTAACATATGGCTTAACGGCGAGGCAACAACAATAAGGACGAAGGCCGGGCTGAAGGGTGCCAGACCCTGAAAATTAAAAAATCGTTCCAAGTATTGAATTTTTTTGAAATCAGGAAGAATGCAGAAAGATCGGTTTTTTCACAAATCGAAGCCCCTGAAGCCCTTGGTTGCCCGCCGGTCGGCGGCACTCAAGGTTTTTTTTGGCTGAACAAATATATTCGGCAGGACTCATGGCGGGTCCTGCTCAAATCCTGAGGCATGAATGCCTTTGTC
>Ga0209322_10000016_pt1 | contig 83539 bp, 80 predicted proteins | sample Rifsed19ft1_FD_184013 | JGI IMG/M metagenome (GOLD analysis project Ga0209322, IMG submission 184013) | Soil microbial communities from Rifle, Colorado, USA - sediment 19ft 1 (version 2) | ecosystem: Environmental > Terrestrial > Deep subsurface > Rock core/Sediment | place: Rifle, Colorado... | reverse complement strand
CGGCTATCTCACACCCTTGCAGTTCCTCCAACAACACGGCATCATACCCAAGGAGAGCCCCTCCGTGTCTCATATGTAGTGAACGAGTACAGGTCATTGACTGGGCCTCCGTTATTGCCTAAGCTCACCCCAGGGGAGAAGAACTAACGGACAAGGGAGGTACCATGAAAACGTATTGCCAAGAGGTAGTACGGAATCTGCTGAAGACGAACTAATTCCTTGGCGAGAGCAAGGCGAGGTAGGCGTGAAATAAAATTGGGGGAGGGGTCGTCTAAGGGGGTGACATTGGGGATAAACCGGGCCTGGCGGATGGCCGCTCGGGCCCTGGGTGGGTAAAGGAGGGGAACGAACATGAGACGCCTCGCAGTCGGCCTCGTCATCGGGAGCCTCGTGCTGGGCGGGATGGCCCTGCCGGCCGAGGCAGGACACGGGCATCGCGGCCACCACGGGCATGGCCACCACGGGCATGGGCATGGTCACTTCGCGGGGGGCTTCCTGGCTGGTGCGGCCACCTTCTTGGTCCTGGACGCTCTCCTCACGCCTCGGGTGGTTTATGGTCACCCGGTGGTCTATGCTCCGCCGGTCGTCTATCAGCCGGTCTATCGGGCCCCGGTCTGCCAGGACATGTGGGTCCAAGAGCGCTGGGAGCTCCGACCCCAGCAGCAGAACGGCTTTACCACGTACTATCAGGTCTTGGTGCCGGGGTACTGGCAGCGCCACTGCTACTGACACTCGCCTGGTCCAACCAGAAGGCCACCTCTTTCGAGGTGGCCTTCTCTCTTTCCAATCACGAGCCAACCCATCCGGAAGAATTCACGGCCCTCCGGCCTCGACCCCCCCGTTGGCCCCGATGGATTGGACGATGTTCCTCAGGGCTCGCTCAGCCGCTGGGCTGACGTCGAGGAACTCCACCATCGTCTCATAATACGGGCCTCCGTCTGATCGGACGGAGCTCACCCGACTGTGCACCACGCGACAACGGATGGTGGACAGGTCCCCGTTCGTCCCCAGTTGAAGAAGGCAGAGGCTCTGCGGCGGGAACGTATCCTGCTGCTCTACGAGCACTCCCCGCTGCGTCACATCCAGCACCTCCGCCACCTGGAGGGTTGGGATTCCCTCCACAGTCCCACAAATGCGAAGACGCGGACGCTTCTCGGTGAGCAAGTTGTTCTGCAAGGATGAGGTCACGTGTGTTGCTGGCACTTAAGGGCGCCGGCGCCTTCCCCGTGTGCCCCGAAATGCGGGGAGAAGTTATCTTCCCTCGGTCCCTCTGTCAATGAAAAAATCGTGACGAGATAATTGCAACATGGCGCGGGCTGCCTCGACGGCTGCCGTCATGATCTCAGCCGGTGGGAGCCTGCTCATGTCGGCCAGCCGTCGGCAATCCTCGTATTCGGGGGCCAGGTGGATCGGGCGGCCTTGAAGTCGGCCCACCTTGACGCGCACCTGGCCAAAGGGGGTCTCCACCGTCAGCACCTCCCGCGGAAGCGTCTGCCGCTGCGTTCTGCGGAATCGGACACCGAAGGTGCTGCTGTAGCTCAAGAGGATCGGTCCGATGCCCTCCTCAAGGCCGGCCGGAACGATCGCCGAGATGACCGTGGCGGGTCGGGACTTCTTCATGATGATCGGGGTCAGGAACACATCGAGGGCTCCCGCTGCAAAGAGCGCCTCCATGAGTGGCTCGAAGAGCTGGGGGTTCATATCATCAATGTTCGCCTCGACGACCGTCACCTCATCCCTGTCGAGGTCTTCGATCCTTTCACCGACGATCAGCCGGAGCAAGTTCGGCCGGCGAGCGAGGTCCAGGCTGCCTGCCCCGTAGCCGACCTGACTGATCCGCAGCGGAGGGAGGGGCCCGAACCCCTTCGCTAGGGTCGAGACAATAGCCGCCCCCGTTGGTGTGGTCAGCTCTGCCTCGACCGGGCTCCCATAGACCGGAACGCCTCGAAGAAGATGGGCGGTCCCCGGCGCCGGTACCGGGAGATCGCCGTGGGCCGTCTGGGTCCTCCCTCCGCCCAGGTTCAGCGCCGAGGCATGGATCTCCCGAATTTCGAGCACGTTCAGCCCAATAATGGCCCCCGCCACATCGACAATCGTGTCCACGGCCCCGATTTCATGGAAGTGAATCCGCTCCATCGGAAGGCCGTGGACAGCCGCCTCGGCTTCTCCCAGGCGCTCGAAAATCCGGCGGACCGGTGCCAGAGCCGTCTCAGGGAGGTCGCTCCTTTCGAGGAGGGCGAGAATGTCGGAGAGATGGCGGTGGGGGGGCGGGTCTGGAGGCGTGATGACCTGGACCCGCGTCCCGATCAGGGCGCCGCGCCTGACCTTCTCGGCCTTGAGATCCACACCGGGAAGCTTGAGCCGTGCAATCTCAGACCGGAGCACATCCAGGGAGAGCCCGGCATCTACCAGTGCCCCCAGAATCATGTCGCCGCTGCAGCCGCTAAAGCAGTCGAAGTAGGCGATCTTCATGGCTAACCGCTTGAAAGCTAGGACGCTGGGACGCTAGAACGCTGGAATTCTGGCTTTCCAGCATTCTAGCCGTGTTCGCCGAGGAGGTTGATCCGGTGGGCGAGCACGCCGGCACCAAAGCCGTTGTCGATGCCTACCACCGCCGTGCCGGAGGCGCAGGAATTCAGCATGGTGAGAAGCGCCGACATGCCACCGAAGCTCGCCCCGTAGCCGATGCTCGTCGGAACGGCGATCAGTGGTTTAGCCGTGAGCCCCCCCACCACGCTGGGGAGGACGCCATCCATTCCCGCCACCACGACGAGGACCCGGGCCGCGTGGAGCTCGGCCCATTTGTTGAGAATCCGGTGCAGTCCCGCAACCCCGACATCATACTGTCTGTCAACCCGGCTTCCTAAGAAATCGGCGGTCACCGCCGCCTCCTCGGCGACCGGGATGTCGGCGGTCCCGGCGCTCATCACCAGGACGGTCCCTGTGGTCGATGGCGTCCGCCCTCGGTGGACCACGACGGTGCGCCCCAACACGTTGTACTCAGCGGACCGATCGACCTTCGCAATGGCGCCATACACCTCTTCGCTGGCCCGCGTGGCCAGGAGGCTGCCGTGCTGACGGAGTAACCGCTCGGCGATCGCCGTGATCTGTTCGATCGTCTTGCCGGGACAGAAGAGGACTTCAGGAAAGCCCTGGCGCAGGCTCCGGTGGCTGTCCAGGGTCGCGAAGCCCAGCTCCTCGAACGGTAGGACCTTCAGCCGATCAAGGGCCTCGTCGGTCGAGAGCTTCCCTGTTTTCACGGCCTCCAGGACGGCTTTGAGGCGGGTTGCATCCATTGGCAGCTCCTGTTTGATCCGCGAGAAGGGTAACATACACGATAATGTACTGCAATTCCTGTCCTGATAGGGGTTTGTACGGCCCAGGGGTGTGAGGCACGACGAAGGAGCATGGGAAAGTGTTGAGTGGGGTATCACCAATTCCAAAGAGGCGTTAGGCTGACGAAGCATCCGAGGGCGATTTGTCGATCTTCATGGTGCTTCCTCCTTTCCTTCTCCATCGTCGCGCCAGTGCCGCGCATCGTGCGTCGTGCGGGTAGTCCGTACGGCTTCGTTCAAGGATCCGGTTCGGTATCCCTGCAAGTCAACGGCAACATGGACAAAGCCGGCTTCCCGGAAGCGTCGAACGATCTCCTCACGCACCGCCGGAGCCACCAGTCGCGGCAGCTCCTCGGGTGCGACCTCGATCCGCGCAATCGCCTCGTGATAGCGAACCCGATAGATCCGGAAACCCAACTCCCGCAGCACGCGCTCACACCGCGCCACCTGGGTCAGGCGGGCAGGGGTGATTTCGATCCCGTAGGGGAACCGGCTCGACAGGCAGGCGAGGGCAGGCTTGTCCCAGACCGGGAGATCGATCCAACGGGCCGCCTCGCGGATGTCGGCCTTGGTGAACCCGAGCTCGTCCAGCGGCGAGCGCACGCCGTATTCGCGCGCCGCCTTGCGCCCGGGACGGTGGTCACCGCGATCATCGACGTTGAAGCCATCAAGGATATGGGGGATCCCGAGGCAGCGGGCTTGCTCAATGGCCGTGCTATACAGTTCGGCCTTACAGAAATAACAACGGTTCACCGGGTTCCCGGCGTAGCGGGGATCATCAAGCTCATGCGTTTCGACCAGCAGGTGGCGCCCCCCCAACTGCTCGGCCAATCGCTGCGCGGCTATTTTCTCATCGGGAGCCAGGCTGGCCGAAACCGCGGTCAGCGCGACCACCCCCTCGCGCAACGTGGCGACCGCCTCGGCGAGCAGGAAGCTTGAGTCCACCCCTCCCGAGAAACAGACGACGACCCGGCCCATTTCCCGAAGGAGGTTCCGCAGCTGGGTGACCTTGGCGTCCAAAGTAGGCATTAGAGAACTCTGCTGGGATGAGGTCGCGGCGATTCCGCTGTCAAGACGTCACAGGTTTTCCGGGGGGCTTCACGGTGCGTGGCCAAGACGTGGTTCTCTTATAGCTCAATGCGCATGCTCTCTGTCAAGCCCAAACTTGGATTGCACCGGCCCGCCTTGTCCCCTTTTGAGGTGTCCGTCAAATTAGGGCTAGTGCCGTCTGTCCCTTGTTTCCCTGGGGGACGTCTTGTGGCATACTGGGGCATCTGATCTCTGGAGGGCTCCGTGGGAACACGACCAGAACGAGAGCGTCTTTCCCGGCGCGTGAAAGAGCTGGCGCGCGAGGTTGGTTTTGATCTGGTCGGCCTCTCGCCGGTTATCCCGCCCCCTCACAGTGAGTCGTTCGCCGAGTGGCTGAGGCGGGGCTTTGGGGGCGAGATGGCCTATCTCGAGCGCGGCGCGACGGCACGCCTGCACCCAGGGGGTTTTCTCCCGTGGGCGAAGTCGATCGTGTCGGTGGCACTCAACTACTACGTTCCCTTGCACCGAGAGGATGCGCCCCAGGATGGGCTCCGCGGTTGGATCTCGCGCTATGCCTGGGGAGATGACTACCACGAGATCATGGAGGATTATCTGGGAAAGCTCCTAGCGAGGATACGAGCCGAGGTCGGGGAGTTCGTCGAAGGACGGGCGTACGTAGATACCGGCCCGGTTCTCGAACGGGAGTTTAGCTCGCTGGCCGGGGTCGGTTGGATCGGGAAGAACACCACCATCATTCATCCCCGCCGAGGCTCCTGGTTCTTTCTCGGCGAGCTGTTCCTCAGCCTCGATCTCGAGAGCGACCGGCCGATCCGCGATCGTTGCGGGGGGTGTGACCTGTGCATCCGGGCCTGCCCGACGGGCGCACTGGTTGGACCCTATCTCTTGGACTCCCGGCGCTGCATTTCGTATCTCACCATTGAGCTGAAGGGGAGCATCCCTCGCGAGATGCGCCCGTTAGTCGGGGATCATATCTTCGGCTGTGATATCTGTCAGGACGTCTGCCCGTACAACGCAAAGGCCAGGCCCAGTTCCGAAGAGCGTTTCTGGCCGCGCGAAGGGCAGTACGCCCCCGACCTCATCCCGCTGCTGGCTTTGTCCGAGGAGGAGTTTCGGCGCCGGTTCAAGGGGAGCGCCATTCGCCGGGCCAAGCGGCGGGGGCTGCTCAGAAACGTCGCGGTGGCGCTCGGCAACGCAGGGCGGGCCGAAGCGGTCCCGGCCCTGACGCAGGCCCTTCGACACGATCCGGAGCCGCTGGTCCGAGGTCACGCCGCGTGGGCGTTAGGGCGGATCGGGGGGGGTGCGGCTCGCGAGGGACTCGAACAGGCGTCTACTCAGGAGACCGACCCTGATGTTCGGGAGGAGATCGGCCTCGCCCTGCACGAAATCAGCGGTCAGCAATCAGCGGTCAGCAGTCCGCTGCGTGCCGGAGAGCTGGAACGCTAGAATGCTCGGAGGCTTCAACTAGGCAGTTCCCTTAACCCAAGAAACCCAAGAAACGCAAGAAACCCAATGAACCCAACACTGAACACCCAAGCATGAGCGATCTGTACGCCGATTTTCGACGGTATCTCTGTCCCACATCGGCTGCACCGCTCGGGCTCATCATCGAGAGGGCGGAGGGCTGCTTCCTGCGGACTCGCGACGGGAAGAGCATCCTCGACTTCGTCTCGGGCATTGGGGTGAGCAGTGTGGGCCACGGCGGTCCGGAGGTGTTGCGGGCGATCAGCACCCAGGTCGAGCGGCATCTCCACGTGATGGTCTATGGCGAGATGGTCCAAGAGGCGCAGGTCGCGTTGGCCAAGCGCCTTGCCGAGATCGCTCCGGGCGATCTCTCGATGACGTTTTTCTGTAACAGTGGGGCGGAGGCGATCGAAGGGGCAATCAAGCTCTGCCGCAAGGCGACAGGCCGGACGCGCGTGGTCGCCTTCGCCGGGGGATACCACGGGGATACCCTTGGGGCCCTGTCGATCTCGGGCGAGGCCCGCTACCAGAAACCGTTCGAGCCGCTCCTGCCCGACGTGCATTTGCTTCCCTTCGACGCCTGCGACGCCTTGGATGGCATCGACGAACGGGTGGCGGGGGTCGTGGTGGAGCCGATCCAGGGAGAGGCCGGGGTGCGCGTCCCGGGCCCCGACTTTCTGCCCACGCTGAGGGCCCGCTGCCGCGAAGTTGGGGCATTGTTGATCCTGGATGAGGTTCAGACCGGAATTGGCCGCACCGGACGGTGGTTTGCGTGCGAGCACTGGGAAGTGGTTCCAGACTGCCTGGTGCTCGCCAAGGCGGTGGGGGGTGGGATGCCCTTGGGTGCTTTCATTGCGCGTCCAGCGCTGATGCGCACCCTCTGGGCCGATCCGCCTTTTGCCCACGTGACGACCTTTGGCGGCCACCCCGTCTCGTGTGCCGCGGGGCTTGCCGCCCTCCGCACCATCGATCAACAGGGACTTCTCAAAAACGCCGAGACCATGGGCAATCACCTCAGAAGCGCCATGTCCCGCCTTCACGGGGTGAAAGAGGTCCGAGGGATCGGCCTCCTTCTGGGCCTCGTCCTCGAGGAGCCGTCTCTGACGCCGCCTGTCCTTCGCCTGGCGTTAGAGCGTGGCTTGCTGGTGGGGGACTTTCTCTACGCCGACGGGGTCATCCGCATCGCACCGCCCCTGGTGGTGTCGCGGGAACTCTGCGATCGGGCGGTCGAGGTTTTGGGGGAGAGCCTCCGCATCGCGCGACAAAGATGATGACGGCTCGACTGAGCTCGCCGAAGTCCGATGACCGATCAAGGAGGTTCGAGGACTGAGTACCTGAACTTGGGAGGGACGACGGATTGCGAGAGCCTCTCGTTGAGCGCGTGCTGAGGTTCATTCGAGGGACGACCGACGAGACCTTTGAGGGACTAGCCCTGGAGGTTTTCGGTTTTCAGTACCAGAGGAATCCGGCCTATCGACGCTTCTGTGGTCAGCGAGGAGTCACGCCGGATACCATAGTCCGTTGGGACGATATTCCTCCAGTCCCCACGGCAGCCTTCAAGTTTCTGGACCTGACCTGCGCCCCGCCCGAACACGTCTTCCTGACCAGCGGGACGAGTCAGGGTGGAGAGCGGCGAGGGCAACACGGATTCCCCTGGCTCGAGCTTTACGATACCTCCCTCCTGAAGAATTTCACTGCCCATCTCCTTCCTGATGGACTGCGGCCTCGGATGCTCATCCTGGCGCCGCCTCCAGACCTTCACCCCGCCTCCTCCCTGTCCCATATGCTCGAGGGAGTGCGGAAAGCGCACGGAGGCGAAGGGAGCGTATATTTTGTCGGCGAGACGGGGATGAATCTCGCCGGGCTGCTGGACAGCTTGCGCGAGGTCGAGTCGCAGCAAGATGCAATCTGCCTTCTCGGTACCTCGTTCGCCTTCGTCCATTTCCTCGACGTGTGTCTTCTGGAGGGATGGACGTTTCAGCTCCCTGAGGGGAGTCGTCTGATGGATACCGGAGGCTTCAAGGGGCGATCCCGCGAGCTCTCGCGAGAGGAGCTGTTGCGCCTCTATGGAAAGACTCTTGGGATTCCCGAGGCGCTGTGCATTAACGAGTACGGCATGACCGAGATGGGTTCCCAATTTTACGACAATACCCTGAGGGATCGGTTTCTGGGGCGCTCGCGCGTTCGGTTCAAAGAGGTCCCTCCCTGGGTGCGGACGCGTATCCTCGATCCCACGACGCTTGAGGAGATCCCGGAAGGCCAGGTGGGGCTCCTCACCCACTACGACCTGGCCAACTGCGGATCGGTGCTGGCGATCGAAACCGAAGATCTGGGCTACAGGGTCGCAGAGGGGTTCGAGGTGGTTGGCCGAGCGCCCGGGGCCGAGGCGCGGGGTTGCTCTTTGACCGTCGAGGAGCTTGAAAGAAGGCGATGAAGGTCGCTGCCTATCATCTCCCGTCACAGGTCTCGGGATGTGAAGTCGAGACCCGCGCGCTTGGTACGGTGACGCTGGAAGTCCCGCGGATCACGCCGACGCTCCTCACCGAAGTGATCGGACATCTGCAGAGGGCCCGGGAGCGCCTCCGGAAGCGAAAGGGGCAAGAGATCGCCGAGATCCTCGCGGAGGTTTTTCGCCGGTGGCAAGATCGCACCGACCCCTTTCGTCAGGACGCCGAGGCGGCGCTGCCTGCGACCACCCGATTTTCGCCCGGCATGGTGGCCCACGGCCTGGATCTCTTGTGCGAGGGATACACGGCGGATGCCTTTGACGAGCTCCTCCAGGGGATCGGGGACGAAGAGGCCTTGGAGGGGTTTGTCCATCTCGGATCCCAACTGAGCCGTGCGTACGGCCCCGCCCTGATCACCCATGTGCTGGCGGGAAACATCCCCGGGATAGGACTTCCGGGTCTCATCGCCGCCACCCTCCTCGGATCGGCCAGTCTGATCAAGACCGCCTCGGCGGAGCCGCTCTTTCCCGCGCTGTGGGCGGCTTCGGTCGCTCGGGAGGACCCGGAGATCGGCGAGTGCCTGGCCGTCCTGTGGTGGAGTGGCGGCCGGGCAGATCTGGAAGCCGTGGCCTTTGATCGCGCCGAGGTGGTCATCGCCTATGGCAGCGAGCAGACGATCCACGAACTTCAGGGGCGCATCCGATGTCGATTCCTGGACCACGGGCACCGCGTGAGTTTCGGTCTGATTGGCCGGGAGGCTCTGGCGAGGGCAGAGGGGGTGGCGGATCGGGCCGCCTACGATGCCTCCCTCTTCGACCAACAGGGATGCCTCTCACCGCATCTCTTTTACGTGGAGGAAGGGGGAAGGATGAGCCCGAGGGAGTTTGCCGAGCTGATGGGGGCGGCCATGGCGAGGTGGGCAGAGCAACTTCCGCCGGGACTGCTCACCGTAGAGGAGGCAGCCACCGTCCGGAGGTTTCGGGCCGGCTATGAAGCCCAGGAGCTGGCCGGAAAAGAGGTCGCCCTCTTCACGAGTCCGCGGGGGCTCGACTGGACCCTCATCTACGACGCCGATCCGACGTTTATCCCTTCTTGTCTCCACCGAACCGTTTTGATCAAGCCGGTGGCGGACCTCTTGGAGGTAGGGGGTCTGCTGCGACCGTGGCGGCCGTATCTTCAGGCTGCAGGTGTGGCGGTGATCCCGGAGCGGATCGGGATGCTCGCGGGTACGTTAGGCCATGCCGGGGTGAACCGGATATGTCCCATTGGCAGGATGCAGGCGCCTCCGCTCACCTGGCACCAAGAGGGACGGCCCCTCTTCCGGGATCTCTTGCGGTGGACGGATCTCGAAGTGTAGGGGGGAGATGGCGGGATTCTGGGATCGGTTTCTCTCAGGCCTCAGACATGTGCTGAAAGCCCCAGCGGTACCGCCGCGGCGAAGCCCCTGGGTCCTGGTCGCTCATGTGTCCCCCGGTCCTGGCCTGCAATGCCATTTCTGTGGTCGGGAGGGGGCACAGGGCGAAGGAGAAGAGGGCCGATCGGGACTGGTCCAGGCCCGACACAACCCTCGTCTGCAACACGTTGTCTGCGGCGATTGCCTGAGGTGGAACAGGATTACCCCCACCTAACCACGCATAAAGAAGACGTCGCGCCGGAGGAATTGCAGAAACGCGTGCAGGTGATCTTCGCGAGGAAAAAGTAAGTCTGTGAGGCCTCTTTACGTTACCGGTCCTCAGGAAGGAGGAAGGGATGAGCGGGGTACGGGTACTGGTTGGCACAAGGAAGGGCGCGTTCGTCCTGACGTCGGACGGCAAGCGCCAGCGGTGGGATGTCAGCGGCCCCCACTTTGCGGGCTGGGAGATCTACCACCTCAAGGGCTCGCCCGTCGACCCGAACCGGCTATATGCGTCGCAGACCAGCGGCTGGTTCGGGCAGGTGATCCAGCGCTCCAACGACGGCGGCAAAACGTGGGATGCGCCCGGAGGCGGGGTGACGATCTCGCCAGGCGGCATGCCTGCTGGCGAGAGCAACAAATTCGTCTACGACACTTCTCCGGGAACCGGCAAACCCCTCACGACGCATCAGTGGTATGACGGCACACAGCACCCCTGGGAGTTCAAGCGCGTCTGGCATCTCGAACCGTCGCTGACCGATCCGGATACCGTTTACGCCGGGGTGGAAGACGCGGCCCTGTTCCGCACGACCGACGGCGGCCGGACGTGGCAGGAGCTCGCCGGGCTGCGCGGCCACGGCTCGGGGCCCCGGTGGCAGCCGGGCGCCGGCGGGATGTGCCTGCACACGATCCTGCTGGATCCGAGCCATCCCGAGCGGATCTTCATCGCCGTCTCGGCCGCGGGCGCCTTCCGGACCGACGACGCCGGGAAGACGTGGCGGCCGATAAACCGTGGCCTGCACTCGGAATACATCCCCGACCCGAATGCCGAGGTCGGCCACTGCGTGCACCGCATCGCGATGCACCGGTCGCGCCCGAGCGTGCTTTTCATGCAGAAGCACTGGGACGTCGTGCGCAGCGACGACGCCGGCGAGTCGTGGCAGGAGGTCAGCGGAAACCTGCCGACCGACTTCGGGTTCCCGATCGACGTGCACGCGCACGAGCCGGAAACCATCTACGTCGTCCCCATCAAGAGCGACTCGGAGCATTATCCGCCCGAGGGTAAGCTGCGCGTCTACCGCAGCCGCACGGGCGGACACGAGTGGGAAGCTCTCACGAAAGGGCTGCCGCAGAGCGACTGCTACGTGAACGTGCTGCGGGACGCGATGGCCGTTGACTCGCTTGATTCGTGCGGCGTGTACTTCGGCACCACCGGCGGCCAGGTGTACGCATCGGCCGACAGCGGCGACACATGGGCGCCCATCGTCCGGGATCTTCCGGCCGTCCTGTCCGTCGAGGTCCAGACAGTGCCATGATCCGCGTTGCGCTCCCGCAACATCTGCGGACGCTGGCGCAGGTCGACGGAGAGGTGCAGCTCCAGGTGGACGGCCCGGTGACGCAGCGCTCGGTGCTCGACGCGCTCGAAGCCCGCTATCCGGTGCTGCGCGGGACGATCCGCGACCACGTGACGCAGCAGCGCCGGCCGTTCTTGCGGTTTTTCGCCTGCGAGCAGGATCTGTCCCATGAGCCGCCGGATGCGCTCCTGCCCGAGGCGGTCGCGATGGGGAATGAGCCGTTTCTGGTCGTGGGGGCCATCGCCGGGGGCTAGCGTTCACCGGAGCGGTGCGCATTCGCCACCACGATAAGGTTCCATAGTGGAACAGAATCACCTTGGCCTGAGAAATCACCGCGGCTCTATCGGATAGCCTGCCTGTCGCCAGGCCTCAAGCCCTCCCCGCAGCGCTGCCACCGCGTGAAAGCCGCTCGCCTTGGCCGCGGCCGCCACCCGGGCGGCCGTTTTCTCCTCGGGTCAGGTTCACTCTCTATCCGCCGCCTCATCCCTTACGCCTGATCGCAAAATAGTTGACACCCCATAGGGACGCAAGGGTACACTACACCTTCCCGAGGGACGAGTCACTCATTTGTCACCTATCGTTCGTGAGGGGAGCCTGTGCGAATCACGTTTCGGATTGTCCTCTCAATCATTGTCGTCGTCAGCGCCATTGCCTTTCTGCTCACTCTTTGGCAGGTACAGCAGGAGAAGGAAGGGTTGAGGCGGGATCTCGATCGCCGCACCTCACTCCTCGCCGAGAGCCTCCGGGAGACGATTGAGCCTTTGGTGGGGCAGCCTCAGACCGCACGCATTCAGCAAATTGTCGAAAAGTTCGGCAACCGGGAGAAACTGGCTGGAGTCGCTGTGTACGATGCCAAGGACCATCTCATCGCCATCACACCGGCGCTGGCTCCTCAGCTCCCGACGATACCCTCGTTGATCCCTGAAGCCATGAATGCAGATCGCGGCACGGGAGGTTTTGTCCACATTGGGAACACGAGGATGTACCTCTATGCCCTTTCCTTCCACCGCGAAGCTGTTGTCACCGGCGCCGTGGTCATCTTCTACGATGCGACGTACCTCCAGGATCATCTCTCCCGCATCTGGAAAAACAACTTCGTCGGGTTTCTGGTCCAGGCGCTCTTGATCTCCCTCACCACGCTCTTTGTTGTCCGTTGGAGCATTGTCGGGTCAATCGCCAAGATGGCGGAGTGGATGAAGAGGCTCCGCACCGATACGACCGCCGAACCACTTCACTTCCCTGATGGGGATATGTTTGAGCCGTTGACAAAAGAGGTCGCCCAGATGGCAAGAAGCGTCCTGGCGGCGCGGGCGTCCGCCGAGGAGGAAGCAAGGCTGAGACAGGCTGCAGAGTCTCTCTGGACTCCAGCACGGCTCAAAGAGCATGTGCGGACCCTCCTGTCCGAGAAATCTCTCTTTGTTATCTCGAACCGCGAGCCGTACATTCATGTCAGGAAAGGCACGCAGATCGAGTGTGTGGTTCCTCCAAGCGGTTTGGTGACGGCTTTAGAGCCAATTCTGAAGGTGTGCGGGGGCGTGTGGATTGCCCACGGCAGCGGCGATGCAGACCGCGAGGTCGCAGATCAGCAGGACAAGCTTCGGGTGCCCACCGAGGATCCTCAATATGTCCTGAAAAGGGTCTGGCTCACCAAGGGAGAAGAGAAGGGATACTACTACGGATTTTCGAATGAAGGTCTCTGGCCCCTCTGTCATATCGCCCATACCCGACCGATCTTCCGTATCGATGATTGGGAGTATTATCAAATTGTGAACACGAAATTCGCAGAAGCCACTCTAGCAGAGCTCGAGGGCATCGATGAACCCGTCGTCCTGGTCCAGGATTATCACTTTGCGCTCCTTCCCAGATTGATCAAAGAAAGACGTCCGGATGCCAGGGTCGGCCTCTTCTGGCACATCCCGTGGCCCAATCCCGAGTCCTTTAGCATCTGCCCGTGGCAACGAGAGCTTGTTCATGGAATGCTGGGGGCAGACCTCATCGGTTTTCACATCCAGTTCCATTGCAACAACTTCCTGGATACCGTCGATCGGACACTGGAATCCCGCATCGTCTGGGAACACTTCGCGGTCAGGCGAGGACGGCAGACCACGTATGTGAAACCATTTCCGATCAGCATCGCATTCCCTGACCATGGTGAGGCACAGTTGATGAAGCCACCGGCAACGATCAGCAAGGGAAGTCTCCTCGGAGGCCTCGGCGTTAAAGCCAGATTTCTGGGGGTCGGTGTGGACCGTCTCGACTACACCAAAGGGATCTTGGAACGTTTGAGGGCCGTTGAGCGCTTCTTGGAAAAATACCCCACCTACCTCAATGAATTCACCTTTGTCGAGCTCGGCGCACCAAGTCGGACATCCATCAAACACTACCACGACTTGATCGCCGAGGTGGAGGCTGAGTGTGACAGAATCAACTGGCGCTTTCAAACCGAGGAGTGGAAGCCAATCATTCTCTTGAAAAAACATCATAGCCATGAAGAAATCGCACCTTTCTACGAAGCCGCCGATGTCTGCCTCGTGACATCTTTACACGACGGGATGAACCTCGTGGCGAAAGAATACGTTGCCGCACGGGAGGATGAGCAGGGGGTGCTGATCCTCAGTAGATTTACGGGAGCTTCACGAGAGTTGCGAGACGCCCTGATTGTCAATCCGTACAACATTGAGCAGATGGCAGAGGCGATTCGCTCGGCCGTGGAAATGGATGCCGAAGAGCAGCAGGCTCGGATGCGCAAGATGCGGCATGTCCTCAAAGAGCAAAACGTCTATCGCTGGGCTGCGAACTTGATTACAGAACTTGCCCAAATACGTATCGAAAAAGGTTCTATCGCCAAGTCGTAGGCATGACAAGGGTGTATGCACTATCTGTGGAGCCGATGGCCTCAGATACAGAAGCACATTCGCTCACGGAAAAACCTGCTTTTCCTCCTTGACTACGACGGTACGCTCACCCTCATTGCCCCAACACCCCGACAAGCCAGGCTCAGCCCTCAGACGAAGCTGGTGCTGCGAAGGCTTTCACGGAAATCCAACGTTACCCTCGCTGTCATCAGCGGCCGAGCGCTGGCTGATCTGAAGAGGATGGTTGGATTGAGACATCTCGCCTATGCAGGGAATCACGGTTTGGAGTTGTGGTGGCACAATAAACGACGGACAGTGAAGATTCCAAGGGCCTTGAAAGAGGCCCTCTCCGAAGTCACACGGATTCTCAGCAAAGTCGGTCGTGAGTTCGACGGGGTGATTACGGAAAACAAAGGCCTCTCGTTGAGTCTCCATTACCGCTTGGTAAAGGCAAACGGGCTTACCCACCTGAAAAAAGAATTCTGGAATCATGTCATGCCTTTTGTCCGTTCCGGCACAATTCGTGTGGTGAAAGGGAAAAGGGTCTTTGAGGTTCGTCCCAATGTGCCGTGGACCAAAGGTCACGCTGCCCTCTGGTTCATGAAAAAGCTCGCCAGCCCATCGTGTCTGCCCATCTACATTGGAGATGACCAGACAGATGAGGATGCGTTTAGCGTGTTGAAGAGAGGGATTACCATTCGAGTGGGTGAGCATCATAGATCCGAAGCAAAATACTATGTCCGACGTGTAGGGGAAGTCGTCCGATTTCTGGAATGGGTGGCAGATGAGCATGCGCGCCGTGATCACTGAGGATGAATGGGCGCTGTCCTGGGATGAACTGTGGCCCCGCCCGGGGTGTGGTGCCGACGTCTACAAAGGCTGGCCGTCGTGCTGCAGATGCCAGAGCCGGGCGTAGAGGCCCCCCCGGCGCAAGAGCTCCTGGTGAGTCCCCTCTTCCGCCAACGCTCCTTGGTGAAGGAGCAGGATCCGGTCCGCCTCTGCCGCGCTCTGCAGCCGATGGGCAATGACGAGAACAGTTTTGCCTGCGGCCAGATCTCGGAGCCGGCGCGCGAACGTCGCCTCGGCGGCCGGATCGACGCTCGAGGTCGCCTCGTCGAGGATCAGGATGTCGGGGGCGTACGCGAGGGCGCGGGCGAGCCCGATGAGCTGACGCTCTCCCATCGACAGGGAAGCGCCGCGCTCGGTGAGACGAGTCTCGAGCCCGGCCGGGAGGCGCTCGACCACCGGCGAGGCGCCCGCAAGCTCGAGAGATCGCGTGACCGTTTCGTGGTCCACCCCGTCACCCACCCGAAGGTTCACCCCAAGGCTCTCCGAGAAGAGGAAAGGGTCCTGGGGGATCAGGCCGATCCGTCGCCGGAGCGCGATCAGGTCGAGCTCCCGGATATCTTGTCCGTCGGCCAGGATGGCGCCGCGCTGGATCTCGTAGAGGCGGGTGAGCAGTTGCACCACGGTGCTCTTCCCCGCGCCGGTGGCGCCGACGAGGGCCACCCGCTCGCCCGGCTGAATCGCGAAGGAGAGCCCCTTGAGGACGTACTCGCCGGGCCGATAGGCAAACCAGACGTCCCGGAACTCGATCGCCCCCCGGAGCGCACTCACCCGATGCCCGTTGCCGTCCGGCTCGGGCGTCTCGTCCAGGAGCTCGAAGATCCGCTCGGACGAGGCCATCGCTGACTGCATGATGTAGTACTTTTCACTGAGGTCCTTAATGGGGGTGAAGAACCGCTGGAGATATTCGAGGAAAGCGACGAGGACACCCAGGGTGATGCCCTCGCGCACGACCTGCCCGCCGCCGTACCAGACGATGAGTCCGAGCCCGACGGCGGCGATCACCTCGACCGCCGGATAGAAGAGGGCATAGTAGAGAAGAGATTGGAGCGTGGCCTCGCGGTGCTCGGCGTTCAATCGGGCAAAGCGGGTGGCCATGGCCCCTTCTTTCCCGAAGGCCTGGATTACCCCCATCCCGTTCAGGCTCTCCTGGAGGAAGGCATTCAACCGGCTGAGCTTCTGCCGGATGAGGCGGTAGGCCCCCCGCGCCTTTTCCTGGAAGAGAACGACGACGGCGATCAGCACGGGGAGAGTGGCGAAGGTAATCAGGGAGAGTTTCAGGTCGAGGTAGAGCATCGCCACCACGATCGCCCCCGCGGTGAGGAGGTCGCCTACGGCGCTGACGAGACCGCTGGTGAACAGCTCTTTCACGTTCTCAACGTCCGAGGTCACCCGCGTGAAGATCCGGCCCGCCGGATTTCTATCGAAGTAGCGGAGGGAGAGGCGGTTCAGGTGGCGAAAGATCTCGAGCCTCAGATCGGCCACGATCCGCTCCCCGGTCCATTGGGTGAGGAAGAGCAGCCCGTACCGGACCGCGCCGTCGAGGGCCACGATACCTAGATACAGCAGAGCGAGACCCCACAGCCCCTGCAGCTCACCCGGGACGATGTAGTTGTCGATGGCGACCTTGAGAAGGTAGGGGCGGATGGCCTCAATCCCTGAGGCGAGGATGAGCAGGGTGCCCGAGCCGGCGAGAACCGCTCGATAGGGAATCAGATACTTCGAGAGACGCTTCATCATCCGGGCGTCGTAGGCCCGTCCGACGATCGTCTCCTCTTCTTGTTGGTCCGCCAATGCCACCATTCTACTCTCTACCGATTAGGCAGTTCACGGTTCACCGTTCACGGTATCTTGAGTTCCGGACCTTTTCCGGCTGTCAACTGTGCACCGTGAACTGATTCGAGTTCCTCTCGACGATGATACCGATCCCATAGATGGCTGTAGAGGCCTCCGCGATTCAGCAGCTCGCCGTGAGGGCCATGCTCGACGAGACGGCCCCGGTCGAGGACGAGAATGAGGTCGGCTCGCTCGATGCTCGTGAGCCGATGGGTGCTGACGAGAATCGTCCGGCCCGCGAAATGGGTGCGGAGCCGGTCCAGGATCAGCTTCTCGGTCTCGGCGTCCACACTGGACAGTGCGTCGTCGAGGATCAGGATCCGGGGGTCCCGCGCAACGGCCCGCGCGATGGTCACCCGCTGCCGCTGTCCCCCTGACAGCGTGATTCCCCGCTCTCCCACCACAGTCTCGAGGCCATTGGGGAGAGCCCTCACCTCGTCTTCGAGGCAGGCAAGAAACAGGGCGTGGTGAATCGAGGCCTCCTCGGGGTCTTCGAGGCCGAGGGCGACGTTGTTCCGCAGGGTGTCCGAGAGAAGAAAGGCCTCTTGGGGGACATAGCCGATGCTCTGCCTCAGGACCGATACGGGAAGCCGTGTGAGGTCGATCCCGTCCAAGAAGAGCTGCCCCTCGGGGATCTTCCTGAGGCGGGTGAGGAGGCCGAGGAAGGTACTCTTGCCGCCGCCGCTCGGGCCGACGAATCCCACGAAGGCCCCGTCAGGGATCGAGAAAGAGAGGCGAGACAGGGCCGACGGACCGCTCCCGTCTCCGTATCGAAAGGTGAGGTTTTTCGCTTCAATGCCGCCATGGATGGTGCTGGGACGGATCGGCTGCGGATGCTCCTGGACCGCCGGCTCTTCGGCGAGCGTCTCGGTGATCCGGTCGAAGGCGACCTTTCCCCGCTGCCATAGGCTCAGGATCCAGGCGGCCGCGATCGTGGGCCACATCAACATGGCGAGGTAAGCGTTGAAGGCCACCAACTCGCCGAGCGTCATCTGGCCAGACGCGACCTGCTGGCCGCCGATGCCGAGCGCCAGCACCACGCCGATACCACCGGCGAGCCCGGTCAGGGGATAGTAGATACCTTCAAGCCGCACTACGCGCATCTCCTCGGCCAGGTACTGTTCTCCCTTGTCGCTGAAGGCGGCCACCATGGCCTTCCCTAACGTATAGGTCTTGATGACGCGCATGCCGGCGACTGCCTCTTGCACTTGGCCGCAGAGCTCCTGGTAGCGGGCCTGAGCCCGGTGGAGTCCCGTCTCCATCCGGTGACGGAGCATGCTGAGGGCCCAGAGGAGCACGGGAAAGGGGGTCAGGGCGTACAGCGTCAGCCATGGGTTGAGACGGGCCATCAACGCTACAGCAGAGATCCCCAGGATGACGGTGGCAGAGAGGTGCAGCGGTCCCGCGCCCAAGAGCGACCGCAGCGCGCTCATGTCCTGGGTGGCCCGGGCCATGAGATCTCCGGAGGGGACCCGATCGTAGAAGCCGCCGTCCAGGTCGAGCCACTGACGGTAGAGCCGATTGCGCAGGTCGTACTCAATCTGACGGGAGATCCCCACGATCGTTCTCCGGGCGAGAAAGCGGAAGCCACCCTGAAGCAGCGTGAAGAGGAGGAGGGCACCGGCGAGGAAGAGCAGGGTCGAGCCCGCCGGCTGCTCCTGCAGCCGATCGATGGCTTCTTTCAGGATCCAGGGGATGGTCAGACCAAAGGCGCCTGAGAAGAGGCCGGCAACGAGGCCGAGCAAGAGGAGTGTCCGGTAGGGGCGATATAGGGCCAGGATTGCTCTCATGAACTTTCTTTGTAGCAGAGGCGGCACAAGCAGTCAATGTGGGGGCGGCCTCGGTCGCTCAAAACAGGGCGATCTCCACGCCCAGCCTCACAGTGACATCCGGGCTGTCCCTGGTCAGTCCGAACCCCACGGCTGTGTACACCTCGATTCCCTCGGTAATCGCGAGCACCGTGCCGGCCCGGAGCACGAGGACGTCACCCCTCTGTTGCGCGCTCAGCTCGCTCACGACCTCTCCCACGAGCGACCATGCATCTGTGATCTCATATTCGAAGGAGCCCGTGACCACCCAGAAATCGAGGTCCCTATCGCGCGTGACGAATGTATACCCGCCATTCAGCGTCAGGATGAGGGGACCAAAGGTCTTGCTGACGATGGCGAGGGGCTGCACGTCAACGCCTTTCTCTCCAAGTTCGCGATTTTCGTCGCCTGTGGGCAGTCTCAAGACAACAGCGCCCATGAAGGCTGGCCGGCGTTCAGTCTCATCGAGGAGCCGGTACTTGGTCGTGAGCTCCACATCGCCCACCCCCCCGCGTGTGCTATCGTCCTCCGGATCGAGAAGGACGAACGGCGCATCCACGTCCACCTCGAGCCCCGGCAGGACGCCAATGTTCAGCGTGGTGGTGAGAGACCATACTTTCTCGTCTGGGCTCTTCTCGTAGTCGCCCTGCAGCTCTAGCTCGACCTGCCCGGGGTCCAAAGTCTTGGTGTCCTCGGTGTCGAGCGGGCCGGCATCGACAGCCGCAGCCCCGAGCCCCAGGAATAAGAGGATGGCTCCACACCACAACCGACAGCGGTTCAGACCGCGCCAAGCCAATGGCGTAGTGACCCGTGTCATAGACCCTCCTTCATCAGGCGAACAAGTCCAACGATGATCATATCGGCGCGCCGATAATCTTGGATCAGGGCCTTTCTGTCAAGGCGGTTGTCGCCTCCTCTGCCCGATCCTCCGTCCCGCGGCCGCTGCCACCGTCGGGCTGTGGGCGAAGCCCAGGTGTTCGGCGTTCCCGCTTGTACGGGAGACCGGCAATAAGAGCACCCGAACGCCATTTCGAGGAATATTTTGGGCTTGACAGCGGATATGCCCATGGCCTTATAAGTAAGGTACTCGTGGGGACCCTTTGGTTGTTGCGTGGGTGGCCATTGTGAGGCGGGGAGCGGTTAGCTTCCCGCAGGCAGTAGCAGTATGGACCCGGGGTAGGCATAGTAATTCTTAGCCCACCTGCGGCACAATCGAAGGCGCACCAAACATTCAGACGCCCGCTCGGGCGGAGCATGACCCGAGCGGGCGTTTTTGTTTTAGGAGGGTAAGCGATGGCAGCAAAGTATCGTATTCTAATGATGATCCTAGGTATGATGGCTCTCTTCGGCTGTGCCTCCCATGAGATTAAGGCGCTGACTCCTCACCCGATCGAAGCCTATCAAATCCGACAGGCTGTTGCTGGGGTGACGATTGCAGCCGATCCTTACAACACTAAAGAAAAGGTTCAGCAGGCATTTACCCTCGACCTGAGCGAAGAGGGGTTTTGCCCGATCCTGCTGGTTATGGACAATCGGTCAAACGACAATATCCTGCTCGTGAAGGATGACATTGAGCTGGTGGATAGTCGAGGCAATGTACTCAAACCCACCCCTGCAAATGTGATGATCGAGAAATTTGAGAAAAATAAGATGGCCTACGCCCTATTGGGCTTCGGGATCTTCTCGTATATGTCAGCCGAGGAAGCAAACAAGAAAATGCTGAGCGACTGGAGCGGTAAGGAGTTGCCGGCGGATAAGATCCTGATTCCAAATCGAAAGGCCCATGGGGTAGTCTATTTTAAGGTGGGAGAGAGACTCACCACGTTGCCGAACTCGACCCTGCATATTCCGCTCCGTAACATGCGGACGCAGGAGATGCACTCCGTAAAGCTCCGCATAGCAGAAGGAGTTTCGGTGCCCGATGTCGAACGCGCACCGTCTGCCCCGAAGTAGCCAGCTGGGCAGGGAAGCGCGTAGCGGGATTTGTTTGGGTCTTCCCTTTACCCTCAGCGGGTGGGGATTACCCGGGGGTAAAGAAAGATAAAGAAGACGACCGATCGTAAGCCTCGATGGAACCACAGTAAAGGCTTGCCTTGATACAGTATGGAGAGCGGGCGTCAATTAGTGCCTCCCAAGGAGATAGAAAGGTGGACCCGGGGCAGGCATTGTAGTTCTTAGCCCACCTCCGGCAACAATCGATGGCGCACCAAGCGCTCAGACGCCCTCTCGGGCGGGGCATGGGCCGAGCGGGCGTTCTTGATTGCCCTAACCTCAGGATGAAGGCTTTGGTTATTGGACTTTTGAGGGGATTTCCGGTAGCCTCCATTCGGTAGGAGCTTCCCTGCATTTCCACATTCCGCTTATCCCCTGGTAGGGGTCTTCGAGGAGACATAAGCGAGCAGCCTGCAACCCGAGAAATTAGGGAGGCATCCGAATATTGGCAGGCTTTACAGACTCTACTGATGCCTTTAGAATGATGCCGGTTATAGCTCCCGAATGACCAGCATCACGGGGGAAGGAGGCGAGGATGGCTGAGGAGAAACCGCAGGTGCCGTTCGGCGAGATGATCGCCCTGTGGCAGAAGATGATGTGGGAAGGATTTGAGATGATGCTCAAAGGCCCCGCGTTCGCCACCGGTTTGGGGAAGGCCGTCGCGGGCTCGACCGTTCTCCAAGAGCAGCTCCACCAGAACATCCAGGCCGGCCTGAAGGCGATGAACCTGCCTACCGCCGAGGATCTCCACCGGATCGCCGAAGGGATTACCACGATGCGGGTCCAGATCGAAGCCATGAGAGGCTACTTGGAAGGGGTGGAGAGGGTCGTCACGCTTCAGGAAAAGTGGCGGAGGAGCGTAGACGAGACGATCCAACGGCTCTTCGCCAGGCAGGAGGAAGGGCAGAAGGGTTTTCAGGCATGGACGAAAGAGGTGGAGAATCGCCTCAGTGACCTCCAGCGGTTCTGGGAGGAGGGGACAAGGCGCTGGACCGAGGGCCTGACAGAAGCAGTCGCCCTCGGGCAAATCAGCCACCGTTCCCTCGAAGAACTGGGTAAAGCCGTCTCGGACATCTCCGAGTCGGTTTTCCGACAAGGGCCGGCTACACCGGAAGCAAAAGAGAACCCCAGACCTTCCCAGAGACAGGTGAAAGGCCCACCTGAGAAGTAATCTCCCCACGGTGTTCAACCTCATTGCGGTGACGCATTGACTTCCGTGCTTTTTTCCCGCAGTATCCTCGCGGAATCGTGAAAAGAGAGACCGGGATGGGTGAAGGGGGGATGGGGCGATGGCAAAAGGCCAGAGGCAGCAACCGCAGCTTGTCAGACACTTTCAGCAACGATTTCCGGAGGTGTGGAAGGCGTATGTGAAGCTCCGTGACGCCTGCGACGATCAGGGACCCTTGACTGCTCGGGAACGGGAGTTGATCAAGGTAGGGATCTCGGCCGCCTTGAGACGGGAAGGAGGACTCATCGCCCATATTGACCGGGCAAGGGATGTCGGGGCCAGTCTCGAAGAGATCTATCAGGCGATCCTGGTGGCCACGGGGCTCATCGGGCTTCCCAACACCTTAGCCGCCTTCGGCATCGCCCGAGACCGCCTCGAAAGGGCGTAACTACAAGACAGTACAGAAGGTACAGAGAGTACAGAGGGCGGGAGATTGTGGGGAGCGGAGACTTCAAGTACAGTAGAGTCTCGAGATGGGACTGAAATCGAGCGAGGCCGTCGTTATCGGGGGACACAATCTCGGGGAGGCCGACCGGATCGTCGTCTTTTACACCCGAAGCTACGGCAAGGTCAGGGCGGTAGCCGCCGGCGCGAGACGAATTCGGAGTCGGTTCGGTGGAAGCCTTGAGCTTTTTACGCATGGCTGCCTGGTCTATTTCGAGCGATCACAGAGCGATCTGCACCGCCTGAACGAATTTGCCATCCGCCAACCCTTCCATGCGCTCCGCAGCTCCCTGGAACTCCTCGCGGCCGCCTCGGAGGTGGCCGAACTCGCCGGAGTCGCCGGGGTGGAGGGGGAGGGAAGCGACGAGCTTTTTGCCCTGATCGTCGGAACGCTGGGGGGGCTCAATACCGGGAAGGAGTTCTCCCTTCTCCTTCGGGCCTTCGAGATTCGACTCCTCAAGATCCTCGGCTATCTCCCTGAACTCTACAGATGTGTCAAGTGTCGAGGAACGCTCCCCGAGGGACATCAGAGCTTCGGGCTCAATGAAGGCGGTCTCCTCTGTCCCGCCTGTCGGGCGGAGGCCTTAGAGAGTATGGCTGTGTCACCAGCGGCGCGTCAGTTTCTTCGCATAGCCCTGGGGGAAATGGCCTCGGACCGTTTCAGCCCGGACGCCAAGCTGTCGGACGAGCTTCGGTCACTCCTGCAGACCTTCCTGGAGTTCAAGCTGGGGCGAAGGATCCGCTCAGCCCGCTTCCTTGCAGGTATTTCGGGCTTTTTCCTTGACACCTCATCCCCGTCTTGAGTAAGCTCAATCCCGCACTTTTCCGGTGAATTGACGCCTATTTGGAGGGATTTGGGGGGATGAGGATATACTATCAGGACGTCGTCATTGGACTGGAGGAATTCTTTGCCAGGAAGGGTTGCGTCATCCAGGAGCCGTACGATATCGAGGTGGGGGCAGGGACCAGCAACCCGGCCACCTTCCTCCGGGTGCTGGGCCCCGAGCCATGGAATGTCGCCTATGTGGAGCCCTCCAGGCGTCCCACCGATGGCCGGTATGGAGAAAACCCCAACCGGCTTCAGCACTACTACCAGTTTCAGGTGATCCTCAAACCCTCCCCCGACGACATCCAGGAGATCTATCTCGACAGCCTCCGGTATCTGGGCATCGATCCCCTCAAGCACGACATCCGGTTCGTGGAGGATGACTGGGAGTCCCCCACCCTCGGGGCGTGGGGGCTGGGATGGGAGGTCTGGCTGGACGGGATGGAGATCACGCAGTTCACCTACTTCCAGCAGGCGGGAGGGGTGGACCTCAAACCGGTCTCCGGCGAGCTGACCTACGGCATCGAGCGGATCGCTATGTACCTGCAGGGCGTCGAGAACGTCTTCGACCTGAAGTGGGTCAAGGGCGTGACCTACGGCGATGTCCACCACAAGGGAGAGGTGGAGTGGTCGATCCACAACTTCGACGAGGCGGACATCCAGCTCCAGTACAAGCTGTTTGATCTCTACGAGGCGGAGTCGCTGCGACTCATCGAAAAGGGGCTCGTCCTCCCCGCCTACGATTTCTGCCTGAAGTGTTCTCACACGTTTAACATCCTGGATGCCCGGGGGGCGATCAGTGTGACCGAGCGCCAGGCCCTCATCGGACGCGTCCGGAATATGGCCCGCCGCGTTGCCGAGGCCTATCTCAGGCAACGCGAGGAGATGGGGTATCCGCTGCTGAAGAAGGGCGGGCAGAAGACGGGCGCGCGGCCCTCCGCCGCTCGCGGACGATCGGGGCGCGCGGCCCGCTGATCGGGGTGCACCGGGGAGACGGCGATGGCGACGGCAAAGGAGCTGCTGTTCGAGATCGGGACCGAGGAGATCCCCTCGGTCTATATGCCGGACGCCCTCCGGGACCTGGGCGGCGTGACAGAGCGCGTCCTACGGGAGGCCCGGCTCGGCTTCAAGCGGATGCGAACGCTCGGAACTCCGCGGCGCCTGACCCTGTGTGTGGAGGACCTGGCGGATAAGCAGACGGACGAGGTGCGCGAGGTGATCGGGCCACCCAAGGGAGTGGCGTTCGACAAGGCCGGGAGGCCGACCGCCGCCGCGCTCGGGTTTGCCCGGGCCCAGGGCATTGCCATGGAGAAGTTGAAGATCAAGGTCACCGATCGGGGAGAGTACGTGGTGGCGGTCAAAAAGACCGAAGGGGCGAAGACGCTCCAGGTCCTCCCGTCGCTCTTGCCCAGGATCGTCACCTCGCTCGCCTTCCCGAAGAGCATGCGCTGGGGTGATCGGAGCATGCGGTTCGTCCGGCCCATCCGGTGGCTTCTCGCCATCTACGGCGGCAAGGCGGTGGCGTTCGAGATCGAAGGGATCAGGAGCGGTGCACGGACGTATGGACATCGGTTCCTGGCCCCGAAACCGATCGTGGTGCGCGGCTTCAAGGACTATCTGGCCAAGCTGGAAAGGGCGTTCGTCGTCGTGGACCAGGAGAAGCGACGAGAGCAGGTGAGACGCCTCGTCGAGCAAGCCGCCCGACAGGTGGGCGGTCAGGCCGTGATCGAGCCGGACCTCTTGGAACAGGTGATCCACCTGGTGGAGTATCCGAACCTGGTGCGGGGTGCGTTTCCAGAGCATTACCTCAGTCTGCCAAAGGAGCTGATCATCACCCCGATGCGGAAGCACCAGCGGTACTTCCCGGTGGTGGACAAACAAGGGAGACTCCTCCCGTACTTCGTCGCGATCTCCAACATGAAGGTCAAAGACATGGATGTGATCCGCCTGGGGAATGAACGGGTCCTGCGGGCCCGATTGGCGGATGCGGATTTCTATTTCAAAGAAGACCAGAAGAAGCTCCCGCTGGAAAAGCTGGTCCCCCGCCTGGGCCAGATCCTCTTCCAGGAGCGGCTCGGGACCGTGCTCGACAAGAGCCGACGGATGGCGGAGCTCGCCGCCTTCATGGCCAAGGCGGTGGATCCGGGCCTTGAGGGGGCCGTGCGCCGAGCCTCCACCCTGTGCAAGGCGGACTTCGCGAGCGGCATGATCCGGGAGTTTACGGAACTGCAGGGCGTGATGGGCCGATACTACGCGGCAATGAGCGGGGAGAAGCCGGAGGTGGCAGCCGCCATCGAGGAACACTACCTGCCGAGATATGCGGGGGATGCCCTTCCGAAGTCGAAGGGCGGTGCCCTGGTCGGGATCGCCGATCGGATGGACAGTATCGCCGGCTGCTTCGGGATCGGGATGATCCCGACCGGTTCTGAGGACCCCTACGCCTTGCGCCGGGCGGCCCTCGGGCTCATCCTGATCCTGGCAGGACAGGAGCTCTCTGTCTCCCTCTCGGCCCTGACGCAGAAGGCCCTGGAACTGCTCAAGGACCGCATCACCCGGCCGCAGGCGGACGCCTTGAGCGACATCCAGGGATTTCTCCGGGGCCGGTCTGAGGGGATCATGATCGATCGGGGCATTCCGGCCGATGTGGCCGCTGCGGTGCTTCAGACCGGTTTTGACGATATCCCCCGGGCCTTCCGGCGCGCCCAGGCCTTGGCCAAGGCCAAGCAGGACCCTGGCTTTGCCTCGATGATGGTGGCCTTCAAGCGGGTCGCCAATATCCTTCCCCCCGACTTTGCCGCCAGGGTCGAGGAATCCCGGTTGCGGGAAGAGGCGGAAAAGGCGCTGTGGCGTGAGGTCAAGGCCCTGCAGGGAGAAGTGGCTCGCCTGACGGACCGGGGGGAGTACGAAGCCGCGCTCAAGCGAATTGCCACGCTTCGGCCGGTCGTGGATCGGTTCTTCACTGATGTCTTGGTGATGGCTAAAGACGCCTCGATCAGGGAGAATCGCCTGGCCCTCCTGGCCGAGACGGCCAGCCTTTTCAGTCGGATCGCGGACTTTCGCCAGATCGCTGCTTCCACCTAGGGGGGAGCGCTTGACCCCCAAACGGGCGGGGTTCAGCGCAAGGGGGGGGTGGCAAGTTCCTTGCAAGGTGTCTCGAGGAAGGGATTGTGGAAAAAGTGCCAGATCACGAGGCTCGGGAAGCATAGGGTAACATAAGGTAAAAGGAGAGAAAAATGGCCAAGCGGTTCCTGACACTCCTCATCATAGCCAGTCTACTGGGCGGGACTTCGGGGCTGGCAGCGGCGGGGCAACGCGATTTCGAGACGCGGGGCACCATCGACTACCTGCCGCGGGTCGTCGTGTTCGCGATCCATCCCGTGGGGGTCCTGCTGAACACCTTTATTCTTAGGCCGATCGGCTACGTTGCCTGCTCTGTCCCGGAGCTGACCGGCTGCGGGCCGGACGAGCAGCGCGCCCTGGGCATGGAGGGGACGTATCAAGACATCCCATCGGAGCCGACCCAGTAAGGGGGTAGGCTGATCCGACCCGCACGACTGGCTCGACGGCCAGCGTGCCTGGCGGTCGGTTACCCTTTCGCTCGTCCCGTGCGACCAGGGATCGGGACCAGATCGTGTGGCCTTTGACGGGCCGACGCCCGATCCTCACACACCCTGCTCCGCGTTGGCCGAGGCGCCAGCCCGGAAGAGTCGCGTGACGCCCAGCGGCGGATGGTGGCCCCCGCATCACCCGACACGACCTCCTGTCTGGGTGAGAGGCATCTTCCGCAACCCGCAAATCCCCTGTCACAGAAAGGCTTGACACACTGAGGGGGTGGGGATAATATCGCCCCCCAAGTCATGCCATTCCCGCAGCTGAAAGACTCATGAAGAGCCAGGCCAGAAAATCGGGTTCCCGCTTCTACGAGCTCTACTGCATCGCCTGCGGCAGACGGGTTCGCGAGGAGGAGTCGACCACCCGCTGCCCGAGCTGCCGAAGCCCCCTGGACGTTCGGTTCGACTACGACTACATCCACTCCCGGCTCAACCGGTACTCCCTCAGAAATTCCCCCATCAAGGCGATGAAGTATCTCGATTTCTATCCCATCGAGAACCTGAATCTGGTGGTATCGCTGGATGAAGGGGGGACGCCGCTCTACCGCTGCCGGAGGCTGGGAGAGACAACCGGCTTTTCTCGCCTCTACATCAAGAACGAGGGCGCCAATCCGACGGGGGTCTTCAAGGACCGCGGGAGCATGGTGGAGCTCTCGAAGGCCAAGGAGCACGGCGCGAAGGCGATCTGTGTGGCGTCCACCGGGAACATGGCCGCCTCCGTCGCCGCGTATGCCTCCATCGCTATGTTGCCCTGCTATGTGCTGGTGCCCGAGGGAACCGCCATCGGGAAGATGGCGCAGGCCTTGAGCTATGGGGCGCGGCTTCTCCAGATCCGGGGGACGTACAATGACGCCTTTCGTCTCACCGAGGAGATGAGTGAGCGGTACCATTTCTACCTGGCCGGGGACTACGCCTTTCGCGTCGAAGGACAGAAGTCCCAGGCCTTCGAGATCATCGAGCAGCTTGACTGGCAGGTCCCGGCGGTCGTGATTGTTCCCATGGGTTTTGGGACCAACATCGCCGCCCTCTGGAAGGGGTTCAAGGAGTTTTACGACATGGGGCTGACCGACCGCCTCCCTCGCCTGATCGGGGTTCAGCCCGAAGGCTGCAGCCCCATCGTCGCCGCGTTCAACCAGGGGCAGGAGAAGATTACGCCGGTGGAGCGGCCCGACACCATCTGCTCCGCGGTGGCGGCGGGGGACCCCCTGGATGGGCCCAAGGCGTTGCGCGCCATCCGGGAGTCGGGGGGGTGTGCGCTCAGCATGAGCGACGGAGAGATCCTCGAAGCCCAACAGTTGCTGGCCCGGCTCGAATCGATCTTCGTCGAGCCGGCGGGTGCCCTCCCCATCGCCGCTTTGCAGCCCTTGCTCGCGACCGCACGGGTACAGGCGGACGAAGTGGTCGTCTGTCTTGCTACCGGCAACGGCCTCAAGGACCCCCGGTCGGCGCTCAGGGTCCTCCCGTCGCCGGCATCCATTGAGCCCTCCATTCAGGAGGTGGACAAGTTCCTCAAGCTCAAGCTCTACGAGATCCGGGCCGCCGGGGCCAAGAACGGCGACCGGAACCTCTTTACCGAGGTCCCCTCGAAAGGGGCGCTGTCCGAGCTGGTCAACACGGAGTTCGGCATCCGCCTCACCCCCGACTACGCCCAGCGGGCCCTGGGCCTCGTGGAGGATTTCGTCAACAAGGGAAAGCCGGTCACCAAGGCGGATCTCCAGTACATCCTGGAGACCACGCTCAAGCGCGCATCCGGCGAGGGGGTCCTCAAGGTGGAGGACTTCCAGGTCACGACGACGCTCCACGGTCAGGCTCAGGCCAAGGTCTGGGTGAGCTTCGATGGGGAGCGGCTCGAATCGAGCGGAGCGGGGGTCGGGCCGGTCGATGCGGTGATCAGCGCCCTCAAGGCAGCGGCCAGCAGCCGGGGGCGGATCTTCTTCGAGTTGATCGATTACCAGGTGGCGATCAACGCCCCAGGGACCGATGCCTCGGTGGAAACGACGCTGGTCCTGAAGGACGCCAAGGGGAACCGGATCGTTGCCACTGGGACCTCTCCCGATATCATCGTGGCCTCAGTCCAGGCCTTCGTGGACGGCTACAACCTCCTGTGGGCCCGCCAGCAATCCTAGATAGTACCATCGAGCAATGGAGCAATGGAGCGGTGGGACTCGTGGTCGCGGAGCCCTGCTCAAGGCGTCAAGCCCGGTCCCCCTCGGGGGGAGCAAAGCCGCGGCGGAGCGTGTTCTCGGTGATGGTCCTGGGTTCCATAAACTGCAGGAGATAGTCGGGCCCCCCGGCCTTTGAGCCGATCCCTGACATCTTGAACCCCCCAAAGGGCTGCCGGCCCACGATCGCCCCCGTGATCTTTCGGTTGATGTACAGGTTCCCCACCTGGAAGGCCGCCTTGGCCCGCTCGATGTGGGCGGGGCTCCGGGAGTAGAGGCCTCCGGTCAACGCGTACTCGGTCTCGTTGGCGATCTCGAGGGCCTCCTCGAATTCGGCGGCCCGGAACACCGCCAGGACAGGGCCAAAGATCTCTTCCCGGGCGATGGTCGCAGCACGGGGGACATCGGCAAAGACCGTCGGTCCCACATAGCAGCCGGTCTTCAGGTGTGAGACGTCGGTGTCCAGGACAAGCCTTGATTCTCTCCGGCCCTGTTCGACGTAGCGGAGGACCTTGCGGTAGGCCTCCTCGTCAATCAACGGGCCGACGACCGTTCCCGGATCCTCGGGTGGGCCGACCTTGAGGCTGGCGGCCGCCTGCACGAGGCGCGTGAGGAAGGCGTCGTGTGCCGATCCCACCACGATGACCCGTGAGCAGGCCGAGCACTTCTGGCCGGCGTAGCCGAAGGCCGAGGCCACGACGCCACGGACGGCCTCATCGAGGTCGGCGTCCTCATCGACGATAATGGCGTTCTTGCCCCCCATCTCGGCGATCACCCGTTTCGGACCCCGCTGATCCTTTCTCGTCTGCGCGGCCAGCTCGTAGATCCGGAGCCCCACCCCCCGTGAGCCTGTAAACGCAACCAGATCAACGAGGGAACTCGTGACCAGGTATTCCCCCACCTCTTCCCCCAGACCCGGCAGATAATTTACCACCCCGGCGGGGAACCCGGCTTCTTGGAAGATCGTCATGAGATGCCACGCCATGACGGGGGACTGTTCGGCCGGTTTCATGATGGCCGCATTGCCGGTGACGAGCGCGGCGGAGGTCATGCCGGTCAGGATGGCCAATGGGAAGTTCCAGGGCGCGATGATCACGGCGACGCCCCGAGGCTGGTACAGGTATTCGTTCACCTCCCCCGGCGCTTCTCCCAAGCGCTGCACCTTTCCGAGCCGCAACATCTCGCGCCCGTAATATTCGAGGTAGTCAATCGACTCGGCCACGTCGGCGTCCGCCTCTCGCCAGGGCTTCCCCACCTCGGTGACCTCCCACGCCGCCAGCTCGACCCTTCTCCGTCGCATGAGCGCCGCGGCCTGAAATAAGAGATCGGCCCGGGTTCGGGGCGATGTGGAGGCCCATCCGCGAAATGCCATCCTGGCAGCGTCCAGGGCTTGCTCCGCGGTGTGGAGATCGGCGAGGGCCGTCCGCCCGACGATCTCCTCGGGACGCGCGGGGTTCCGTGAGACTAGGTCTCGGGTGGTCCGGACTTCTTCGCCGCCGATGATCAACGGGTGGAAGTGGTCGAACTGGCTCCGGACAGCGCTGAGGGCCTCGGGCATGCCTCTGCGATGTTCCTCGTGAGTGAAGTCGAGCTCCGGCTCGTTGCGGAACGGGGTCGGCTCGGCGTGTGTCACCCCGATGGGTGCCGCGGGCACCTCGCCTGATACCGGGACCGGCCCGGGCGGTTTCAGTAAGTCCTCTGGAGACCAGTACTCGGCGAAGCTGTGTCTTAGGAAGGATTCATTGGAGGTGTTCTCGAGGAGCCGCCGGATGAGATATCCCATCCCCGGAATCAGCTCTCCGAGGGGAGTGTACACGCGAACCCGCTGCTCCAGGCGAACCAGGGCGTCTTTGATCGGGTCCCCCATGCCGTACAGCATCTGGAACTCCAGGGACTCCCCGGGTACCTTCAGGCGCCGGGCCCAGGCCAGGGCAGCCGCGATGGAACGGATGTTGTGGCTTCCGATCGCGGGACGGAGCAGCTCGCAGTGCTCGAGGAGAACGCGGGTGAGCTTCTCGAAGTTGAGGTCCGTTTGCCACTTCTCCATGAAGACCGGCACCGCCCATCCCTGTTGCCGGGCGATGACCACCTCGTAATCCCAGTAGGCCCCCTTGACGAGGCGAACGCCGATCGAGGCGCGGCGCCGCTCGACCCATGTCAGGAGATCGTGAAGATCCTGCTCCGCGTCCTTGAGATACGCCTGGAGTACGACCCCGACGTCCTCGTGGCCCCGAAACTCCTCTTCGTCCAAGAGTGCCTTGACAGTTCTGAGGGTGAGGTCTTTGAACTCGTAGTGCTCCATATCGACGGTCACAAAGGCCTCCACCTCTCGCGCCCGCCGCAGGATGGATCGAAGACGAGCCTTGACAGCCTCGACGCTCCCCTCTTGATCGAGGGGGTTCAACTGAGAGTAGAGGGAGCTGAGCTTGAGCGAGACATTCACGGAGGGGAGTGGCCCCCGGTGGTCCCGGTCGAGAAGGGGTGAGGGCTCCCACTGTCTCGCGTGAGGGGTGAGCGCGTCCAGAATGGTGAACACTCGCCGCTGGTACGCCTCTGCCTCCTCCTCGCTGACCGTGGCCTCGCCCAGCAGATCGAGGGTGAAGCCCATCTGCCGGCGCCTGAGGGCCTGGACGACCCGAAGGGCCTCCTCGATGGTGGCGCCGGCGATGAATCGCCGCGCCAGGCGGCGGGCGGCGTGACGGACCGCGAGGGCCAATGCCCGGGCTGCCAGGTCCCGGCGCGAGGCGACCCGGAGGCCCCAGCGAATGAGCCCCGGAAGGGCCTTCTCGTGGGGGGCGAGATACTCCGAGAGATGGTGGACGACCTGCTCGCTCGTCGTCAAGGTGGGCAGGACGTCGATGAAGCGGAACAGACCGACTTTCAAGGACTCATCCCGCATGGCCCATGTGAGGAGTCGCTCGTCCCATCCGTCTCGAGACAGGATCGAGGGGGACGTGTCCTGTAGGTGCGCAAAGATCTGCCGGCCGATCTCTTGGGTATCCCGCTCGACCTGCTGCCGGACCTTCTCGGGGACTTCCATCCCTGGCTCCCTGAAGGGGTTGCTGCTCACTACGATTATAGGCGGAGACGGGTGCGGTTCCAAACCGTGCTCATGCCTCTGCCTCGTCCCGTCTGGCTGCAATGTTTGTTCCCCTGCTGCGTCGAGGACGAATACCGAGCGGGCGCCGTTCCTCCCGCGGGGTGGCTGTGCTACAGTGAAACGGACGTCATCACAGATGAGACAAGGAGGAGGCGGTGAAGATTGCGGTGATGGGGGCCGGGGCCGTGGGGGGGTACTTCGGGGCGCTCCTTCACAGGGGAGGGCTCGATGTGACCTTGATCGCGCGCGGTCGGCACCTGGAGGCCATCAAGGCGCACGGGCTTCGGATCAAAAGCACCCAGGGGGATCTGACTGTGCCGGCTAAAGCCGTCGGTGACCCGAGGGCGGTTGGCCCGGTGGATCTGATCCTCTTCTGCGTAAAGTCCTATGACACGGAATCGGCCGCGCGTCAGTGTCTGCCGATCGTTCAAGAAAGCACCGCCATCCTGTGCCTGCAGAACGGGGTCGACAACGAAGAGAAGATCGCGATGGTCGCCGGAGGCGAGAAGGTCCTCGGGGGAGTCGCCTACATCGGGGCCGGTGTCTCCGAGCCCGGGGTGGTCGTGCATACGGCTGAAGGCCGGATCGTCTTTGGAGAGATGCGCGGAGGAGTCAGCGAACGGGTGCGGCGCCTGGAGCAGATCTTTCGTGACGCCGGGTTCCCCGCAGAGGTCTCCTCCAACATCCAGGCGATCTTGTGGGGAAAGCTCTGCTGGAACGCCGCCTTTAACGCGTTAAACACACTCGTGGGGGGTGATGTCCGCGTTCTGGTGGAGCGGCCGGAGACTCGAACATTGGCCAGGCAGGTCATGGAGGAGGTTCGGGCCGTCGCCAACGCGAACAATGTCCCCCTCTCCGCAGACCTCGCCGAGCGACTTCTCACATGGACCGACACTGCGGCCGGGGCCATGAAGACCTCAACCCGGCAAGACCTGGAGGCGGGGAAGCGACTGGAGGTCGAGGCTTTAAACGGGGCAGTGGTCCGAAAAGGAGAAGCGGCAGGCGTTCCCACCCCCTTCAACTTTGCCCTCTATGCTCTCCTCAAGGCCATCGATCCGGGCGCCTGATACACGATCCCCCCATAGGTGGAAATAGGCCTTTTGGGCTGCCACGGGGGTTTCCTCTTTGAAGGCGAACGCCCGGGGAGCTTGTGCCACCCGGGCGTTGTCCTTGAATGAATCAATGAGGTGGTTACGGGCTAGCCCGCTCGGACCTTGACCCAGACCTCCCGAGTCCGAGGCCCATCAAACTCGCAGAGGAAGACCGACTGCCACGTTCCGAGGCAGAGCTTTCCCTTGTCGATCAGGACCGTCGCAGCGTTCCCCACTAGTATCGCCTTCAGGTGGGCGTCCATGTTCCCATCGTTGTGCTCGTATTGGGCATCCCGAGGGAAGAGACGACGCAGGTGAGCCATGATATCCCGCCCGACTGCCGAATCATCCCCTTCTTGCACAGCCACAGCTGCGGTCGTATGCGGGATATAGACATAACAGATCCCGTCGCCCATCCCTGACCCGTCCACCACCTTCTGCACCTCCGAGGTGATGTCGCAAAGCTCCTCTCGCTTCTGGGTCTTCACGGTGAGCTTCATCATAGCTCGATCAACTCCACCCCGAGGTTTGCAAGGTCCACCACGGCCGCCGTCGCCCAGTCGCACTGAAGGCGCTCGAGGGGGGCCAGCGCGAACGGCGCAATAAAATCTCCTCCGTGGATGACGAAATCGACACGCCGACGATTGAAGACTTCGACGGCACGATCTATGCGAGGCAAGTGATCGTGCGAATCTGCCATGAGGCCGATCTGCATGGGCGCCTCAGTAAGCGACATGGATACCACACATTACCTTGCAGAGTCAAGGGACCGCCGATCTGTTCAGTTCAGAGTTCACGGTTCATGGTTCATGGCAAGATTGGGACTCTACCAGCATGTGAATCCCAAACCATCAACCCTGAACTATGAACCCTGAACGCGCCTACCGGCGGGGGAGGGGGATGCCATGGCGCTCGAGGTCCTGACGGAGCGGGCAGGTGTCGCAGCGCGGTGTGGACCGGCAGTACACTTTCCCGACTGCCACGAGCAGGGCATGGTATTCGTTGTAAAGCTGTGCATCCTGGGGGAGGTGGTTCATGAAGAGCGCCTGCACATCGTGATAAGTAGCCTCGGGAGAAATCAGGCGATGGCGCGCAAGGATTCGCTTAGTGTATGCGTCGACGACAAAGATCGGCATGTCGCCTGCATAGAGCAGGATGGAGTCCGCCGTTTCCGGGCCGATCCCGGAGACCTCCAGCAGGGCGTTACGGAGCCGCGCCGGTTCATCGCGGAACATACGGTGCAGGCTCCCCCCGTATCGCTTGCGGAGAAAAGCGAGGAAGTTCTGGAGTCGGCGGGCCTTCACGGTGAAGGTCCCTGCGGGGCGGATCAGCGTGGCCAACCGGTGTCTTGAGAGGGCTGACATGGCCGAGGCGGTGAGCGCTCGGGCCCCGCGGAGCTGTCGGATCGCTTTCTCGACGTTGCCCCAATTGGTATTCTGGGTGAGGATGGCCCCGACGATGACCTCGAATCGGCTTCGCCCAGGCCACCAGCCCTGGGGGCCGAGTCGTCCGTAGAGCCGGCGATAGATGCTCAGGAGTCGGCGCCGCATGGAAGCCTCCTGCCGTGGTCCGCTATGAGAGGGGGTGTAGCGTGGAGGTAGCATCCTGCTCCATCTTCTTGTATAATAACCTGATTATTCGGGCAAGGTCGCCCGTTGGAAACATTGATGAGGCGGGGAGGCTCTCCTGGGGGTTGCGGCGCGTGCCGAGGATTTTGGCCATTGATCTTGGCGAGGTTCGCATGGGCCTGGCGGTGAGTGACGATCTCATGATCACCGCCCAGCCTCTGCCGACTTGGCGCCGCATGGGCCGGCGGTCAGATTTTGCCCATCTCGGGGACCTCGTCGAAAAATGGGGAGTCCACCAGGTCGTCGTCGGGTATCCCAGGCACCTCGGGGGTGAGGTTGGGGAGCAGGCCGCCGGGGCGCAGAAGTTTGCCGAAGAGCTGGGGAATACCCTGGGACTTCCGGTAGCCCTCTGGGATGAACGGTACAGTACGGTCGCCGCAGAGCGGACGCTGATCGAGGCGGGGGTCCGGCGAAAGCGGCGCCAAGAGATGAGGGACAGCGTGGCAGCTCTGTTGATCCTGCAGGCGTATCTCGACCGCCGGCAGAGGGATGGATAGGGTGGCGGTCCGGGGGCACCGATTTGCTGTGTGGAGCGCGGGCCTGTGCCTAGTGCTCATGACCGCCTTTGGCGTGCGGCTGTACCTGGCGCTTCATCCCACAATGAGCCCTCGGTTTCGTGATGCAGGGCCTCGGGTGGTCTTCATCAAGCCCAACACCGGGGTCACTACCATCGCCGACCTGCTGAAGGAGCAAGGGATCATCCAAGACCGCCTCCTCTTCGTCCTCGCGAGCGTGCTCCGGGGTTCCTATGATCGATTGAAGGCCGGGGAGTATCAGTTCGCCCCCTCGATGGGACTCGTGGACGTCATCCGGATTCTCGAGGAGGGGAAGGTCCTGGTGCACAAGGTCATCGTTCCAGAAGGGTCCACCGCCTGGCAGATTGCAGGGCTCCTCGACGAGGAGGGGCTTGTAGATCGGGAGCGGTTCCTGAGACTGGTCATGGATCGTTCGGTGGCCCGTCAATACGTGCCTGAGGCAGACACGTTGGAAGGGTTCCTCTTCCCTGACACCTACCATTTGATTAAAGGCCTGACGGAGGAGGAGATCATTGACAAGTTGGTCCAGCGGTTCTTAAGGACGTTCAGCGGCGAGGACGAATTCCGGGCCCGCAAGCTCGGAATGAATCGCTACAGGATCGTGACGCTCGCCTCCATTATTGAGAAAGAAGCGGTGGTAGATCAGGAAAAGCCCATCATCGCCGGGGTCTTTTACAACCGCCTGCGGCGGGGGATGCGACTGCAGGCCGATCCCACCGTCCTCTATGGCAAGCGCAACGGGGGCCGGATTACCCGCCGCGACCTCCAGGCAAAGCACCCCTATAACACGTACGTGCAGAACGGACTCCCCCCAGGGCCCATCGCCAGCCCCGGAGAAGCAGCCCTGAAGGCGGCGCTGTACCCGGCCCGGGTGAGCTATCTCTACTTCGTCTCCAAGAATGATGGGACCCATCAGTTCTCCCGGACCCTGGAGGAACACCAGCAGGCTGTTCGCAAGTACCAGTAGAGGAACATGGTGTCGAAGAAGCACAGCATCTGAGGAGGAAAGGATGAGGATGGTTCGGGTCTTCCTGCGGACGGCTCCAATGGCCCTGCTCCTCGTGGCCTGTGTCACCACACCTCCGCCTGAACAACCGCCGGCATCGGCGGCCACCTACTATGAGCTGGGGAGGGCGTATTTCGAGGGGGGCAATTTTCGCCTAGCCATCCCGGAGTTTTCCAAGGCGGTGGAGCTCAAGCCTTCCGATCCCATCTATCGGTCTGACCTGGGCATGGCGTTCATGTTTAACCGAAACCTCGACGAGGCGATCAAGCAGTTCGAAGAAGCGATCACGCTTGACAAACGATATACGCCGGCCAAGAACAATCTGGCCAGTGCCTATATGCTGAAAGGCGATCTGGAAAAGGCGCGAATCCTCCTCACGGAGGTGCTCAACGATCCCTTGTATCCTACACCCCATTTTGCCTATTTCAATCTGGCCAAAATCTATGAGCGCCAGGGAAAGATCGATCAGGCGGTTGAGCATTATAAGTTTGCCCTGGACGTTCAACGCGACTATGCGGACGCCCACAACAACTTGGGATTCCTGTATCTGCAGCAGGGTAAGACGGACCTCGCCATTTCGGCGTTTGGCGAGGCGACCCGCTTGAGCCCCAAGGTGCCGGTCTATCACCGAAACCTGGGGATTGCGTACACTGAGGCCGGCAGGCGTCGCGAGGCCCGCAAGGCGTTTGAGAGGGTGCTCGAGCTGGAATCCACTGGGCCCTCGGCGGAGTATGCCCGAAAGGCCCTGGACGAGCTGAAGCGATGACGGCGGTTTCCGTGAGAATGCCAGCGGTTCAGGTTCCAGATCTGCGCGACTTCACGCTGCCGGAGCTTGTTGAGTGGATCGCAGGTCTTGGCGAGCCCCGCTATCGAGCTGGGCAGATATTTCGCTGGCTGTGGAAGCGGCAGGTTGACCGGTTTGAAGCAATGACAGACCTGCCGGCCAGGTGCCGCCAGCTTCTGGAGGCGCAGGCGTGCGTCAGCAGGGTTGCCGCTGTCGCGGTTCAGTCATCGAGGGACGGCACCCGCAAGCTTTTGCTCGGGCTTTCCGATGGAGAGCGCATCGAAGCAGTCCTGATTCCGGAGGGCTCGCGTCTGACCGCCTGTATCTCCAGCCAGGCGGGGTGCGCCATGGGGTGTGGCTTTTGCCTCACCGCCACCATGAATCTCCATCGAAACCTGCGCCCGGCGGAGATTGCCGGCCAGCTGGTGGCGCTCCAGAGCGCCCTTGGCCCCGGGGAGCGGGTCACCCACATCGTGTTTATGGGGATGGGGGAGCCCCTGGCGAATTATGCCGCGACCGAAAAGGCCTTGCGGATCCTCATCGCTAAGGAGGGGCTTGCCTTTTCTCCCCGGCGGATCACCGTCTCGACCGTCGGTGTGATTCCAGGGATTCGTCGCTTGGCCCGAGCCGGCCTCGGAGTGAACCTGGCGGTCTCTCTGGTGGCGACCACGGATGAGGTGCGCAATCGCCTCATGCCCATCAACCGCCGGTATTCTCTGCGTGAGCTTCTCCAGACCTGCCGGGAGTTTCCCCTGCCACCCCGGCGCCGCATGACGTTTGAATACGTCCTGATGGCGGACGTGAACGACACCAGCGAGGATGCAGAGCGCCTGCTCGGGCTCCTCAAAGGCATTCCATGCAAGGTCAATCTGATCCCGTTGAATGAGGCGCCCGAGATCCCGTTCCGTCGTCCCTCGCGGCAGCGCATTGAGGCCTTTCAGAAGATTCTGCAGCGGGCGGGCACCATCGCCACGATTCGCGAGAGTCGGGGACAGGATATCTCGGCCGCCTGCGGCATGCTCGCCGTTGCCGCGACGCCGCTTGACACTCAACTTTCCATCCCGTATACTCCACAGTGCGGGGTGGAGCAGCTCGGTAGCTCGTTGGGCTCATAACCCAAAGGTCGGTGGTTCAAATCCACCCCCCGCAACCAAAAAGACCACGCACTCATCAAGGGGGTGACTTCGGTCACCCCCTTTATCTTTCGGCAAGCCAGCCGCCGCAATCCTCTGGTCGGCTCAGGTGTCCGGGGAGCTTTTGTCGGGAACAGCAGGGGGGCGTCGGATCTTTTTCCGTCGGTCGAGTACCTCGGCGAGAATAGGCAAGAGCACCGAGCCGCCCGGGAGCAGGAAGATGATCAGGGCCGGGACGAGCATGGCGATGTGCTTCAGATGGACCCGAATCTCGCGGATTTCGTCCCTCGTCCATTTCTCGCCCGTGTTGCGGTTCTTCATCAAGAGCCGCATCAGATCCTTGACGGCGAGCACCTGGGAAAGAATAAGCTCTTTGTTCGTCGCGATCAGTCTCTTCAGGAATCTCTTTATCATCCGATTCCCTGATCCGGTTCAGACTGTGGTGTCTTGAGCCTCGCTGCGCAGCACGTTGATCACCGCGTTGAAGAGCAGACCGTTGGTTGAGATTGCGTTGCCGCCACGTACGGTCCGCACGCCGCTCCAGTCCGAGAATCGTCCGCCGGCCTCCTCCAGTATGGGCAGGAGCGCGCAGGCATCCCACTCGCTCATGATGGGATCGAGCATGATGTCCGCGCGCCCGGTCGCCACGAGGGCATGCCCGTAGCAATCGCCCCACGTCCGCTCGAACTTCACCCGCGCCCGCAGTCGGTCAAACGCCGCCCGGAGTCCCGCATCCTCGAAGAGACGGGTATCCGTCGTGAGGAGGGTCGCGTCCTCCAAGCGACCCACCGAGGAGACCCGGGCGCGCTTGCCGTTCCACCACGCCCCACCGCCCGCCCGCGCCCAGACCGTCTCCCTGAGGGCGGGAAAGTGAACTACGCCCACGATCGGCTCCCTGTTCTTTTCCACGCCAACCATCACGCCCCAAAGGGGCACGCCGCGGATGAACGACTGGGTGCCGTCGATCGGGTCGAGGGTCCATCGATATGGCGCATCCTCGCGCGCCGGACCGAACTCTTCACCGAGGATCCCATGGCTCGGGAAGCGTTCCTCGATTCGGGACCGCAACAGTTTTTCGGCCTCCCGGTCCGCGACGGTCACAGGAGTCTGGTCGGATTTCCACTCCACGTGGACATCGCGCTCGAAATACCGCAGCGCGACCTCGCCTGCCTCGCGGGCGGCGGCGAGGGCCAGCTCCAGAAGCTCGTCAAGTGTCGGCGTGTGCATTGTTCTGCTTGCTCACCACTCCGTGTTCCGGCTAGTCTATCATGGTCTGGCGGTCTGACGCGGCCCCTTGCCCTTCTCTGAGGTGCTTACGGCGCCCCTCGATACCGTGGGCAAGATGGGCTACTGGGACTGGCGCCCCCTGAACCCTTCGGGTATAGTAGGACATCTAAGAAGGGGAGGGTACGCCGTCGCAGCGACGGGCCCCAAGGAGGCGTGGCCGATGAAAGCGTATACACTATCGCGTTTCTTCGTGACAGGGGGGCTCCTTGTCATGAGCCTGGTGAGCACTGCGGTCGCCGCGGAGCACGGGGCGGGGGGTGAGGAACGCGCCATCGCGACGTTTGCCGGTGGCTGCTTCTGGTGCATGGAGCCCCCGTTCGATGAGCTGGAGGGGGTCATCTCGACGACCTCTGGCTACACCGGCGGGCACAAGAAAGATCCGACGTACAAGGAGGTGTCGGCGGGTGGCACCGGGCATACCGAAGCCGTGCAGATCGTCTACAATCCGAAGAGGATCAGCTACGCGAAGTTGCTGGAGGTCTTCTGGCGCAATATCGATCCGCTGACCAAGGACGCACAATTCTGCGACAAGGGCAGCCAGTATCGCTCGGGGATCTTTTACCACGACGGAGAGCAGAGGCGCCTGGCCGAGCAGTCAAAACAGGCGCTCGAAGGGTCGAAGCGATTTCGCCAGTCCATCGTCACCGAAATTACGGCCGCCTCGGAGTTTTACGCCGCCGAGGAGTACCACCAGGATTATTACCAGAAGAATTCCCTTCGATATAAGTTCTACCGCTTCGGCTGTGGCCGAGACCAGCGGCTCAAAGACCTCTGGGGTCAGCCTAAATAAAAAAACGTCGTAGAAGGAGGAGGGTGATCCATGAAACGGCGGACACTCTTGCTTATCGGAAGCCTCGTGGTGGCGAGTGGACTTCCCTCGATGCTGCACGCCGAGATCCTGGCGATGCTGAATTACGAGACCAAGCGCGAGCAGACGATCCGGCGTGAGGGGATCGCCATCATCGACGTGGATCCGAAATCCGAGCAGTTCGGCCAGATCGTGATGGACATCCCGTTGCCACCCGACGTGGTCGCCCATCACATCTTTTACAACCAGGATACGAGCAAGGCCTACGTGACGGCACTGGGGCAGAGCGTCCTGTACGTCATGGACATGAAGAGATTTCCGTATCGGATGAAGAAGGTCCCAGTCCCCGAATGCAAGGTGGGGGAGGATGTGGTCTTCTCCGGTGACAAGAAGACCTGGTACCTCACGTGCATGGGGTCCCAGAACGTCATCGTCGGCGACGCCACCGCTGACCGTCCCATCAAGGCGATTCCCCTCCCCGGTACGCACCCGCACGGGATCGCCATCCACGACGGTATCGATCGCCTTCTCGTGACCAGCACGGTGCACCCTCCCGACCTCGGCAATCCGGGCGAGACGGTGACGGTCATCGAGGCGAGTAGCGGTAAGGTGCTTTCGAGCCACACGGTCTCGAACAAGCCATCGCCGTCCGGCGAAGCTCCGGTGGAGATCCTGTTTGTTCCTGGCTCGAACCCGCCAGTGGCCTACATCGCGAACATGTTCGGCGGGACGCTGTGGGCGGCGGTTTGGGCTCCGGCGAAGAAGGCGTTCGAGTTCAGCCAGGCCTTCGACTTCACGCCGATCGGCAGTGGGGTGCCGCTCGAGATGTACTTCAACAAGAAGGGCGACCGTCTCTACGTGACCACGGCCAAGCCCGGCCATTTCCACATCTTTGATATCAGCCAGGATCCGAGGAAGCCCAAGCTGCTCAAGACGATCCCTGCTGCGGCTGGGGCTCATCACGTGGCCTTCACCCTGGATGAGCGGTACGCCTTCGTGCAGAACAGTCTCCTGAACCTCCCAGGCATGAGTGACGGTTCCGTCACGGTGATAGATCTGGTCAAGGAAGAACTGGTGGCGAGCGTGGACACGTTGAAGAATCAGGGCTTCAATCCCAACTGCATCGTCCTGTTGCCCGAATGGAATTATCCCGCCGGCCACTGAGCACAGGGTGGTTCCACGAACGCCACGGTGTCACCTCTGTTGTTCTTTCATTCCGTGGGGGGGCGCTCCGCCCCATACTTTCCCGGAAAATGGCAGGCCGCTATCTGCCAGAAGTCGGGGGAGCGCCATACAAATACGGGGTTATGTTCCGTATCCCTGAGTTCGACACCGATGAGATGCTTTGAGGTGCTGTCTTTCTCCAAGACAAACAATGCCGTTCCAAGGGTTTCCTCGCGCGACCCCCTGCTGAGGAGTGTCCGTTGAATATTTGGACAGCCGTCTTTCCTCAGCAAGCGCCCGTCCGCTTCGATAAACGTTACCCCGAATCCTTCTAGCTTCGCGTAGATCTCTTTCGGCATGCTGTCGCGGAAGTCCAGGGCGGCGCCCCCGATCTTCGTGATCTCCGTCAGGACTGTCGCCGACCCCTCGGCCTTGAGGGTAAACTGTACCCGGTCCCCCCGCTTCAGCTCCTTCAGCAGATCGGGCGAGGCGACCCGGAAAGCCATCCTCATCGGGGGCATCAGGCCCGGGATCTCCTGGTGGTCGAGGGCGATCATCCCCTCCGACGGATCGAGGGCCAAGACAGTCCCCACCCCCTGAAACTCCTCACCGAACCCTTTCCCGATGGCCAGGAGGCAGAGACTGATGGCCAAGGCAGTTGTCAACATGCGGTTTCTGTACCGGGACCTGTTCACAGAGCCTCCTTAACCGAGCACTGCAAGGGGTTGCGCGTAATTTTTGAGCACTCACCGCCTCAGGCGCGGCAGGGGAACCCACGCCATGTGGTCATTTGGACATCTTAATCGCGCTCTAAGATAGCGTCAAGCCTCTAGTGAAGCGTGGGCGACCCGAATTGGCCCGGGACTCACACGGTTCCTCCCTGCCTTCCCTCTCTAGGCATAAGTATTGCACCTTTACTCTGCGGGGTGACAAGGGTGAGGCAATTTCGTACAAGGGAAAGACCCTCGATCCCGCAGGGCGGAAGAGGACGGAGGACGCTTACGGCGGGAGGGGCCAAGAATCGCTGCCTAGCGATCGCGATTCTGAGCGGAACGCTGATCGTCGGCCTCGTGCCGACCGCCTTTCCCGCTGACGCGCCATCGGCCGATCTGAGTCCACGCGTCGCGACCCTGCAGGCTGAAGTACCGGTAGCCTACGACCTGCCCGTCCTGCTCGCTACCTTGACCGAGTTGACCGGCTGGCCTGTCCTCGATTGGCCTCTCCCGAGGATCGTACAGCTTCAGCCCGAGGCCTTTCAGCAATTGACGCAGCTCAGCCGCCGCAGCGTCTTCGGCCTATACGTTCCCGAGACAAATCAGGTCTTCCTCAACCTCCACTGTCGATCCCAGTGGCCAGATGAACCGGAAGTATTCTGCCGCGCCACCCTCTTCCACGAGATGGTCCATTGGGGGCAGCACCATTCCGGGATCGACGAAATGCTCAGTGGGCCAGAGGAGGAGCAGCAGGCTCTTGAGTATGAGATCCATTATGTCGAGACCAAGTTAGGATTCCCGGATCTATACCCACCAGCTCGCCCGAGCCTCGACGCACTTCCACCGCTGACGATGCCGCTCCGCCTCTCCCAGGGGCCTTGGCGGGTCTCGATCCAGGACGCGGCCGGTCAGCGCCAGTGGGTCTGGGTGGCGACCGGAACCTGGCTGCAGATGCCCGCCATGAAGCGCTATCACGGGCAGCTCGTCTATCATGATGCCCATTGGATCGGCGTGGAGATCTTCGAAGTTGATCGCTCGACGGAAAGGCATCTCGTTGAAGCGTGGTGGGATGCGGGCTATGTCCCCCAGACGGGCGGCAGCCTCGATGTCGTCTTCCCCGTCCATCCGACCTACCAGGGGCGCTGGGTGCGGTCCCGCTGAGGGCGGAAGGCAACGCCTGCCTTACTCCGGAATCTCGACGACGCGCTCAGTGACAACCGAAGCGGGATCATCGGGATCCGTAAGGACGGTAAAGGAGATCCTCCGCCAATCCGCAGAGAGCTTGTTCACCAGTAACCTGCTCCCGGCTACCCAGTCCCCTTTTTCTGTCTGGACCTCGAACGTGTAGGGGCCGCCCGGCGTCTCCTGGCATCCCCGGGCAATGGGACGGGGGTGATCCTTCTTGGCCATCCAATTTTCGGGGGAGGTAATCCAATATCCAACGCGTGGGGAGTTGTCGGGGAACAGCGGATCCCGAGCGATAATCCGGAGGAGGTGACCCCGAAAGGATTCGACATAGGTCACCACCCAGGCGTGGACTTCGGCGCATGTCCCGCCGGCGTGGGCCGCCTCGAGGCGTTTAGCCCCTGGGCCGATACTCAGTCCCGCCGCAAGGATGAGCCCGATGGGAAGAAGCAACCTCGGAGTCCGCATTGCACGCTCCTTCCTGACCGGTCAACCTCCAGCGTAGCAGTGATTGGTCAATCGCGCGATGGCCCGGATTCATCTCCTAGAGTCAGAGGAGCGACATATGTCGTGGGATATCTTGCTCCAGGAGCCGCCTCATTGTGGCCATCTCCTCCGGGGGCAGAACTTCGGAGAGCTGGTGGAGGCGGAGGGGTTCACGGTCGGATACGAGCTTTACTTCGAGGACGTCGGCCAGGTAGAAGAGATGGGCACCGGCATCTAGGGCCGCCCGGACTTGACACTCCAAATGGCCTACCACCCCGGGGAGGAGGGGGCTTCCCGTCACCCCGTGCTCAAAGGGGACGGTCGCGAATTTGTCCACGTCCCGCCCCGACCGGAATCCGAAGTGGGGGACCCATGGCCATTGATCCTCCCCGAGCAGGTTCAGCGCAAACTTCCTGCTGGCCTCGATCAGCTCCCGCGTGTACGTCATCCGGCCGACGCCAACAAGGAGGCGGGGGACCTGCGGGACGATGGTCGCGGGCATCACCCAGCTCACGATCTGGCCGTTGCGCCGGCCCCCGTCGGCTGCAGTGAGGACGAAGACTTCGAAATCCATCTTGTCGAGCACGGCGGAAATGCAAGCCTGGTCCATGGATTCCCCTCGCTCCGCTCCACGACGCACCCGAAGCGGCTCGCGCTGCGTTCGCCCCATTATACACGCGGCCGCTCACTCTGGGGAGCGTCGTCGGCAGCAGGCTCAGATTGCAAGGGGAGTGTCAGGAGATACTGAGGATCAAGATCCCGCTCGCGGCCATAGGGCAGTCCCATCACCGCAAGATGATCAGGGGTGGGTGCGATGTAGGTCCCGAACAGCCGGGTCCTTACTGCCGCTCCGCTCTTTGCGGGGCCAACCCTCGGACGACCTCGGTCTCCGGGACCTCGGCGTAGCGAAAGCGGGTCTTTGCCCCCTCGAACTGCCTTCCCACCACCTCCACGTGGGGGTAGATAAAGTAGTTGAGCGGACCGGTGGTGTGGCTTTCGCCCAGCTCAAGGTCGCGCCCGATGGTGAACTGGATCCGATCCGCCGGATAGGTGCCGAAATAGAGATCCCGCCGCTCTGGATGTTTATCGGCCTCGGAGGCGTCGATGGGAAACCAGCCCACCCCGGGCAGGTGGAACTCCGTCCAGCAGTGGTAGCCGGCAATGGTGCCGGCGGGTTGGTCCTCCGGGATGGAGAACCCAATCTCGAACCGCGCCGGAATCCCTTCCGCACGGGCGAGGGAGATGAACAGGGCATGATAGTCGGTACAGTTGCCGTACCGCGCGGTGCAGGCCCAGAAGGTATCGCCGTTGCCCCAGCCGGTCCCGACCTTCTTGTACTCCATCGTGTCGATCACATAGTCATAGATGGCCCGCGCCCGCCCGAGCGGCGTGGGATCGCTCTTCGGAATGTCGGCCCGAACCTGGTCGATGAGGGGACCGGAGATCGGCACCCGCCGGTCTGGCCCGAGAAACAGCGCCAGCTCTTCCCGCTCCTTCGGGGTGTATTCATTTACGGTTGAGGCGAGCCGTTGTTGCTGAAACACCCGGCGCCGTACCAAGTACTCCACCGTCACGGTGATGGGTTTGCCGTTGGAGCGGTCGAGGTGACCGTGCCAGAAGCGGTTACCATAGCGGCTCTCCGTTTTTTCCTGGCCGGGGATGCTCGCCTGCAGAGTTCGGCGGAGGATGTCCTGATGGGCATCGGAGGCAGCCAGGGGCACGAAGACATCGATGGGGCCGATACCGGGTGGCGGCGATGGAATCTCCACGTCGTAGGTGAAGGTGAAGGCGCGGACCCCTTGGCCCGCGTCGTAGACGACACGAGCTTCTGGCACCCCACACGTCCCTCCCGCACTCTCAGCGATGACGGCGCCCGCGGTCAGGGCCAGGGCCGCCGGCATCGCGAGCAAACATGTAAACACTCCTCGCCTCCCCTGGGGAATGCCTGGCATTGCTGCTTCTCCTCGCTGACGGTTGGGGATCGTAGCTTTCAGCCGATCCTCGTGACCAGCGGTCACGGGATCTCCACGGGGTTGTCTTGCTCAAACGTGTAACGGAGCTTTTGGACCCACCCGGTCCCTTCCTTCGTGGGCTCCTTGTGAATGCGGGTCTTGGTGACGGCCAGCTTGTCCTTCTCCTCATTGAGCCAGAAATCAATATCATACACCCTTTCGGACTCGCCTTGGACGCGAAAGTCCGTGCAGGCGAAGTATCCTTGCCCCTTGATCCTGCGGATGGGATCGTGGATCTTCACGAACTCGAGGGCTAACTCTTCACCGGTCTTCTCGTCCTTCAGCCGGTAGACGCCCCCGCCTTCCCTAGCCTTCTCGGCGATATGCGTATGGATCGCGGCCTTGACCTGCCAGGCCTTCGCATCCGCCGTCTCGCCGGGATGCTCCTGGGCGACAGCCCACCACCACGGCAAAGGAGTGACGGTCGTCAGGACCCATTCGTTACCCTCCTTCTTCGGGTATCTGTGGGTGCGGGCGTCGACGATGGTCAGCTTTTCCCCCTTGGGCCTGACCCAAAAGTCTATGTCGTAGAACCTTTCGGGCTCGCCCTGGACGCGAAAGTCCACGTCGGCGAAATAGCCATGACCCTCGATCTTGCGGACGATCCGAATCTTCACGAACTCCAGAGCCAGGTCTTTCCCGGTCGCCTCATCCTTGAACTTGAAGACACCGCCCCCTTCTTTGACCTTCTGGGCGATGTGTTCTTGAATGGCGGCCTTGATCTCGTCGGTCGTGAAGGCGTGTGCCCCGGCGAGCGGCCCGAGGAAGGCGCCCACCGCCACCAAAACGCCGATGAAAAGCACTCCCAGACTCCGCATGCAAGCCTCCCTTCTTTCAGGACCCTCGTACCGTGCCCAGACTTCCCCTTCCTCTCTAAAGACAGATTATGGTGCCGGTGTAAAGATGGTCAAGGGGAAACTTGCCTATTGGGCGGCTCTTGCGCGCACTCCTCTGAAATTTCGATGAAATCTATGTAAAATTCAACCCCTGACGCGAGAGGCTACCGGACCCACTTATTGGGTGTCCCTTCCATCGCTGAGCCCTCCTCGGGTCGCCACAGCAGCGCGTCCTCGAACTTCTTCGCCAGGGCGAAGTCTCGCTCGGTGATGCCGCCAGAGGCATGGGTCCGGAGCTTGACCCAGACCTTGCCCCAGGTCACCTCCAGGTCCGGGTGGTGCCAGGCCGCCTCTGAGAGATAGCCAATGGCATTCACGAGCATCACAGTGGTCGGCCACCCATCGGTGTTGAATTTCCGCCGGATCCAGCGCCCCTCGAGAGTCCAGTTGGGAAGCTCCTTCTCGAGGCGCTTCATCACCTCGTCATCAGAAATCACCGGCAGCTTTTTTTCCTTTTCCATCGTACGATCCTCCCTGAAAAGGTTTCCGCGGTCTCTTCGGAGGGCTGGCGTCTTTCTCCTCCTCTCCGCTGGGAACTCACGAGAAGAGCGCCTCGATCAGGGCCTTGGCCTTCACCAGCGTTTCTTCGTACTCTGCCTCGGGATCAGAGTCGGCCACGATGCCGCCGCCAACCTGAAAGTAGGCCCGGCCCCCTCGACAAATGATGGTGCGGATGGCGATGTTCAGGTCCAGGTCTCCGCCAAAGTCCAGATAGCCGATAGAGCCGGTGTAAATCCCCCGCCGGGTCGGCTCGAGCTCCTCGATGATCTCCATCGCCCGAATTTTTGGCGCCCCGGTCACCGATCCCCCCGGAAAACAGGCCCGCAGGAGGTCGATACGGTCGCGGTCCCGCCGCAATCGACCCAGGATGCTGGCGGTGGTCTGGAAGACCGTGGCGTAGGTCTCGAGGGCCCGGAGGGTCCTCACCCGGACCGAACCGTACTCGCAGACCCGGCCCAGGTCGTTCCGCTCCAGGTCGACGATCATGACGAGCTCCGCCTGGTCTTTCGCACTCCTCAGCAATTCCTGTTTCAGATACCGATCCTCGGCCGGGCTCTTGCCGCGGGGGCGGGTCCCCTTCATGGGGCGCGTCTCCACCCGGCGATCGCGGAGTCGGAGGAATCGCTCGGGCGATCCCCCGACGACAGCGACCTCGCCGTAGTCGAGGAAGCAGCCGAACGGCGCCGGATTGATTCGATGGAGGCGCCGATAGAGGGGGAAGGGGTCCTCGTCGAAGCGGGTGGAAAACCGCTGCGAAAGATTGACTTGATAGATGTCCCCGGCGGCGATGTACTCCTTGGCCTTGCGGACCGCGTCCAGATACCCTTCCTTCGTGAAGGTGCCCTCGAGGCCGCTCCGCGGGCGTTCCCGCTGTGCAGGTGAGCCCCATCGCCTGCGTCCGTCCTCAAGGCGCCGGAGCTGCCGGATAAGCTCTTGCCCCCGCCAGGTCGCCCGGCGGTGGGCCGCTCTCGGGTTGAGCTCCGGCAGACCGGTGGAGGCGACAAACAGCCGTCCCTTGACATGGTCAAAGATGAGCGCCCGATCGTAAAGACCCAGGAGGCAGTCCGGCACCTGCAGGTCATCCGTACTGAGGGAGGGGAGTCGCTCGATGAAGCGGTTCAGATCGTAGCTCAAGAAACCGACGGCCCCGGCGAGAAAGGGGGCCGGTTGAGCCGTCCAGCGCACCTGGAACCGCGCCAGGAGAGAGCGGAGGGCCTCCAGGGGGTCGGCTTCAAAGGTGACCGAGTGATCACCCTCCCGGACCTCGATCCTTTGCCCCCGCGCCCGGAAGGTCAGGAAGGGGTCAGTCCCCAGGAAGGAAAAGCGACCCAGCTGGAAAAGGTTCATGCCACTTTCCAGCAGGAAGCTCCAGGGGGTCTCCCGAAATATCGTGAAGACCTCACCGGGGGAGATGTCCAGTGGATAGTCCTTCAGGAAAGGGGTCAGGGTCGGGGGGGTGGCCACCATCGCTTTTCTTCTCGGCGGGCACCGGTTCAACGGGGTCGCGGGTCCCGCTCCCCAGGGTCTCTCTCGTTCTTCAAGATGATCAATTTATAACGGGATTATAACGCCACTGCCTCGGAGGCTGCAAGTTCAAAGGCGATCTGTGCCCTATCGCCGCTGACGGGGTTTGACAGAGGATCGCCGCTGCCATATCATCCGAGGCCGGAAAATCTGGAGGTGAGAGTCTCGTCATCACTCCGTGCGGTTGGGGGCGTGTATGCCCTGGTCAAGGTCGGTGCTCCGCTTTCCTCCCCGGAGGCAAATCCTCCTGGCCTCGCGGCCATTCCGCTATCGGCATGGGCGGTTCTGGATCGAGGGGGTGCCGTGGGAAGGGGTGGTTGAGTCGCTTGGGACCCCGGTCCTCATTTACTCTCGAGAACGGCTCCTGAGCAATATTGCCTCGCTGGAGAAAACGGCAAAGGCCCTCCCCATTCCGGTCCGAATCCATGCCGCCCTGAAGGCGTGCACCCTTCCCGGTATTGCAACCATCCTTCGGGAGGCCGGCCTCGGGGTCGAGGTCATGTCGGAGTTCGAATACCAGCTCAGCCGCAAGGCCGGCTTTACCCCGGGCCAGATGGTGGTGAATGCTCCTGCGAAAGCGCGGGCGTTCCTTGACCGGGCCGTGGCCGAGAAGGTCGCCCTGCTCAATGTGGAATCGGAGGAGGAGCTGGAGGTCATAGATGCCCTTGGTAGGAGGATTGGGGCCCCCGTCCGAATCGGGGTCCGCGTGAATCCGCCGCTCGGGCGGGAGCCCCCCCGTGGCTTCGGCGGCCGTGGGTCTAAGTTCGGGTTCGACATCGATTCCGGGGATGCGCGCCGGGCGGTAAAACGCGCCGCAAGCCTCCCGGGAGTTGAACTCATGGCGATCCACTGTCATGCCTGGACCCGACAATATGCTCCCCGTCGGTACCTTGCCGGGGTCCGACCAGTCCTCCGGTTCCTGGCCGAGGTTGAGCGCGAGATCGATCGTCGGATTCCCTGGATTGACCTGGGGGGAGGATTTGGGAGTCGGAACCTGCTCGAGGCTTCCGGGCGTCGCATTGCCGATTTCCTGGGCCCTCTGGGGGAAGAGATCCGGGGGTTGGGGGGTCACCGGGAACTTCTCTTGGAACCGGGTCGCTATCTGCTCAACGATGCGGCCGTCTGCATCGGCCAGGTCCTGACCCGAAAGCGAAACGCCAGGCGTCACTGGGTCTTGACCGATGCTGGCTCCCACATCCTCCCCCTGCGGGACAACGTCGAGTACTACGCCGCCCCTGCCCAGCTGAACCGGGGAAGTCAGCGTTTCTGCATCGGCGACGCCCTGTGCATTCCCAGCGGGGTCTTGCCAGGTTCTTTTGCTCTCGGGGAGATCCGATCGGGGGATAGCCTGGTCATCTTCAATTGCGGAGCCTACACCTTCTCACTCGCCCAGCACTTCGGAGGCCTCGCCCCGGCGGTGGCCCTGGTGGAGGGCGACACGTGGAGGCTCCTGTTCCGGCGGCGGTCGCCAGACGAGTGGTTGAGGTGGATTGAAGACCAGAGACCGTAAAGGTGTGCGAGAGAGGGCCAAGACCGAGGCCTATCAACGAAAAAGGGGGTTGACAAAGCTGGGGCTTTCGGCTAGGTATTCCTTATCTGAATCGAACGGGGTTTTACGAGCCGGAGTCTGGTGTTGCTCTTCACACTCTTTCTTTGAGGGAGGGGAACCATGGCATCAATAATGGTCGGGGAATCGTTGGTCGGAGACGGGAACGAGGTTGCCCACATTGACCTCATGATCGGCCGAAAGGACGGACCGGTCGGAGTGGCGTTTGCCAACCGCCTGGCCGCGCAGACGGCGGGACACAACGGTCTCCTCGCGGTGCTCGAGCCAAACCTTCCGGCAAAGCCCGACACGGTGATGTTCAACAAGGTCACCATCAAGGGGGCGACTCAGGCGGTCCAGATGTTCGGTCCGGCTCAGATGGCGGTGGCAAAAGCCGTCGCGGACAGCGTCGCCGCAGGGATCATTCCAAAGAAGGACGCGGAGGATCTCTGCATCGTCTGCGGGGTCTTCATCCACTGGGAGGCCAAGGACACGAAGAAGATCTACGAGTATAATTACCAAGCCGTCAAGGAGTCGATCCAGCGCGCCTTTGCCCAGAAGCCGACGGTCGACGAGGTCCTCGCTAAGAAGGACAAGGCCAAGCATCCCTTCGCCTAACCAACCGAGTTCGTGAGAGCGTGACGGGAGAGCACACGGGAGTCGTGTGCTCTCAACGCTATTCGAATGGAGCGGAAGCACCTTCTGTATCTCTTTAGTACCGATGCCTCGGCCAGCCCCTTTGACATCAACATGGCCTACGACGCGGGGTTTCATGCGGTCATCCCGTACGGGAACGTGACCGAGGAGACGGGCACCCTCCTCATCCAGGACATCATCTTTTCCCGCGGTCCAAAGGGGGCCAAGTTTACGGCCCTCTTCATCGGCGGCAACGACGTGGACCTCGCCGAGACGATCCGTGCGGCCGCCATCAAGAGCATGTTCCCACCCTTCCAGGTCTCGGTGATGATCGACCCTAAGGGCGCGTACACCACTGCCGCCGCCCTCGTGGCCAAGGTGGAGAAAGCCCTGGGAGGTCTGAGCGGGAGGAAGGCCGCGATCCTCGGCGGAACGGGCCCCGTGGGCAGAGTGGCGGCGACGCTCTGCGCGAAGAACGGGTGCGAGGTGATCGTCGGGTCGCGTTCGAGAGAGGCGGCGGATCGTCTCGCGAAGGGGATCGCGGAGAAAGCCGGTGGGAAGATCGCAGGCGCCCAGATGGGGACAGACGACGAGAAACTTCCCATCTTAAAGGGGGTCGACGTGATCCTAGCGACGGCAAAGGCCGGGGTCGAGATCCTGTCCCGGTCGGCCTTAGAGGTACTGCCCGCGGGCAAGGTGGTGGCCGACGTCAACGCCGTCCCGCCGAGCGGCGTGGCAGGGCTCAAGCCGGAAGACGATCTGAAGGAGATCGCTCCGGGGATCAGGGGGATCGGGGCGTTAGCCACCGGGGTCTTGAAGTACGACGTCGAGATGGAGATGTTGGAGACGATCAGGACCTCCAAGGAGTTTATCGTCCTGGACGATGGCTCTGCGATGGACATCGCCAGGAGACGACTTCGGTAAGGAGCCTGATGGATTTGTCCGGCAGAGTTGTTATCGTGACGGGGGCAAGCCGACAAGGCCAGATGGGGGAGCATCTCGCCCAGGCCTTCGCGGGGCGGGGAGTATCCGTCGTGGTTGCCGCCAGGACGGAGGCCAACGTCGCGAGGGTCGCTGAGGGGATCAAGGCCAAAGGAGGCAGAGCCATTGGTCTCCAGGTGGACGGGACGGTTGAAGCTGATGTCCTTCGCATGGTGGACCGAACGCTTCAGGCGTATAAGCGGATCGACGTCCTGGTGAACCTGGCCGGGGGTCTGACCCGGTACAAGCCGGTGGCTGAGATGACTGTGAGGGATTGGGAGGAGGAACTGAAGAATAATCTCACCACAGCATTCCTGTGCTCCCGGGCTGCGATCAAGCCCATGGCTGACGCCAAATATGGGAAGATCATTAATTTCGCTTCGGTAGGCGGTTTGAATCCCATGGCGCAGATGGCGCCTTACAACTGTGCCAAGGCCGCGATCATCGCGCTGACGAAGACGCTGGCCCTCGAGCTGAAGAAGCATAATATCTATGTCAACGCCGTGGCCCCGGGGCTGATCCAGACGCAGGCCAACCTCGAGGCGATGAAGCCCTCCCCGGAAGATCTGGAGAAGAAGTGGGTGAGTCGGGAGGCGGTTGCCAACGCGGTCCTGTTCCTGGCCTCGAGGGCCTCTGACGGGATCACCGGTCAGGTGATCCCGGTCATGGGAAAAGGGATTTAAGCGGAGGCTCTAAGCTCCTTCTCAGACCTGCCGGCTGGCGTCAGCCAAAGCAGAAGGGGCTTTTTCCTTGTGTGGTTGCTGTGGTAACATAACCGGACGGGGGTTGGGATCAAGGACTAAAGGTGGCCAAGTCATTTATCTTGATCACCGGTCGGACGACGAAGCAGGGACGGACCATCCACCTGGGCAAGCAGGCCAAAGACTACATCGACGAGGTCAGCGCCCTCGAGATGAACCCGGCGGACATGGAAGCCCTTCAGGTCAAGGAGGGGGACCGGGTGCGCCTGAGGACTGACCATGGCTCGAGCGTGGTCCGGTGCAAGAAGGGGACGGTGCCGCCCGGGCTCCTCTTCATCGCCTACGGTCAATTTGTCAATGCCCTGGTTGGGCCGGATACGCAGGGGACCGGGATGCCAAACACGAAAGGGATCGAGGTGGAGGTAGAGAAAGATGACAGTGGCTAAAGAGATGCGGGTGGTGAAGGACGTCACCTGCCCCTTCTGCGGGGTGACCTGTGACGATCTGGAGGTCCATGTCGAGGATGGCAAGATCCGCGACGTCAAAAATGCCTGTGTCCTCGGCAAGGATACCTTCCTCCATCACCTCGAGGGGTTGGCGACTCCCCGGATCGATGGAAAGCCGGCCTCCATCGAGGCGTGCATTGAGGCGGCGGCGGATATCCTCGCCCGGGCGAAGTACCCTCTCATCTATGGCCTGGATTCGACTGAGCTCCATGCCCACCGCAAGGCGATCGAACTCGCGGACCTGATTGGGGCCAACATCGACCACACCTCTTCGGTCTGCCATGCCCCCAGCCTCCAGGCGGTGCAGACCGTCGGGATTCCAAGCTGCACGGTTGGCGAGGTCAAGAACCGGGCCGATCTGGTGATCTTCTGGGGGGCCAACCCGGCCGAGGCCCATCCGCGGCACCCGACCCGGTATTCCGTGACGGTGAAAGGCATGTTCACCCCTCAGGGGAGGAAGGATCGGACCGTCATTCACATCGATGTGCGGCGCACGCCAACCAGCCGCATGGCCGATACGTTCATCCAGATCAAGCCCCACTCCGATTACGAAGTCTTCTCCACCCTGACCGCCCTGGTCAACGGGCATGACCTCGATGTCTCGGAAGTCGGGGGCGTTCCCCTGCAGGAATGGCGCGACCTGGTTGAAGTGATGAAGGGAGCGAAGTTTGGGATTCTCTACTGGGGCATGGGACTCACCATGACCCGGGGGAAGTATCTGAACGTGGTGGCACTGCTCCGGCTCTGCCAGGAGTTGAACCGCTTTACCAAGTTTCTGGGGGCGCCGCTCAGGGGTCACGGCAACGTGGTCGGCATGGCCCAGGTCCTCACCTGGCAGACGGGGTTCCCGTTCGCCGTGAATATGAGCCGCGGGTATCCGCGATTCAACCCGGGCGAGTTCTCGGTGGCGGACCTGCTGGGCCGGGGGGAGGTCGATGCCGCGCTGATCATCGCGGCCGACGCCATCGGCAACTTCCCCGCCAAAGCGGCCCAGCATCTGAAGTCCATTCCGCTCATTGCCGTGGATCCGAAGGAGAGTGAGACGACGAAGGTCGCTCAGGTAGTCATCCCCGCAGCCCAGGCGGCGGTGGCCGCTGAGGGCGTAGCGTACCGCATGGATCACATCCCCCTCCCCCTCAAAAAGGTCGTCGATTCCCCGTATCCCTCGGACCGCGAAATCCTCGACCGGATCATCGCGCGGGTGCTGGCGAAGCGGCCGGACGATGGGGCCAAGCGCGCAGCTCCTCTTCCGCGCGGGTAGTCGCCTATGGCCTCAGCCATCCGGATCAAGGGGGGCCGCGTCTATGACCCGCTCCACGGTCTCAACGGAGTGGTCAAGGACCTCTGCGTTGAAGACGGCAAGATCGTCCAAGAGTGCCACGGGGCGGCCGAGGTCATTGACGCCACGAACCTGGTGATCCTGCCTGGTGGCGTCGACATCCACACCCACATCGCGTCTCCGGCGGTGAATGCGGCCCGGGGGCTCAGACCCGAGGATCACCGGCTCCTGTGCTGTCCCCGCAAGCCAGGCCTGCGATCGGGGGTCGGCTTCACGGTTCCCTCCACCTTCACCACCGGATACCTCTATGCCCAGCTCGGGTATACGACAGTCATGGAGGCGGCGACGCCTCCCATCGGGACCCGGCACACCCATGAGGAGCTGAACGACATCCCGATGGTGGACAAGGGGTGTTATCTCCTGATGGGGAACAACGAGTTCATCCTGCAATACCTCAAGTCGGGCGACCTGGAGAAGATCAAGCGGTATGTGGCGTGGCTCCTCCATTCCCTCAAGGGGTTCGGACTCAAGCTCGTCAATCCCGGGGGCGTCGAGCAATGGAAATATGGGAAGGATGTCGAGGGCCTGGATGAGAAGGTGAATCATTTCGATGTGACGCCGCGCCAGATCCTGCAGGCCCTGACCTGGGTGAACGAGGAGCTCGGCCTCCCGCATTCGATCCACATCCACGCGAACCGGCTCGGGGTCCCCGGCAATTACCAGGTCACGCTCGAGACGATGCGGGCCTTGGAGGGAAAGCGGGTCCACATGGCCCATGTGCAGTTCCATAGCTACGGGGGAGAGGATTATGTGAGCTTTACCTCGAAGGCCAAGGAGATGGCCGACTATATCAACGGCCACCCCAACGTGACGGTGGATGTGGGGCAGGTGGTTTTTGGGGACGCCACGACCATTACCGCGGATGGGCCGTGGCAGTACCGTCTCCACAAGCTCACCAAGAACAAGTGGTACAATCTCGATGTGGAGGTTGAGACCGGCTCTGGGATCGTGCCGTATACCTATCGCGAGAAGAATTACGTCAACGCCCTGCAATGGGCCATCGGCCTCGAGACCTTCCTCCTGATCAAGGATCCCTGGCGCGTCTTTCTCTCCACGGACCATCCGAACGGCGGCCCTTTCCTCTATTATCCCTGGATCATCAAGCTCCTGATGGATGCCGAATTTCGGTCCCAGATGCTCAAGCGGGTCCATAAGCGGGTCCTGAGCCATACGATGCTTCCACACCTCTCCCGAGAGTATTCCCTGTACGAGATCGCCATCATCACCCGGGCCGGTCCTGCCCGGGCCCTCGGGTTGCGAAACAAGGGGCATCTCGGCCCCGGGGCGGATGCCGACATCGCCATCTATGTCGATGCCAAGGACAAAGAGGAGATGTTCGAGCGTGCAGCCTACGTCCTCAAGGATGGAAAGATCGTCGTCCGCGACGGCGAGGTGGTGGAGTCCTGCCCGGGCCGGACTATCTTCGCTGAGGTCCCCGGGGACGACGACCTCCTGACCGAGCTCCGCGACAAGTTCGAGAAGTACTACACCGTGGAGATCGGGAACTTCCCGATCCCTCTAGAGGATCTTCCTTTCCACCAAGCGGTCCCCACGGGCCGCCCTGTGTAATACAGATTCGTCCCGAAAGGGTGCGACATGGAGCTGAACGGCGTTCCCATCGAAGACACGTATGCCGAGGCCTTCTCGGCTATCGGGGCCCGGCTCCTCATCACGGCCGAGAATGAGCGCTGGGCCCGGGAGGCGGCGGCGAGCTTCACCGGCTTTGCCACCTCGGTGATCGGGTCCGGCTGTGAGGCAGGAGTCGAGGGGGTCGCCAGTGAGACCCCGGACGGCCGGCCGGGCGTCACGGTCCTGATCTTCGCCATGTCGAAGAAGGGCCTGCACGAGCAGCTGATCAAGCGGATCGGTCAGTCGGTGATGACCTGTCCGAGCACCGCCTGCTACAACGCCCTGGCCGGAGAGTCGTGGGTCTCCGTCGGCGGCAAGCTCCGCTTCTTCGGGGACGGCTTTCAATCCAGTAAGCTGCTGGATGGAGTCTTCAATCCACCCGTCGGGCGCGCCCGGCGGTTCTGGCGGATCCCCGTGATGGATGGGGAGTTCGTGGTGGAGGACCGATTCGGCATGGTCAAAGGGGTCGCGGGAGGGAACTTTTTGCTCCTCGGGGAGGAACCGCAGGCCGTACTGCAGGCTGCCGAGCTTGCCGTAGGGGCGATGCGTCAGGTCCCCGGAGTCATCCTCCCCTTCCCGGGCGGGGTCGTTCGGAGCGGGAGCAAAGTCGGATCGCAGTATAAATTCTTGACGGCATCAACCAATACCGCCTATTGCCCGACGATTCGGCGGCAGGTCGAGAGCGTCCTCCCGGACGAGGTGAGGGCCGTGCTGGAGATCGTCATCGACGGCCTGACGCCCGATGGAGTGGCTGAAGCGATGCGGGTGGGGATCCGCGCCGCATGTCGTCCCGGCATTAAGGGAATCTCGGCTGGCAATTACGGTGGCAAACTGGGGAAATATCACTTTCGCCTCCACGAGGTCTTGAGGAGCTAACGCCCGGGTACGCTCATGGGAGAGATCATCCTCACCTTCAAAGGGATGGGCGGGTCGACGGTTCCGCTCGAGGCCGATCCCATTACGCCGGATCTGCTCCAGCTCAAGGTCCGGGCGGAGATCGAGCGACTGCCGCTCTACCACGGGAACGAGCAGTTGCTGCTCGGCGACTTCTTCTCCGTCAAGGGAGAGCGGTCGAACCAGATCCGCCTCCGGGGGGATTTGTCCCAGGTCAAGAACATCGGGGTCGGGATGCAGACCGGGCGCATCGTGATCGAGAGCAGTATCGGGATGCACGTCGGGGCCCGGATGACCGGAGGCGAGATCCAGGTTCACGGAAATGCGGGTGACTGGGCAGGGGCGGAGATGACCGGTGGCCTCCTCTGGATCAATGGAAGCGCGGGTAACCGGGCCGGCTCGGCCTATCGCGGCAGCAAGTACGGGATGCGGGGTGGGGTGATCCTGATCGAAGGGAGCGGTGGGCACGAGGTGGGGGGCTACATGCGCCGCGGACTGATCGTCGTTCGCGGGAATCTGGAGGATCACGCGGGCGCGCGGATGGTGGCGGGATCGATCTTCGTGTTTGGTCGGGTCGGTGGCCGAACCGGTGGCGGGATGAAACGGGGGAGCATCGTCTGCTTCAACCCGCTGGACGTCTTGCCTACCTTTCGCCTGACCTCCACCTACGCGCCGCTCTTTGTCACGATCTATCTCCGGGCCCTCCGGAGCAGAGGGTTTTCGGTTCCAGAGATCGGCGGCGGACGCTTCGCCCGATACTGCGGAGACCTGGCCGAATCCGGCAAGGGGGAGATCCTGGTGTGGCAGGGGTAGCGGGAACGGGACGGATCAGCGTGAATCGCCGTGCTGCCGCGTTCGTCGAGCAGCTCGCAGCCGATACGGCAGCGCTGGGGGTCGACGTGCATCGACTGGCGAATGGCACGCGCGTGGTGGACGCCGGCGTCCGCGCCCCCGGGGGTTTCGGGGCCGGAAAGGCCGTCGCCCTGATCTGTCTGGGCGGCCTCGGCGACGTCAGTTTTATCCCGTACGACCTCGGTGGGCTGACCATCCCGGCCGTGAGTGTGACGGTCGACCGGCCTGTGATCGGGTGCATGGCGTCCCAATATGCGGGGTGGAAGATCAGCGTTGGGAAGTTCTTCGGCATGGGGTCGGGGCCGGCCCGCGCCATCGCGGTTGTGGAAAAGCTCTACGCCGAACTCGATTATCGGGACGAGGCCGACGAGGCGGTGCTGGTCCTCGAGACGGATGCGATGCCGACCGAAGAAGTGGCCGCCTACGTTGCGGGAAAATGCGGGCTTGCTCCGGAACGGCTCACCCTGGTCGTGGCCGCGACCACGAGCGTCGTGGGGGGCATTCAGATCGCCGCCCGATCGGTGGAGACGGCGATGCACAAGATGATGGAGCTGGGGTTCGACCTCCACAAGGTACAGGCGGGCTCCGGGGTGAGTCCTATCGCGACCCCGATCCGCGACACGCTACGGGCCATTGGCCGGACCAACGACTGTGTGCTGTACGGGGCGACCGCGGCGTTAGTCGTGGATGCAACCGATGACGAGGTCGAACAGATCCTGGACCGGATCCCTTCCTCTGCCTCTCGGGATTACGGTACCCCTTTTTACGAGCTCTTCAAGCGCTATGGGGACTTCTACAAGATCGACCCGATGCTGTTCAGCCCCGCGCGGGTGACGATTACCAACGCGGCCACCGGGCGTACCTGGTCCGCTGGCCAGTTGAACCTCGAGCTGCTGCGGAGCTCCCTGGGCGCGTAGGGCTGGACGCGCCCGCGGCCATCGCTCCCCTTTCCGGTTGCACCTCCGATGCGGGTAGGCATCCTCGGACACAAGATGGGATGGCATATCTCGGTCCTGCAACGGGCCTTCGCCCGCCGCGGCGCGGCCGCGGACCACCTGTCGATCACGGCCATCACTGCTGGCGTTGGCATCGGGCGTTCCTTCGAAGCGGAAGGGCGGGTCCTCGAGGCGTACGAGGGGCTGCTGATTCGCATCATCCCTGACGGCTCCCTCGAGCAGATCATCTTTCGGATGGACGCGCTCCACTGTCTCGAGGCCAGGGGGATCACAGTCATGAACTCGCCGAAGGCGATTGAGAAGACGGTCGACAAGTTCTACACCTCGAGCCTCCTCGAACACTCCGGGGTCCCCACGCCCCGCACCGTGGTCACCGAGGACTTCGACGAGGCCATGGCCGCCTTTGAGAAATTCGGCGACGTGATCGTGAAGCCGCTCTTCGGCTCCGGGGGACGGGGGATGGTCCGGGTGAGCGATTGGGAGGTGGCCTACCGGACGTTCCGCGCCTTGGAAATGGGTCGGTACGTCTTCTATCTGCAGGAGTATGTGCCCCACGGCGATCACGATATCCGGGCCTTCGTCGTGGGCGACCGCGTGGTGGCCGCGATGATCCGGCGATCCACCGGGTGGCGGCACAACGTCGCCCGTGGCGCCCGGGTGGAGGCGTGCCAGCTCGACGGCGAGGCGGAGGAACTTTGTCTCCGCGCCTCGGCGCTCCTCCGCGTCGACTACGCGGGCGTGGATCTGCTCCGCACTTCCGACGGGCGTACCGTGGTCATCGAAGTGAACAGCATCCCCGGTTGGTCGGGCCTCCAGACCACCACCTCCACCGACATCGCGGACGCGATCGCCGGCCACCTGGTTGCCTCCCTTCGCCGTTGAGCCTCAGATGCGGGACCCGCGCGACGTTGCTCTCGCCGCCCAGCTCGCATGTCTCATTGAGGTGAGCACCCCGAAGCCCGGCAACGTCCATCCGCAGGCCGACTTCGCCGACACCCGCTACGAGGATTTTGTGGCCAGCGCCCTCGCCATCGGAGATGCCATGGGTCAGGCCCACCGGATGGGCGTCGGGAAGATCGTCTGGGCGGCAGTGCGAGACACTCGGCGCCGGGTCGGGGTGAACACGAACCTCGGCCTAGTCCTGCTGCTGGCGCCACTCGCCAAGGCAGCGGTGATGCAGGGCGGGGGCGGCCTCCGGACGCGGCTCCGTCGGGTGCTCCAGGGGCTCACGGTTCAGGACGCCCGCGATGTCTACAGGGCCATCCGCCTGGCCAAGCCCGGAGGCCTCGGGACGGTCGATCGGTGGGACGTGCGGGAAACCCGGGTTGGGGTGAATCTCCTGACGGTGATGCGGGCGGCAGCCGACCGGGACACGGTGGCCCGAGAATACGCGACCGGCTTCGCGGTGAGCTTCGACGTCGGCCTGCCGTGCCTACAACGCTCCTTCGACGTGACCCGAGATCTCCGGGCCGCCACCCTCCAGACCTACCTGACCATCCTCGCGACGGTTCCCGATAGCCTGATCGCCAGAAAAGCGGGGCCGCGGCAGGCCAGCGAGGTTTCACGGGAGGCCGCCCGGATCCTCAGCGCTGGCGGAGCCCAGACGGCGGCCGGCAGACGGTGGTTGGCGAGGTTCGACCGCCAGTTGCGCCGCCGACGGAATCTCCTCAATCCCGGGACGACCGCCGACCTCACGGGGGCGACCCTTTTCGTGGAGCTCCTTCGGAACGGGATCCGCCGCTTCCTTGGCCACTGACCCCCTCGACCGTTGCCCCGTGGTTGTTCGCCCCGGCCGTGAAAGTCATGACCTTTCCTCTCCGCTCGAGCGCCTCTCGAAGACGTGCCTCAAGGCGCCATGCTATCTCCGCTCCGCCGACGAGGCCATACACCGCCGGACCCCAAGAACTCTGGCCCCCTCCGGCTGCCCCCTCGGCCACCATCAGCGCCAGGATATCCTCAGCCATCGCGGTGGCGTAGGTCCCCCGCTGGATGGGAGCGAACCAGCGCCCGATGATGCGCTGGATCGCGGTGAGCGCCTGTCCGAAGGATCCCAGGTCTTTTTCGATCAGCGATGGCAGGAGCTGCATGAGAACCACGTGGCAGACGGCGGCGACCTCCTCCTGGGGGGGACTTGCCAGCTGACCAAATGCCTTCTCCTCCGCTGCACCATGCAGCGCCTCCCCGAGGTCCGGCACCACGACGACAAATCGCCACTCCTCAGGAAACGGGTGACGGAAGATGACCGTCGGGATGTCGCTGACCTTCCCTCCGCCGCTGTCGAGGATAAAACCCCCGCGCGCAAAGGCAGTCACTCCGATCCCGGAACGCCTTCCCCGCCCGGTCAGACGGGCCAGCTCTGCAAGGGTGACGTCCAGCTTGAACAGGCGGGCGACCGCCGTCGCGACCGCGAGACTGAGTTGTGTCCCCGAGCCGAGCCCCACGTGCGCCGGGATCGTCTCGCGACAGTGAATTGAGACACCTTGATCGAGGGCGAAATGTCTCAAGAGACGCCGAAGGAGAGGCTCTACCCGGCCGTCAAGGTCACCCTCGACGCTGACTGTCGGGGCGGTCCGCGCTTCGAGCACAAGCTGGGGCGTATCGATCGCGACGCCGAGGCTGCCAAAGCGGCGCCCCAGAGACCCGTCGGGGTCGATGAATCCCAGGTGAAGTCTGGCTGGGGCAGTCACGACGACGCTAGCCATGGGACCCACTCACGTGTTCGGAAAGATACCTGAAGGCGGCGTGCTCTTGCTCCCCGCCCGTCTTGTCGACGATGAGGCGGAGCCGTTCGAACTCCTTCAACACGTGCTCCCGGCCCAGGAATCTTAGCCGCGTGGCAACGATGGCGGCCTCGATGACTGCGTTCTGGGCGCGGTTGAACCCGATGAACTCGCGCAGGACACCCTTTTTGACCACGGCGCAGACGAAGCGTGCGCGCTCCCCTTCCTCCTGCAAGTCCCGGACGGTGCACTCATAGTACATGCAAGCGTCTTTGAGGACGAGGCCGTCAACGCGTTCAGCGGGGATCGCGGGAAACTGGGGCCGTCCCACTGCCCCCTCGGCAAACAGCAGGACGTTATCGGTCAAATTAATCACGGCCTGTCCTGTCGCGACAAGGTTCACGTACGTTGTGGTTTCCTTGTACGGGCGCAGGAGGATCGGTTCCCGGTCGAAGGTGACGCCCATGGGGGCGAAGTTCGGGAGGCCGCTCTGGTCTTGCGTGATGACGATGCTCTCGACGATGAAGGGCACGACTCCCCCTTGGTCCCTCAATGCTTCCGGGTCACTGTGACGAAGCCACCGTCTGGAAGGCTGGCCGCCCCCACCACGAGCCGGGGTGCGGCCCCGGTGGCCGTTTCCACTTCCCCGCGGGCAACAATCCTATCTCCTGGATCGGCCGCATTACAGTACAGCCCCTCGAACGAAACCAGGGTTTCCACATCGCTGGCAGCCGGGTGGGTGGAGGTAGCCGACGACACAGAAGATCAACCCCTCGATCGTCTCAAGAAAGTCTCGGTCCTTCGGACGCCTCATATCTCGATCCAGTCAAGAACCCGCTCTGTCGTGTCTCGAAGGCCCAGATGGTCCACGAGTCCCTGAAACTGACCCCCCGCGATCCCATCCGCAAGGATGGCCGCCCCGAGCGCTGCCTCGAATCCCTCCCCATCCTCCAAAGGGAGCTCCATCGGATAACGCTTCTCGAGTCGCTCCATCACCGCTTCTTTCCGCCGGCCCGCCACGAGGATGCGCCGGAGGCCGTAATAGTTGAGAAAGAGGACGATCTCCTTCTCAAGCCCCTCCCAGAAGGCGTCGTGACCGTATTGGCCGAAGCGCGCTTCGATGTCGAGCGCCCCCCCACGGTACACCATCGCCTTGCTGAATGGGTACAGACACGCCAGCTCGCCATCGATCGCGCCCCGGGCCCTTGGCCCGAGATGTCCCGCCGTTCCGCCGAGACCGTCCACGACCCGGCCGCCGCGGACGACAAGGATCGCCTTGAAGCCTTCCCCGACCTCCACGCTCAGGAAATCCTGGGTCTCCAGGGATTCGCCACGGGCCATCTGAAGGTGGAGCAGGCACGCCACGGCGCACAGCTTATCAGCCGTGCCCATGTCGATCCGGTTCACCTTGCGATGGACCGGAACCGACCGTAACAACTTGACCGACGGGATGCAATAGGCGCGCAGGTCGCTTTCGCGCAGCCTGGAGAGGAACTGTCCCAGTCCTTTTTCGCTCGGATCACCTCGGCGGAGCGTCATCTCGAACAGGTCCCGGTCATCCACCTCCTGAATGCGCCTCAGGGGGATCCCGAAGCCGGAGGGGAGAACTATCGGGAGATGGGGGTATGTTCGGGTTGTCTCCTCAAGCATGGGGTACAGCTCGGCGGGATCAGGAAACCACTTCAGGGCAAGGACCCGGGGGCCCTCGATGAGGGCGAATTTCCACGAGCCGGTCCCATAATCAATCCCCAGGGAGGCCATGGGTGAGATACCCCCAGTCCAGGTCCTCCTCCTGGATGTACTTCTTGCCGAGCCTGAGCGCGATCTGTGCCTTCATCAGCTCGCGCCCGAGATAGAAGGCATGGGACACAGGATTCGGCCCCAACTCACCGGCGATCTGGTGGAACATGCGCTGGATGTCGGTGTCCTTGATGAATCGGTCCTTGTTGAAGAGGTAGATGCTCTTCCCGTCGATCATGATCCGGAAATTGGGGTCGGTGATGCGGCGCTGCAATGCACGGACCTCCTCTTCCGTCGGCCAGTCGACCTTGCGGTCCTTGATGGTGAGGAGGCTGTCGTCGATGTCCTTCGGGAGGACTCCCCGGCTCCGGGCATAGTGCATCAACCGCCGGGCCCGGTCCAGTTCGCGGACCGTGCCCCGCGTCCAGTGGGCGACCTCTGTCGTGAGCACGTAGCGGATGTCCAGTTCAGCCATGACCCCGACCATGAGGGCGTTGATCCCGGTGCTATCAGCATCGATGAGTTCGGTGAGGTTGCCCACGCCGATGAGCATTTCGGCCTTTGGGTACCGCTGGCGGACCTCATACAGCCGGTGGAGAAAGCGCGTGAAACCGAAGTTAAGCGGATCCAGGATCGGGTCCACCAGGTACCGGGTGATCCCCATCTGTTCGAGCGCGGCGATGTTCCGTTCGAGCGATTCAATCCCGGCGCCGAAGTCCGGGATGACGACGGGGATACAGGACAGCTCCGGGGCCAGGTGGATATTCTGTCCGTTGAGACTCAGCAGAAAATCGACACCGGCCTTGTTCGCCTGGCGGATCTCCTCTTCGTTAAAGGTGTCGACGCTGACCGTGAATCCCTCCGTTTTGAGCCGCGCCACGATCTCTCCCACGTTGTCGGCCGTGCGGCCCGGCGTGCATCCGATGTCGATGATATCGGCACCGCAGGTCTGATAATACTTGGCCTTTTGCAGGATCGCCTCCCACGAGAGCAGGGGGGCATCATTGATCTCGGCGAGGATCTGGATGGTGTACTGACCATACCCCTCGCGCTTTCGCTCGACGCCAAAGTGATAGGGGATGTCGCGGAGATCCCGCGGGCCCTTCTCGACCCGCACCCCGAGGGCTTCGGTCAACAGGCCGGGCTCGGCCTGACACAGGCCGGGGATCATGATCAGATCGCAGGGGCCAGGTTTGAGGGAGCGGAGGATAAAAGGGTTGGTCATCAGGGCCGCGACGCTGATCCGCAGGGTGGCCACCTCGTACGCGAAATCGGGGCGCATCGCCTCCAGGGTTTCCCGAAGCGCCCGGTCTGCCAGCTTTCCCGTCACGAAAAGGACCTTCACTTTCGTGTCCTCGCCCCTTAGACGAACAGGCCTCCATGGACGTGGAGGACCGCCCCGGTGATATATCGGGCGTCGTCAGAGACCAAGAAGCTGACCGCGCCGGCCACGTCACCTGGCCGACCGAAGGCCCCCGCGGGGATCAACCGGGCCCAGCGGGCCCTTTCGGCCTCCGAATATTTAGCGTACTCTTCCGTTTCGATGAAGCCGGGACTCACCGCATTCACGCGGATCTTGAAGGGGGCCTCGGAGTGGGCAAGCCATCGCGTTAGCATCATGAGACCGGCCTTCGCCACGTAATACGCGGGCGCCTCAAAAACCCCCATCTGGAGCGCCTCGGTGTTCAAGGCCCCGATGTTGATGATGCTGCCCCGCTGACGGGCCCGCATCGACGGCAGGGCGGCCCGGCTGCAGTAAAAGGCGCTCCCGAGGTTGCCCTCGAGTGTCTCCCGCCATTCGCGATCGCTGGTCTCCACGAGGGGCTTGACCAGAAAGGGCCCGACGTTATTCACGAGCACATCGAGACCCCCAAAGGTCTCCATCGTCCTCCCGATGAGGGTTTCCGCCCCCTCCGGTGTCGAGACGTCGGCCTGCACGGCGATAGAGAACGGGGAGGCCGGCCGGATTTCCTCAAGGACCGATGCCGCCGCGCTCTCGTCCGTCCGGTAGTTCACCACGACGGTGTACCCGTCACGGACGAGCCGCAAGGCGATGGCCCGGCCGATGCCCCGACTACCACCGGTGACGACGGCCACCCTGTCTGTTGCCGATTTATGCACCATGGAAATTACACGGATTCTATGGGCTCCCCGGGACACTGTCAAGCAACGCACCCCCGCAGTGGCCGCTTTGACGCCTTCCGCCACGTCCGGAGGGAGATGGCTAGAAAACTGCTTGACCCGGGGGGCGGGCCACGGAAGAATGTGACATTACAGTTAGTCAGGTTCTTTCTTGTCTAATCCTCCTTGTGCGAAACCACCGGCGCAACGTGTGTGTTTGGAGAGGGAATGAGGGCAGGGGAAAACTTGGTACCGGCACGCACCGCTGTGGATCATTTGCTGCTGGGTACCGCTGATCTCGAGCGTGGAATCGCATGGGTTGAGCGCAGGACCGGAGTGAAAGCCGTCAGAGGCGGAAGCCACCCGGGCGTCGGCACGCAGAACGCGCTCATTTCGCTCGGCCGCAGGCAGTATCTTGAAATCATTGCGCCCGATCCGGCGCAGACGGTGTACACCTTTCCCATTGATGTGCGAACACTGACCGAGCCTCGATTGATGACATGGGCGGCTGTGACAGGCGACATCAATGCCCTGGCGAAGACCGCTCGCGAAGCCGGTCATCACATCCTCGGCCCTCGCGACGGTTCTCGCGCAAGACCTGATGGAAAAGTGCTCAAGTGGAAGATCCTCGGAGTGCTGAACACATTGGGCCTACAGGGCGTGGAACCGATTCCATTCTTCATCGAATGGTCTACTGATTCGTTGCATCCATCGCAGGATTCGCCAACAGGGTGTGAGCTTCAGTCGTTTGAAATCGAACATCCGGATCCTGCACGCGTGATAGACGCGCTGAAAGGGCTGGGCATCGAAGCACAAGTAAAGCGGGCAAGACACGTCAAACTCAACGCGACGCTCAAAACGCCGAAAGGCGAGGTAGAATTGATTGAGGCGCTCGGCTGATTTCAAGGCAGGGGCAAGCGAGATGAAACTCTTGGTCAGTGTCGTGGATCCGCTTGAGGTGGAAGAGGCGGTCCTGGGCGGGGCAGCGATCATTGACATCAAGAATCCGCGCGAGGGGTCCCTCGGAGCGCAGCCACCCCGAAAGATCAGGGAGATCGTGGGGGCAATTCCTCCAGGGGTCGAGTCCAGTGCGGCCATCGGCGATGTCCCCAACCTGCCTGGGACGGCGGCCCTCGCGGCAGCCGGAGCAGCCCAGTGTGGGGTTGACTATGTGAAGGTGGGGCTCCTTCACGTGACCGCGGAGGCCGATGTCGTGCGCCTTCTGACCGAAGTCCGCTTCGCGGTGCAGGCCTGTAGTCCAACGACCCGGGTGATCGCCTGCGCCTACGCCGACACGATACTCAGGGGAGGCTTTCCGCCTCTCGAGCTACCGGCAGTGGCGGTACTCGCTGGTGTAGATGGGTGTATGCTCGACACGGCCCACAAGGACGGGAGAAGCCTGCGGAAATGGCTCGGGACCGAGCAACTGCGGGACTTCGTCGCCGCCTGCCGGCAGGCCTCACTGCTGTGTGCACTCGCGGGATCGCTGCAGGCGACAGATTTTGAATGGGTGCGTGGGCTCAAGCCCGACGTCGTGGGAGTCCGGGGCGCCGCCTGTACGGGAGACCGGGTCACGGGCCGGATCTCTTCGCTTCGGGTCCGACAGCTTCGGGAGGCCCTACTGGTCCCGAGTGTCGACCTCCGTCCCCATAGTCTGCCCAGAGCGTAGCAGGGTAACCAGTCGGTCGGGGTGCCGTCCGTTCAGGATCCAGCAGCAGCGGAGGCGTGCTGCCTCCCGGGCGAAGGCCGCATCCACACAGGCGTACCCCGCCAGGCGGGAGAGGCTGAGGCGGGGGATCAGCACGGCATCCGGATCCTTGCGGGGGTCGGCGGTCAAGATGCCGTCCACGTCCTTCAGGAGGACAAGCAGCTCCGCACCAAAAGAGACAGCGAGGTGCGCCGCGATAGCGTCTGAGGTTACCTCCCAGGAGTGGGGCAGTGAGTCGGCCGCAAGTAAGAGCGTGGAGGGCAGCAGGATCGGGACCGCCCCATCCTGAAGCGCCTCTTCGATCTGTGCAGGGGTCCTGACCGTCCGGGTCGCCTGGCCAAGATCGGCAAGGAGGTAACCGTACTGGTCCATCGCCAGAATCGCCATCCAGTGAGCCGCCGTCTCCCCGAGGTGAAAAACTGCCGTCTCCGTTCGGACGGCGTCGGCGAACGCACCGCCCCCGGGCACCACCACGATACGGTGTTCGGCACGTACTGCCTCGAGAGTCTTGAGCAGCGGGCGGAGGACCTCGGGCTTGCCCAAGCTCCCACCGATTTTGCAGACCAGGTCGATTTTCGAGTCCGCCTTCGCCCCCCGAGGCATCCTCATCTCTCCGTGAGCCATTCCGCCAAGAGGTACGCAGCGCCGACGGGAGGCGTGTGATGGGATGCACCCCTGCCGAGCGAGACGGCGATGTTCTCCACTGGCCAGCCGAGGGTGCGGGCACAGTCGCGCGCCAGAAAGCTCCCGAGACCGGTCGCGATAACCGGCAACGTACGCCGCCGGTGCCAGCGCACGACCCGCCGCATGGCCTCCACGATCTGAGCACGTTGCGTTTCATGGACAAAGCGCGCCATGCCGATCACCTCGCGCTCGGAGAAATCCTTTGCATCAGCGCAGACCATCCTGACCAGCCGCCGGCGGGCGGCCGCCTGGCTCTTTCCTCGCCCATCAGGAGTGGAGCAGGAGTAGTCGTGGGGCTCGAGGCGGCCCAGGATGCGATAGACGTCTGCACTGATCGCGAAATATTCGCTCGCGACAGGACAGCGCGCATGTCCCAACGGGAGGACTGCCGTGATGGCGCTGACAGGGGTGCGGAGCACTCCAGTGTAGATCAGTTCTCCAGCGAGGAGCCGATCCGTGTCGCTCCTCCCGCGGGCAACAATCCGCCCTTCCAGAATCGGGATGATGTCTGTCGTGGTGCTCCCGATATCGACGAGGAGGCAGTTGGGGCGGGACCTGGCGAGGAGCATTGCCGTGGCCAGCCAGTTAGTGGCCGCCAGGGAGAGAGGATCCTTCAGCGGTCGGCGCAGGTCCAGGAAACCGCCGTCCACATCCAGGCCGTAAATCGGCAGATCGGGAAAGGCCTTCCGCACGCATCGGACGACGTACCGGACCCCGTGCGTCTTCGTCGGGAAGACATCGGATAATTCAGCCGTCATGGTTACCGCCATCGCATCGGCCGGGCCGAGGGCTTTGGAGAGCGTGCGGAGGACTGATGGGAGGCGTTCCTTCCCCTTCCAGATCTCGAAATACTGATCCGCCGTCTGGAGGGTTTTGATCCTCCGCTGATGATAAACCAATCGAGCCGCCTTCGTGCTGACGCCACCGATGTCCCAGCCGACCGTGACGCACGCGTTTCCTCTCACCCTCGCACCCTACCGGTCCCTCGTCCGCGGCCCACGAAGAACCGAACGGGTCCCTTGGGTTCGGGCAGGCTCGGAAGTTCTCCCAAGACGCTCGTCACAATCGCCTCGGCGAGGTTCACAGAAAAGGCTCGCCGGAGCCCAATGTAGGACGTCGTCAGGCGCGGATTCACCTCGATGAACACCGGCCCGGATCGGCTGAGGACGAGATCGACGCCGAAGTACCCCTTGAGGCCCGGGAAGGCCTGTTGAAGATGGTGCGCCACTTCGAAGGCCGCGGACCGGCTCGGGTGGTCGATGCGTACCGTCCCGCCACGATAGCTGAAGCTGCTCCCGGCGCGGATGTACTGGGTGTTGAGCGTGAGGGGGAGGACGCGCGTCCCATCGGAGAGGCAGCAGAGGCTGGCGGGGGTTCCCGGGACGTATTCCTGGATGAGGAAACCCTCACGCCGTGTCGCCCGTTGCAGGCGTCGCAAGGCTGGAGGGATTTCCGCCGGACGTCGAATCAGGGAAATACCTTCGCACCCAGCCCCGTCCACCGGTTTCACCACTGCGGGGTAGCCAAAGGCAGTTACCCGATGGGTCGGCTCGTCGTCGAGGCGAATCCTGCCGGTGCGCGGGGTTGGAAATCCGCAAAAGCGAAATCGGGCATCGGCCATGGCCTTGTCTCCCGCCGCCGCCACCGCTTTGCTGCTTGAGCCGAGAAGGTGTTTCCCCGCGCGCTCGACCTCGGAGGAGAGGCGCTCCAGGATCCCATCGGTTTCAGGCGCGATGAGGAGAACCGCCTCGGCCCAGGCGAGAGAGGCGGCGAAGATTTCATCGTAGCGGTGGCGATCGATGATGGTCACCGGGAGGTTGCTGGGGAGCCAGTTGCTGAGCCGGCTGTCGATGGTCGCACGAATCTCATGCTCTTTCGAGGCCTGGAAATCCTCAAGGATCGCACGGAGCATCAGGAGCCCTTCACGGGCCATTCCTTTTGGCAGAGGTTTGCCGCTCAGGCCACCGCCGCTCACATATTCGTGGATGAAAATTCTCATGGCCGTGCTAGACTGCGGACGCGATGCGGGTGATTCCGGTCATCGACATCCGGCAAGGAATTGCGGTGCACGCGCGGCGCGGCGACCGGGACAGGTATGGGCCGGTGCAGAGCTGCCTCGCGCCGAGCGCGGATCCGCTGGTCCTGCTCGAGCGGTTGCACGCAGCCCTCGGGTGCCAGGAGGTCTACGTGGCGGATCTGGATGCCCTTGAAGAGACCGGCGACAACTTGGTCCTGGTGGCAGCGCTGGTAAATCACGTGGGAGGGGTTCACCTGCTGGTCGACGCGGGGCTCCGTTCGGCAGCGGATGCGCGCCGTCTCCTCGACATCGGGGTGGGACGCGTCGTCTTGGCATCCGAGTCGAGCGGGGGACCCCACCAGATCGCCGAGATCGGACGTGCGGTCGGCTTCGAGCATGTAGTCTGTAGTCTTGACCTGCGACAGCGGTCGGTCGTGTGGGGAACTGCGGCGAGTTCCATCCAGAGCGTAGACGCTGTCCTCACGTCTCTCAGCGCCAGCGGGATCCGGTCCGTAATCATCCTGGAGATGGACCGGATCGGGGCAGAGACAGGGGTGGATAGCCATTTTTTGGCTCCCCTGATCCAGTGTCATCAGGGGATAGAGATCCTGGTCGGCGGCGGGGTGCGGGACATCCGGGACCTGCTCATCCTGCGTGACATCGGGGCGGCCGGCGCCCTGGTGGGGACCGCCCTCCATCGGGGAACGATCTCGAGAGAGGACCTGGCGATCCTTGCGAGGGAGGCCTGCCACGGGCCAGCTCAGGCGGGATCCTGGTAGCGCTCTTCGTACACCGCTGCCTGGCCGAACGATTCTTCGACGCCTACGCGGATCACATCGATGTGCACGATCCGGAACCGACGGCTCAGCTCTTCCTTGAACTCCCTGCAGATATACTGGGCCAACAGCTCCGCGGAGGTGTTGTGGATCGGGAGGAGGACCACATCAGCGGCGGGAAAACGATAGCTGAGATCCCGGAATCGCACCTCAATCGATCGCTCGACCTCGTCAATCTTCAGGTGGGGGTTGTCCTTGGGCAGCAACACCCGATGATCGAGACGATCGCAAATCGCTTTCATGATCGGCTTGACAGCGAGGAAGTCGAGCACGTAATCGTTCTCAGCAAGGGCCCCCTCCAGCTCGATCCACGCCCGGTAGTTGTGCCCGTGCACCCGCTCGCACCCTCCGTCATGGAAGAGCAGGAAGTGCGCTGCGCAGAAGACGAACGCGTCCTTTTCCACCCGGATGCTGAACTGCCCCATGCGACTCTCCTCTTTCGTCTCTCTTGCTCAGGGCGGGCAAGGCTTGTGGGAACGATAACACATGCCTTCTGCCGCGGTCAAGACGCGGGGCAGGCGTATTCACGGGCCGGAGCCAGCGAATGAGAATCCTCATTACGGGCGTGAGTGCCAGGGCGCTGGCGGAGTCTGCCTGTCGGGCCGGATGGACCCAGCGCATCGTGACTGTCGACTATTTCGGGGACTGGGATCTCCAACGCTCGTGCGAGAACTACTCTCTCCGACGCGATGCCCGTTGCCGGTATAGCGTACGCCGCCTCCTCGAGGCCTGTCGCCGATTCCAGTGGGACACGGTCGTCTATACTGCCAACCTCGAAAACTACCCGGACGCGGTGAGCCGTGTGGCGGCGGCGGGACACCTCTTGGGGAATTCTCCGACGACCCTGGCTGCAGGGCGGAATCCGCAACGGTTTCTGGATTGTCTGCAGCGCGCCGGCGTCCCCGTCCCTCGCATGCCCGCTTCGTCCGAGGACCGCGGCCTTGCTCCAGCAGTGCTGGAGAAACCCAGGCGGGGAGGAGGGGGGCAGGGGATCGCGGTGGTTTCATCGCGGGCGCGCCGGCGGCGGGGCACCTATCTTCAGGAGTACGTCCCGGGTCTCCCCTGTGGCGTTGCGTTCGTCGCAGATGGACGCCGGGCCACACTCCTCGGCGTGTCGCAGCAACTGATCGGTGATGCCGCCTTCGGGGCGAAAGGGTTCCAGTATTGCGGCAGCCTCCTCGGCAAGGACCTGCCCGGCCTCTTCGGCTTCGACCGCCTTCTCAGCCGGCTCGAAGAAATCGTCAACCACCTCACATTTACTTTCCATCTCGTGGGTGTCAATGGGATGGACTTCATTCTCAATGAGGGCGAGATCTATCCCCTCGAAGTCAACCCGCGTTACACCGCCTCGATGGAACTCATCGAGATGGCCTACGGACTCAATATCTTTTCGATCCACCTCGACGCCTGCCATGGGACCCTCCCGCCCTTTGATGTGCGAAACGCGCCAGACGCCTACTGTGGTAAGGCAATTCTTTTTGCGGAACGGGCCGCCGTCGCGCTAGCGACTGAAGGCTGGTGGGAGCGGGGGATTCGCGATATCCCCTTTCCCGGCGAGCGAATCCGGGCCGGCAGCCCGATCTGTACCCTCCTGGTCAGCGGTTCCAGCCTGGAGGCCTGCTACGAGGCCCTTCGAGAGAAGGCGGACTCGATCCGTCAGGAACTGCAGTGCCTTTAACGCCCAGGACGGCCTGAAGAATGGCCCTTGACAGCGCCTTCGATCCTGCCTAGAATCCTCGCCGATTCCCCCGACCTTCGTCTCAGTACGGGTCACTCAACCTCACACCGGAGGACCGAGCCATGAAATCACCCGTGTGCCTTGTCTCGAAAAGCCGCATCTCCCATGTTTTGATCCTTTCCCTCCTGCTGTTGGGCATTGCCGGGGCGGCGTGGGCCGGGGACAAGGAGGACGTCGCCGCCGCGATGGACATGTGGAGGGATAACCTCGCCGCGAGCAATGCCGAAAAACCCGACAAGGTCGTCTCCCTCTATGCCCAGGACGCCGTCCTCTGGGGAACGATATCCCCCACTCTGCGCGCGACGCCGGCGGAGATTAAGGACTATTTTGTGAACGCCCTTCAAAAACTCCCCAAGCTCACGGTGGCGTTCAAGGATCCCCACATACGGGTGTACGGCAATACCGCGATTAATTCCGGCTATTACACGTTCTCGTACCTGAAGGATGGCAACCCCACAACGCTTCCCGCGCGGTATAGTTTCGTCTATGTGAAGCGTGACGGAAAGTGGCTCATCGTGGATCACCACTCGTCCGCCATGCCTGCACCGGCCAAGTAAGAGCAGAGCCGCGAGCAACCAAAAGGGGGGGGTGGCCCGCATGGGTCATCCCCCGCGCACCTTCGCCCGCCAATCTCCGCTCCCGGATCTCTTCCGCCCGAGGTCGCTGCCCGCCTTCTTCCCACGCTGCATCCGACAATTTCATTGACAGGAGAGGCCTCCAGAGCTAGAAAAAGAGCACAATCGGCGCCGTCCCGAAGCGGCGGCACGCGGGAATCCGCGAGGAGGCCAAGGTGTTGATTCCGAATATCCTGCAACTGGGATGGGGGGCGATCCGAGAAAAACTGCACGGGCAGGGGTGCGATACGATCCTCATCCCCATCGGCAGCTGTGAACGCCACGGGAATCCCTATACACCGCTCGGACTCGATGGGATGGTGACCCTGCGCGTGGTCGAGCGGGCGGCCCGCCGGGCCGACGTCCTGCACACCCCACTGATGCCCTTCGGGTACGCCCCGCATCATATGGGAAGGGTGAACGAGGGAACCGGCACCGTGTCGCTGTCGGTCGAGACCTACCGGAGGGTCCTCCTGGACATCGGCCGCAGCCTCATCTACCACGGCTTCAATAAACTCGTCTTTGTCTCCTTCCATAGCTTCAATGTCACCAACGCGGAGGAGGTCCTCTTCGCGCTGCGACATCGGACCGGGGCCTTCGTGGCCTTCTACGGGGGGCGGGAGACTCCCGAGGCGCAGCGGATCCTGGGATGTCCGCCCGACCAGATGGCGGGTGATCTGGAGGCCTCGTTGGCATTGGCCCTTCTGGAGCCGGACGCGGCCGGGCGGCCGGAGGATTACGCTCGGACCTTTACCATCCATGCCCCGGAGTGGCTTGGTCCCGCCTTCTCGAAGCGGCCGGGGACAGGGATGGCCGTGGGTTTTCAAGGGGAGGAGAACATCTGGGTCGCCATGGAAGACTACGAATTCGTTGAGCCACCGGGGGAGGAGAGGGAGAGGGCCTCCCTGGCGAGCCGTGAAAAGGGCGTGCGGGTGCTCGACGCCTTGGCGGAGCACCTCGCTCTGTTCGTGCTCGAAGTGAAGAAGTTGGCCATCACGGCGGAAAACCGGGATTTCCCTGATCGGGTCCGGTAGCCGCCCCCGCACAGCCCGCGCTGGCCTCCCTCCGGTGATTTGAGGACGCCATACGGACATGACGTTGCGGCGGAAGCTCCTCGTGGCCTTTTCCATCATGACCGTCCCCCTACTGGTCATCGGAGGCCTGACGCTGTGGAACATCCGAGAGGAGAACCAGGCCCTGAGGGCGCTGGAGGAGGGCCTGGGGAGGGTCCGGATCTTCGCGGAGCTCGAGTCGGCAGTCCATCGGCAGGTCCTGAAGATCCGCGATTACCTCACTGGATGGGACAGGGGGGCCAAGCGGGAGTTTGACTGGCTGGACCGCGTGGTCCGTGAGCTGGCGGAGGAATGGAAGGGGGCCGTTTCGCATCCCGAGGATGTCCAACTCGCCGAGGACTTCGATCGTCTTTACAGGGAGATCAAGGATCTCGCCGAGAGGGCGTTCAATGCATACGACGGAGGGAGGAGGGATGAGGCGATTCGGCTCGTTCAGCAGGAGCTCGACGGCCGGCTGTTTGCCGACCTCGACAGAAAGATCAAGGCCATCTACCGGTCGTCCAGGACCCACAATGTCAAGAGTGCCCTCGACCGGCTCGAGGCCATCCAGGGTTTCACGAGGATGTTTCTAATCGTGAGTGTCCTCTCGTCCGTGGTGTTGGTCGCCCTGTCGTCCATCCTGATCTCCCGCAATCTCGCCCGCCCGGTCGAGGAGCTGAAGCGGGCGATGGATATCGTGGGGGCAGGGCGCTTGGACGCGGCGATCGAGGTGCGCTCCCGGGACGAGATCGGCGACCTCGCCCGCTCCTTTATCGACATGACACAAAAGCTGAAGGAAACGCAAGATCAGTTGATCCAATCCGAGAAGCTGGCCTCCCTGGGACAGATGGCGGCGGCGGTCGCCCACGGGCTGAGAAATCCCTTGGCGAGCATCCGGGCAGCGACCCAGCTCAGCCTCCGTCGCGTGCCTCGGGAAGATCCGCTGCGTGAGCAGCTCGGATCTGTCATCGGCGAGGTCGACCGCCTGGAGAAACGCATCACACACCTCCTCGATTTCACCAAGCCATCGCCGTACCGTCCGGTTACCGAGAAGCCAGAGCAATTGTTCCAGGACGTCTTACCCACTTTCTCGGAGAAGTTCACGCAGCAGGAGATCCAGCTCCGGGTCGATTATGCCGGGGATCTCCCGGAGGTCTGGGTCGATCCCTTCCAGATCGAGCTGGCACTGCTCGAGGTCATCGCCAACGCCGTGGAAGCGATGCCCAAAGGAGGCATGCTCACCATCTCCGCGTGCCGTCGTGAGCAGGGAGGCTCAACACACGGGGGCACCGACGTCGAAATCGTCATCGTGGACACGGGAGGGGGGATCCCCGAAGACGTGCGCACACATGTCTTTGAACCCTTCTTCACCACGAAGGCGGACGGAACGGGCCTCGGTTTGGCCATCGCCAAGCGATTGATTGAGCAGAATAAAGGCACCCTGACCATTGCCAGTACAGGTGGACAGGGGACGTCGGTGCGGATCACCCTGCCTATAGCCTCCTGACAGGAGCTCTCTCCGGATGGCACATTTCACCGTCCTCATCGTAGATGATGAAAAGACGCTGGCCCGATCCATCAAGCTCTTTCTCCTCGAGCAGGGCTACGAGGCGGAGGTCGCCGAGGATGGCGAAGCGGCCCTCAGGCTCCTTTCGGAGATCCATCCCGACCTGGTCTTCTTGGATGTCCGGCTGCCCAAGGTGACCGGGATCGAGCTGCTGAAAAGGATCCGGGAGTTCGACCCGCACATCTACGTCGTCCTGATGACGGCGTACGGCTCCATCGAAGGGGCGGTGGAGGCCATCAAGCTGGGCGCCTACGACTACCTCAAGAAGCCGGTGGATCTCGAGGAACTGAAGATCTTGCTGGAGCGGGCTCAGGAGGACTGCCGCCTCAGGCAGGAGCTCTCGTATTACCGCGAGCGACAGACGCGGACGTTACCGCTCTCCTTTGAGGGCCTCATCGGCAAGTGTGACGCCATGCGACAGGTCTTTGAGCGGATCCAACAGATCGCGTCGGTGGAGGAGTCCCCCACGGTCCTCATTACCGGGGAGACGGGTACAGGAAAAGGGTTGGTGGCCCGGGCCATCCACATGCAGAGCCCCCGGGCCTCGGGACCCTTCATTGAAGTCGACTGCACTGCCCTGCCCGCCACCCTGGTCGAGAGCGAGCTGTTCGGCCACGAGAAGGGGGCCTTCACCGATGCCCGGGAATCAAAAATAGGGCTTGTGGAGGCCGCCGATGCGGGAACCTTGTTCCTCGACGAGGTCGGGGACCTGGAGCTCCCCCTGCAGGGGAAGCTCCTCCGCGCGATCGAGGAGCGCAAGGTTCGCCGGATTGGAAGCGTGAAGGATCGCACGGTCGACGTGCGGATCACTGCGGCGACCAATAAGGATCTCGGGGCGGAGGTCGCCAGGGGCACCTTTCGGAAGGAACTCTACTACCGCCTCGCCGTGCTGACCATCCATCTCCCCCCTTTACGGGAGCGGGGCGAGGACATCCCTTTGCTCGCGACGCACTTCGTGGAGCGGTTCAGTACGAAATACGGCAGGCCAAACGCAAGGCTCAGCGAGGGAGCCATGAGAGCCCTCTCCGAGTACCACTGGCCGGGGAACGTGCGGGAGCTGAAGCACGTGGTGGAGCGCGCGATCATTTCAAGCCCGCAAGAGGTCATCGACCTCGACGGGCTCTCCGTCGGGGGGCGGTCGGCCTCCGGGAATAAGACACTGCTCGAAGAGACGCCGCACGGACTCAAGGTCCAATTCCCCCCTGAAGGCATCGATCTTCGGCAGTGGGAGAAGGTGTTGATCGAAAAGGCCCTCCAATCGACGGAAGGAAATCGTACTCGCGCAGCACAACTCCTGGGTATCAGCAGGTATGCCCTCCGATACCGGATGAAGAAGCTTAGGATCCGAGAACGCACACCTTAAGTGGGCCAAATCGCACACTGGGCCAAATCGCACACTATTTCATATTCATCAAGCTTTTGAATTCAATGACTTAACTGCTCTCTGGGTTGGCACGAAGCGTGCTATAATGTTAACTGTTAGCTTGTCTCCATCGGGAGCCATGCGACCTGGGCAGGCGATTCCTCGGCCGTCCGGTGGTTGATACCGTCAGATCCAACGTTTCCCGCAGAGGCAGAAAAGGGAGGGCTTCATGAAGATCGGTTTCTACGCAACCGGATCCGGGACGTCTACCCATGTGGATCTGCTGAGGCAGATTGAGTACGCGGACGAAACCGGTTTCGATTCCGCCTGGCTCCGGGAGCGCCACTTTCATCCTGATCATCAGGGGCGGAACTTCTTTACGTCACCGCTCGTGGCTGCCTCATACATCGCCGCCCGGACCAAGCATATCCGGATCGGCATCGCCTCGCGGATCCTTCCCCTGGACCATCCGATTCACATTGCGGAAGATGGTGCGACTGTCGATGTGATCAGCGACGGACGGTTGGATCTGGGGATCGCCCGGGTGGGCGAAAACGAGCTCTACCAGCTTGCCTTCGGGGTCACGACAGAGGAGACGCGAGGCCGGTTCGAGGAGGCCGTGGAGATCCTCATCAAGGCGTGGACGTTGCCGCAGTTTTCATACCACGGTACCTATTACAGCATTCCCGATATCTCGGTGTATCCCAAGCCCGTGCAGAAGCCGCATCCCCCGATCTACCTTGTCGGCATCAGCAGCGGAACCTTCAAATTTGGGGCAACGCGCGGCTTTCCCCTCATCCTCGCGGGCGCGCAGCCGGTTGCGATCGTGAAACGGACCCAGGAGGAGTATTACCGGCTCCTCTCGGATCACGGGTTTCCCGCGCGCGAGATCGAGCTTCCAGTGAATCGGTTTCTGTATGTCGCTGAGTCGAACCAGCAGGCCATCGACGAAACCCGGGAGGCGCTCAACACGTTCATCCATCGCGGCGCGACGGCGATCAGGGACTATCTGTTCCGCGCGCCCGAGGAGATCACGCCCGAGTGGCTCTATGACGAGGTCTGTATCTTTGGCGATCCGGACACGTGCATCAAGAAGCTCAACGAGCTTAAGCAGGCCATCGACCTCCGGCACATCATCTGTACCTTCAACTACTACACGATCGATCATGAGCGGTGTCGAAAATCGATGGAGCGCTTCGTGAAATACGTCCTACCCTACGTGCGATGACAGGGAATTCTCCGTCGCAGCGTGATGGACGGATGAAACAGGAAGAGGGGATGGTGATGCGGTTCGGCCTGTTCATCATGGGAACCGAGTCCGGGACGTATCAGGACATCTTGGAACAGGTCCAGGTCGCCGAGGAGCTCGGCTTCGACGGTGTCTGGCTGGGAGAGCGCCATTTCGAACACGGCCAGCTCCTGTACTCTTCCCCTTTCCACGCCGCGGCGGCCATGGCGGCGAAGACCAATCGGATTCGAATCGGGACGGCAGGGCGCATTCTCGCCCTGGACCATCCGATTCATGTTGCGGAGGACGCGGCCACCCTGGACATCCTGAGCGGGGGGCGCCTCGACCTCGGGGTGACCCGGGCCGGCCTGGACGAGCGGTTCCATCAGATCTTTGAGCGCCCGGTAGAGGACACACGACAGGGCCAGTTCGAAGAGGCGTTGGAGATCATCGTGAAGGCCTGGACCTGTGAGCGGTTCGCCTATGAAGGCCGGTACTACCAGATCCCTGAAATCTCCGTCTTGCCAAAGCCGCTCCAAAAGCCGCGCCCGCCGATCTACGTCGTTGCCGTAAGCCGCCTGACCATGGCCTTCGCGGCCCAGAAAGGATATCCGGTCTTTATCGGGGCGCTCCAAACTCCCCGAGAACTGAAAGAGACCCTCACCTTTTACTGGCAGACGTTCCGGGAAGCCGGCCATAATGGGGTCGCCGTCGATCTCCCGGTGAACCGGTTCCTGTGCGTTGGCGAGTCGAATGCCAAGGCACGGGAGGTGATCGCGGAGCCCTTCTGGTCGTTCATTCAGCATAAGGCGCCGGATCTGAAGCTGGCCCTTCAGGGGAAGTATGGCGAGAAAGGGTTCAGGTTAGAACGATTTCTGGAGGATTTCTGCATCTTTGGTGACCCCGACCTGTGCGTCACGAGAATCAAAGAGCTGCAGGACATCGGGGTCACCTACCTGATGTGTACCCTGAACTTCATCACTATGGAACACAAGCTCTGTCTCAAGTCGATGGAGCGGTTTGCCACAGAGGTGATGCCGCATTTCAAGGAGGCACCGCACGGTGAGCTCCTCGCGGGCGTGACCCGGTGAGCAAACTCCCGCTCACATTAGCCTGCCTCGACTATGACCGGGTCAAGCCGCTGATGCTGAGGCAGGTGGAGCCGGCCGGTATCGACCTGAACATCCTGCCGTACTCCCCTGACGATTCCGTCTGGCCGATGGTCCGGTACGGGGAGTTCGACGCCTCGGAGATGACCCTCGCCACCTACGCGATCCTCCGCACACGGGGCGAGGCACCCTATATCGCCATTCCCGTCTTCGTCTCACGAGCGTTTCCCCACGGCGCGATCTTCGTCCACACAAAGGCGGATATCCACCAACCCCAGGATCTTAAAGGAAAACGGATCGGCTCGGGGCAGTTTCAGATGTCGATCGCGGTGTGGGCACGGGGCATCCTACAACACGATTACGGGGTGGATCCCAGGGAGGTGCACTGGTATACCGGCCGGGCGGAGGTGGGGCTCAATCTTCCGCCGGACTTTAAGGCGACCCTCTTCCCGCCGGGGAAGATGCTGGCAGATCGGCTCGAGGAGGGGGAGCTTGATGCCCTCATTGTTCCCACCATCCCCGCAAAATTCCGGGGCAACCATCCCCACGTTCGCCGACTCTTTCCCGACCCGAAAGCCATCGAGCTCGAATACTTTCAGCGGACGCGGATTTTTCCCATGTTGCACCTCATCGTCATCAAGCAGGAAGTCTACGACAAGCACCCCTGGGTCGCCTCGAGCCTCTACCGCGCGTTCGTGCAGGCCAAAGAGATCTGTTATCGGGATCTGAGCGAGACCATGGAGCGGTTGCGCTATACGGTCCCATGGTTGGATTCACATGTGGAGGAGCTCTGGCGGACCATGGGGCAGGACTTCTGGCCGTACGGTCTCAAGGCAAACACGCACGCCCTCGAGACCTACATCCAGTACCTTTCCGAACAGCACCTCATCGATCGAAAGCCCGCGTTCGAGGAGCTGTTCGCCCGCAATGCCTTGGATTGATCCTCCCTCGGTAGATCCATCCCAAGGTTTCCACGAGGCAGCAATGCAGGTGAGACACCCATGTGACGTGCTCGTCATCGGAGGCGGGGGAGCCGCGCTGAGGGCCGTGATCGCGGCGAAAGAGGTCGTCTCCGACGTGGTGGTGTGCTGCAAGGGAGAGGCGGGGCGGAGCGGGAGTACCATGTACGCTGGCTGCTCGATGATCGCTGCGCTTCCCACCGACCCCCCCGAGGCCGTTCAGAGCCACTTCAAGGACACCATGGTCGTCGGGAAGTTCCTCAACGACGGGGCCCTTGTCGAGGAACTCGTGACTCACGCCGGCGTGGAGATTCCGCGCCTAGAGGGTTTTGGCGTCAAGCTCCACATCAAGAAGGGAGACTTCCTCCTGGGCAAGGGCCCTGACGCCGTCCTGCCGAGTGGGGTGGAACCGGACTACACCGGCTACGACTTTGCCGTGCGGGGATTGGCCCTCACGCAGCCCCTGGCGGTCGAGGCCGCTCGGCGCGGCGTTGAGATTCTCAATCAGGTCGCGGTGATCAGGCTGGTTCTTTCCCACGGGGAGGTTTTCGGGGCCCTTGGGGTGGATCTTGCGACGGGAGAACTCCTCCTCTTCCCCGCAAAGGCGGTCGTCCTGGCAAGCGGTGGTGGGGGATGGCTGTATGCCCAGACCTCGAACAGCCCCGACCTCACTGGCGATTCTTTCACCCTTGCCCTCGAGGCCGGGGCTACCCTGCGCGACATGGAGTTCGTGGAGTTTAATCCCTGTCGCCTCCTGTATCCTGACATGCCGACGAATCTGCCGCCTGACCTCTTTAGCTACGGAGGGGTCTTGCGGAATGCGGAGGGGGAGCGCTTCATCCTGAATCACAACCCGAAGGGAGAAGAGGCCTCGTTCCGCGAGGAGATGCCGCGCCTCCTCGCACGGGAGGTCGAAGAGGGCCGGGGCGTGAGGGGCGGGGTCTGGCTTGACGCCACCATGGTTCCCCCGGAGGTCTGGGAGGATCGGTACCCGTTTCTCTACGCGGCTCTCAGGCAGCACGGTGTTGATCCGCAGAAGGAGTTCCTCGTCTTTGGTGTACGGGCCAACCTCTTCGCAGGCGGGGTAAAGGTGGGGATTCGAGGGCGGACGGAACTCCCCGGTCTTTTCGCCGCCGGAGAGGCGGTCGGTGGGGTGCATGGTGCTAAGCGTTTTGGCGGAAACTCCGTAGCACACGCCATCGTGTCCGGGGCGCTTGTTGGGAGAGAAGCCGCCGAGGAAGCCAAGGGGCCGAGGCGTGTCCCGGATCTTTCCGCAACGCCCGTGCCCCGCTTCGTCCAGCGCGCGGGTGCCATACGGATCCCCGATATTGAGGGTGAACTCCGCAGGGTGATGTGGGAGGACGTGGGGTTGATCCGATCAGCGAATTCCCTTGGATTGGCCCTCGAAAAGATCGAGTCGTGCCAGAAGGCGTTGGCGGAGTGCGACCTTTCATCACGGCAGGACCACATCAGGGCCTTCACGCTCCACAGTATGCTTCTGACGGCCGAAGGGGTGACGCGATCAGCCCTCCTCCGGCGGGAAAGTCGCGGACCCCATTACCGGGACGATTTTCCGGCCCAGGAGCGGTCCTGGCTCGGGAGCGTTGACGTGCGGCAATCGCCATCGGGATTGGATGTAGCCTTTAAGGCGAAGGAGAAGAGGGAATCATGACCGAGCCCAAGATTTTCCGAGGTGCGTTCGAGACGACGGGGACGCCCCGGTTCGTTATGTACACGATCCAGAAGCTGGGACTGGACAAGAAGCACGGCTTCACGCTCCAGATCAGCTACGCCGTCGATCAGATAGAACGGTCGCTCGAATCGGTCGAGATCGCGCTCCAGAAGGGGACCGCGGACCTGATCGACATTGACTGGATCTCCATCGCCCGCGAGCGCGCCCACGGCGCCCCCATCGTCGCTTTCTTCCCCTACGGTCAGACGGTCGGGTCTTTGGTCGTTCGCGCCGACTCCTCGATTCGGGACCTCCGGGACCTGAAGGGCCGGCGCGTCGGTGTTGTCCGGATCATGGACAAGAACTGGGTCATTGCCCGAGCCTACTGCCGCAAAGTTCACGGCTTTGATCCCCAGGAGGAGGTGAGCGTCGTCGAGGCCTTGTCGAAGGCGAGGCTGAGCCATCTCCTGGAGCAGGGGGAGGTGGAGGCCGGCTTTCAGTTCTGGCAGATGGTCCCCCCGCTGGTTCTCACCGGAAAATTCCGGACGGTCGTGGATGTGGCCGATCTCATCCAGGAGCTGGCCGGGACGGCAGCCCGGGTTCCCATATCGGCATTCATCACCAGGGATGAGGTCCTGCGGGATCACCCCGAGGTCCTGCGGGGATTTGCGCGCGCCTTTCGTGAGGTGGCCGCCTTCATGACCTCGAATGATCAGATCTGGGATGAGCTGGGACAGGTCATGATGGGTGGGGCCGACCGGGCACTCGTCCACGCGATCCGAGATGGGTGGCGCCGGATGGTCATGACGGAGTGGACGGAAGAGACCATCCGCGGGATCGAGCAGCTCTTCCGCGAACTCCTGGCGGTGGGGGGGAAGGAAGTCCTGGGGGTCGACCGCATTCCTCCCGGCACCTTTACCACCTCCGTTTCCGGATGAGTTGGACAGCTTCGCTGGAGTCGAGTCCACCCAGTACTCTGCAACTAGATCCTCTTAAGCCCATCAAGCAAGGGACATAAATCTCCCCCCATGCCCGTCTATGGGGGACCCAAAAGACCGGTTGCTTTGCTCTGGAGACCCCGTTTCCATTGTGGCGAGAGGTCCGGTTTACGCTTGACAGCGCGCATGCGTATTTGGATAATCTGCTCGCGATATTTCGCGTTATCGAGTGTGTGATCGATCGGGATCTACGGTATAAAGAACTTGCTTGCCTCCTTGCCCGTGCTCGGGGCACTAGTCGAGGTAGTGAAAAGTTGAACCGGGGTGACCATAGCCTTCGCGCCCACATCGGGCTCAAGCGACGGCAGACCACAGAGCGAAACGCCTTCCCCGGTGCAGTTTGGCCGAGAAGGCGTTTTCATTTTCACAGCACCCATTCGCGGAAACCGTGACACAATGCGATCCCCTGGTTCGTCACAAACACCGGAGGGAGACTTTCGGTGGGCGTATCGGTGGGCGTAAATGGTGATTGGCGAATGGGATCCGAGCTAACCTGAGCGGCAAAGGCGGAGGCGGGTCATGGAAATTATCTCGAGGAAAGAGAAGATCAAAGACGGTGAAGCCATTTTAGAGGAAGGCACCTGGGCCTACTACGCCTATGTCCTGAAATCTGGCAGGGCAAAGGTGTTCAAAAATATCGATGGCAAGCCA
>Ga0209322_10000014_pt1 | contig 84106 bp, 77 predicted proteins | sample Rifsed19ft1_FD_184013 | JGI IMG/M metagenome (GOLD analysis project Ga0209322, IMG submission 184013) | Soil microbial communities from Rifle, Colorado, USA - sediment 19ft 1 (version 2) | ecosystem: Environmental > Terrestrial > Deep subsurface > Rock core/Sediment | place: Rifle, Colorado... | reverse complement strand
GAGAGAACCTTTTTATAAAAAGGTTCTCTCAAACTCTCTCCAAAAATTTTTAGTTCTTCCCGTCCTGCCCCCCCCCAAGCACTACCGGGGGGGCAGGACGGGAACTAAAAGTCTTTGCAGGGGGTCTGGGGGAAACTTTCTACAGAAAGGTTCCCCCAGTTACTCCAGCCTCACAGCTTCTCCAGGGCACGGAGCTTGGCGCTTCGGGACCTGGGGTTGATATCTACTTCAGCGTCAGTCGGTATTACGGCCTTTCTTGTCACGAGCCTTGCCTGGGGCGTCCTGTCGCATACGCATTTAGGGATCCTCGGCGGGCAGATGCAGCCTGTCGAGGCGCCCCTGAAGGCGTTCTTCACTATCCTGTCTTCGAGCGAGTGGAAGGATATGACGACAAACCTTCCGCCCGGCTTGAGCGATTCTACGCCGTCCGCGAGGGCGTCCTTCAGGCTCCCGAGCTCGTCGTTTACCGCTATCCTCAGGGCCTGGAAGACGCGTGTGGCGGGGTGGATCTTCCCGTACCGCGCCTTCGCCGGGACTGCCCACTGGATTATCTCCGCAAGCTCCGTCGTCGTCTCGACCGGCTTTGCGGAACGCGCCTTTATGATCGCCCTCGCGATCCTCTTTGAGTGGGCCTCTTCGCCGAAGTCCCTGAAGACGCGTACGAGATCGTCTTCATCGAGCGTATTCACGAGGTCAAAGGCTGTCTCCCCCTCCGACCTGTCCATCCTCATGTCCAGCCTGGAGAGCTGGCGGAAGCTGAAGCCCCGCTCAGCCCTCTCGAGCTGATATGACGAGACGCCGAGGTCGAGGAGCATGCCGTCGATCGGGGGCGCGCTCAACCTTTCGAGCACCGCCTTTATGTTCCTGAAGTTCTCCTTTACGAGCGTGAACCTGCCGGCAAAGGACTTGAGATTCTCTTGGGCTGCCCTGAGCGCCTCTTCGTCCCTGTCTATGGCTATGAGCCTGTTGCCAGGGTTTGCCTTGAGTATCTCCCTGCTATGGCCGCCGCCGCCCGCGGTGCCGTCGACGTAGACGCCGGCCTTCGCGCAGCCGAGGTACTCTATTACCTCCGCCGCCATCACCGATTGGTGGCTGAACTCCATCTATCTAAAGCCCGAGCCGCTCGAGGGTGTTGACGATATCCTCCTGGGACGCCTGGGCCTCGGCCGCATCCCAGAGGGGCTTGCTCCATATCTCCATGTGCCTGAAGGCGCCGATGAGGACGACGTCCTTCTCGAGCTTCGCGTAGTCGCGGAGCGTCTGCGGCAGGAGTATCCTGCCGAGCTTGTCTATGGCGCAGTCCGTGGCGCTCGAATAGAAGAACCGGAGGAACGCCTTTGTGTCCTTCTTGAACTCCGGAAGGAGGGATATCTTCTCCTCGAGCTTTTGCCATTCGGCGAGCGGATAGGCGATAAGGCAGTTGTCGTAAGTAGTGACGACAAGGCGCGAGTCATACCGTTCGTTCAGGGTCTCCCTGAAGCGAGAGGGTATGCTCAGCCTGCCCTTTCCGTCTATTAAATGCTCGAATCTTCCCTTGAACATCCGCTTTTCCGCGCCTTTGGCCGGTCTTGAAATTTCCAGAAAACACTGCCCTTTTGTTCCACTTCAGGGCCTATTTATACCACTTTATACCACTTTATACCACACGATGGGTCAACTATATTCCCGGCGGATTTCTTTGTCAAGGGAAATCTAAGTAGATAAATCATTAAAAAAGCAGGGAAAACCGGCTATTTTTCAACTAATTGTATATTGTTTTTATTGGGGTACTATTAGTGGGGGACTAAGTGGCTGGGACGGAAAATTTGAGATGATTAAAGCAAAGGGGAATGCTGGATTTGAGCCAAATGCATCAAAGCGGCTTGTCGCTGGAGGCCTGGTTCTCCCTTATCCTCTGAAGCCTCTCCATTATGACCTCGGCCCTGTTCTTGTAATCGGCGGCCACCCTGTTGGACGGGTCGAGCTCAAGGACCATGTCCCATTCCTTTATGGCAAGCTCCATCTCCTCGCTCTGGAAGTGGGCGATGCCCTTCTTCAAGTGCTTGTCAACGGCCTTGTCGCGCTCCACCTTTGAGCGCTCGAGGAGCTCTTTCGCGTTCATGTACGAAGGGACGATCCTTACCGAGAGCGTGAACTCCTCTATTGCCCTGGCATAGGCCCTTGATTCGAGATAGACCTTGCCTTTCAAGTAATGCAGGTTCGCCAGGTCCTCGGGGTCTTCCTTCCAGTTCTTCTTTGGCGGGGGCGGGGCCTGGGCCTTCTTGTCCAGGGGCTCGGGCGCCTCTCCGGAGCGCATGGCGTCGGTGAGGACGTCTATCCTCTGTCTCGCGAGTATGCTTGACGGGTTATACTTGAGGGCCTCGCCGTATTCCAGGATGGCCTTTGAGCGAATACCGACCCGTTCGTAGTCCTCCGCCATCTCGAGATGCCTTCTCGAGAGCTGCATGGAGATGGTGCTTATGTCCTCGAGGAGCTTCCTCGCGGCCCTGTAGTTAGGGTCGTCCTTGGGGATGGACCGCGCCTTTTCCCTCGCGTCGGCGAGCCTGCCGCTCTCGTACATCATGAGCGCCCTGTCGTACTCGGTCCCCTTCACGTAACGCGACGACATCTGCATGCAGCCGGAGGCGAGAACGGCAACGGCTATAATGGATACCAGGCCGCCCAAAAAGCTCCATATGCGAGGCCCCGGTTGAATCAGGGAGCGAGGAAGGAGGCGTACTCTTTGCCGTACGCCGCAGTGACGAGCGACAAAGACAACAAAGCAGATGGACTTTTTCAGCAGCCTGCTAAATGACAATGCCTTCCCTCCCAAGCTCCATGAACGCCAGGCGCACTATCCGGTCAACCTCGTCGTTCCACTCTCCGCACAGGCCCCTTATGTTATAGAGGGTCACCGGATTCTCGAAGCCCTTTATCGAAACGGCCTTTATCTCGTCGGCCACGACGTTTTCAGCGATGGCCTTGTAGATGAACTCGCTCACGAGTATGTCGCCCCCCTTCGCGAGGTCCGTGAGGCGCGAGGCCGTGTTCACCGGGTCGCCGACCGCCGTGTACTCCATCCTCACGCTCGAGCCCATGTTGCCGACAATGACCTCTCCCGAGTCGAGGCCGATGCCCATGTGCAGGGCGGATTCGTTCTGCACCGCGCGGAGCCTGTTGAGCTCCTCGACGCCGAGCTTTATCGCCATCGCGGCCTTCACCCCGCTCTCGAGGTGCTCGGGGCTCTTTATCGGCGAGCCGAAGACGCTCATCACGGCGTCGCCTATGAACTTGTCTATCGTGCCCTCGAAGCGGAAGACGATGTCCGTGACCACGGTAAAGTACCTGTTGAGCATCTCGACGATGTCCTCAGGCGCCATCCTCCTCGATATCGAGGTGAAGCCGCGGATGTCGGCGAAGAAGACCGTGACCTCTCTCCTGTCTCCCCCGAGCCTTATGCTCTCCGGGTCCCTGAATATCTCGTCGGCGACGTGCTGGCTCACGTAGCGGTTGAAGACGCCCTTCAGGACCTCTTTTTTCTTGAGCTCCGAGGCCATCTTGTTGAACGACCTCACGAGGTCGCCCATCTCGTCCTTGCCGCCCTCGGGGATGCGGTAGTCGAAGTTGCCGAGCGCTATCTCCCTGGTGCCCTTGAAGAGCCTGAAGACCGGGCGCAGGAGCCCCGAGGCCAGAGGGATGGATATGAGCGTCATGGCAGCGACCGCTATGAGGCCTATTGCCGCGACCTTCTTTATCGAGATCCTGACCTGCTCCTGAATGAAGCTCTTCGAGAAGGAGAGGACCGTGTAGCCCACCGTCGTGCCGCGAAAGACAATGGGCGCCGCGAAGGTTATGAGCCCCTCGCCGCCGTCGTTTATGAGCCAGGGAGCGGCGTCCTGCCTGTTTTCGAGAAGCCTGCCGTCAAAGCCCTTGAAGTCCGCGCCCGCCTCCGTGAGGTCCTTGTGCGCCTCGACCTGCATGCTGTGGCTCAGTATGTAGGCGTCGTATATGCCGGGGTACTTCAGTATGTTCTGGACAGCGAGGTTCATGGCCAGGGAGTCCCTCTGCATGAACGGTATCTTGGAGTCGCTCGCGAACTCGTGCGTTATGGTCCCGGCCATGGAGCGGAGCTGCTCCTCAAGGGACGCCTTCTGGTGGACGACGAGTATCGCGCCTATGGAAAAGGTGGCCGCGAAAAGAAGCGTCGAGAGTATGACGGCCAGCTTTATCTTGATGCCTATCTTCACGAGGGGTCTTGGACCGGGCAACGGAGCGCATGCTGCCCATTCGTTGTTATACGGCTCTTCAGTCTTCCAGTTCCCGGGGCGCCAAAGGAGCGAGTCGGGCCCGTTGCCCGTTCATGAAAAAAGCGCCTTCTAAAAGGATGCTCCGCAAAAACCGGTGACGGACGTCACGGAATGCGTTTGCGAAAAATGGGAGACTTGATGACGGAGAGCATAAGACTGGAAGATTAAATGCCGGCGAGCGGTCTTATTAAAAAACTCTAATCGCCGGAGGATACCGGACAGCTTTGAGCGGCAGAGTTGCCCGTCTGTCTCCCTCTTTTCGAACCGGTCTACATCCTCTGACCCTCTATATGAAGGTGACGAAGCGGCTTCATCAATCGCATTTGGCGCATTTGGCGCATTTTGGGCGCGCTTCATGGCGGAGGTGCGCCTGAAAAAAAATCGGACGCACCCGTGTTGCCTTAAAAAAAATAAACCGGAGGCTGCCGTAAGCCGGATCCTGTGCCCGGGGTCTCCGGGCGGCGGCCATTCGTCTAAGCCTGCCGTTGCCAGCAGGCTCGAGCGGCCAACCCGTTCCGCCCTCCTTTGGGGATGAAGGACGGGCAGTCCTTGAAGCGGAACCTATTTGGCCTTGCACCGGGAGGGGGTTGCCAAGCCCTGCCGGTCGCCCGGCAGGCTGGTGGGCTCTTACCCCGCCATTTCACCCTTACCGCTTGTCGGCGGCGGTATCTTTTCTGTGGCCCTGTCCCTGGGGTCGCCCCCGGTCGCCGTTAGCGACCTCCCTGCCCTATGGTGTCCGGACTTTCCTCTGACCTAAGCCAGCGGCCGCCAGGCACCCTCCGGAAATCTACCCCTAAAAATTGTTCTTTTTCCTGATCTCCGTGTCAGGGCAGAAATAAAAATGCTCACATATTGACATATATGCTGCGCTTTTTATTACCGCCCTTCCTTGACCTCAGAAAAAATTCCTAATTTTTAGAGGCAGATTTATTATCAATAATTATGGGCCTTCTACGCCCGCCGCTCTATTGCCTCGTTCGCGAGCTTGTCGGCGGCGGCGTTCTCTTCCCTGTAAACATGGACAATCTTGGACGACCTGAAGCCTTTTAAAAGAATCGCGGCCTTCTCGAAGAGGGGCTTGAGGTCCTCGCTCTTAACCTTATAGACACCCGTGAGCTGCTTTACCATGAGCTCGGAGTCGGCAAAGACCTCGACGTCCCGTATGCCCATTGACCGGGCCTCTGAGAGGGCCATCACGAGCGCCCGGTACTCGGCGACGTTGTTGGTGACGACGCCGAGGTACTTCCGGAGTTCCCTCACTACGTTGCCCTTGGGGTCCCTTATTACGGCGCCGGCCCCGGCCTCTCCGGGGTTGCCTCTCGACGCCCCGTCGACCCTTATCTCAAACAGGCCGATCCCATCCGCCTTGAATAGCGGCTCCTGGACGGGCTCTCCGGCAAGGCCCCTCAAAAGGGCCCTTGCCTCGTCTTCCGTGATGCCGAGCTTCTTTATGACGGAACGGACGTTAAGGGTATTTGAAAGCTCTTTTAGAAATCTCTTGGCCAGGTCAGAGTCCCTGGGAGGCATCTCAGACGGCCTCTAACTCTCGAGGGTTCTCCGCGTACAGGAGCCGGTGGCAGTGGGGGCAGGACTGAAGTTCCTCAGTCCCTTTCTTGAGCATTATGTAGACCTGCGGGGGAATGTGGGTGAAGCAGCCCTGGCATATTTCGTCTTTGACCTGCGCGAGCCCCAGGCCGCCCCTCTTCGAGCGGATCATCTCATACTTCCTGAGGATATCGGGCCTGACCTTGGTCTTTATATCGTCTTTTGACTTGAGCTTTGCCTCGGCGGCCTCTTTCCAGCCGTTTCTTTTCTCGATAAGCTCGGCGGAGAGCCTGTCGAAATCCTCCTGCTTCTTGCCCGCCGATTCTTTTTTGGCGAGGAGCGCGTCCTCTTTCTCGGAGAGCTTCGCGGCGAGTTGGTTCTTCTCCTGCTCGACCTGCTTCTTGGACTTGTTGGCGCCGTTTATCTCTTTGGTAAGCGCGTTCAGCTCCCTGTCGTTCTTGACCGAGTTGAGCCTCTTTTCGTCCTTTGAGACCCTCTCTCCGCTCTCGCGTATCCGCTCGTCGGCTTCCTTTATCTGGGCGGCTATTGCGGCCGCCTCTGAGGCCAGCGTCTCTATTGTCGCGTTCTCTTTCCTGAGCTCAACTCCGAGCTCGTCGAGGTTTCCGACGAACTCCTTCTCCTGGTTCTCGATCGCCTTGATCTCGAGGTCTATCCTCTGTATCGCTTCAAGGACTCTCAAGGTTTCTATCAAAATGCCTCCAGGGCTGAAAAAATTTTGGTGGGCCCACCTGGGCTCGAACCAGGGACCGACCGGTTATGAGCCGGTGGCTCTTCCAACTGAGCTATGGGCCCCAATGGGGTAAGCGGGAGAACCAGCCGGAGGCCGCCCTCTTGGAAGAGGACGGCTAAAGCGAATCGGGGTTCCTTTAACTCAATCGTCTTATTTTATGAAATAAAACTCTTCTTTGTCAAGGCGTTTCTCGACCACACGCCCTGAATACACCTGAAAAACTGCCGCAAAGGCTGTATTGACAAAATAAAGGCCGGTATTAAAGTCTAATTAAAGGGGAAGTTAATCTCTTTTCGCCCCGCACCTGTCATTAATCCGGTTTTTCAAGCGCCTGCCGAATCCATCCCCTGAAAAGCAAATAGAACCGGAAAGGCCCCTTATGGAGGATAGGAGAAGGATGCGGATCCTGTTCGTGGACAGCGACGAGGATCTCAAGAGTTTCTGCTCAGAGGTGCTGACAGGCGCCGGCTACAGCGTCGAGCTCGCCTCAAGCGGCACGGAGGCGTACTGGAAGCTCAAGGAGTCCTCCTTTGACCTCGTCATTACCGATATAAAATTAAAGGGCATGGACGGGCTGGGCCTCTACCTCGACACCCTCAAGATCTACTCGCACATGAGGGAGAAGTTCCTTTTCATGACAGAGGACTCGTGCGCGGATTTCGAGAGCCAGGCCCTGATCGCGAGGCAGAACGAAAAGTACCTCCTGAAGCCGTTTGACATAAAGGAACTCCTCAAGAAGGTGGAGGCGCTCACAGGCGCCAACCTTTCCGCCTTTTTCGCCAAGTACAGTGGCCCTGACGAGAACAGGAGGGCGGATAGGAGGTTATGCTGGGCCGAGGACTGCAAGGTATTCGAGGACGGGTCGGAAGAACCCAGGCCCTTTACGCAGACCGCCGACGTCTCAAAGCACGGGGTGAGGATACGGTACATGGGCACGCCTTTGAGGGCCGAAGATGTCGTACATCTTTTCGTGAAGTGGATTAGCATAGAAAGCGGGGCGCTCGTGGTCTGGTCGCGTGAGATTAACGGCATGGAGGCAGCCTCGGGCCTCAGGCTCTTTGAGCCTGTAACGGCAGCATCCCTCTCAAAGGTCCTGCAGGACAGAAAGACATTCATCCCGCCGCTCGTGTCGAGTGAGGAGGGGAACTGAGATCTGTTCATCCTCTGCCCTCTACAGAATACCATTTTGCGCCCTGCCGGGCTTTTCTGGGCGTAAGGCTCCAATCGCTTTCCGCCCCCTTCGTCCTCGCTCGCCCTTCCCCCAACCTTAGGCTCCTTGCGCCTTATGCCCCTCTCTTTTTGAAATACAAAAACAAAACTCCTTATAAGAGTGATTAGTGCGATGAAAGCAGATTCTTCGCTTCGCTCAGAATGACAGCAATTCGGTAAATACTTTTTTCAGGCTGCTCAAAAAGCTCCATATGCAAGGCCCCAGTTAAATCGGGGAGCGAGGAACGAGTCGTACTCTTCATGTACGCTGTAATGACGAGCGACGATGACAACGCAGCAGATGGACTTATTTCATGCCTGCCTAAGGCTTCAGCCCGTATCTCAATATCTTCCTCTCCAGCCTCGGGATGGAAACGCCTAAGAGCCTCGCCGCCTTTGACCTGTTCCAGCCCGCATGGTCGAGTGTTGCCGCGATGTGGCGCGCCTCTACCGCAATCAACGACTCCGGCGACCATGCGGCAGTATCATTCGCCCTCTCGAGGGTCTTTATATCAAGGAGGACTCCGCCCTTCGCCAGGAAGACCCCGCGCGTTATCACGTTCTCAAGCTCCCTCACGTTGCCCGGCCAATCGTAGTCGATGAGCCTCTCCATTACCTCGTCCGGCACCTTCGTTACCCTTTTATGGAGCTCTCTGTTCGCCTTCTCCAAAAGGTACGCCACGAGGTGCGGGATGTCCTCCTTGCGCTCCCTCAAGGGCGGCACGTCTATTGTTATAACCTTGAGCCTGTAGAAGAGGTCTTCCCTGAACGCCCCCCTTGAAGTGAGGGTAAAGAGCTCCCTGTTGGTCGCGGCTATAACGCGGACGTCTGTCCTTATCGTCTCGCTGCCGCCGACGCGCTCAAAGCTCCTCTCCTGGAGCACCCTCAATAGCTTCACCTGCAATGCCTGGCTCATCTCGCCTATCTCGTCCAGGAATACAGTGCCTCCGGCGGCCGCCTCGAACTTGCCCTCCTTTTTAAAGAGCGCGCCGGTGAAGGCCCCCTTCTCATGGCCGAAGAGCTCGCTTTCAAGGAGCGTCTCCACAAGGGCAGAGCAGTTTATGGCGACAAAGGGCCTTGCCATCTCCTCTGAGCTCGAGTGTATGGCGCGCGCTATGAGCTCCTTGCCGGTGCCGCTCTCCCCCTGTATGAGTATCGTCACCTTCGAGAGAGAGGCGATGCCGATGGTCTTGAATATCTCCTCCATCGCCCGGCTCCTGCCGACGAGCGTATCGGGCCTGTAGGCGTCCATGCGGATGTCGGCGAGGCTCCTCGTGAGGTCAAGGCCGTCGAAGACCCTTTTGAGGCAATCATCGAGCGCCTTCATGTCCACCGGTTCATAGAGGCAGTCGAAGGCGCCCTTCCTTATGACATCGACCGTGCTCTCGAGCCCGTGCCTCGAGGTGAGGCATATTATGCTGGCCCCGGGGTCTGTTGAGAGCAGCCTGTCGAGGACTGCCTCTCCGCTGCTGTCCAGATCCATTATGACTGCCTCGGGCCGCTCTGAGGCACAGGCCTCAACCGCCCCGTCGACCGACGCAGAGGCCACGGCCAGGTACCTTCCGAGGTGGGCCTCAAGGGCAGCGAGCCTCTCGCCGTCGTCTGTCGCTATCAGTATCTTTCTCATCTCTCCTCATTATTATTATAGCCCCCGTAATTAAAAGGGGTTGAAAATACCCGAATTTTTGATAAATTGTCTCAAAAAACGAAGCAGAGGGAAAATGGCGAAAGACCTCCTTTTTGAGATAGGTACGGAAGAGATACCGGCCGCGGTGGCGCCGCGGGCGCTTGCCGCCCTCGAGGGTTTTCTTAGGAAAGGGCTCGAATCGAGGAAGCTCTCCTTCAAGGCGATAAGGACGCTCGGCACTCCGAGGCGCCTCACCCTCATAGTCGAAGGGCTCGACGAGAAGCAGGCCGACGCGGTCATCGAGGTAAAGGGTCCGCAACTCAAGGCCGCCTATGACGCATCGGGCAAGCCAACGGGCGCCCTCCTTGGCTTCGCGAAGTCCCAGGGCATAGACATAAACGCGATAAAGAGCGTCAAGACCGACAAGGGCGAGTACGTTGCCGCCACAAAAGAGTTAAAGGGCGAGGAGACGGCGAAGATTCTCCCTGAGGTCATCACCAGCGCCCTCTCGCAGGAGTTCCTGCCGAAATCCATGCGCTGGGGCTCGTACGACATCTCCTTCTCAAGGCCCATTCACTGGCTCCTCCTCATATTCGGCGGCAAGCCGGTCGAGCTCTCTTACGGTCATCTCAAGAGCTCTGACGTGACCTATGGCCACAGGTTCCTCTCTGACAAATCGCCCATAAAAGTCAGCTCCATCGATTCATACGTGGATTCCCTGAGGAAGGCCTCTGTCATCCCCGACCCGGCCGAGAGGAAGGGCATTATAGCCGAGGGCATCGAAAGGTCGGCGAAGGAGGCCGGCGGCACGGTTGTGCCTGACGAGGGCCTGCTTGAAGAGGTCGCGTTCCTTGTCGAATACCCGGTCGTGCTGCGCGGCTCATTCGACAAGGAGTTCCTCGATCTGCCCAGGGACATCGTGGTGAACGCCATGAGGGAGCACCAGAGGTACTTCTCCATTGTCGATAAGAACGGGGCGCTCCTTCCCTATTTCATAACCATAGCCAACACCCTTGCCAGGGACATGGACGTTGTGAGGAAGGGCAACGAGCGCGTGCTCCGGGCGCGGCTCAACGACGCCAAATTCTACTATGAGCAGGACATAAGAAAGCCCCTTACTGAGCGGGTAGAGGCCCTGAAGGGCGTCGTATTCCAGGCAAAGCTCGGGACATCCTACGAGAAGGTGGAGAGGTTCGCAAGGCTTGCGCTCTCGATAGGGGCGATGACAGGCTTCTCAAGGGCCGCGGAGCCGGAGGAGAAGCCCTCTGATTATCTGACGGAGAGCTTCAACCCGGCAAATTACGACCCGAAAAATGCAGACCCGGCCTTATACGCCAAGTTCGTTGTGGGCAGGGCCGCGATGCTCGCCAAGGCGGACCTTACATCAGGTGTCGTCGGCGAGTTCCCCAAGCTCCAGGGCACTATGGGCTCTGTCTACGCGAAAAAGAGCGGGGAGAGGATAGAGGTAAGCGTCGCGATATACGAGCATTACCTGCCGACAGCCTCGGGCGGAAGCCTGCCCGCCTCTATCCCGGGCGCCATAGTGAGCATAGCCGACAAGACCGACACCATAGCGGGCTGCTTCGGCGTGGGCCTCATCCCGACCGGGGCGCAGGACCCTTACGCGCTCCGCAGGCAATCGCTCGGCGTAATCGCGATAATACTGGATAAGAATTTGAACCTCCCGATAGACGCCCTCGTGGACGAGGCCGTGCGGCTCGTGGGGCCCAGGCTCACGAGGAAGGCCTCCGAGGTCCGCACTGATGTAATAGAATTCTTCAAGGAAAGGCTCAGAAACCAGCTCCTCTCACAGGGGCTCTCTCATGACTCCATCGACGCCGTACTCTCGGCCCCGTGGTTCGACCTGCCCGACGCCGTAAAGAGGATAAAGGCATTGGAAGGCTTCAAGGCAAACCCTGATTGCGCGCGGCTCGTTACTGCCTTCAAGCGCGTATCGAACATATTGAAGAACGTGGAGCCGGGTCACGGCGCGCCGGATGAGGCCCTCTTTAAAGAGCCGCAGGAGGCGGAGCTCTGGAAGGCAAGCTCCGAGGTCGCGCCCGTCATGGAAGAGAAACGGAGAAAGGGAGACTACGAGGCGGCGTTCGAGGCCCTCGCCGCGATAAAGGACAGGATAGACGCCTTTTTCGACAAGGTCATGGTCATGGCGGATGACGCTGCCATAAGGGAGAACCGCCTTAGGCTCTTGAACTCTGTCCGAAGCCTTTATTTCGAGATAGCCGACCTCTCGAAGCTCATGGTTCAGGCCCTATGATCAAAAAGACCGCCTTCACGATCATTTTTTCATCCCTGCTGATGGGGCACTCCCTCGCGCTCACGGACATCACGGCGGCCCACAGGGAAGACAACGCCGTCGCCAACGCAGAAGAGATAATCGAGATGCGCTCGCGGCTGGCAAAGACCATAGATTCCAGCTCCGAGATAACAGAGGAGACCTTCAAGAGGGTCTGCGGCGCCGTGGCCAGGAGGGCTCAAGAGATAAGCGCGGGAGAGGGAGTGAAGATCCGCCACGCCACGCTCAAAAACAGAAATAAGATGACCGCCGCTACGCCTGAAGAGGAGGCCCTCATAAGGCTCTTCGAGGACAAGAAGAAGAAAGAGCACTGGGATAACGTAACGATCGACGGGGCCGCGCACAGGAGATATACGAGGCCTATCTACGTAGAGAAGGCCTGCCTCGCGTGCCACGGGGAAAAGGAGGCAAGGCCGCGGTTCATTAAGGATAAATATCCGGACGACAAGGCGTACGGATACAAAGAGGGCGAGCTTCGCGGGATAATCTCGATACTCTTGCCGGAATAGAAACCTCAGGAGGCTGCAATGAAGAGGATATTTTTTGTATCGTTGATGGCGGGCCTTTTCGCGTTCGGCATATCCCATGCCGACGACCACAAGGCCATACATGAGAAGATGATGGAGACGGGCGGGCAAAAGGCCGACGAGAGGATAGAGCTCAAGCTGCCGGACGCGATGAAGGTCATGCAGAAGAAGATGATGCGTAGCCACATGGACACGGTCGGCGAGATAACGCTCGCCATAGCCAACAACGACCTCTCGAAGGCGGCCGCTATCGCCAAGGGGCTCGGCTGGACCCCGGAGGAGGAGGCCAGGTGCAACATGGTCAGTGAGATGACGGGCGAGAAGGAATTCTTAGGGCTCGGCATGGCGGTGCACAAGTCAGCCGACGAGCTCGCCCAGGCGGCGGCCTCCGGGGACATGGAAAAGGCCCTGGTGAACCTCTCGAAGCTCATCAAGAACTGCAACGCCTGCCACGAAAGGTTCAGGCATTGAAATTGATGAAGGGGGCTTTTAGAAGGTTGGAACCCTAACTCAGTTCAGGCTGCTCAAAAAGCTCCATATGCGAGGCCCCAGTTAAATCGGGGAGCGAGGAATGAGGCGTACTCTTTGCCGTACGTCGCAATGACGAGCGACGAAGACAACAAAGCAGATGGAGCTTTTTCAGCAGCCTGCTATGCCCCTTTTTGTTCTTTCAGGAACCTCTGTACCTCTGCAAGCCCCGGTATCCCCGCCCTGCCGCCGAGCGCCCTGCACTTCATCGCCGCCGCTGCCGAGGCGAACTCGACGGTCCTCTTCAGGTCCCAGCCCTGCAATACCCCGTACGTATATGCGCCGTGAAAGACGTCGCCTGCCCCGGTGGTATCGATTGTCTTTACCTTGAAGGCCTTCTGCAAAAAGACCTTTCCCTCGTTATAGGTAAAGCTGCCCTTGTCCCCGAAGGTCACTGTCACTGCCCTGGTCCTGCCTACGGCGAGCTTCTTGAAGGCGTCCTTTATGCTGAGCTTCAGGTCAGAGACGAACCGCTCCGCGCAGACAACGTAATCGCAGCCTGACGCGAGCTTGAGCATTCCGGGGCGCATGCTGCCGGCGTCGAGCATGACAGGGATATTCCTCTTCGCCGCGATGGAGGCCGCCCTCTTTGATGCCTCCATCATGAGGCCGTCGAGCATGAGAAAACCCGCGCCCTTGAAGTGTGATGCCTCCACATCCCGCGCCAAAAGCGGCGGCACAGTCGGCCTCTGCCAGCAGATGGTCCTCGAGCCTGTCTTACCGTTGACCATGATACAGGCCTGCTGGGACGCGCCGTCGGGCTTCTCAACGAGGCCGCGTACGTCAACGCCCTCGTTCTTGAGGCCTCTCCTTATCTCCTGGCCCGCGAGGTCGTCCGATACCCTGCCGAGCATGGCTGTCCTGACGCCGAGCCTCGCGAGTGTCACGAGCGCCGTGGCCACGGGACCGCCGCCCTGGACGGTGAAGTCGAGGACCTCCTCTTTCGTGTCTTCCGTCGGGAAGTCATCGACAAGCGCGACGTAATCGAGAGAGCACTGGCCGAGCCCGATGACCTTCACCTCTCGCCCATTGCCTGAAGCGCGATCCTGCGCTTCCTCGGCCTGTTGTCGAAGTCGATGAGCACTATCTGCTGCCATGTGCCCAGGGTGAGCGCGCCTGCTGTGAATGGGATGGTGATGCCGGGCTTAAGGAGGGCTGCCCTTACGTGGGCGAAGCCGTTGCCGTCGCCCCACTGGCTGTCGTGCCTGTAGGGGATGCTCATGGGAGCGACCCGCTCTATGGCGTCCAACAGGTCCTGTATCACGCCGCTCTCGAACTCTATAGTGGTTATGGATGCGGTTGAGCCCACCACAAATACCGACAGCAGCCCTTCGTTGAGGCCTGATTCGCGAAGAGCCGCCTCGACCCTCGGGGTGATGTCTATGATGTCGGAGAAGCCCCTCGTAGGTATGTCGATATAGGCGGAGTAGGTCATATGGTGAAAAATATCATTGAACAATTACCAAGTCAACAGAGCGCGCAGGCAAACTCGATAGTTCCGACCTTTCAGAAAGCCTGGTCAGGCCTGTACCCTTATCGGGAGTATTATGGTGGTTATGCCGCTCCATTGAAGCCGCCTCTGGATGGCGAAGGCGGTCTCGTTGTGAAGTATCCTGTGATAGAATTTCTCAAGCCTGAATGTCAGCTGTCCAGTAAAGACCATAATCCTTTTGAACTCTCCGGCGAGCTCTTTGCTTATCGACTCGACGCCCTCGACGACGTCAGTGCTTACGCCCATCCTGTAATCGGCCGGGAAGCCGAGCTTCCTCGCAAGGTCGCAATATTTTTCGAGCGATTCCCTCACCGAGGCCTTAAGCGCCTCCACCTCTTCGACCCCCTTGAAAGAGCCCGAGTCCAGGACCGCTATCGAGACGAAGATAATGTTCTTCATCTGCGGGAAATTGGTCACAGTGGACAGCAGCGTATGTATCCCGAAGCCGTTGAACCCGTTCACAAGCTGGACGGCAGTCATGTCCTTCGGGTTGGGCGGGTCCGTGTTCCTGGGGCCGAAGACCGGGATGCCCATGAGTATATCATCGAGCTTTGCCGCGCCGGCCCTCACTTTCTCATAATGTGCTCGGATAACGTAACATAGCCCTATGACAGCCCCGGTTATAAAGAGGGTCAGCCATCCGCCTTCGAGGAATTTCTCGAACGACATTATAATGAGGATGGTGGCGCAGAGGATGAAGCCGACTGCATGGACGCTCAGGTGCTGAAGCCATTTCCTGTCGCTCTTTCTCCTTCTTATATAGAAGCGGGACATGCCGAGCTGGGAGAGAGAAAAGGTTATGAACACGTTTATGGAATACATCACCACCAGCGCTGCCACAGAGCCGTCGGTGTAAAGGAGCACCGCAAGGGCGGCAATACTCATGAGGACTATCCCGTTCTGCATGCTTAGCCTCTCAGAGAGGGCCGAGAACCTGTGTGGCAGCCAGGAGTCCACGGCCATGTTGGCCATGACGCGGGGACCGTCCGTAAACCCGGCCTGGGCTGCCACGAGAAGGAGCGCCCCTTCAGAAAAGATGGTTACGAATGCGAGAACCACGCCGAGGGGCCAGTCTCCGTAAAGCTCGGCGGCAAGGACCGCGTTGAGCGTCATTCCCTCTACAGGCCTTATGCCGATGAGGGGATAGCTTATCAGGAGGACCCCGGCGGTAAAGGCAAGCGAGACGGCCATATATGCCATGGTGCGCTTTCCGGTCCTCACCTTCGGCTCACGCATTATGGGGAGCCCGTTCGACACGGCCTCTATGCCGGTATAGGTCCCGGCGCCCAGCGAATAAGCCCTCAGCAGGACGGCGGCCACGCCCCATATCCCTATGGACGACAGGTCGGAAGACAGGCCTGATGAGAAGTCCTGAAAAAGGGCCCCGAACCGGTCATGATGGGTATAAAGCCCGTCGACGAGCAGCAGGGCGTGCGTCAAGATGAATACCATGAATATGGGAGTGAGAACAAATATGGATTCCTTTACTCCCCTTATGTTCATGATGGTAAGAAGGACGATGAGAGCGCCCGCGAACGGGACTTTGTATGCGTGCACGCCGGCGGGAAGGAAGCTGAAGATGGCGTCAGAGCAGGCCGCTATGGAGACAGTGATTGTAAAGACGTAGTCAACGAGCAGGGCGCTTCCGGAGACCACCCCTGCCTTTTCCCCGAGCAGGCTGGTTGCCACTATGTAGCCGCCTCCGCCGTGGGGGAAATGCTCTATTATGCGCGAATAGGCGTAGGAGATGACGAAGACCGTCAAGGCGGCCGCACACGCCAGCACAATCGAGAGATAACCGTGCTCGCCGAGAGCCTTATACGCCTCCTCGGGGCCATAGGCTGACGAGGACAGGCCGTCCGCGCCGAGGCCTACCCAGGCAAGCAGAGGTATGAGAGATATCTTGTGGAAGACAGACTCCGTCAATTGACGAGGCTGTCCGAAAAGCTTCCTCCTGATCCTTTTTTTCTTTTCGTCGGCCATATCCCCCCGGCGAAAACAATTTATATATTTATATAAGGATAGCAGAAATGGTTCAGGCTCAAACCCGGAAATAATCGAAGAATGCGAGAGAAGGATTGAGGAGGGCTAAAAAAGCTTCCTGCTGTCGAGGAGTATCGTGATTGGCCCGTCGTTTATCGATTCCACTTCCATGTGCGCCTGGAACTCTCCTGTGGCAATCCCTATCGCATCGCCGAGCCTTGCCGCGAGCTCCGCGTAGAGGACCCTCTGCGCGACAGCCCTCATCTATTCAGCTGCCTCATGGTAACTCTGTCGCCCACGCTCAAGCCGAGCGCGCGAGCGGCATTGCCCTGGTTTACCGCTATCTCAAGATACCCGGTGCTCCCGACAAGGGCAAGGGGGCTGCCCTTCTCCGCCATGCTGTAGGTCCTCTTTACGCCGTCGAGCACGACACCTTTGAGGCTTATCTCAAAATCTACCCCGTTCCTTATCTCTTCGCCCAGTATGTTTGTCACGGCGTTGCCGAAGGAATCGATGTATATGACCTCGCCTCTTACCTCGCTTCCGTCGATATGCGGCCCAGGCACTCCGAGCTCGGAGGCGGCGTCAAGCGGCCTTCCGAATTCGAGGGGGTCTATCCCGCGGCTCAGATAGGCGGCGACAGGGCCGAATATGTCCCTGCCGTGAAAGGTGTCGCTCACCTCTTCCCTGAAATAGCGCCTGTTCTCAAGCGCGATCACCCTTTTCACGCAGTCGTCATTTGCCGCCAGAGTCAGCAGGCCGTTGTCCGGGCCTATGAAGAAGTATCTGCCTGTCTCTATCAAAATGGCCTTCCTCTCAGAGCCGACACCCGGGTCGACCACGCCGACGTGGATGGAGCCCTCGGGGAAATACGGGCAGGCAAAGCGCATGACGAACGCGCCTTCGAGGACGTTCGCGGAGGCCACGAGGTGGCTAATGTCGATTATCGTGGCTGCCGGGTTTATGGAGAGGATAGCGCCCTTCATCGCGCCCTGGTACGGGTCCCTGAGCCCGAAGTCCGTGGTAAGCGTGATTATCCTTTGCATGACGACATCCTATATCACGAAAGGGCCCTGAAAAAAAAGGCCGGAGGGGCTTATCCCCTCCGGCCTTGAATTCATCCGCGCGCGGATATCGAAGATCATCTCCTGGCAGAGAAGGTCTTGCAGTCGGCGTGCTCGCTGTGATGGGATACGTTTATGCCGGGGGCGTTGCATTCATAAGATTTGTTGTAGGAGCACTCATAGGCCCTGCATGCGCCCACGCCGCCCACGACGTCAGACCCGCCCTTGTCCTGCGCCCTGTAATAGGTGTCGCAGGTCGCGTGTCCCCCGTCGCCGACCGTGATCCCCGGGGTGTGGCATTCGTTGTTCTTATTGTATGCGCATTCGATGACAGTGCAGCTCAGTATCTTAGGCATGGTTATCGCCATCTCCCTTCCTCCTTTCGATTTGCTACATACCCTGTTTATCTTCTATTTTTTGAGTATAACCGCGTTCAAGGCCTTGTCAAATCGGGCTAAAGTTTTCCAGAGGCCCTCCGATATCCTGATTGGGTAAAAAACAATCCTCGGAAACCACATATGATAAAGAAAATTGGCACCGACGAGCTCCATGAAGGCATGTATATATGCGGCATGGAAAGGAGCGGGTGCACCCCGGTCTTTCTCATGAACGACATCCTCATAAAGACGCCCGAAGACCTCAAAAGGATCCTCGCCAAGGGCTACTCCCACGTATATGTCTCCTTGAGAGAAGAGCTCTTCCCGCCGCCGTCCCAATCCATGCCGGCCGAAGGCGGCAAGGCAGAGGACGCCTCCGGAAAGGAGGATGCGCGAATCGAGGGCTCCGCGGAGCCCGCGGTGACGGAGGCCGAGACCATAGTCTTCACTGCCGATGATGAGCCCGGCCCCGGCGGCGATGAAGCCGTTGCCGAAGAAGTCCTTTCCGGGGGTACTTCAGTCCAGGACGACTTCACGAGCTTCGAGGAGGAGCTGGAAGTCGCCGGCAGCGTAAGGAACGACGCGGAGCAGCTTGTAAGGGACTTCCTGAAGGACGCCCGCCTCGGCAGGCGCATTGACTCGAGCAAGGTCGAGGATACGGTCGACAAGATGGTCGATTCGGTCATAAGGAACCAGGACGCCCTCTTGAGCCTCGCGCGCCTGAAGAGCTTCGACGACTATACCTTCGCCCACTGCGTGAACGTCTGCATCCTCTCGCTCGCCCTCGGCAGGCAAATGGGCATGTCAAAGGAGGGCCTCTATCATCTCGGCCTCGGCGCCATACTGCACGACGTGGGGAAGATGCTCGTCCCGCAGCATGTATTGAACAAGCCCGGACGGCTCACGGAAGAGGAGTTCTCGCTCATGAAGAGGCACTCCGAGCTCGGCGCAAAGGCGCTCTCGGGCATGAGCTGCATGAAGGAGGCCTCTTTAGAAGTGGTATTGCAGCACCACGAGCGCTACGACGGGACAGGTTACTTCCGCGGCCTCTCCGGCGACTACATACACCCGTTCGCGCGCATAGCGGCCGTTGCCGACGTATACGACGCCATGACCAGCAACAGGGTATACCAGAAGGGCATGCCGCCCGAGGACGCGTTGAAGAGGCTCTACCAGATGCGCGGGACGTTCTTCGACCCGGAGATGGTCGAGAGGCTCATAAAATGCACTGGCGTATATCCCATAGGCACCTTCGTCGAGCTCAACACCGGCGAGACCGCCATCGTAAGGATGATAAACCACGCCTTCCCGCTCCAGCCGCAGGTGATACTCGTATACGACAGCGGGGGTGCCGCGTACCCCAAGCCGACCGAGGCCGACCTCAAGGAGAACGCGAACAGGTGGATAGTCGGCTCGAAAAGGCCCTCCGAGCTCGGGCTCTCGCGGCGGTACCGCAGCGCCTGAGCCGCTTCGCCCCCCTGACAATTATCATGTGACCCTTCCGCGGAAATATTGTATATTGTAGAGGAACCGCGAGAACGGAGGGAGTCATGTCAGCAAGCCTTAAAAAGCTCGACCTCAGGGCAATACCCATGTTCCAGCGCCACCCGTGCGTATTCGACAGCTGGGAGGCCATGGAGGCCGGAGAGGCCATGGAGATAACCAACGACCACGACCCAAAGGCGCTCCACTACCAGTTCGACTCGGAGTACACGGACAAGTTCGAATGGGACTACCTTACGGACGGCCCTTCGGAGTGGGTCGTGAAGATAACCAAGAAGCGGCTCGTTGAGGCGTCGGGAGAGGAGCTTCGGAAAAAGGTGCTCGCGGGTCTTGACGTGGTGAGGCCCTATCTGCAGGCTGACGGCGGGGATGTCGAGCTCGTCGAGATAGACGAGGCGGCGAAGGTGGTAAAGGTTAAGCTCAAGGGCGCGTGCGGCGGGTGCCCTTCGGCGGCAATGACATTGAAGTCCGGCGTGGAGGTCCAGGTCAAAAAGGCGGCGCCGGAGATAAAGGCAGTGGAGCCGGTCTGAAGTAAGTTAATAATCTCTGAGATTAAAGGCTGCTCAAAAAGCTCCATATGCGAGGCCCCGGTTAAATCGGGGAGCGAGGAATGAGGCGTACTCTTTGCCGTACGCCGCAGTGACGAGCGACGAAGACAACAAAGCAGATGGACTTTTTCAGCTGCCTATCAGCTGGCTCAGGCCGTCTTCTTGACGAACCGTTCAGGGTGTCCCTCAAAGGCCTCCTTGCAGGCCTCGCTGCAGAAGTAGTAGGTCTTGTCCCTGTACTCGGCCGTGGCCTCTGCGTCATCGACGCTTATCTCCATCTTGCAGACCGGGTCGGTAGGCATCTCACACCTCCTTTGTTGCTTTGGCCCCGGCTGACCGGCCTTGGCTGGGCGGGGACTTTACGTTTTCACCCTCGAGGCAACCGTCCCGCCAGCAGCATGAGAACTGGTCGCAGAAGTCACCTGCCGTGCCGAAGCACGGGAAGTTGCCTTCGGCCTTCTGTATGGCCCTTATGAGGTCTTCCTTCTTCATCCTCGCTGATTTCACACCCAGCTTCTTTGCCCTGTCCCTCACCTTCTCCATCTGCATCTCGGCCCTTCCTTCCTTTACTGATGTTCCGTTTAAAGCCTGACTTTCCTGATAACAGATAGCCCTGCCCTCATCTCCTGACTAAATTAGGACAGTTTTTTGCCGCTGAGTCAACCCCTTGCGCCTTTTCAGGGCTATTCAATGATTTTCCGGCTCCAAAAGGCAGCCTGAAGATGATATACTTTCCTCCAGTTTCCGGGAGGTTTTCTATGAAGCTCACGTTCGTCGGAGGGGCCAGCACCGTGACCGGCTCCTGCTACTTTATCGAGGTCGGCAAATTCAGGTTCCTTGTCGAGTGCGGCATGCACCAGGGCAGCGGCTCCGACGAGCTCAACCGCACGCCCTTCCCGTTCGACCCCTCCGGGCTGGACTGCATATTCGTCACCCACTCCCATATCGACCACTCGGGCCTTCTCCCGAAGGCCGTGCGGGAAGGCTTCTCCGGCAAGATAATCTCCACCGCGGCCACCCGCGACCTCCTCGAGCCAATGCTATACGATTCGGCGAGCATACAGGAGAGCGACAGCTCCTGGGTCACGAAGAAGGCCATGCGGACTGGCAGGGAGCCGGTAGAACCGCTCTACACGACGGAGGACGTGGAGAAGGTGCTCCCGCTTTTCGACGTGAAGGACTACGACCGGATATACCACCTCGGCGGAGGCGTGAAGTTCAGGTTCCTGGACGCAGGGCACATACTCGGCTCCGCGAGCCTCGAGATATGGTACCAGGACAGCAGCGTCGAGAAGAAGATAGTCTTCTCCGGCGACATAGGCAAGAAGGGCAACCCCATCATCAAGGACCCCTCGGCGCCCGACATCGCGGACTACGTCGTGATGGAATCGACCTACGGCAACAGGTCGCACAAGCCCCTCAATGAATCCATAAACGAGCTGGTCGGCGCCATAAAGACCACCTTCAGGCGCGGCGGCAACGTCTACATACCCTCTTTCGCCGTGGGCAGGTCGCAGGACCTCCTGTACATCCTTAACAACCTCGTGCGGCAGGAGAGGCTCTACAGGATTGACGTCTACCTGGACAGCCCGCTCGCCGAGGAGGTGACGCGCGTGTACGTAGCCCACCCGGAATGCTTTGACGACGAGGCCAGGAGGCTATTCACCACCAGGCAGTCGGACACTTCCATAAGGCTCCACTTCGTGAGGACCGCGGAAGAGTCGATGAAGCTCAACAGGCTCAAATCCGGCAACATCATCATAGCCGGCAGCGGCATGTGCGAGGGCGGGCGCATAAAGCACCATTTGAAGCACAACCTCTGGCGCTCGGAGTGCAGCATAATATTCGTCGGCTACCAGGCAAAGGGCACGCTCGGCAGGAAGATAGTCGACGGCGCGAAGGCCGTGACCGTATTGGGCGAAGAGGTCGTGGTAAGGGCGTCGATATATACGATAAACGGCTTCTCGGCGCACGCCGGCAAGGAAGGGCTCATGGAGTGGCTATCCGAGTTCGACAACTCGCCGACCATATTCATAGTTCACGGAGAGGACGACGCGGCAGAGTCTTTCTCAGGGCTTATAAAGGAAAAACACCCTAACTTTACCACGCGAAGGCCTAAAAACGGCGAGACCGTAGAGATATAATCCCGATTTTATTGTGTTTTCCGCCTTACTTGACGCGCCCGCCATTTCAAATGATACTTTAAATAGACCCTCCCTCTCCCTTCTCAGCCGAAAAAAAGAGGTAATCCCATGCCCCGTCCCATCTGGAAAGGATCTATCAGTTTCGGGCTCGTCAATATCCCCATAGGCCTCTTTACCGCCGAGGGCAAGGAGAAGCAGATCGACCTCCATCTGCTCGACAGGGAGGACCTCGCGCCCGTTGGCTATAAAAAGTACAACAAGAGGACAGGCAAGGAGGTCTCGGGCGAGATGGTCAGGGGCTACGAGTTCGAGGACGGCCAGTACGTGGTCCTCACCGATGAGGACCTCATGAGGGCGAACGCCAGGGCCACCCAGACGGTAGAGATAATGGACTTCGTCGACGCCAGGGACATCCACCCGATATTTTTCCAGAAGCCCTACTTCCTCGCGCCCGTCGGCAGGGGCGAGAAGGGTTACGCGCTTTTAAGAGAGGCCCTTAAAAAGACGGGCAAGGCAGGCATAGCCAAGGTCGTCATCCATACAAAGGAGTACCTCGGCGTGGTCGTCCCCTACGGCAAGGTCCTTATGCTTGAGCTCATCCGCTATGCCGACGAGCTCAGGGACGCCTCTGAGGTAGAGGTGCCTGAAGAAGACCTTACGAAGCTCGGCGTGAGCGCAAAGGAGCTCGAGATGGCCGAGAGGCTCGTAGAGTCGATGGTGGGCGAGTGGCAGCCTGGCAAGTACCACGACACCTACAAAGACGAGCTGCTATCATATATAAGAAACAAGATAGCCGCCGGAGAGACCGCCCGGATAGAGGAGGCCCCTGCCGCAGGGCCGCCTACAGCGGAGGTCATAGACCTCATGTCGCTTCTCAAGAAGAGCCTGGAGGAGACAGAGGCTGCCAGGGCAAGGGCCGTGAAGAAGGCCTCCGGCGGCTGAGGTCTTTTGTCCGATGCCAAGAGACACCGATGACTTAAGCGAATACCGGAAGAAAAGAGACTTCTCCCGCACAAGAGAGCCACAGGGAGGCCTCAGCGGCAACAGCGCCGGGATATACGTGATACACAAGCACGCGAGCCGCGCCCTCCATTACGATTTGCGCCTCGAGCTCCACGGCACGCTCAAAAGCTGGGCCGTGCCAAAGGGCCCCTCATTAAACCCAACGGACAAGCGACTTGCCGTACACGTCGAAGACCACCCGATAGAATACGCCGGATTCGAGGGCGTCATCCCGAGGGGCGAGTACGGCGCAGGCTCTGTGCTGCTCTGGGACAGGGGCTTCTGGATACCCGAGGAAGACCCTGACGAGGGCATGCGGAAGGGGAGCCTCAAGTTCATCCTGAGCGGCAGGAAGCTCGGCGGCAGGTGGGCGCTCGTGAGGCTCAAAGCGCGGGCCGTACGTTACGATGAGGGCGAGGACAAGGATGAATGGCTCCTCATAAAGGAAAAGGACGGCGCCGCCTCAGAGGAGAAGGACATAGTATCCGAGATGCCGAGGTCCGTCGCCAGCAACAGGACGATCGACGAGATATCGGAGCTGCCCGAGGGCGTCTGGAGCGCGGCTCGAGAGGCCGCGCCCGTGCTGCCCTCCGGCGCGATCGCCCAAAAGAAAGAGATGCCAAAGGCGATAAGGCCTCAGCTCGCCACGCCTGTAGACGCGCCCCCTGAGGGAGACGGCTGGCTCCATGAGCTCAAGTACGACGGCTACAGGATAGCGGCCGGGATAAGTGGCGGCGACGTGAAGCTCCTTACGCGCAACGGCAATGACTGGACTTCGAAGTTCCCCTCGATCGCGCGGGCCCTCTCCAGGCTCCCGGTAAAGGAGGCATGGCTCGACGGCGAGGTCGTCTCAATCAAGGAGGACGGCACGACGAGCTTCGAAGGGCTCCAGGCCGCGCTCTCAGCAGGCACCGACAAGGGCCTTGTCTATGTCATATTCGACATAGTCTACTACAACGGCTACTCTCTCGAGGCAGCGCCCTTATCCGACCGGAAGCTCCTTGCCGCCGCCGTCCTGAGCTCTGAAAAAGTCGAGAGGCGCCTGCTGCGCTTCAGTGAGCACGTGGAGGGCAGGGGCGCGGATTTCTTTGACAACGCCTGCGCATTGAATATTGAGGGGATAGTCTCCAAGAGGAAGGAGGCGCCCTATGTGCAGGGCAGGACAAGGTCATGGGTCAAGGTAAAGTGCTTTGAGCGACAGGAGTTCGTAATAGGAGGATATACCGAGCCGGGCGGCGGCAGAGAGGGATTCGGCGCCCTCCTGATAGGCGTATTCGACAGCCACGGGCGCTTCATATACAGCGGCCGGGTGGGAACGGGCTTCAACGGGCGCCTGATAACGGAACTATTGGAGAGGCTCAGGGAGATAGCAGAACCCCGCCCCCTCTTCCACAACCCGCCTGTCGGCCCTGATGCAAAGGGGGTCCACTGGGTGAGGCCCGAGCTTGTCGCCGAGGTCGCCTTCACGCAGTGGACAAGGGAAGGCGTTCTCCGCCACCCCTCTTTCCAGGGCCTCCGTGAGGACAAGCCAGCCAGGGAGGTCTTCCATGAAGAGCCGTTGAAGCTCATGGAGGAGATAGGCCCGGCGGACGAGGCGATCTCTGGTGAATCCGAACCGGAGCCCGGCACTGCTCGCATCATAAGGAAGGTGCGCGTGACAAACCCGGAGCGCGTCTTCTACCCTGATGAGGGTTTTACCAAGGCAGACCTGATTGATTATTACGCGATAGCGTCGCCGCTCATGCTCCCGCACCTGCTTGGCAGGCCCCTTACCCTCGTGCGCTGCCCTGACGGCTACGATAGGGAATGCTTCTTCCAGAAGCACGTTATGCAGGGCATGCCCGGGGAGATAAAGAGGATAGAGCTTATTGAGAACGACGGTACGCAAGCCGTCTATCTCACGGCAGATACGCCCGAGGCGATAATCGCCCTCGTCCAGCTCGGGGTCCTCGAGATACATACGTGGGGCAGCAGGCACGTAAAGCTCGAATACCCGGACAGGGTCGTATTCGACATAGACCCGGATACAAAGGTCGAATGGGAGAGGACGGTCGAGTCCGTCTATCTCCTGAGGGCGCTCCTGCGCGAGCTCGGCCTCGAGGGCTTCGTGAAGGCCACGGGCGGCAAGGGTCTGCATGTCGTCGTCCCCCTTGAGCCTGTGCGGGACTGGGAGGAGGTCAAGGCATTCTCAAAGGCAATAGCCGAGTTCATTGCGAGGGGCCTGCCCGAGAGGTTCACGTCCATGATGACCAAGTCGCGGAGGACAGGAAAGATATTCGTCGATTACATGAGGAACTTGAGGGGCGCCACGGCCATTGAGGCCTACTCCACGAGGGCCAGGAAAGGCGCGCCAATAGCGGCGCCCCTCAGGTGGGAAGAGCTCATGGAGGTGCGCCCGAACTCGTTCACGCTCAAGAACATGGGAGACAGGATAAAAGCGGCAGGCGATCCATGGCAAGGCTACATGGACCTTAAGCAGCCCATAACGGAGAGGATGAAGGAGAAGCTGGGGATCGGATAAGAGGCGCGGCATGAAAAAAGCGGGCCGGGATCTCCCGGCCCGCTTTAAACGCCATCCGGCCCGCCTCAGTTTTGTACTATGTCGACCAGCATGAGATCAAAGTTCAGGTCCTTTCCAGCGAGCGGGTGGTTGGCGTCCAGGTATACTCTCTCCTCTGTCAACTTTACCACCTTCACGACAGTCGAGCTGCCGTCGTCCTGGGTTATCTGCAGCTGCATGCCCTCTTCAGGGTCGATATAAGGAGGTATCTGGCTCCTGTCGACCTCGAGTATGAGCTCGTCGAAATAAGGCCCGTAGGCGTCCTCTGCCGGTACGTGAAGGCTCTTCGAGTCGCCGGGGTTCATGCCGACTACGGCCTGCTCAAAAGCCGGGATGAGCATGCCCTCGCCTATCACGAACTGAAGGGGCTCCCTGCCCTCTGACGTATCGAACCTGATCCCGTCGTCCAGCGTCCCCGTATAATGGACCTTTACGATGTCGCCATGCTTTGCGTTTTCCATCTCATCCTCCCGGGCTTTATTTGCAAAGGAACTCGATCCCCTGCCCTGAGGGCACGAGCGCGCCTTTTTAGCCCCCCGTATTTCCATACCCTGACTTTAACTACGAGTCAAAGTACTGTCAAGCCGAGCCTTTTTAAGGCCCGGCGGTTTACGTCAGCATGCTTTGAAGCCCGGAGCCAATAAAAAGAGGCCCGGCCTTAAGGGGCCGGGCCTCGAGCGGATCCGTTCCTCAGAAGATGTAAGTGACGCCCCCGAAGACCTGGCTTGCCTGATAATCGACCTCGAAGTCGGTGTGGCTGAATTCCAGGTCAACGCGCGAATACTTGTATTCCGCGAAGAGCCCGAGTTTCCGGCTCGCTTCGAACTCGACCCCGCCCAGGAGCTGCCAGCTGAAGGCCTCGTCGTTTGTATCCGGCAGGGTCGAAGCCACGCCGAGAAATGGCGGGGTGAAGGAGGCGCCCTCAAGCTCGGCGTAGTAAAAACCGGCGCCTGCTCCCAGATATGGCCGGAGGGCGCCTTCAGGCGCGCGAACGATAAGGTTTATGGAAGCGGAGAAGACCGTCTGCTCTCCGGCCGCGTCTATCCTCGTCGAGCTGCCTTTCACGGTCAACTCCTCCAGGTCCGCCACATGGCCGTTCAGGTCAAGCTCATAGCCGAGATACGGCGCGTTTTTCAGCCATTCGCCCACCTTGATCCCATACGTGAGCCCGCTGGAGTATTCAAGGTCTCCGGTCCCGCGGCCGCGATTCGCTTCGCTGAACGCCTCGCATACCGGAGGAAAGACCCCGCCAGCGTACGCCTTTATATAAGCGTCCGCATGTGAATAGGCCGGGGATAACAGCCCCGCGGAAAGAACCAATACGGCCGTCCATTTCTTCATCAGGCCTCCTTAAACTGCCGGTGCGCGCGCCGCCTTGTCGAGCGCACCCTCTAAGAAGAACACAGAATAAACGATTGTCAACGGAGCGGACAGGAAGGGTCAGAAAGGCTTGCTGAACCTGATTATGCGGCGGTAGATGACGACGTAGACCGCGGCAAAGAGGAAGAAGATGGCGACAAGGGCGGGCGTGCTCGTGTGGAATATGCAGGCAGCGCTCCCGAAGACCCAGACGAGGGCCCAGAGGTAGACCGATGTCCTTGAATTGCTCTTCGTCACGCGCTTGCAGATGAGCGTATGCAGGTGGAAGCTGTCCGCAGCCATGGCGGATACCCTGCGCTTTATCCTCCGCCGGTAGATCGAAAAGAAGACCTCGAAGACAGGATAGACGAGCAGCACCAGCGGGAACCAGGGGGATATCGCGGGGTTCCTGTTCACGAGCAGGACCGAGGTCTCGGCAAGGAGAAAGCCGATAAGGTACGCGCCCCCGTCGCCAAGAAAGATTTTTCCCTTCGGGTAGTTCCATACGAAGAATCCCGCTATCGCCACTATGAGGACGACCGAGAGGTTCAAGACGAGCTGGTCTCCGTATAGAAATGAAATCGCGGCCAGGAAGATGAGCGCGATGATGGAGACGCCCGAGGCAAGGCCGTTCACTCCGTCGATGACGTTCATCGCGTTGGCAACTCCGGCCACGGCGAAGACCGTAAAAGGCGCTGCCAGCGCGAACGGGAGGTCGATGAATCCGATGCTGCCGATCGCCTCGCCTGAAAGGAAGATGAAGGCTGCCGGGCCGCACGAGATGAGAAGGAGCCTCCTCGCGGGGCTCAGGCCCGTCCTCAGGTCCTCGTAGAAGCCTGCCGCAAAGACCGGCAGCGAGGCGAGCATCAGCGCCTCGGCCGTATCCCCGAGGAGAGAAAATGGGATGAGCGTTGAAAAGAAGATCCCGAGGCCGCCTGCCCGCGCAGTAGAGAAGGTGTGCAGCCTCTGCGGCTTTTCCGACTCGGCCGTGTCCACGCAAAAGGCCCATTTGCGCGAGGCCTGTATGATCAGGAACTGCAGGACGAACGACAGCAGAAACAGGAGCGTAATGCGCATGAAGGCCCTTTTCAGGACAGGGCTGAGGCTCAAAGGTGGGTTTTTGCGGGATGAAGACCGAGGTGTTCGGGTTAACTGCCGACGGACGTACTATCCTCTTCTATGTGGCATCGCGTACCGGGCAGCGCGTACCGCCATTTCTCAAAAGAGCGGCCCAGTACCCTGACACGAGCCCTGAAAAGAGCGCGCCGCCCCGCAGAAAGAGCATCGGCAATATGAGGATGTACTCTCCCGGGCGCTCGGCCCTGAGCGGCCTGAAGAAGGAGAGGGCCGATCTCAGGAAAAACAGGGAGAGAGCCGCGGGCACAACGGCCCAGAGCGGGTCCGCGAAGGCAGCCGCCCCGGCGAGCGCGGAGACAGGCACTGAGAGCACCTCGAGCTTCAGCCCCTGCGGCGTATACGAGTCCTTCAGGACCTTTTGCGGGTGTTTCCTGTAGAGCCTCACCCTCCAGTAGCCCCTGTAGAACTTCGTCCTGAGATATTTTTTTATCGTCGCGGGGTGCCGGTGGAAGACCACGGCCTCCGGCCTGAAGACGAGCCTCATGCCCCTCTCGTGCATCTCGTAGGAGAGGTCCGTGTCCTCTCCTGATGCTGCCGTGTATGACTCATCGAAGCCGTTGCACGCGAAGAAGGCCTCCCTCCTGTAGGCGGCCGCGTAGCTCCCTATGAAGTCTATGCCGTCCTTCTTCGACATCATCGAATAGCGCGTCTCTATCTCTGCCTGGCAGAAGCGGGCTACAAAGCCCCTCTGGGCTGTCCTGTAGCTCCCCTGCGCGCCCATGACCTTCGGGTCGTCAAAGCACGAGGTGATCTTCCTGAGAAAATCCCGTTCCGGTACGCAGTCAGAGTCCGTGAATACGAGTATGCCGCCCCTTGAGAGCCCAGCGCCGTGGTTGCGGGCGGCGGCAGGCCCGCTGTTCGCCTGTGCCGCGAGGCGCACCGGGTACCTTTTCACGACCTCGGCCGTATCGTCGGTTGAGCCGTCGTCCACGACGATTATCTCGTAATCGTCAGCCGGGATATCCTGCCTCATCGAGGCCTCTATGCACGCGGCCAAAGTCCCTCCCGCGTTGTACGCTGGTATGATGAGCGAGCACCTCACGGGCGAGTCCTCTCCGGCCCGATTATGAATCTCGAGAGGGCCTTGCCCGCCCGAAGGAGCCTCTTTGCCTCGGAGGGCCTCGTTATCATCTGGACGACCTTCGAGAGTATGTACCCGCTCCTCAGGTAAAACTCCCTTCTGCTCCTGTCGGAGAACTCCACGAGCTCTTCTGCGCTTATCTCCGGCAGCGATACTATGCAGTTGTGGAGCCCGTCGGGCGTAAGCCAGTCCCTGAACGATGAGGCCTTTATATAGCCCTTTTCACGGAAGCTCTCATACGAGCGCGTCCCGGGGTAGACCATTATCGGGTAGAACTGGGCAGAGTCGCACCCCAGGCTCTTTGCCAGCTCCAGCGTGCCCTCCATCGTCTCCCTTGTCTCGCCCTCGTTGCCGTACATGAAGCAGCCGTGGATGAGCACTCCCGCCCTCCTCGCGTCACCCCTGAACTTCATGTACTTCTCGTAGCGGATGTTCTTGCCGAGCCTGTTCAGTATCTCCTGCGAGCCGCTCTCGAAACCCACGCAAAGGAGCCTAAGGCCGGCGCGCCTCATGAGCCTCATCGTCTCGTAGTCCGCGTCAGCCCTCGAGTTAGCCGACCACCTTATCTTAAGGCCCCTCGAGATTATCTCCCTGGCTATGGCCCTCGCCCTCTCCCTGTCGGCCGTGAGCGTGTCGTCCTCTATGAATACCTCCTTTGCCTCAGGTAGCTCCCTTTTTATGAACTCGAGCTCGTCCACCAGGTTCCCCACGCTCCTGAACCTGTACGCGTTCCCGGTCATTGTCTGCGGGTATACGCAGTAGGCGCACCTGTGCGGGCAGCCCCGGCCCGAGAGTATCGTTACGACCGGGTGGAGGTTCGCGCCGTAGAAGTACGCGCCTATATGGGACCTGAGGTGGTCGCGGTAGACCCTTGAGACGAACGGGAGGCTGTCGAGCTCTTCTATGTATTCCCTGTCCGGGTTTTTCCTTATACCCCAGCCGCAACGCCATGTAAGCCCGCGGATATTCTCCAGTGAACTTTCCCCGCTGTCCAGGGCGACGGCGAGGTCCCTTATCGTGTGCTCGTACTCGCCGCGGGCAACGGCGTCGAGAAACGGGTTGGCCTTCATCACGTCGTCAGAGAGCGCCGAGACGTGCGTGCCGACAGCCGCTACGAACGGCACGCCGGCGCACTTCAACTCGCCTATCACCTCCAGGTCGTTCTCGATGCTCGGGGTGGAGGTCTCGCAGACGACCAGGTGGGGCGCAAACTCTTTTATGGCCCTTATCGTCTCCTTCCTGCCGAGCCCTGCCGCAGGCGCGTCTATGAGCCTTACCTCGAATCCTTCGTCCTCGAGCACGCCTGTGGCGTAGGCGAGGAAGAACGGATAGTATAAGGTCGAGCTCTTTGTGACGGCCGGGCTCCGCGAGGCCCTCGAGAACTTCGGAAAATATGGCGGGTTGAGGGCCGCTACCCTGAGCCGCCTTTTTTGCGTACTCTTTATCTTTGAAGCCATGAGCTCAAGTCCTTTCTTATGAGGCCCTGGAGGGAGAGTATCTCCCCCCTGTAACGCTCCTTCAGAAAACTCTTTTCCTCCTCGCCCATTGCCGGCGGCTTTATCTTCTTCGTATTGAGGCTCAAGAGGCTCTCATAGAGCCCCCTGCACGCCGGCACGAGCGCCGACGGCACGCAGCTGTAGGTGAGGTCCCTGAGGCGCTCGCTCACCAGCACGTTGCCGAAGAGCCTCGACCTGTTGACCCTGCAGGTGTGAAATTTCCTTTCCGTCAACGGCAGCGGACGTTCGGAGACGCCTATGAACCTCAGTATGCCGTTCAGGAACTCCTGGGGGCGGTCCCTCAGGTCGTCGTAGAGGAAAAAGCCGCACTGCTCAGCCGGAAAATGGTCGAGGAAGCGCTTTATGTGAAGGCTGTAGAGCCCGAAGTCGAGTATGTCGAACTCTATGTAGCCGTGTCCGCGCTTGTACATCGTCGGGGCCCTCAGCGTCTCCTTGAAAGAGGCGGACGAGCCCCAGCCAACAAGGTCCCAGTAATGGGAATACGCCCTTTCAACCGGGTCGCGGAGGATGAATACTATCTTGGCGTCCGGTATGGTCCTTCGCATCCGCTTTGGCACAAAGGGGTTGCTCATGTAGGTCGGGCTTATGTCACCCGCCGCCTTCTCGCCCCTGTAGTGCTTGAAGTACCTCTCGTACCAGGGGAGCCCCTTGTGGAATGACGAGTCGAAAAAGAGGAGCTCCTTCCTGTGCGGCAGGAAGACATCGGGATGTCCCTTCAGGTAATTGTACAGCGACGTCGTTCCGGCCTTTGGAGCGCCCACGACAACGAAATTCGGCAGCATTATCCGCTCCTGCTTATTTTAAGCCTGGATGTCCTTTCCTGATGAGGGTCGACGCGGGTTCGGGGTGTGTTATTCCTGATATGAAATTTCAGCGCCTCGGGCTCTCCAGTGAAGAGATATACTCGGAGAGCTTTCTTATGAGCATGTGCTTTGACGGGCTCGCCGCCGCCTTGAACTCTTCCTTCCTGGCCGACTCTATCAGCGCCACTGCCTCATCAATGCCCATGTCCGCGCGGATTATCTTTGCCCTGCCCTGCTCTTCAAGGCACCTCGCAAGCTCACCCTGGTGATCATCGGTGTGCTCTCCCAGCCTTGAGAGCCTGGGCACGAATACCAGTCTCTTCCCGTGCTTGAACGAATCGATGGTAATGCCAGTGCCCGCATGGGCCAGCACCACATCCGCAAGAACGAGCCTTTCAAGGTACTCCTCTTTCGCCATGAAGTCCTTCCAGGAAGAGTGTTGAGGCACCCTCTTTGTATTGCCGGTCTGGATGAAGACCTCTTCACCGGTCTTCAGGGCATAGTAATCAGCCAGCGTAACAAGCCGCTCGAAGCTGAACGGAGACGTGCCGAGCACAACGAATATCAAATGAGCCCTCCCCAATACCTGGCGTTCCTGCCGTACTTCTGCCGCATCTGAGGCCACTGCGTTAGAAAGAGGTCGGCTATGTGCACCATGAACTTACCTGTCCCGGACCTCTCGAAGACCTTCGTGCCCGAATCGATATAGATTATGTGCACGCCCATGAGCCTGCAATAGACCGAGATGGGCACCGCTATGGCTCCTCCGGTTGAGATCACAAGGGCCGGCCTCTCCCTGAGGATGATAATCCACGCAGTCATGAACTGTACTGCCATCTTGAGAAGTATGGACCTGTGGTCCCTGTAGAAGTAGACGCGAGAGAGGGCCCGGGAATCGGCGCCGTGGTAGGTGACCCAGAAGTGTTCGTGCCTCTCATATACCTCTCTCAACTCCATCATCTGGGTCAGGTGTCCGCCGTTCGCGCACACAAGCGCTATCTTCATCTGTCCAGCCCCATTCAGAACAACCCACCCCAATACCTCGCGTTCTTTCCGTACTTTTGCGTCATGCCAGGCCACTGCGTGAGAAAGACGTCGGCCAAATGCACCATGAACCGCCCTGTCCCAGATCTTTCAAAAACCCTGGTCCCGCAGTCTATGTAGATCACGTGTATGCCCAGGACTCGGCAGTAGATGGAGATGGGCACGGCTATCGCCCCTCCGGTCGTTATGACCAGGCCCGGCCTCTCCTTGAGGACGATGAGCCAGGCCGTAAGGAACTGCACCGCCATCTTGAGAAGGAGCGACCTGTGGTCCCTGTAGTAGTATGTCCTGCCGAGCGAGAGGCTGTCCGTCCCGTGGTAGGTGACCCAGAAGTGCTCGTGGCCGGAGTAGACCTCTTTCAATTCCATCATCTCGGTAAGGTGTCCGCCGTTCGCGCAGACCAGGGCTATCTTCATAATGGGCCCGCCCCTTTCGCGTCTTCGCATTTCCTTATTATCACGAATAGCGACGCTGTGAGGTACTCCCTCAGGACCGGGGCCCTCCGGAGCGGCTCCAGGCAGTAATAGACAAGGGGCGCTCTCCTTTTTATGGTCGGGTTGTGCGCGAGCGCTATCACCTCGCAACCCTTGAGGCCCCTGAACATCGCCTCGTACCTCCTGAGCTGGACACGGTTGAGGCTTAAGCTCGACCAGTCTGCCTTTGGGTCATGCGGCCTCAGGCGGTTGTGCTCTCTTAAAAGGAAGTCCCCTGCCCAGAGCTGGGCCCACGGCAGCGGGTTCACCCAGCCGAGGTGCGATCCATAAGGCGAATTCCAGAGCGGGCCGAAGCCCGCGTATATATAGCCGCCGGGCTTGAGCATGGCAAGCATCCTTTCGAGCACCGCTTCAGGCTCCATGTAATGCTCGAACGCGTTCTGCGAGAGGACGACGTCGAACCTCTCGTCCATCGTTGCCAGTTCCTCATAGGCCGCGAAGCGCGCCCGTGCTTTAAGCGCCGGGAACTCGCGGCAGACCATCTCTCTGGCGCCGTTCGCGGCGCCTTCAGTCAGTTCAACGCCCAGGACCCCGGCAGCGCCTGCCTCAAGCGCCCTCACGCACAAGGCCCCGTAGCCGCAGCCGACCTCAAGCACGCGCCTGCCCCTGAAGTCGGGCGCTATCGGGAAGGTGTCTATCCAGAGAGAGGCCTTCCTGAGGTCGTCGTGGAAGACCTCCTGCGCCCTCCTGTCATAGGAAAAACGCCCGCCCTTGCTTGCGGTAAAGGCCTTGAAGCCTCTTTTAAAGATGCCTGCAGTTATGGACATAGGCCGCCAGTCGGTCTTTAAGAAGCCAAACCAATTGATCTTGATTTACGATGAAGTCTACGGCTCGATCGAAGGGGATGTCGGGGTGAAGAGCCTGGTTTCCATGATGAAAGGGTACTCGCATTATAGCACATTTCGGAAATTATCTCAGGGCCGCCTGAACCCCATTCTTTCGAGCATTGGGCCGAGATTATGGGAGAGCGCCTCGTGGAAGCGCTCTCCGGAAAAATACTCGACAAGACGCCTATCTTCGAGCCTCTGGGCACCTCTTATCCGGCAGCGGATAAAACCATAGAGGAATGACAGGGCCAGAAGAGGCCCTTTCTTTAATCCTATATGCGCGCTCCTTATAAGAAGGTAGGCAGGCGGATACCTCAAAAAATAGACCCTCTCGCCCCTGAGCACATAGCCCTTTATGTCCCCGTACTTCGAGCCTGACCTGCGTCCCTGGAGGGCGGTTATCGCGCTGCTCCTCTCTGTTGTCCACCCAGAGAGCTTTGCCCTGGCCGTCATTATGGCATCCTCGGGGTACATGTCGTCTGGCACTCCGCCTATCTCCTCGAAGCACGACCTCCTGCATAGCATTGTAGCGCTCCCGGGCAGGTCTCCTCTCGCGCTCTCGAGGATGATGCCCTTCTCAGACAAGCTCAATATGCCAGCGCCGAGGAGGCCTATCGAATCATCTTCATCGAGCCTCTTGAGCATCCGGGCATAGAACGTATTATCGACGCTCATGTCGGCGTCGAGGATGCCTATATGCGACCAGGCGATGCCTTCGGCGGCCGCAAGGGAGATGGCAGACCTCGCGGCAAAGGATTTGACCTTCGAGATATGCATGAGTTGGCTCTCGTGCCGCTGTCCGCCGTACCTTAACGGCCTTATCCACCTGTTGTTCCGCGCGTACCGCTCGACTATCATTGGCGTGGCGTCCGTGCTCGAGTCGTCCACGATGACCCAGAGGCCCGGCCTCTTATCCTGTGATAGCACGTCCTCTATGAGGCGCGAGATGCCCTCCGCCTCGTCCCTGGCGGCAGTGCAGAGTATGTAATCAGCGCCATTCATTCCTGAACCAGTACCATATCGAGCCTATCCGTTCCTGCATCATCAATGTGCTCCTGTGCAGCGCCTCGGCCCGCGGCACAAAGGACGATATACTCAGTTCACCCGCGGGCCCGGCGTCAGGGGCAACGGCTACGCTATCGAAGGACCTTCGGAACTGCGCGTATGCCCTGGGCATGTGCCACGTAGAGGTCACGACGCATATCCTTGTGGACCTCTCGAAGCCCTTTATCTTCAAGAGCTCTGCCGGGTGCTCGAACGTGCTCATGGACCTCTCCTCTACGATTATCGACGATGGCGGAACACCGGCGGCTATCGCGAATGCCTGCCAGGGATCATTCCCGGGCGTATAGGGCCTCTCTGGCCCGGCATAGCCGGAGAGGACCAGATACGAGGCCCTGGATCTTTTGAAGACCTCCACGGCCTTCATTATCCTTGACGGGTAATCCCCTCTCAGCACGACGATGGCCCGGGCCCCTTCGATCTCCTCTGCCGGAGAGAGCTCGATTTCCCTGTAGAGCGACATATACAGGGCGTCAGCTACAGCCGGGAGGCTCGCCGCCACGAGCAGCATCGTCCCCAGGCATACGGTGACGCAGGCCAGCCGCGCTGAAGATGATAGCCTCTTCCACTGCCGCAGCAGCAGGATAACGGAGGCAAGCGCCAGGACGATCGCGATTGAGAGCGGGGCAAATACCGTCTTCACTGGTCTTCACCCGCGAGCGAGGAGGCGGGCCTTCCTGTAACTTTTGCCGAGGATGGAATAGACCCTCTCCTTTCCGCCCGTATGCCACCAGAACCTTATTGGCGCTGTCCCAATCGAGATGACGAACGTAGCCGTATGCTCCCTCTCCTGCGTCCAGTTGAACTTGTATGCCTCCTCGCCCCTCAGGAAGTCAAATGCGCTCCAGCCCTCGGCGCAGCCCCTCTCAAGGAGAAAGGCGATATGGACCTTGCCCGGGGAGAGATTCTCGTAATCGATGTCGTAGGCCGGCTTATAGTAGTAGAACCTTTTGTTGTACAAAAAACCCAGGTGGTATGAGATGGGCCTTCCGTCGAGGCAGAGGGCCGAGAAATGGAGGCTCTCACCGAGCCTTTCAACGAGCCTCGCATAATAGAGCCGCCTGCCGTTTTTGCCCATTGGGTCAGGGAAGCCTTCAGCGCGCCACCTCCTCTCGTGCATCTCGAGGAACGGCCCGTAGTGCTTTGCGAGCTCAGGCCTTGTCCTGAAGACCGCGAGGCCAAGCTCGCCTGTTGCCCTGAGGCGCTTAACCTGCCGCTTTACGTCAGACCTGTTGTGCTTTGTCCAGCGGCCCTGAAGGGCCTCGTAACCCATCCCGTCCATCTTGAGTACCGGGCAGCACTGGGTCCTTTTCCTGTACCTCCAGCCCGCGTTTCCTGCCTCCTCCTCGATGGCCTCCTGGACGCTCCCCTGGGGGATATCCGAGAGCAGCAGCAGGTTCCCCTTCGAGAGATCGGCCGCCCTCCTTATAAGGGCCCTGGTCGCGGTCCGCTCAAAACCCCTCCTTATGATAAGGGGCATGTAATCGGCGAGCCCGGCCCCCATTGTCGAGAGCATCTCGGTGCGCAGGTCGAGCACGCCGGTCCGCCCCCTTGAGACAGGCAGCGCGCCGACAAGTCTTCCCGCGGCGTCCCTCGCGGTCAAGACATAATTCTCACTGCCGCCCCCGCACGAATCGGCCCACGCGCCGAGCCATTCGATAGTCGAGAATGGGTGCCTCTCCTCGGATGAGACAAGGAGGTCTTCCCACTCGTCCCGCCGGGAGGAGACACTTTCAAAGCTCTCGATACGCACCTCTGTCATGGTCTGGCGCCTTCCGTCTGATAGAGGCCCCTGTTATGGCCGTAGGCCAGCTCGCCCGTGTAGAGCATGAATGCCGCGATGAAGTTGTTGCAGACATTGAGCGGCGAGTAATGCAGCAGCGTCGCCGCGAGCACCATGCACATGAGGCTGCCGAAGAGGAAGAGCCTCCTCTCTGTCTCCCCGATACTGCGGGCTCCCGCTGCCCTCAGGCCCTCTTTGCAGGACCTCGCAATTATCGACCAGTAGAGCGCGAAGCCGGCCACGCCCATTATCGCCAGTTGCCTTCCGAAAAAATGGGCCTCGCCCGCGAGCGAGAGCTCGGTGCCGTAACCAAAGCCGAATATCGCGTTCAAGGGCCTGTGGCTCAGGAGATAGGGGAGCTTCTTCGTGAAAAAGAACATCATCTCGTCGAATATTATCTCGTGCGTCGCCGAGCCCGCTGTCGTGAGGTTAAGTAGCCTGCCGAACATATGGAGGAGCGCCTTGTAGAAATAGGCGAGCGTAAAGAGGATGGCCGCTGACATGACGAAGATGGACGAGACGAGCCTCTTTTTCATGACACCGTCCCTGAACCGCCATGCGTTGAAGAGGAGAAGGCCAGTGAGCGAGAGCGCGAGTATGACGATGTAGCTCTTGACCGTGGAGAGCAGTATCCCGAGCACGAGAAGGGGCTGCAGGAGGGCAGCCGCCCTGTCGCTCACGAGAGTCCTGCCCATTACGATCACCGCGAGCAGGGCCGCTATAACGACAAAGCCCTGAGAGTAGATGTCCAGGAATATGCCCAGCGGCCTTACGAGGAAGGACTTGAGGTATATGAAGTCCCTTATGTAGTTGACGTAGGCAGGCCTCTCTGCCTCTATAAAGCCCTCTGCCGCGAGCCAGAAGCCCGGCCAGAGGCCGGTAAACCTGTTTAGGAGCTCGAATATCACATAGAGGGCCGTCAGCGCTCCGCCCAGGACTATCAACCGCAGGAATACGCGGACCCGGTCCATTGAGTCGAGCGCCGTCCTGAAAAAAAAGTAGAGAAGAAAGGGCAGTATGGTGTACTTGAGGCCGATGAGGACCTCGGTGACCCCGTAGCCGGAGAGCGCTGAGGGCACCGCGATGAGATAGAGCATGATGAGGAGTATCTTAAGGTCATAGGAGACGAACCTGTACGCCCTGGCGCATATCACGAGGACCGCCGCGTAATAGAGGATTATAAGGAGATTGTAGTAAGGCAGATATTTGCCCGAGGCGTAGAAGGTCCACGAGGTAAGCTGGATGCTCAAGAGGCTGAAGAAAAAGGCCGCGTACAGGAGCGTCTGTACAGACGGGCAGAGCGAGTCTGCCGCGCGCCTCAGGGCCATTGCCCCGCCAATCCTCATGAGCGCGGCTGCCTCGAAGAGGAGAGAGGAAATGGCGGCTATGGCGAGCGCCTCGAACAAGACCATCGTCATTGCCCGCCTCCGTCCCTCATAGCCTTTTTGAACGACCTCGCGATATGATTCATATGCCCTTCATCGAGGCTCTGGTGAACCGGCAGCAGGACCAGGCGCCCCCTGAGCCAGTGCGCGCCGCTGTGGACGCCCCTGTCACGAAGCACCTCCGCGGGCAGGTCAGGCCAGCTCCTCGCAGGTATCCCGGAGGCATGCAGCCGCGTCAAGAGCAGATCCCTCTTTTGCGCAAGGATGGGAAAGGCATACGGGCAGACACCTTCATCCAGTCCCTTAAACGTAATACCGCGCCCCCTGAAGTCGCGAAGCCCGGATGAGAGGTATTCGAAGTTCGCCCTGCGCCTTTTCATAACGCCTTGCACATTGTCTGACATGGCCTTGATAGCCCATTCGTATTTCTCAGAGGGGCTCTCGGCATCCAGTTCAACTCCCTTGGGCCCGTTGCACGGGGCCGCTCCCTTCCAGCCTATGCCGGCCCTGAACATGGCCGATTTGACGATGCTCTTTATCGCCCACCCTGAAAATACGGGCGGTCTCAGCGCGGCCCTTCCCGTACTGGCCCTGCCGGGGATCGTGAGGAGCCCGCCGCCCGGCAGAGCCAGGAGCTTTCGCGGGCTGTAGACGGTCATATTCCCTTCCCCCACTCCGGCACCCGGCATGAGCACGTGCGCCGCGTCCTCAATTATGGCTGCGCCGAATCCGTCCGAGAATCTCTTCGCCTCATCGAGGGCCGCGGGGAACCCGAAATAGTGGACGACCACGAGGATATCCGGGCGACTTCTCTTTGCCGCCCGCCGAAGCCAATCCCAGTCAGGGCAGAGGTCCTTGCCAACCGGATAGAAATGGAGATCGAGCCTATCGCGCCTCAACGGCCCCGCGGCCTCCGCGCAGAAATAACCGGGCAGCCATACCCTCTTCACCCCGCCTCTTTGCGCGGGCGTTTTTCTTACGGCGTCCCTCAACGCGAGCCTGCCCGAGGGGTAGAAGAAGGTCTCTATATCTGCCCACGGATGACGCCCCGCTGCCGTTGCGAGCGTCATCCTCAATACGTCCCTTATGCCTGGCACAGGGCCTGCTGGTATGAAGGTCTTCATTCAGATAACCACGCGCCTTCCCCTGTGCTTGATGAAGGCCTCGAGGCCCGAGAGCCTCGCGCCCAGGAGAAGCGGCGTGTCCCTCTGCATGACAGGGTATCTCGGCAGGGCGTGCATCTGTCTCTGGTGCTCATAATGGACCCCCGCCCTCCTCATCGTGACAGCCGTATCAAAGCCTTCCGCCGCAACGGCGAACTCCCTCTTTCCGGCGTGCGCAGCGCCGCCGAAGGGATACGCGAGATGCCTGACAGGCATATCAAGCTCCTCTTCAAGCCGTTGCTTCGAGAGATAGACTTCGGCCCTCGCCTCGCCCTCTGAAAGCCCCGCGAGGATGAGATGCCGGTGGGTATGGCCGCCTATGGCGGCGAGCGGCTCTCCTGAGAGCAGCCTCGCGTCGTCCCATCTCATCGCCTCTGCTGAAGGCGGGGCTCCGCAATCCCTGAGGGCGTTCTTTACTTCCTCCTGGCCTTCGGCAGACGCGCTCCCGAGCATGATGACTTCATGCAGGACCCTCTCCATCTGCTCCGCGTCTCCCGCGGGACAGCGGAAGTCCCTGCCTTTGACGGATATGCGGGCCCCCTTTCGTATCGCGTCATGGGCCTCCAGCCACCAGAGCCGCTCCTCGTCCATGAAGGACGTAGTCAGGTAAAATATCGCCGGGACACTGTGCCTGGCCAGGACAGGGAGGGCGTTGTTTATCGTCGACCTGTAGCCGTCGTCAAAGGTCACCACGGCGTAGCTCTCAGAGCCTCCTCCCTTTATCGCCTCCCCGAGCTCGTCCATAGATATGACGCGAAAGCGCCTCGAGAGGAACCTTATCTGCTCCTCGAACCTCTCGAGGGTCACCATCGAGCGCCTGAGCGGGTTCAAGGCCCGCGAGTAGGTCTCCCGGTCAACCACCATATGATAGGTGAGGATGACGGCGCTGCCCATGTATACCCTTTTTAACCCGGCCATCTATGCCCTCTGAGCTAAGGCCTTCTTAATGAGATTGAAGGCCATCATGGGTCTCGGACACTTCATCATGCCCAGAGACAGGAGGAGAAGGCCCCTTGCCCTCTCCTTTCTCTTGATTAATCTCAGGCCGGCCCCCGTGTATGCCCTGCCCTCGAATCTGAGCGCCTCCAGGGCCGGGAAGGAGGCCTGTCCCTCAAGCGCTTTCCTGTACCGCCTGCCTATCCTCCTCATGCAGCCAAGCCACCTCTCGACGTCAGAGCTTATGTTGCCCTGCCTGGTCACGTATACGCCGAGCACCTCTTCGATATACTCGATCCTTATGCCGGGTATGAGGCTGAGCCTCAGCCAGAGGTCGTAGTCCTGGGCGGCGGGAAGCGCGGTATCGAAGAGCCCCGCCTTTAAAAGCAGCTCTTTCCTTACGGCGACCGCCGAGGTTGAAAGGGCGTTCCTCCTGTAGAGCGAAAGGAACGGCGCAACGGCGCTGTCGAACGACTTATAATGGTAGAGAAGCCTCTTCCCGAACGAGTCCATCCATATCTCGCTGTGGCAGATGAGGTCCGCCGTACCCTCCCCTATCTTTTTTGCCACGGCCTCGAGCTTGTCGCGGAACCAGAGGTCGTCGCTGTCGAGGAACGCGATCCATTGCCCCTCCGCGACCTCAATGCCTGAGTTCCTCGCGCCACCCGGCCCCAGGTGCGGGTTCCTCAGTATCCTCACCCTCCTCTCCGGGAAGCGCGCGCAAAGCGCGCCGGCGGCCTCTACCGTATTGTCCGTCGAGCCGTCGTCGGATATGATCAGCTCGAAATCATCACAGGTCTGGGCGAGCGCGCTCTCCAGCGTGGCCTGTATGTGGGCTGCCGCGTTATACGCCGGTATGACGACCGATATGAGCGGCATCAGGTGCGCCCCTCGCCGTTCATGCGGCACCACATGTTGAACACATACAATGAATAAAGGGTCTCCGCGTGCCCGGGGCAGCGGTCAATGCGCGATATCGCCCGCGCCGCCTCGCGGCTGTCTATGTGCTCCTTTACGAACGGGGCCGGCTCGTGCACAAGGTCTCTCGTCATCTCTTCCCTGAGCGGCCCCCTGACCCAGTTCCACGTCGGCCCGGCGAAACCCGCCTTCTGCTGCATGAGCAGTTCAGGGGGCGTCACGCCCGCTATCATATTCCTGAGCAGCCCCTTGAGCCTGCCGCCCCTGAACTTCACCCTGTCAGGGACGCTGAAGCAGAACTCGATAAGCCTGTGGTCGAGGAACGGGACCCTGCCCTCTATGGAAAGCCCCATGGTCACCTTGTCAAAGAGCGAGAGCAGGTCGCCGGGGAGATACCGTTTGAAATCGAGGTACATGAGCCTTGAAGCGTCCCCGGGCTCTTCAGCGCCCTCATAAAAGCCCAGCAGCCCCCTTATCATCGAGGCGTAGCGGCGCCTGTCCTTGAGGAGCTTTCTTGAAAGCCCGTAACTCACGCCAGATACAGAGGCGGCGTGATGGAACCTCGAGTCGGCGCCCCTGAGGAGCCTGTCAGAGGGGATCCGGCCCAGCGCCGCGGCGGCAAGCCGCCGGAGCCCCGGCGGCATGGCCCCCGTTATCCTGCACGCGGCGCCGGTGCGCCTGTATCGCCTGTAGCCGCCGAAGAGCTCATCCCCGCCCGCGCCGTTGAGCACGACCTTTATCCCCTTTTGCGCCGCCCTCCTTGAAAGGACGAGCGTTGGAATGGCCGCGTTGTCGGATATCGGCTCGTCCATGCACCTTACGGCCTCGGGTATGAGCCTGGCGGCTTCAGTGCCCGTTATCACCGATTCGTCATGGATTGTCCCGTATCTGAGAGAGACAAGGCTTGCGAGCGGCAGCTCGTTCAATCCGCCCTCGAACCCCGCGGAGAACGTGTTGATGGGGAGCGCCGATTCCTTCGCCGCGACGCCCACGATAAAGGAGCTGTCGAGGCCGCCCGAGAGGAACGCGCCCACCGGCACGTCGCTTCGCATCTGGAGCCTTACGGAATCCCGGAAGAGCGCGAGGGCCGCGTCGGCGTAATCCGCCTCGCGCGGCAGGATAAGCGTCTCAAAGTCCCTCACGTCCCAGTACTGCCTGATGGAGAGCCCTTCCCGGCCCACCTTCATGTAGTGGCCCGGCTCGAGCTTCGATATGCCTTTAAAGATGGTCCTCGGACAGGGCACGTACGATAGGCCCAGGTAGGAGAGGAACGAGTCCGTGTCTATCGCTCTCGAGCCACTTATCGAGTTGATGGCGCGCAGGTCAGAGGAGAACAGAAGCGCGCCGTTGTGCTGGCAATAGAAGAGGGGCTTTATCCCCGCCCTGTCCCGGTACAGGAGGAGCCTGCCGGAGCGGCTGTCGTGGAGCGCTATGGCGAACATGCCGTTCAGGTCTTCGACGAAGCTCTCGCCCTTCTCCTCGTAGAGGTGCGCTATGACCTCTGTATCCGAGGAGCTCCTGAACCTGTGGCCTCGCCTTATGAGCGTCTCTTTGAGCTCAAGGTAATTGAATATCTCGCCGTTCATCACGACCGCTATCGAGCCGTTCTCGTTCATCATGGGCTGCTGCCCGCCCTCTATGTCTATGACCGAGAGGCGGCGCATCGAGAAGCCGACGTGCCCGTTCAGGAAGTAGCCCTCGCCGTCAGGGCCGCGGTGGACGACCCTGCCGTTCATCTTCTCGAGGTCGCGCCGCTCCACCGGCCTCTTGTCGAAGTTGAATATGCCGTTAATCCCGCACATGAGGGCGCTCCTCCCACGATATTTCGTATGCGGCCTCACAGGGCAGCTCTGCAATTGCCGTAACCTCGACGGTATCCGCCTCGGCAGCGTGGCCGTATCTCTCGACCACCCAGCCCAGGTAGTCTTTGCCGCCGCGCACATGCCTCAAGCCGAATGATGCCGGATTCAACACGCGGAAGCTGCCCTGGCCGGCCCTGCACGATATCCTCCATTCGCCTTTTCCTGTCTCTGAGAGGGCCAGGTCCTTGTCCCAATGAAAGAAGCTCCTTATCTCGCGCCGGCCTTCTCCGGAGAAGCTGTCCGTTATCCGGAATCGCCCCCTTGAGATGCTGAAGCTCCTTCTCGCCTCGACGGGCCTCTCCATCCTGCTGAACGCGTCCGAGATGAGGGTTATCCGGCAGCCCCCGACGCCCTCCTCCACCTCGACCCTGTTCCTGAACCGCGAGTATTCTTGAGGAAAGAGGTGCCACCCGGCCGGAGCCGCGCCGAGTCCGTCTATGGTAAAGGCATTGTGGGCCTCGGGCCTCAGGCCGGACAGCCCGCGGCTGTCATCGGCCATGTAGTTGAGCCTGCCCGCGTCAACGAGGACAGGCTCGCCCATGTAGAAGAGGCAGAAGTGGAACAGGTCGTTATGATGGTGGCCCGCGTGCATCGGCGGCCCGGACTCGTCGAACCTGAAGAAGAGGGTATGCCCCGCCGCGTCTATCCTGTGCCAGCCGCTCGCCGGGAAGACCTGTATCGTCTCTCCCGTTTTTTCGCGCTCTCTTTCCGGTCCTTTCGCATACCCGAAGAGCCCCGCCCAGGTATCGCCCTCTGGGGCCGGGGGCCTTGAGCAAGGCTCGACAAGGCTGGCAGCGGGCCCTGACCACGGGAGGTCGGCGAGCCAGGCTGGCGGGAAGTCCGGCGAGATATCGCCGAACCGGGGAAAATCACAGCGCCCGTCCGCGCCCTTCACGAGAAAGAAGGAGCAGCGCCTTACGAGGCGCTCTAAAGTGGGGCTTATCATCTCAACCAGGTTCCTATCGCCTGAGAGCCCGGCGAAAAACGCGACCTCGAGGAGCCACCTCGTAAAGAGGAACTGGTAATGGGACGAGCCTTCGCGCAGAAAGCCGTCCCCTGTGACGAGTATCGGCAGCTCCCGGCGTATTATGAGAGAGGCGAACTCCTGCCACGCTGGCGCGTCCAAGGCAACGCCGGCAAGGTACAGCGCCCGCGCGTTGTTGAAGACGTGGTTTCCGGTGCGGTGTCCGTTATACTCGAGCCTCCTCACAAGGAAGCGGGCGTGTTCGCAGAGCGCCTCAAGGACGGCCTTCGGCGGCTCTTCTTCCAGGAAGTAATAGAAGAGGACCGCGTTCGATATCCGCTCGCCCACGGTGTAGCTCCCCCACTTCAACGATGCCGCGCGCACGAATCCGTCGGCTCCGTCATCTATTTCGCTTGAGAAGAGCCTTGCCCATTCAGAGAGCTCGGTGCCCGCCCAACGCGCTATTGCGCCCTTATTCGCCGTTCTCTCAGGCAGGAGGGAGAGCAGCCAGCTCCACCTGTGCAGGGCCTCGAGGTCCTCCGGGTCGTCAAACTGCCTGGTCCAGTCGATACGGAGGCCCTCCAGCTTGCATGCCGGCGCGGCGCTCTCTGCCTTCCCCCCAAAGGCCCAGACAGGCCTCTGCGGCCTGAACGCGAACGGCGCCGCGGCCCTTATCTCAGGAGGGTAGAAGACAGAGGTCTCCCTCAAGAGGTCCCTCTTCGCCTTGTGCACCGCCCTTTTCAGGGCAAACCCGGCGAAGCTCAGGTACCCGTTCCTTCTTACGACCCAGTTATAAAAAAGCCTCTTCTCCATCCGGGCACTCTGCCTCGTTTCCTTTCGCGCTCCCACGCAATGAGAGGAGCTCATGATAATTCTTTGCCATTATCGATGCTGTAAACCGGCTCTCGTACTTGCGCAAACCCATCTCTGCCGCGCCCTCGCGGAGCTCCTTCGATGAGAAGAGCCTTACGATCGTCTCCGCAAGCCCAATGTGGTCGTCCTTCTCAAAGAGAAAGCCGTCCACCCCGTCTTCTATGAGCTCCGGCACGCCGCCGACCGCGGATGCCGCCACAGGCCTGCCGAAGGCCATTGCCTCGACAACGACCCTTCCGAAGCTCTCGTATTCGCGCGAGGCGAGGACGACGACATCGACCGTCCTGTAGACCTTCCCGATATTCCTCTCGTACTCGAGCCATACTATCGATCGCTCTATGCCGAGGGCCTGGGCAAAGGCGACGAGCCCTCGCTTGTCGCCGCTTTTGCTCGAACCGGCAACGTAGAGGGTAGCCTCCGGGAACCCCTTCAACACCTCCGCCCACGCCAGAAAGAGCACCCTGTGCCCCTTCCTCTCTTCGAGGGTGCCGATTATGCCGGCCATTGGGCCGCCTTTGCGCGCAGGCGCCTGTGCGTTCTCCGCGCCTTTGCCCTCGGCGGATATTCCGTTGTATATCCTTCTGACCCTTCTTTCATCGATGCCCGCTTCATCTACCAGCGACTTTTTAAGCGAATCCGAGACGGCTATGACCTCTCCTATTATGCCGCTATTGCAGAAACGTCTCGCCATGGAGAGGAACCTGCTCTCGGCGTGCGGGTAGTTCCTCACTATCATCACGCGTCTTCTAATGCCCTTCAGCGTCGCCGCGAGCGAGGCCAGATAGTTCGAAAGCCCGCCGGGAAAGCCTCCGTTGTTGAAGACGAGCGCGTCGCAGCCCCGCCTTTTCACAAGGGGCCAGTACCTGATGAAGGCAAGCGCCATAGCGGCCGGGAAAAAGAGGGCCCTTGCCGGCCTTTTAAGGCTATCAGGGAAGGGCCGGGCAGCAGCCGATAAATATTCGGATACGCTCGTGAACGTGCGCACGTCGGCTCGTCCGGCTGTCTTCGCCCGTATGAGGTCGAGCCCCTCGTGCGTCCGGTTGACGTAGACCACAAAGCTGTCTGCCATGTCCGGCCAGGCGGCGATGAGGTCGATGAGCGACCAGTCAGCTCCGCCGGAGATATAGCATTCGTTCCAGACCACTATCTTCATGAGGGCCTCACTTTGTGGCCTTTACCTCCATGTACCATCCCCACCTTCGCGCGAGCGAGCGTTCAATGGCCGCCATTACGCCCGGAAAGGGCTTCAGGAGCTTGTGGAACCTTCCGGCCAGATAGGCGGATGTTGAAAGGGACTCGTCCGAGAAGCTGAAGTCTATCCGGGTGAAAGGCGCGGCGAGCTCCCTGAACTCCTCTTTTGTGAGGTGCCTCGCGATAAACCCGTCGGTTATGCTCCCGGCTATCTCCTCGAGGCTCTTTTTGAGGAGCTTCATCCTTACGACGCCGAGCCAGAAACGGCAGTAGACCTGGTAACGGAGGCTCTTTCTGTTATAGACCATGATATAGGCCCTGCCGCCGGGCCTCAGGACCCTGTGTATCTCCCTTATGATGGCGGCCATGTCGCCGCTGTGGTGAATGACGCCCCACGAGACGACGAAGTCAAAGGAGCTGTCCCTAAGAGCGAGCCTCTCGCCCTCCATCTGCATGATGGCTCCCCTGAGGCCCTTTTGCCTGAACCTCTCCCGCGTGATGCCTATCGCGTTCGCGGTTATGTCGACTGCGACGAGCCTGGCGCCGTTCCTCGCAAGGTGGCTCGCCACAAGCCCGGCGCCGCAGCCGATCTCGAGCACGTCCTTTCCGGCGACCTCCCTGTAGGGGATGAACCTTTCGAGTATGTCGCCCTCGGGCCAGCCCGGGTTGTTGAGGAGCCTGTGCCCCTCGCCGAATATTCGGTCTATCTTTTCGAAGTATTCGCTGTCGAGCGCGGGGACGCCGTGTACCTTGTTCCAGTCGTAGAGCATGGGGTTTTTCTCCCACCATCCCCTGTTCCCGGCATTATCGAAACTCTCCCTGGCTCCGGCAAGCTGCGCATTGAATTCCATACGGTCTCCATAAATTTTCATTCTGCCAGATACGTGCGTCTTTTCCGGTACCACTGCTCGAATACGGCAAAGCTCCAGAGCAGGTGCTTCAGCCTCGTCGCCCCGGGCTCCTGGACGGCCCTCTCAAAGAGCGAGAGCACCCTCTCCTTTCTGAAGACCCTTTCGTAAAAGGCGTTGTCTGACGCGAGCGTGTCATGTACGAAGTCCCTGTACCTTTTGCTCTTCATCTCGTAGGCAGGCACCGGGAAGCCGAGCTTTTTTCTCGTGAGCACACTGCCTGAGACCCTGCCCTTCAAGTATCTTCTGAGCAGGACCTTTGACGCGAACGACTTCCCGAAAAAGCCGACCTTCTTTCTGCCGGGCAATGAGAACAAGAACTCGACGAGCCTGTGGTCGAGGAACGGGCACCTGACTTCTATCGACGAGCTCATCGAGACCTTGTCGGACTTCATCAGGACGTTCTCGGTAAGCCAGTCGCCCGAGATGACCCTGAGCGTCTGGTTAAGAGGGTCTTCTTTTTCCGCTGCCCCGTATGCGGCGGCTATGAAGCGGGACGAGTCGAGACAGGGCTCGACGGAGCAGAGCCCGGCCTTCAGGGCCTGGCCTGCCTGGAACGTGATGTTGTAATTCGTCTGCGCGCCCCACCGCTGAACGGGTATCCTCAACTCGTCCAATAGGGCGGCCCTGGCCGGGAAGACGCCTTTGCCGGCCTTCGACGCGGCGGCCTCAAGCCCGAGCCTCTGTATGAGCCCGAATAGCCAGAGCCGCTTGTATATATGGTGCGCACCGTAGCCTGCCAGCACCTCGTCGCTGCCCTCTCCCGAGAGCACGACCTTCACGTCCCTTGCGGCGAGGTCGCAGACCATCTTGAACGGTATCGAGGCAAGGTCCGAGAGCGGCTCGTCCGTCACCTCGGGCAGATTTTCGACCGCGTCGAGGAATGCCTCATCCGTGACCTTGACCGCATGGAACTCAGAGCCCATTTCTTCAGCCATGGCGCGGGCGGCCTCGAGCTCGTTGTACTCTTCCTGGGCCTCGTCGAAGAAGACATGATATGAGCGTATCTTCCCCGCCTTTGCCGCCTCGTGGAGCACGGCGCACGAATCGATGCCGCCGCTTATTACCGCGCCGACAGGGACGTCTGCCGCGAGCCTCTTTCTCACGGCGTCCCTGAAAAGCCTCCCGAACTCCTCTACCGGGCTCCTTGACGCCGATGAGCATGACGCGGCAGGTATCTCCCAGTATCTGGATATCCGCGCGTTGCCACGGGCTGCTCTCATATAATGTCCGGCAGGGAGCTTCCTCACCCCCTCCACCGAGGTCTCGATGCCGGGTATGTAGCGGAAGGTGAGGTAGTCCCAGTAGGACTGCGTGTTCACCCTGGGCCGTATAAGGCCGCTCTTCAGGAGCGCCCTTACTTCGGAAGAGAATATGAGCCGCTTTCCGTCATCGAGGTAATAGAGCGGCTTTTTCCCGAGCCGGTCCCTGGCGATGAAGAGCTCATGCATGAGTGAATCGTATATGGCGAAGGCGAACATGCCTTCGAGGCTATCGAGTACCGCGGGGCCCCTCTCCATGAAGCCCAGGAGTATCGCCTCGGTGTCGGAGGAGGTGCGGAACGTGAAGCCCCTGGACTCAAGCCCCCTCTTCAATTCCCTGTAGTTGTATATCTCGCCGTTGAATACTATCGAGTACCTTCCCGAACCCTCCCTCATGGGCTGAGAGCCGCCTGAGATGTCGATGATGCTCAGGCGGTCCATGCCCATCACAAGAGACGGGTAGCGGACGACGCCGCTCTCGTCAGGCCCCCGGTGGCGGAGCTCGCCAAGCATCGTCTCGACCCCTTTCAAGAGGGGCTCTGCCGCCTCCCCTCTTCCGTAGTCGTATATCCCGGCTATACCGCACATCTGACGCTTCTCATCGAAAGGTTATTGACCGGCTCCGCCGAGATCTCGAAGAGCACCGTATCCGACCTCCTGGCCTGCCTTGTGGCGGCCCCGGAAAAGACCTTTACAGCGGAATAGAAGAGGAGATGGAGCGGGTATTTCCACGTCCTCGGCATATCGAGCGTCGCCGGATAGAACTTCCCGTCTGCCCTGAGGCCGGTCTTCCTCAGGTGCTCCTCGAAGAGCCAGTCGGTCATGATGGTGCAGTGCCTTGTGTTCCGGTACTGCCAGATGTTCCAGTTGACGAAGGTGCCGTCCTGGACAAAGCTCCTCACGGCCTGCCACATGTGGATATTGGGGAACGATATGAATATCCTCGTCTCAGGAGAGCAGAGCAGCCTCACCTGCCTCAGGAAATGCAGCGGGTTCTCGAGGTGCTCTATGAGCTCGAGCGCGACTATGTAGTCGTACTCCCTGTAGGAGAGCTCCCTGGCGAAATCCCCGTTCAGGTCTATCTTTACGAAGTCGCCCGCCGCCCGGTAGCCCTCCGGCCCTATGTCGCAGGAGGTCGTCCTGAAGCCCGCGTCCGAGAGGCGCTGGCTCAACGCGCCCGAGCCGCAGCCGAGGTCGAGCACCCGCTGCCTCTCCTTTTTCGCCCCCGCCTCCCTGGCCACTCCGGCTATCCTCTCGAGGGTGAGCTCGTGGACTCCCCTCGCTGTCCTTATCCTGAGCCCCTTGTACGCGTATTCAGCGGCCCTTACGTTCAGGTGTCTTTCCACTGCCAGCCTCCTAAATCATCTTTATGAGCCTCTTTACCTGCTCGATATCGAGGTGATAATCGAGCTCCCTCCAGTTCCTCTCCCCGTCTATCTCGTAGGGGCGTATGTCGACCCCGTTCAGACGCATGAAGTTGAAGACCTCGAGCCAGAACTTGTTCATGTTCTCCTTGCGCTTCACGAGGCCATCGAGGCTCTCGGAGAAGAGGGCGGCGTGCCTTGCCCCTGATACGAGCGAGAGGCCGACCGACTCCGCGTGCGCCGCCTCTCCCTCTATGTCCTTTCCTATGCGCGCCACCTTGCCGTCCTCGAGCGTCACCTTCATGTCGTCGAAGTCGTACCTCTCCTTCCTGCTGATGGTGATATAGACGCCGTCAGAGGCCGACTGGGCGAGGCTCCTGTAGACAGAGGCGTTGAATAGGTTGTCGCCGTTGCTCACCATGAAGCCGCCGTCCATCTCGCCCCTCGCGAACCAGAGAGATATGAGGTTGTTCGAAAGCTCGTAGAAGGGGTTGTATATGGTCTTCACCCTTATGCCGTTGCCGCTGTAGCCCCGCACCTTCTCCTCTATCTGCTCGGCCATGAAGCCCACGATGAGGACCACCTCGTCTATGACGCCGGATTTTTTTATGTTCTCGAACTGCTCGTCGAGGAGCGTCTTTCCGTTTCCCATGTCGAGGAGCAGCTTGGACCTCTCCTTTGTAAGGGGCAGCAGCCTCTCCCCTTTTCCGGCAGCCAGCAAGATAAGTTTCATTCAGCCGTCCCTCCTGTTCATTGGGATCAAAGGGCTATCCTGCCCAATTCGCCTTCTCTGGCGCCCGTGAATTCCATAAGGTTGAATTCGAGCCACGCGTCCATGGGTGTCGCGGCTTTCGACGAGTTGAACGGAATGCTCCCGAGCGGCACCGGGAAGCCGACCTTTTTGCGCGATATTATCCCCCCGGGCACTATGCCGCGGGCTATGCGCTTGAGCTGCGCCTTGGCTACGCCGTTCTCCACCCTGTATTCGAAGGGCACCCCCGCCATCCGTTCGACGAGCCTGTAGTCGACAAACGGCACCCTTGCCTCCACCGAGCAGAGCATGGTGGAGCTGTCGAGCCGCCGTAGGAGCCCGTGCAGATGGGCCGACTGGAAGAAGGCGGCGACAATGTCTACAGCCCCGCCCCGGCAGAGGTACGGGGAGATGGCGTCCTCGACTATCTCGAGGTCGTCGACAGAGCCGTAGGAGTAGAGCCTCGAGAACTCCCTGAGGTCCCATCTGTCGGCCGCCGCCCACCTGAATATCCTGTCATAGCCGAAGAAGAGCTCGTCCGCGCCTTCGCCCGAGAGCACGACCGTATTCTTCTTTTTCACCTCGCGCGTCATGGCATAGAGGAGCACCTCGTTCGGGACTGAAAGCGGCTCCATGCGCTCCCTTATGATCACTCTGGCCATCTCCACGAACTCTTCTACGTTGACCAATACCTCGGCATGGTCGCTTCCCAGCGCCTTTGACGCGAGGGAGGCCCATTCGAACTCGTTTTCCTCCTCGAATCCGACTGTCCAGGTGTCCTTCAACCCCGAGAGCGCGGTTACAAGCGTGCTGTCCAGGCCGCCCGAGAGGTAGGCCCCGGCAGGCACGTCTGAGACGCGCCTTATCTCTACCGCGGATTTTATGAGCCCGAGGAGCTCTTCGTCTTCGGGCGGCGGCTGCGGCCCTTCAGGGAGCTCCCAATATCTCTTCATCACGCCGTTTAACATGTAATGTCCGGCAGGGAACGTCTCGATGCCCCTGTATGCGGTCCGCCCGTTGAAAAAGGCCCTGAGCTTCCTGTACTGCCTTAATCCGAACTCGTCGAGGGCCGTCCTTCCGGTGAGCTCGACGACCGGCGCTATCTCAGAGGCGATGACGATGCCGGTGCCGCCCTTTGCCCAATAGAGGGGCTTTACCCCGAGCCTGTCGCGGGCAACGAAGAGGCTTCCAGTGTCCGTATCGAGTATCACCATCGCGAACATGCCGTTCAATTCACAGAGCATCCTTGGGCCGAGGAGCCCGTAGAGCTCGGCTATCACCTCGGTGTCGGACGACTTCCTCTGAGTTATCCCGTGCTTGCTCGCGAGCTCCCTGTAGTTGTAGACCTCGCCGTTATAGATGAGGGCGTACCTGCCGTCCCTCGAGAAGAAGGGCTGGGCCGAGCGGTCGTCGAGGTCCAGCACTTTAAGCCTGTTGTGTCCGAGCTTCGCCGAGCCGCGCTCGAGATAGCCTGGCTCGCCGTCCGGCCCGCGGTGGCGCATGAGTCCGAGGGCCTTCATGAAACGCTCTCTCGATACCCCCTGGCTCGCGTAAAGTATCCCGCACATCTATGAGCCCCTCCTGCGTTCGTTTATGAGCCTGTAATTGCGCTCGCATGAATCGGTAATCGAGGTATCGTAGTACCTGGAAAGGAACTTCTCTCTGAGACGGGCGTCTCTGCCGGGCTCTTCCATGCCTTCCGAGATCATCCCGAGGAGCTCTTTCATCGAACGGGCCTCTTTTCCCGGCAGGCCTTCGCGGAAGTCCTCAAGGAGGCCGCGCCTGAAGAAGAACTCTTCGTAGTCAGGCATGACGAACAGAAGCGGTCTGTCGAGGAGAGCGAAATCGGTCATGATCGATGAGTAATCCGTCATGAGCATCGAGACCTCTGGCAGGAGCTGGTTGATATCAAGGAGCGGATCGTTCGGGAGATAGGATATCCGCGAGCAGCGGGAGAGGTCCTCGCTGGCGTTGACGATAGGGTGCCTCGATATGACGAGGTGGAGCCCCCGTGAGAGCAGGAACTCATCGAGCTCCTGGAGGTCAAAACCGGGCAGGGCTTTTAAAGGGAAGGATACGCCCCAATCCTGCCTCCACGTGGGGGAGTAGAGTATGACCCTGTCCGCTCCGCCGGTATCCGGTAAAAGGCGCCTCAGCAGCTCTTTCGACCCGAGGCGCCTTTTCATCTCAGGCCGGTCAAGGAGATGGTCGCAGCGCGGAAAGCCGTTGGTGACCACCTTCGATTCCGGCAGCAGGAACTGCAGCCTCCCTATCATCATCGAGGTGTACCTCGATGTCATCGTGAAGTAATCGAAGCCCTGCACGCGGCCTACTATCTCGAGGCCGCTGGTGAAGACCTTGCCGTCCGGCGAGTTCGTGGACCTGGGCCCTGCGCCGTGCCATAGGCAGACCTTCGTCGTCCCCGGGCCCACCGCGCCCATGAAATCAGGGTATGATATGCCTGTCCCCACCACTGTACCTGCACGGAGATAGTTCCAGTATCCGGAGAGGCTCCGGTGCCACACGACCCTCAAGCCCTTTTTCACGAGGTGCCTGTATACCTCATCGCTGCCGGTCGCCCATACTGCCCGGCTGTCGCCCTTTTTCGCGAAGTGCTCGTAGAGGTACCTCGCGCTCTCGTTGTAATGTGAGAGCGTCGAGCCGTGGAAGAGGACCCTTTCGTCCTTTGGCACGAGCCGGGCCAGAAGCCCCGTTGCAGCCCTTATGGCCGCCTTTGCTATCCCTCTTAGCGCCTTCACGCCTCTCTCAGCTCCCGCACGCTTTTGTATTTAGTCACGGGCAATACCAGATCCCGCATCACCTCGATCGACGACGGCCTCTCAAGCGGGCCTGTGTACTCCTCTATCACTGCCTTTTCGCCGAATCGGAGGTACCTCTCCCGCCTGCCGCCGAGTATCTCCTTTACGCCCTCAGCGAGAGCGTCCGGCGTGCGCATGGTAACGAGCTCGGAGGAGCCGTCAAACGGAGGGTACTGGAATACCGAGTCGTTTGCGTAGTAGATGACCATCTTGCCGAGTATGGCGGCCTCCACTACGGCGGTCGTCCAGGTCATTATGAAGAGGTCCTGCTCTCTTGCCGCCATCTCGAACGGTATCGTCTCGCCCCGCTGTATCTCGAAGTCATCGAGGGGCAGGTATAGTCTTTTGATCTCAGAGAGGCATTCGCTCTGGCCGGGATTTGTCCTCACGGTGACCCTGACACGGTCCCTGAAGGGCCTGAGGGCCGTCAATATCTCCTCTAAAAAGGAGTTGCTGCCGCTGTAGTGATGGCCTATGACCTGCGGCCCTTCCGCCTTCATGCCGATGAGTATCCTTATTGGCAGTGAGTTCACCGCGCTTTTGATTCTCTTGCGATAGAGGGCCTGGAAGCCGGGATTTCCGGCGACATGGAATCTCGGGCCGGGGCCTTCGGAGGCAAGGTCGCCGCGCATGGCCTCTGAATAGGCGAGCACGTCATCTGCGTGCCTGTAGCCCGGCTCTATGGTGCTCCTGATGCCGTCGGGCTGGACAAAGTTCCTGATGCCCAGCTTCTTCGCGACGTTGTAGATATAGCGGTAGGTGATGGGGGCGTCGGTCTGGCTCAGGACGCAATCGACCCCGGCCGCCTTGAAGACGTAAAACGCCTTGTCGATTACCTCAATGAGCGCCGGGAAGACGTTCTCTATGGCCCAGCGGACCTCCATATCCATATAGCCTGAGAAATCAATGCCGAAGTAATCAAAGCCGCCCCTGTTCTTGAGAAGAAACCGCCGCCAGTCCTCGTTTATCCGGTCGAGCTCTTTTCTGTATCGGCCCGCGCCTTGATAGCTCTTTATCGCGACCGTGGTCTCGACGAGGTTCGGCCGAAGGCCCTTGAGAGGCCTGTTTATTATGAACGAGCAATCCTTTCTTCCTGCATTGGCCTCCCAGAAGTCCAGCGTGCCCCTTGAGCAGTCAATAAAGACGCAGGGCCTCTTCCCGGACAGGAGCGTTCCTGCCCTGTGCTTCATTATCTGGAAGGCTGTGGCGGCGTCGAAGGCGAGGCCGCGAAGCCTGTCAGTCCTTATCGTATTCACTACATAGCCGCGCTCCCTCTTCAATACGGTCGAGTGCCTGAGGCGCAGCTCGTCTGTGGCATCGCTCTCATGCGTGCTGACGCACTCAAAATCGACGCCGTATTTCCTGGCAACAAGGCCGAGGAGGACCTCCTCGTTGTTGAAGTTAAGCGACCCCCTGAACGATTCGTGGTACTCGTATGCGATTTTTTCCGGCCCGTGCCTCTCGATCAATCTCATGACGTTCGGGACAACGGAGAAGAGGTGCGTGAAGATGTCGTGGTAGAAGTGCTGCTGGGCCGAATCCGCGAGCGATATCCCCCTGTAGATGGAAAAATCCGCGCCGTCTTTTCCCTTGTACCAGTTGCAGGACTCATGCGCGGCCTTTCCTGCGAGCTCCCCCGCCTCACTGGAAGCAAGATTGCCGTCGAGGAGGACAGGCTCATACCCGGCCGCCCTTATGCCCTTCTCGACAAACCAGTCCCTTGTCACGAGCGCCTGGCCTCTAAGGGAGGAGCGGTCATCTTCAAGGAGCCGCTTCAAATACGCGTTAGACGATATGATGTGAAGGTCCATATTTCTCTTCAGTCCATTGGCATCAGGCTGCAGCACCTGGTGCAGGCCGGAAAGGCGAAGCCCGCGGCCTTCAACTCTCTTCTGAAATGCTCTGCCTTCTCTCCGTGGAAGATCTCCTCCAGGGTGCTCCGCCTCGCGTTGCCGAGCGCGTACGCGTTAAAGCAGCGCATATGCCAGAAGACGTCCCCTGCCGTGTTTATCGCGAGCTGAGTCCAGGGCGCGTAGCACCTGCGCGCGCCCTCCATTGGCTCGCCGTTCGGGTCAAAGTACCTTCTCAGTCCCTCTATCGATGCTATGGGCGGCTTGAAGGCCACCCGCTTTACAAACCGGGGAGAAAAGGCCCTGACAGCCGCGATCTCCCGGTGCAGGTCCGCCAAGTCTTCAGGCGTGAACCCGCAGTTGTCGTGTATGGACGACACCGTCTGTGTGAGCCACGGGTATTCGCTGTTGTGCCGGCCGGCCATGCCTTCCGAGACAAAGTCCATTAGCTGGAACTTCAGGAGGTCGATCTCCACGCCCAGCCCGTCTATGAACCTGAGGAACTCGCATAGCGAACGGTGGTTGTCCGGCGTGACGGTGCAGTTGACCTGTATCTCCATATCCGGGGCGGCTTTCCGCGTAGCCCTGATGCCGTCGACTGCGGCTGAGAAGAAGCCCCTGCCCCTTATGGAATCGTGCGTCTCCTCGAGACCGTCTATCGACACCTGGATAGAATCGAGATGTTCCGCTATCTCGCCTATGCGTTTCCCGAGCAGGAACCCGTTTGTAGTGACCTTTGTCCAGTGCCCTCTCTTCTTGCACGCCTCGAGCATCCGCGGGAGCCCGGGCGCGAGCAGCGGCTCGGTCATGAGGAATATCACGCAGAGCCTTTTGCCGTTGACGAGCCCGTCGTCGAGCACCTTTTCCAGGAGCTCCAGCTCAAGGTACAACGGCGCGCCCTTTATGGCCCTCCTTATGCCTTCCCTCGAGCTGCCGACGTCGCAGAACCGGCATGAGGCGTTGCAGAAAGAGTTGGCGTAGAGTATGAGGTCGGTCAACTCAGGCTTCAGGAGCGCGTGCTTCATCGTCCTGCCCAGAAACTTGCGGGACCTTTTATAGAAGCCCTCTATCTTGTGTCCGTCCGGCATCTCACGACCTTTCAGGCAGTATGCGGAGCATGAGCATCTGCCAGAAGCCCCGCGCGTATTCGACAGATATAAGCCGCGTCCTGAAGCTCACTGCCAGGAACGCCCCGAGCAGAGTGAGCTTGGCGGCGAGCTTGATGATCATATTGACCTCAGACGCCATGAGTATATAGACCGGCGCGATAAAGACCCCGGAGAGGATGAAGAGAAAGGCGAGCTTGCCCTTCTTTATATCGAGGGGAAAGAGCCTGTTGCCGAGGTAGAGCTCCACGAGGGCGGCGCCCAGCGAAGAGAGGGCCGTTGCGGCGGCGGCTCCGATCGCGCCGTAGAGCCTTATGAATATGAAATTGAGCGCAAGGGAGAGCGCCATGCTCACGACCGCCGGTATGAGAAAGACCTTCGTCTTTTCGCTGAAGTTGATCTGGTTCACGGCGAGCATGGATATCACGCCGAAGAGGTAATGCATGACAAAGAGCGGGACAACGTACATGGCCATGTAGTATTGCTCGGTCGCGAGGAGCTTTACGCCCTCCTCGGCGAAATATATGATGAAGAGCCCGGCGAACATAAAGAGGAAGGCCACGTCGTAGAACCTGCCGACGATGGCTGCCTTTGCCGCGGCCGTGCCCTCGCCGGCCTTCTGCATGAAATACGGCGACCAGGACTTCTCTATGGAATCGACGAGCATCTTGAGCGCCCCCGAGAGGTTCTCCCCGAAGTTGTAGTACCCGACCGACGTGAGCCCCCTGTACTTGCTCAAGAGGGTCTTGTCTATGGCCCCGTTGGAGAGGCCGACGATGCTGAGTGGTATGTTGGGCAGCGAAAACCGGAGCGATTCCCCGAGCAGCGCGAATGAGCACCTGAAGGAGAAGAGCCGCCAGGTGAGGCAGATTGCGAGACCCAGGAGGATCGTCTTCGCAATGAGAAAGGCGTTGATGCGCGCCATGTAGGTCATCGACAGGAAGTAAAGGAGATATATGGAGAGCGAGGCCGTAATGACGGCCTGCGCGGCCTTGAGCGCGGAATACGCGCGCGAGCGCGTCTGGGCGAGCAGCAAAAAGAACATGTAGCCGAGGAAGAAGTCCAGGCAGCCGTTAACGTAAGACCAGACGAGAAGCCGGGGGGCAAGCCCGTTGCTGAAGGCCGTCTCCGTTATCCGCCCCGAGAGGAGCCACACGGCCGCGCCGCCGGCAAGGAGCACTGTCGCGGAAAAGAGGAGGTTTCCCATATTGAGCGCCCTGAACCGCTCCATGTCGTCGCGGTACTTGAAGTAATAGCGGTAGGTCGAGCCCTGCAGGCCGAATGATATCGAGCCCACGGCGAGGCCTCCGAACATGGTGAATAGCGCGATGACGCCGTAATCCGAGGGCGAGAGGAACCTCGTGTAGACCGGCAGGGTCGCTATCGTTATCACGTTCGAGACGACGACTGCCGAGAAATAGTTGAACGAGTCCCTTACGAACTTGGCCTTTGTGACCTTCATCTCTTCCTTTTTGCCGCTGCAGATCAGATTCGTGATGGACTTCGCCATGGGTTTGCCGCGGCTCCCCTGTTACTTGCCGATGGAACGGATCAGCTTCTTGAGTATCGCGGTCTTCTTTTCAGCCTCTTTGAGGTCCCTGTAATTGGTCTTGAACTGCATGAGCTTTGGCTGGAGCGCCTCTGCCACCGGGCAAAGGCCCCTGACGCCCTCGCCGTTCAATCTCAGGACCGGCTCGAGATAGGGCAGCTTGCATGCGCCGTAGAAGCCGTCCCCGCCCGCGTCAAGATACCTCCTGTAGAACTCCTTCCAGGCTATCCCCTTTTCAGTTTCGCCCTCGTATTTCACCGCGTAGGTATAGTAGGAATGCACGGAGTTTCGAGGGGTCTTCTGCCTTATCATCCAGGCGCAGCCGTCTATTGCGTCGTCAAATAGGCCGGCGACCTTCTTCCTCATCTCTACCTTCTCATGGACCCTCTCGAGCTGGCCGAGGCCTATGGCGGCAGAGACCTCGGTCATCCTGTAATTCAGTCCGAGCGTGTCGAAGCGCTCATAGGCCGGGTCCTGCGCCGTGGAGAGCGCCAGAGACGTCCTTCCGGCCGAGGCCGTAAGGTGCTTGTAACCTATGCCCGCGAACTTCCTTACCCTCTGGGCCAGCGCCTCGTCGTTCGTGACGATCATGCCGCCCTCGCTTCCGCAGCTCAGGTGCTTCTTGTTCTCGAAGCTGAAGACCCCGACATGCCCCAGGGTCCCCCCCATGCGACCCTTGTAGGTGCCGAGCATGGTCTGCGCCGAGTCCTCCACTACCATTATCCCGCGCCCTTCGGCAGCCTCCATGACGGGGTCCATGTCCGCCGTGAGGCCGTAGAGCGATACCGCTATCACGGCCTTTGTCCTGGGCGTGATGCGCCTCTTTACGTCTTCAGGGTCGATCGTGAAGGTGTCAGGGTCCACGTCGGCGAAGACCGGCCTCGCTCCGACGTGGATGGCGGCGAACGCGTCCATGACGACGGTGAGCGCCGGCATTATGACCTCGTCGCCCGGGACAGCTTCCAGCGCCGCAAGCGCCGCGTGAAGGCCCGACGTGCCTGAGTTGCACGCTATCGCGTACTCCACTCCCATCACGCGGCAGAACTCCTCCTCGAAGCGCTGCGTCCACGACGTCTTCCCGCGGTCTTCTGAGTCGAGGGCGCGGAGCACGTATTCAGCCTCTCTGCCGTTGTACTTTCCATACGGGTTTGACGTAAGTTTTTCTGTCATCCATTTTCTCCGTGAGCTTTTTATCAGAGCACGCTCCGCCCGCCGTCCATGACTATGTTCTGCCCGGTCATGTACGACGACGCCTCTGAGCAGAGGAACACCACCGCCGCCTTGTATTCATCCGGGCTCGCCATCCTGCCGAGCGGGATGAGCCGCGTCAGCCTCGTTACGAACTCCTCGGGCTGGTCGTTATAGACCCCTCCCGGGGAGAGCGCGTTCACGCGCACCCCGTTTGCCGCCCAGTATGTCGCGAGGTACCTTGTCAGCCCTATTATCCCGTGCTTCACGACGGAATATGAAACCGGCTTTACCGGCTGGAGCTCTTCCGCGAGCCCCTCTATCCTGTAGAGGCGCTGGTCAGGGGCGATGACGCTCAGATCAGAGGCGATGTTGAGTATCACGCCCCCGCCCTTTTGGGCCATGTGAGAGCCTATTGCCTGCGAACAGAGGAACGCCCCGGTGAGGCCTATCCCCAACTCGGCGCTCCAGAGGTCGAGGGGGTAGTTCTCGAACCTGCTCCATGCCTGCCCCTCCCTGCCGACCCTCGGGTTTATGGCGGCGTTGTTTACGAGTATGTCCACCCTGCCGAAGGTCTCGAGCGAGAGCCTCAGGGCCTCCTTTACGGACTCGGGGTCGGCTATGTCGACGCCCATGCCCATGACGAGCGTGCCGCTCGCTTTGCCTATCTTTTGCGCCTTTGCCTTTGCCCCGTTCTCGTCTATGTCCCATAGCGCGACGGCGCCCCCGGCCCCGGCAATCGCCTCGGCGTGCCTTGTCCCCAAAAGCCCGGCCCCGCCGGTTATGACCGCGGCCTTGCCCGAGAGGCTGAAGGGTTTGAGCCGCTCCCTTTCTACAGCCTTAGCCATTCGCCTTTTTCCTCTGTCCATCTTTCCATTCGACGTTCCTGAACCAGTTGATTCGATGGAGGTCCGGGTTCCTCTCGAAGAGCCCGTTAACCGCCTGCCTGGGCGCGTTGCCGCCGACTATGCGCTGGACCGTTGCGAGGAGCCAGTAGTCCTCTTCATAGTCGAGGGTGAGCCTCATCCTGGGAGCGGCCGCGCCGTCCTCAAGCTCTCTTTTCCTCAGGCCGCCGACCCTTTCAAGGAAGTGCCACATCATCTCAGTGTCATGGCCCTCGCCCACGAGGGCGCAGGCGCGGGAGACGATATCCCTGGTGAGCGAGAAGCCGACGCTCGCCGCCCCGTTCTTCGACGATTCGGTGGGATAGACCGCGTCATACCCGTCTTTGAGCGCCTCGAAGCTCCGCTTTACAAGCTCAGCGTCGAAGAAGGGGTCGTCGGCGTCGACGGTGTGGAAGGCCTCTATCCCGAAGGCGTCGCAGCAACCCAGCCAGCGCCTGAGCTTGTTTACGTCGCTCCCCCTGAAGTATTTTGCCCCTTCCCTCTGGGCTATCTTCACGACCCTGTCGTCGGAAGGGTCGTTCGTCGTGCAGACAACGGGCTCGAGCCCGAAGTGCTTTGCGCGCCTTATCACGTGCTCGAGCACGTTCTTGTCCCCGAACGGGAGCAGGCATTTGTCGGGGAGCCTGGTCGATCTCGACCTTACTGTTATGAACGCCGGTACCATCCGCTCACCTCTGAAGGAAGGCCAGGAACTCGCTTCCCATGAACATGGCCCTCCAGTCCCCCTCGGCGCGCTCGAGGCAGTATTCGGCCTTGAGCTTCTCAAGCTCTGCCGCGTCCACCCTCTTTTCAAGGAGCGGGGGCAGCAGGTGGCTGTCGGGGTAGGCGACCTTCTCGAGCCTCAGGCCGTAGCGCGCGGCGAGCTTATGGAACTCGAGCGGGTTCTCGGAGTGCCTCTTTATGTTCCTGCTGACGCTGTGGGCAGCGTAGAGCCTCTTCGGAAGAGGGTATGTCTCGGAGAGCACCTCTTCGAGCTTCCTGCCGGGGAAGAGCCTCCCGGCGCCGCTGAACGACGATATCATCTCGCTCCAGAAACTGATCGTGCCCTCGTTCATGGCGAACGTCTCGAAGAGGAGGTTGTCGTTAGATACTATGAAGACCCCGCCGGGCTTCAAAGCCCTCGCGGCCTGCCTGTAGATAAAGTCCCTTGCGCCCTCGTCGAGATACCTCATGAGGCCGAGCGCGACTACGGCGTCGACGCTTTTGTCCGGAAGCGTGCCGAGAAAGCCGTGGTCAGAGAGCCTGTGCATGCCGGAGGGCAGGCCCAGGTCAGCCGCAAGGCGCCGAGCCTGCTCGATTCCGCTCTCGCTCACGTCGAAGGCCGTCACGCCGTAGCCGAGGGACGCGAGATAGCACGCGTTGAAGCCGTTGCCGCAGGCCGCCTCTATGACGCGGCTCCCCTTGGGGTAGTTCGCGATTATGTACCTGTCCGTAAGCATGGCGCGGTGGACCTGGCTTATGGTCACCTCGCCGTGGACCACGTGTCCGGGGTCCTCCATCTTGGCCTTGAAGTCCTCAAAGCCCTTCGCGTACTCGCTCCACCTCTCGTTGAACTTCTCCCTGACTATCTGCGATTGAGCCGGCATCTGTTCACCCCCTCTTCTCTTTTAGTAGCCCCGGAGCTTCTTTCTTATGGGAAGCTCCTCGTCCAAGACCCTCTTCACGCCGTCGCCGAGCGCCTTCTCTATCTTCCTTACCGCCCCGCAGAGCTGCATGAAGCCCATGGGCGCGACCGACGCGGCCTGGTCAGAGCCGAACATGGCCCTATCCAGCGTGATGTGCCTCTCGAGCGAGGTGATCCCGAGGGCCGCCGCGCCGTAAGATACCGCAAGCCCCACCTCGTGGCCGCTGTAGCCGACCCTGCACTTGTAGCGCTCCCTGAGCGTCTCTATGGCCTTCAGGTTGACCTTTTCGTCGTCCGTCGGATATGTGCTGGTGCAGTGCATGAGCTCGAACGGGCAGCGCTGGGCGCGGAAGACCTCTACCGCGGCGTCTATCTCGTCGAAGCTCGACATGCCCGTCGATATGAAGGTGTACTTGCGCTCCTCGGCTATAAGGCGAAGGAGCTCGAGCCTGTCGAGCACTGCCGAGGCGACCTTGTTGTAGTTGAGGTTGAACTGGCGGAGGAACCTCTGGCTATCCGGGTCCCAGGCCGACGCGAACCACTCTATCCTCTTCTCCCTGCAGTAGGCGTCTATCTCCCTGTACTCGTCCTGGCCGAACTCGAGCCTCTCCTTCAGGGCCCTGTTGGTCGCGCCCCAGGGGCTCTCCCTGGCCTTGTCGAGCTCCTCTTTGGTGTAGACGGCGTCGACCGTCCTCTTCTGGAACTTCACCGCGTCCGCGCCCGCGAGGCAGGCCACGTCAATCAATTTTTTCGCTATGCCTACATCCCCGTTGTGATTGATCCCTATCTCGGCGATAATGAAAATCCCCATACGCTTCACCTCGTCCTTTCAGAATTCACTTCCGCTTTTTGTATTGCCCTGCACCCTGCACTCAATATCATCTCGGATAGCTCCCGGACCGCGCCGTCCCCGCCCCTTGCCCCGAGCACGCATGAGGCTATATTCCTTACGTCCTCGTGCGCGTCGGACGGGCACACGGAGAAGCCGACCGCCCGCATGGCCTCAAGGTCGTTCAAGTCGTTGCCCATGTAGACCGTCTTCGAGAGGTCGATATTGTTCTTCTCCGAGTATTCACGGAGGAGCCTCAGCTTGTTCGGGCACCCCGTCACGGCCTCGAGGCCGAGCTTTTTTGCGCGCACGGCCACCACCGGGTTGGTCTCAAGGGAGAGGATGAACATCCGGAAGCCTATATGCCTGAGCATCCGTACGCCCAAGCCGTCCCTCCTGTCGCAGACGACCGTCTCCTCCCCGCTCGCGCTCACATGGACCTTGTTGTCCGTGAAGACCCCGTCGAAGTCGAATACGATCAGGTCAAGCTCCATCGGCATCTCCGGCAAGGCCCTCTTCATGCCTGTCTCTTTCTTAAAAGGACGTCCCTGAACCTCTCGGACGCATTGCCGTCGCACTGTCTATCAACGTACCTTTTCAGGTACTCCTCCTTAAGGCTCTCGAACCTCTCTCCATCGCTGTCGGAAAGCCAGTACGCCGCCGCGGCCTCGAGCTCTTCGCGGCCGTGGGCCGCGACCATGGGAAGGCGCTCTATGAAGTAATGAGGCTCCCTGTACCTGCCAAGCGGGTCGTAATAGACCGACGGCACGCCGCCGACGAGCGACTCGAATATGACGGACGAGAGCGGCGCGGAGACGACGAGGTCGGAAGCGCCCATGAGCTCGAAGTTGGATACGTTAAGATCATTGGCGCAGACGCACCCCGGATTGGCGAAGAGCAACTCCGTCTCTTTCTTCAGGGCGTCGCCGGAATATCCGTCGAAGGCCGCGCGGTTCTTGAACCTGAATGCAATGAAGAGGCCGGGGTCCTTATCCAGCAGAAGGCGCGCTGACCTTATGAACTCCTCTTCCTCCCTGAGCGTAAGGACGCCGTTGTGCCCGACCGTGGAATCAAAGAACGAGACGAGGCGCGAGCCTGAAGGCACGCCAATGGCTTCTCTTAGCTCGGATTTCCTTTTCACCCTCGCCTCGAATACGATGTCGGAGAATACGGGCCCGATATCCACGGACTCGCGGATGGCGTTCTGGCTATTCTTAAGCCACTCGTTCGAGAGCCTGTCAGAGCAGGCCGCGTCAAAAGCATGGTGCGAGTAGTAGCACTGCTCGGCCTTGCCTGCCCCCTCGCCAATGCTCCTGTCGAGCCTGTCAAAGACGACCGAGCTGTGGAGGAAGACGTTCTCAATCCCGCGCCTCCTCGCTATAAAGGAGCCGGTGAGCCTGGCCGGGTGCTGGATGGAGACGATCTTTTCGACGCCGTAATTTCCATGAAAGAGCTCCCATAAAAGAAATTCCTTCATGGCATTAGAGCACGCGCCGCTCATCTCAGGGTATTTCAGGGTGAGAGCGAGGAGGCCCGGCCTCAGCGCGGCTGCCCTGGAATAGACTCCCTTGAGATTCGCGCCTGCCGCCGGCTCGTCGAGCGACGCGACCGCATATCCCCTCGCGCCTGCGCCGCTCTTGAGCCTTTCCATGCCGGCCCTTCCGCTGCCCGGCCTTTCGCTTATGAGGTAGAGGATCTCCTCTGCCTTTACCTTTTTGCCGTCCACCATGAAGTCCATGCTGCCCTCGTTTTTTACAAAGCCCCTGCCGTCGTGCAGCAGGAGCGCGTACCTGTAATGCCTTTTATCCGGCTTGCGTTTCCGAGCCCCTGTCAATACCAGCTCCGGGTATATCGCCAGGCGCGCCCTGTACAGGTTGTTCCTGACCCGCTCGCGCACTCCGTTCATGAGACAAAGCCTCTCTGGAATCGATATCCCCTCCTGGATGAGGCCCGCCGCCTTCATCGACGAGTAGACCCTGCTTGAAAAAGGGCCGGGGATGAGATCGACTCTGCCTTTGACGCCGAAGCTGCCGCGCACCTTTCGGGCGAATGAAACGTACCTGCAGATCTTCTCCGCTTCGGTCAGGAGGGCTTTCCTTATGAAAAGCCCCGCGTACTCTTCGCCGCCTATCGCGCGGAGCGGACGGAGCGCGGCCCTGTCAGCGAGGATCCTTTCGCAGAGGATGTCTATCGCGGAGCAGGCCCGGTTGTTCGCCTTGAGGAAATCTATCGCGCTGTAGAAGTCTTCGGGGATGGTCTCGATGCGGGTCTCGGGGATGCTGCCCCTGTGCCTCTTGTAGCAGAATACCTTATTGTATCCGTTTGCCCTTATGCCCCGGGCCGCTTCCCTGCTTACGGCGAGGATCTTGTCATCCAATCAATTCGGCCTCTCCTGGGAGAGCGCACTGTCCTTCTTTCTTACGTTCTCGTTGTCGACCAGGGTCCTCGCGCCGCTGAAGGAATAGTCCTGCCGGAAGTAGAGGCTGAAGAACCTGTCGATGAGCCTCTGGGCCTCTTCCATCTTTCCGCTCGTATGCCTGTAGTGGTCGAGTATGAGGCCGCGGTTGACATCGAAGAGCATGCGGTAGACCTCGTCCTCCGGTATGCCCATGAAGTTCACCATGTACAGGTCCGAGTTCTTGAAGCGCTCGAAGAAATCGGCCGGCCCGGTGAGGTGCCCGTCCTTTATCGCCTTGTAATAGAGGGGCGAGCCGGGATAGGGCGTCACGGGCCGTATCGTTCGCACCTGGTCGTAGAGGTTGTGGCGCTTGATGAACTCCGCGTTCTGGCGGAGCGTCTTTTCATTGTCTCCCGGAAGGCCCCAGATGAGGTTAAGCCCTATGCCTATGCCGTGCCTGTTCGCTATCTCCGCCGCCCTGAGGTTCTCCTCGACGGTCACGTTCTTGTCCATCTGGTCGAGCACCGCCTGCTCGGTCGATTCAAAGCCGATGTTCAGGAAGACGCAGCCCGAGTCCTTCAAGGCCCTTGCTATCTCGTCGTCGAAGAGGTCTACCCTGCAGTCCATCCTGAACATGATGTCGAGCCCCTCGTCCTGTATGGCCCTGCAGAACTCAAGTGTCTTTTTCTTCGATACTATCGAGAGCTCGTCGGCAAAGAAGAAATAATTCACGCCGTAGCTGCCGTTGAGCGCCTTTACCTCTCCGAGTATGCTCTTCAAGCCCCTGGCCCGTATCCCGGCCTCCATCCTGTAGCAGAAGCTGCAGCGGTTTATGCAGCCCCTCGTCGTTACCATGGGGAGCGACCTGTCAGAGGGCCCCATGCCCGCGAACTTGAGGCACGCAGTATACCTTTCCATCGGGAAGAGCTCCCATTCGGGATAGGGGAGGCTGTCGAGCTTCTGTACGGGCTTTCTCCTCGGGTTTACCACCACCCCGCCGCCCTCCTGATAGGCGGTCCCATTTACGCCCCTGAGCCCCAGGCCGTTCACCCTGCGCTGCAGCACCTCCACTATCGTCTCCTCGCCCTCGCCAGTGACGATGGCGTCCGCGGATGTCTTCTCGATGATGTACTCCGGTATGGGCGTGGGCCCCTGGCCGCCGAGGACCAACCATGCGCCCTTCTTGTTCGCGTTTATGACCCTGCAGAGCCTCTCGATGTTCCTCTTGAAGTTAGGGGCCATGAAGCCCATGCAGATGAGGTCGAAACTGTTCTCCGAAAGATATTCCGAGAGCTCCTCCTCGGTATAATGGAAGACGTCCATGCAGTAGACCGAGACCTCTGCCCCGGCCCTCCTCAAGACCGCGGCGAGATACCCGGCCCCGAGCGGGAATACGTTATCCTCCTTGAAGTTGTCGTGTATGATGAAAAGCACCCTTCCCTTCGAAGCCATGGACGCTCCTTTCATTTGAGCCTCTTTATCACCCTCGCCGGGTTTCCGGCTACCACCGTAAACGGCTCTACCGGCCTTGTCACTATGCTGCCCGCGCCCACTACCGCGTGCTCGCCGATCTCGACCCCGCTAAGGATCACGCTCTTGGCCCCTATCCAGGCCCCGCGCCGGATGACGATGTCGCCCTTGTAGAAGTAGCCCTGCTCCGGTATCGGCCTCCCGGCGTCCTTATAGGCGTGGTTGGGGCAGTAAAGATGTATCCCGGGCCCGAGCAGCGCGTCGTCTTCGATGGTTATGCGCCCGGGGACCCCGCTCCCCTTTTCGGCGAAGAGCATGGTCCCGGGCCTCACTACGACATTTCTTCCAATGGTTATGCTCGAGCAGTTGTCCGCGTACGCGCCCGGCCTGAACTCTGCTCCTTCTCCGAAGCCTTTGAATTTTTTCCGGCATATTATCCTCATGAGCGCCGGAAAATAGAGCAGCACATGCGTGAGCGGCATGTCCGGCCCGAGCCTGTCGGCGGTCAACCAGAATCGAAGCCTTTTGAGCACCGGGCCCCCTACATCTTCAGGAAGTTCCGCATTATCCTGAGCCCGGTCTTCCCGCTCTTCTCAGGATGGAACTGGCAGCCGACGAGCGGGCCCTCCTGGATGGCGGCCGTGACCACGCACCCGTCGTAGTCGCACTCTGCAATGCGGCAGCTGTCCATGTCAGGGACGGCCATGTAGGAATGGACGAAGTAGACCGACTCCCCCGGAAGGACCCCGTCAAGTATGCTCCCGGTCCAGTCCTGGCCGTTTGGCGGGGTGACGGCGCTCCAGCCGACATGCGGAACCTTTCGGGCGCGTCCCTCGCCCTCTCTCGGAATCGCCGCCACCTTTCCGGGCAGCAGGCCGAGCCCCTTTGTGCTGCCGAACTCCTCGCCGCTCTCGAACAGGAGCTGCATCCCGAGGCATATCCCTAAAAGAGGCCTCCCTGTAAGGGAATACTCCATGAGGGCGTCATCAAGGCCCCTCTCCTTCAATACCCTCATCCCGTCGCCGAACGCCCCGACGCCGGGCAGCACGAGGGAATCCGCGCTCATTACCTCGGACGGCCTGGCAGCGAGCTCTACCCTCGCGCCGAGGCGCTCCAGTGCCTGCGCCACGCTCGCGACGTTCCCTGTGCCGTAATCTATGATAGCGACCTCTCTTCCCATTGCCTCACGCTTATACCTGCGTCCATCAGACATGCGCGGATCTCGTTCAACCCTGCCTTTTTATAGTGCAAAGAGCTTGCGAGGGCGACCGCGTCGGCGCCGGACCTTATCGCCTCGAGGCAGTGCATGGGCGAGCCCATGCCGCCCGATGCTATTACAGGTATGCCGGCGTTCTCCGCCACTGACCTTATGAGCTCGACATCATACCCCTGGCCTGTGCCGTCCATGTCCACCGAGCTCAGCAGTATCTCGCCTGCGCCGAGCGACTCGACCTTCCTCGCCCATTCGAGCGCGTCGATGCCGGTATGCTCCCTTCCGTAGTCCGCGTACGCCTCCCAGCCGTTTGCGCGCCTCTTTGCCTGTATGGAGGCGACTACGCACTGCGAGCCCAGCGCCCTTGAGAGCTCGGTTATGAGCCCCGGCCTCTTAAGGGCCTCCGTATTTACGGCTATCTTGTCGGCGCCTATCCTCAAAAGCCCTCTCGCGTCATCGACCGAGCGTATGCCGCCGCCGACGGTTATGGGGATGAATATCTCCCGGACCGCCTCCGATATTATCGTGTCGAGGCTGTTCCTTCCGTAGAGGCTCGCTACAGTATCTATGTAGATGATCTCGTCGGCGCCTTCGTCATAATAGCCCTTCGCGAGCTCGTTCGGGTCGCCCACTACGCGGAGCCCCTCGAACCTTATCCCCTTGACGACCCTCGGCCCCTTTATATCAAGCCTCGCTATGACGCGCGCTCCCGGCATCTCGGTTCAAGCCTCCGGTCCGTAGGCGTTGCCCGCCCACTGAGAGGCCTCGCTTGCGCTATCCTTCTCCCTTTTGCCCTTTTCCCAGACAGCGTGCCTCGATGTCCAGACGCCGTTCGAATAGTCCCAGAGGTGAGGGGAACGGAACCTGTTGACGAGGTGGTTGAAGTAATCGCGGCCCATTACGGGCTCCTCGAACATCCGCGAGGCGACTGGAAACTCGTCTGGTCCCATGCTCAGGTACCTGAAGAGCTCGCCTATGAACCTCTCCGGGAACTCGCCGTCGTATTTCCTCACGAGCGCCACTCCCTCGCCCCTCGTTATGTCGCCGGAGCGTATCTCCTGGGCCGCGTCATAGGTGGCCCGGCCTATGCCGAACTTGATGTAGGTCGTGTAATAATGGAGGTCGTCTATCTTGTCGTCTATGCTGTTGTACTTGCTGTAGGTGCCGGGCGTCCTCTCCGGCGAGGCCTGAAAGCCTCCGTGCTCTGCCGCGTAGTAGTAGTTCTTCTGCGGGTGCCACTTGAGGTAGTAGCCGAGGTAATGGACCTGCATGCCGAGCTTCTCGATGCGCTCCGGATCAGCCGGCATATAGGGCTTAAGATCGTTATCCGCTACCCCGAAGTGCGCCTTGATGTCTGCTATGGACACGCCGCCCAAGTAGACCTTTGACGGGTCCTCGACGGTGAAGTACTTCCAGTCCCTCTGGGCAGAGGAGTTTTCGGCAATGGGGTTATTGTACTCGGCGTCGTTCTCGCCGTAGAAGACGAGCGGTATCCTGCACAGGAGCGCGAGCTTGGGCGCGAATGCCTTCTGCCCTATTATGAAGGGCTGGAACGGGTGGAGGAGGTTCTCGACCGCGAGGCGCGTCAGGAGCCTGTGCACCCTGCCGTTGGGGGTGAAGAGGTAATTATCGAACCCGGCGTTTATCCACGCCTGGAAGTTCAGCCAGCCCCAGTCAGTATGGAGGTGCGGGGCCCATGTCACGGTGAGCGGGTGCATGCCGTATTTGTATTTAAGCACGTGGGCGGCGTAGAAGCTGTCCTTGCCGCCGGAGCCCGGCACAAGGCAATCGTATGACCCGTCAGCGCTCCTGAACCTGTCGCAGAGCTCCTTTAATTCCCTCTCCCTCTCGTCCCAGTTGATGATCTTTCCCTTTTCAGCCGCGTACCTGCACGCGTCGCAGACGCCGTCCTTTCCGATGTTCACGGTCTTCTTTCTGCTTTCATTCCTGTGCTCGAACTCGATTGACGACCCTGGCACCTGGTTCGAATAGACGCACCTCTTGCAGAACCTCACCCGCTCGGGCAGGCCGAAGAAGGCCTGCCTCCTTCTCCTGTCCGGCCCGTAGAGCCGCCCGTCTACGCCCCTCTCAACCGTGTATGCCTTCACTATCCGTCTCCTTTTTCGGGCCGGCCGCTACCATATGCTCTGCCCGCCGTCCACGATTATGCTCTGCCCTGTCACATACCTCGACGCCTGGCTCGCGAGGAATACTGCCGGGCCCTTCAAGTCGTCCATGTCAGCCATCCTGCCCAGCGGTATGCGCGAGGAATATTGCGCCACAAAGCCCTCGTTCACATCTCCGGGGTTCACGCCTCCGGGGCAGATGCAGTTAACGCGTATGTTGTATCTGCCGAGGTACGCGGCAAGATACCTGGTGAGCCCTATGACGCCGCTCTTGGATGAGGCGTAGACCGCCGGGGAATTGAGCCCCGAGCCGCCGTAGATCCTCTGGTCAGGGGCTATTACGCCGTGGATCGAGGATACGTTTATTATCGAGCCGCGCCCCTGCCTCATCATCACCTTCGAGACCTCCCTTGACGAGAGGTACATGGCCGAGAGGTTTACGTTCATTACCTCGTTCCAGCAGGCGAGGTCCGATTCCTCGAACTTCTTGTAGAAACCCTCGGGCCTCGCCGAGAAGTTGTTCACCAGCACTGATATGAGCCCGTATTTTTCGGAGACGTAAGCGACCGTGTCCCTGACGTCAGCCTCGTCCGTCACGTCGAGCCTTATATATTCCGCGCTGCGGTTCGTTTTCCGGATGCCCTCGGCGATATCGGCGCCCTCCGCGCTATTGTCTCCCAATACCAGCGCGCAGCCGCTCTCGGCAAATACAGCCGCGAACTGCCTTCCGATGGGGCCGGTAAAACCGAGGAGCAGCACGACCTCGCCGGATAGATTGAATAGCTCGCCGTAATCCACCCTCTACAAGCTCCTGAAGACCGGAGAGACGACAGCGCCTTCGAGCATTGCCTGGAGCCTCTCCCTGGTCGCGTTCGTTGAAACGACCGAAAGCGCCTCCTCCATTATCCTGAGGGTCTCCGCCATTACTTCCGCGTCGTGGGCCAGGCTTATGGCGAAATATCCCGCGAAGAGGAGGCCCCTTTTCGCGCACTCCTGCTGGACAAAGGACTTTACGAGGAGCGGGTCAATGCCGTCATGGGCCTTGAACGCAATGACAGGCCTGCACGGGAAGCCGTCCACCTCGACCATGCCCTTGAGCCCGAGCTTCTCTATCGTCGCCCTCAGGCCGTCCATGAGCCCCTCTCCGGCTGTCCAGATCCTCTTGACCACGTCTTCCTTCTCTATCACCTCGATGGTCGCGAGGCAGGCCGCAAGGGAGGCGGTCTCGCCGCCGAAGGTCGTCGAGAGGAATACGTCCTGCGTCTCGAGCACCTCCATGAACTCTTTTTTCCCGACTACCGCGGCAAGGGGCATGCCGTTTGCTATGCTCTTCCCGAAGGTCGAGATGTCGGGCGTCACGTTGAAGAGGGATTGCGCCCCGCCCTTTGCCCACCTCATGCCTGTTATTATCTCGTCGAATATGAGGGCCGCCCCGTTCTGGGCCGAGAGCCTCCTGCAGCCTTCCAGAAAGCCGGGCGCGGGCGGCTTTACGCCGCACGGTTCGAGCACGACCGCCGCCATCTCGCCCTTGTGCGCCTCGAATATCCTCTCGAGGCTCGCGAGGTCGTTGTAGGCGAACTTGTGGACAAGCTCCACTGTTGACCTGGGGATTCCGTTCTTCTTCTCGGTAGCCCCGAGCGCCCAGTCATGCCATCCGTGATAGCCTGAGAGCGCGACGTGCTCCCGCCCGGTCCTGGCGCGCGCTATCTTCACGGCGGCGGAGGTCGCCTCAGAGCCTGTTTTCACGAAGCGGACCATCTCGGCCGATGGAATGAGCCTCCTGAGCTCGCCGGCCACCCTGACCTCGAGCGGGTGCGACAGCGTAAAGTTCACTCCCTCTTCCACTGCCGCCTTGACCCGCTCGACTACGCGCGGGTGCGCGTAGCCGAGTATCACGGAATGGAGGCCCATGCCGCAGTCTATGTACCTGTTCCCGTCCACGTCCTCGACATATGCGCCCCTGCCCTTTCTGAGGTAGACCGGGCACGCGCCGAACGGGTACTGCGTGGGGCCCTTGCTGAAGGTCTGGGTGCCGTTCGGGATAAGGCCCCTGGATTCCTCCCAGAGCCGCATCGACTCGTCGAGACAGAGCCTTTCAGCGATCGCTGCCATCTGCGCTGCCTCCGTTTCTTGATATGAGGTAATTGAAATATTCGAGGTCTTCCAGCTCGTCTATCTCTATGGTGTCGCCCATGCGCTCCTCGAGGAAATGTATCCTGTCGCCGAAATCCGAGTAGAGGCTGCTCATGGGCTTGCGCCGCAGAAGGGCCTCGGTCTTCGAGATGATGAACGCGCCGGTCTCTATGAAGCAGGGCTTCAGGTCCTGGCACCTGTACGAGAGCGTATCCCTGTCAAAGACCACCTCGTTCTTATCTCCGGCATTGAACATCCAGTCAGGGTGGTACTTGGCGACCCTGCACGCGGTCACCAGCGAATCGGCGCCCGTGGCGTGAAAGAGCCGGAGGCCGTCCTCGAGCCGCGATCTTCTATACGGCACGTTGCCGTAGAGCGTCACGGTGACATCAGGAAGGGCTCCGCTTCGCCTCTCGTACTCGCGAAGCGCGTGCTCTATGGCGTCTATTATATGGGCCGTGTCCCCGGAGAGATCAGGGGGGCGCTCTATGAAGGATATCCCGGCAGCCTCGGCAAGGGCGCCTATCTCCGCGCAGTCGGTGGAGCAGGCCATGTCGGTAACGAGCGGCGTCTTCGCGTACTCGAAGGTGTACTCGATGACCGGCCTGCCGCCGGCGTGTATGAGGTGCTTTCTCTTGAGGCGCTTGGAACCCTTTCGCGCGAGTATAAGCGCGAGCGTCCTGTGCTTCATCCAAAAAACTCCTTTAGAATAGATCGATTCCGCCGTGCGTGGCCCTGTGCTTCACGGTCGAGCTGTCCTTGAGATAGCCCGCGGCGAGATCTCCGAAGAGGCCCTTTATCTTGCCCTCGTACTCCCTCTCGTCCAGAGGCCTCACGCGCGAGCAGACCTGGTCTATCATCTCCTGCCTCTTTTCCATGAGCTCCCCGTCGCTGAAGGCATCGGTTAGGTTGACTACGAAATCGCGCGCGTCCCCGAGGGAGGATACAAAACTATGGAGCGCGGCCTGGTCTATCCGCCCCGAGGCCAGGGCCTGCTCAAAGAGCGCGGTGCCTGGATAGGGTGTGGCGAACATGAGGGACTTCAACGGCAGAGAGTTCCTCACGCAGAACTCGACCGTCTCCCCGCAGGACCCGTCGTCCTCTCCGGGCATTCCGATTATGAACGAGACGGGCAGCATCATGCCGAAGCGCCTGTTGAGCGCTACCGCCCTCTCCATCGCCTCTATGGTGACGTCCTTTTTCATGGATTTGAGCATCCTCGGCGAGCCGGACTCAAAGCCGTATGACACGGAGACGCAGCCCGCCTCCCTCATCATGCCGAGGAGCTCTTCGCTCACCAGGTTCACCCTGCCTGTGCAGGACCAGAGGAGGCCCGGCAACTCGTCCTTAACGCGCGAGCAGAACTCTCTGACCCGAGAGCGGTCCGCCATGAACTCGTCGTCCTGGAAGGAGACGAAGTCTATCGAGTATCTCTCCTTGAGCCGCTTGAGGGCGTCCATGATGAACTCGACGCTATGCCCCCTGAACTTACGCCCCCAGGGCTGGTAGCAGAAGGTGCATTTGTACGGGCAGCCCCGGCTCGATATGAAGTCGATGTCCTTTCCGAATCCGATTATCGGGTTCGAGAGGTATATGTCCATGGGCAGCAGGTCGTAGGCAGGCAGGGCGCTCTCCCTGTCGAGGTCGCATAAAAGCTCTCTGGGGCCGCTTGAGTGTATCTTGCCGTCCTTTTTGAAATAGAACCCCTTGACGCCCAGCGCCCCTTTGAGGCCCCCCTTTGACAAGGCCAGTAGCAGCTCGACTATGGCGGCCTCGCCCTCGCCCGCGCAGACGGCGTCTACCAACGAGTTCTCAAGCAGCAATCGCGGCACCGACATGCCGGCGCTCCCGCCGGCGATGACGAGCGCGCCGGGGTTTATCTTCTTCGCGGCCTCGGCTATCCAGATGATGTGCCTGTAGACCGGTATGAGCCCGCCTGTGAGCACGACGTCGAACTCCTCCTCAGACAACTTCTTCAGGGCCTCTTTCGGCGTGAGGCGCAGCGCGTTCATATCGAGGAAGCGCGGCGTGATATCAAGCCTCTCCCTTATTACGCTCGCGATTATGGCGAGCCCGTGCGGTATGTGGCGCGGCTTGTCATGGAGCCTTATGGGAGGGTTTATGATCAGGACCTTCACGAGACCTCCCTTAACTTCCTTATGCTGTCGCGGTACTCGTCCCACTGCCCCACGTCGAGCCATCCGCCGCCGACAGGATAGACTGAAACCTTCCCTTTTTCAGACGCGCGCTCGATGAGCACGTTCATGTCCATCGACTGCCCTTCGCCTATGAGCGAGACGACCTCCGGGTTCAATACGTATACGCCGGTATTTATGATGACGTCGTAATTGGGCTTCTCGATGAAGCTCTTGAGCCTCTCGTCCTCCATCTCGAGCACGCCGTAGGGTATCTTTATCTCCCTGTGGCAGCCGACGATGGTCATGATGTTTCCGGACTTGCCGTGCCAGTCGAGTATGTCCGCGAAGTCCGCATCGAGTATCACGTCGCAGTTTGAGACGATAAAGGGCTCCGTGCAGGTACCCTTGAGAAGCGACAAGGCCCCGGCGGTGCCCTTGAAACCGTCCTCCTCGACCCACCGGATGTTGTAGGGGAATTCGTTTTCGCGCAGGAACGTCTTGATGTACTCCTTCTTGTAGTTGAGCGTGAATATGAAGTTCCTGAAGCCGCTCTGGTGGAACTTCTCCATTATTATCTCGAGCACGGACTTCTCGCCTATTGGAATGAGGGGCTTCGGAAGTATCCTGGTGAACGGGTCGAGCCTCAGGCCCCTTCCGCCGGCCATGATGATGACCGGGTTATCGAGGAACGTTGTCCTGGGCCCCGGCAGGGACTCCTTGAAGAAATCGGTCCACGACACGACCTCTTTTATCCGCCCCTTCGCGTCGAGCACGGGTATGTGCTCTATCTTGTGCTCGTACATCATCTTCGCCGCCTTCTCGTGCCTGTCCGCCTCGGCCAGGTCCAGGGCCATGAAATGGCGCGACATGACCTCCTCGACCCTGCCCTTGAAACCGAGCCCCTTTATAAGCCCCCTCCTGATATCCCCGTCCGTAACGGTGCCTATGAGCTTTTTCCCGGGGTTCACGACAAAGAGTATCTTCTCTGTCGTCTCATTGAGGCTCTGCATGGCGCCCTTGAGCGTCATCTCAGCGGAAACCTGTAATGCCTTCAGCTTTGCCCTGTCCATACTCTATCTCCCGGCCGTTAAATGGAATGCGCGCTCAAGGCGACCCAACGCCCCTTTCCCTGGCGCGCTAAAAGGGATGTCGCTAAAGTTCTTCTTCAAGAGCCTATCGAGAGGCGCCCTCTTAAGGGTCTCGACGATCTTCCGGCACGAGTCAGGGTGCACGTAGGGGTTTTTCACTTCCCGGGCCTCTGCCCTGAACTCCCTCGAGAGCGCCATGCTGATGGCGGCCTCTATCGACCTGCCGTCCGCAGGCGCGTCGATCACGTTCGCGGCCCTTACCCTGCCCTGCTGCCTGCCGCCGATATTGACGACCGGCAGTCCGAATGAGGGCGCCTCTATTATCCCGGATGAAGAATTCCCGGCCATCACGTCAGCGTGCCTGAGGAGCGATAGGTATCTCCGGCGTCCGAGCGAGTCGAAGGCGGCTGACCTGTCCGGGCTGCCGTTTACAAACACAGCGAACCTTTCGTTTATCGCGCGTCCGCCGGCGTCGGAGTTGGACATGGTAAAGACCCAGAAGAGATCCGGAAAACCCGACAGGGCCGAGAGAAGCGCCTGGGCCTGCGCCGCCGCATTTCCCGGCTCGAGTGTCGCCGGGTGAAAGGTGACGACACCTAAGCGCCTCTTCGTCTTTATCCCAAGCTCGTCGAGCAGGGCCTTTCTGCCCATGTATTTCGCCGTTTCAATGCCGTCGAGCCCCGGCGCCCCGAAGCAGAAGATGCGCGCCCTGTCCTCCCCCATCTGCGCAATCCTGTCCGCGTATCTCTGGGTAGCCGGGAAATGCAGGTGGCTCATCTTTGTAATGGCATGCCGGAACTGCTCGTCTATTGCCCCCGTCGTGCTCTCGCCGCCGTGTATATGGGCTACCGGTATGCCGAAGGGGAGGGCGGCGGATACGGCGGCGAATATCTCGAACCTGTCGCCGAGCACCAGTATGATCTCCGGCCTCTGATTTGAATAGGCCTTTGCGAAGCCTATCAGCCCCAAGCCCATGGATATCGCGGTCGCCTCCTCCGAATCAGAGGAGAGGAGCATCTCGACCCTCTCGGCTATGGGCACGCGGTCTTTTTCTATCTCGCCTGCCGTCAGGCCGAACTCCGGGGAGAGGTGGCTGCCGGTGACGATGAGCTTCAACTCGACGGCCTCATCATCCCGCATCAGCCTCACTACCCTGCGGAGCATCCCGTACTCTGCCCGAGACCCTGTTACCACCGCGACCCTACGCATCCTTCAGGTCCTCCCACTTCAATACCGAGTCAGCCTCAAGGTCCCTTTTGAGCCGCATGCCGGCGACGACGTCGAGGAACTCGGGCGCTATCCCGGTGCCCGGCCTCTTTATGACGAGGTCTTCGGGCTTCAAGACCTCGTACTTGGCTATGGGCCGCGCCGTCACCACGCTTCGCCTTGTGGAGGCCTGTATCTCCCGCTCTCCGTGCGTCATCTTTTTTATGCCGTCGCCCATTGCGAGCTCTACGTTCCGTATGGCCGAGGTCATCCTGCCGAAGTCCTTTGGCTCGAGGGAGGCCTTGTGGTCCGGTCCCCTCATGTGCCTGTCGAGCGTGAAGTGCTTCTCTATGACCTTCGCCCCCATCGCGGATGCCGCTATGGCGACCTCCGTGCCGAGCGTATGGTCCGAGTAGCCGACAGCCATCCCGAAAGCGGCCGCCATGGACCTTATTGCGGCGAGGTTCACGTCCTCCATCCTCGACGGGTAGTTCGAGACGCAGTGCAGGAGCGTGACCCGCGGCCCGCCCTCCTCCGCGGCGTCCCTTATCCAGGAGAGGGCCCTGTCAACCTCGTAGAGCGAGGACATGCCGGTGGAGAGGAATATCGGCTTTCCCTTGCGGGCTATGTGCTGCAGGAGCCCCTTGTTCGTAAGCTCGCCGGAAGGCACCTTGAATATCTCCATGCCCAGGCTCTCGAGCATGTCCGCGCTCTCCTCGTCAAAGGGAGTTGACATGAACTTTATCCCCTTCCTCGAGCAGTACTCGTAGAGCTCGCCCTGCTCGAGGGCCGAGAGCTCGAGCCTTTTGAGCATCGAGTACTGCGATTCGCTGCCCCTGCTGTTCTCCGCCTGGTACCTGGCCATGGCGGCGCTCCTCGTAACGAGCCGCTCGGCCCTGAAGGTCTGGAACTTTATGGCGTCCGCGCCTGATTCGTGCGCGGCGTCGATGAGCCGTCTGGCTATCGATATCTCGCCGTTATGGTTGACCCCCGCCTCGGCCACTATGAATACCCTCATCTCGCCGGCACCCCCTTCACTGTCGCTCCCGGCGGCACGTCCCTCACGACGACCGAACCTGCGCCGACCGTGGCCCTGTCGCCTATCGTTATGCCCTGCACTATCGTCGCGCCGGCGCCTATGTGCGCCCCCTCGCCTATCCTGCAGCCGCCGCAGACCACCGCGCCGGGGGCCACATGGGCGTCCCTTCCGACGACCGCTTCGTGCTCTATTATCGCTGCCGTGTTCAATATCGTATTCTCCCCCAGCGACGCGCTGACCTGCACGACCGCCGCTGCCATGACCTGCGCGCCGTCCGCTATCTCCGCGCTCGCCGCGACGAAGGCTGACGGGTGCACGAGCGCCGGTATCCTGAAACCTATTGCCCTTGCCCGGTCAAAGAGCGCCCTCCTTGCCGCGCAGCTGCCTGTGCTGCCCAGCCCTATGCACGCGCATCCCACTCCCGAGGCGAAAAGCTCCGGCAGGAGGTTGTCGTCGCCCAGGACATCCACACCCAGTATCCGCGCGCCCCTTTCAAGGCCGGGGTCAAGTATGCCCGCTATCTCATAGGCCCCGGTTGAGGCTATAAGGCCTATCAAGACCCTTGCGTGGCCGCCGCCGCATATCATTACGAGTCTGTCTTTTCCCATCGTCTTTCAAAGTGCCCTTTTATGACGGAGCAGACGCGCTCCATCTCGCCGCCCGTCAACCCGGCGCTGCTTGGCAGGCTTATGCATCTCCTGTGCGCCTCTGCCGCCTTCTCTACGGCATAGGCCTGGCAATTCTCGTATATGGAGAGCGTGTGCAGGGGCGTCCAGAGGGGGCGGACCTGTATCCTCTCCGAAATCAATCGCTCTATGAGGCCGTCCCTCTCCCTGGCAGGGACCTTTATTGTGCAGAGCCAGAAGTTGCTCCTTACCCATGGCCTCTCCCAGACCACCTCCAGCCCCTCTATGCCGGAGAGGAGCTCCCTGTACGCTGCCGCGTGAGCTCTCTTGGCTGATACGAACTCATCGAGCCTTTCAGCCTGGGCCAGCCCCATCGCGGCCTGCAGGGCGCTGAAGCGGTAGTTGAAGCCTATCTCCGTATGCGCGAACTCGTAGGGATGGGGCTCCTTCGCCTGCGTGCTCAGGTGCCTTGCCCTCCGGGCCACATCGCTGTCGTCGGTAAGAAGCATGCCGCCTCCTCCGCAGGTGATTATCTTGTTGCCGTTGAAGGAGAGGCACGAGGCAAGGCCGAACGAGCCCGCCTTCCCCCCACTGTACTCCGAGCCCAGCGCCTGGGCCGAGTCTTCGATAACAGGGACGTTGTACTCGCGGGCTATGGCGCAGAGCTCATGCATCTGCGCCGGGTGGCCGAGCACGTGGACCGGCAGGATCGCGCCGACCCTTCTTTTGCTCCGCCTGTTCACGGGCATGCCCTCAGCGCCCGTGGAACACTCGTTCGAAAGGAAGCCCCTGACCTTCTCCGCGTCCATGCAGAGCGTATCCCCGTCGCAGTCCATGAAGACCGGCTTCGCCCCCGCGTATACAACGGCATTGGCCGTAGCGACGAACGTCATCGCGGGAACGAGGACCTCGTCTCCGGGCGCAACACCGCACGAGACGAGGGCGAGATGGAGGGCCGACGTGCCGTTCACGGTGGCGACACCGAAGCGCCTTCCGTGATAGGCGGCCAGCTTCTTCTCGAACCTGTCGACGTACTCGCCCGCGGAAGAGACCCAGCCCGAATCGAGGCAGTCCTTCACGTACCGCCACTCGTTGCCGGATATCTCCGGCTTCGAAAGGGGTATGAAGCCGTCAGACGTTATATGCGTTCCACTTGTATCTGTCAGCGCCTTCATTCCTCATCCACTCTATTGTCTTCTGAAGCCCCTCTTCCAACGCTACTGCCGGGCTCCATCCTGTAAGCTCTTTTATACGCCTGTTGTCGCATAGGAGCCTTTCGACCTCGCTCTTGGAGGGCCGCTCCCTGGCGGCGTCGGTCATTATCCTCGCCCCCGGGTTCAAGACCTTTATGAGACCCTCAGCGAGCTCCTTCATCGATATCTCGCGGCCCGAGCCGATGTTCACGGTCATGCCGACCGCCCTGTCGCATTCGGCAAGGGCTATCATCCCGCCAGCGATGTCCTCGACGAAATTGAAGTCCCTCCTCGGATGGAGAGAGCCGAGGCTTACCTCGCTGCCGTTAATGAGCTGCGTGATTATGGTAGGTATGACCGCCCTTGCGGACTGCCGCGGCCCGTAGGCGTTGAAGGGGCGCGCTATAACGACCGGCAGCCCGAAGGACCTGTGGAAGCTCTCGGCCAGGCCGTCGGAGGCTATCTTCGTGGCGGAGTACGGCGACTGCGGGCAGAGCGGGTGCGCCTCGTCCATCGGGACGTAGCGGGCCGTGCCGTAGACCTCTGAGGTGGATGTGACGAGGACGCGCTCCACGTCATGAGCCCTCGCCGCCTGCAGCACGTTCAATGTCCCGGCGATGTTCGTCGAGACGTACGATTCAGGCGAATGATATGAGTATGGTATCCCGATGAGCGCGGCGAGATGGAAGACCGCGTCCATGCCCTCGAGGGCAGCGTGCACCCTGCCCTGGTCCCTTATGTCCCCGGCAAAGACCTCGATGGAACGGAGCAGCTCCGGGCGTAGCGTCTCCAGCCAGCCCCACGAATTGAACGAGTTGTAGTAGACGAAGGCCCTGACATGGGCGCCCGCGTCCACGAGCTTTTCCACAAGGTGGCTTCCTATGAAGCCGTCCGAGCCTGTTACGAGGACCTTTTTGGTCTTAAGGCGCATGCGGCCTCTTTGCGGCTATTGCCGCGTTTATTGGATGGGGCTGGCGGGGTGCTTGTCGAGATGCGCTGAGGATTCCAGGGTGAGAATGCCGTGATGGTCAGAATGCCACTATTATTACTCCGGCTGTCACGGCTATCTGATAGAGTATCTGCGTTATGTCCTTAACTTCCTTCAGCCAGGCGGTCTTCTCCAGTCTTTCAGGGACTACTATGGTGTCCCCGGGGTCGAGCACGTACGAGGACAGCCCGCCCGATACCCAGCCCATGCCCTCGGGGTCCCACCTGAGCCATGACCTGTCGAGGGATTTCCCGCTTACAGCGGTGCCGTCGGCCTTCAATACGTATACCTCGTCTTTGGCGGCGTTCTTGTCCATCCCGCCAGCGAGATCTATGTAGCGGGCAATCGGGAAGCTGTCATTGTATATGAACGCGGCCTGGTTATAGACCGAGCCCATGACCTGCACCTGGGCCGGCCTGTTAGGCACATGGAGGACGTCTCCGTCCTCGATCTCTATGTCGTTTTGAGAGCCCTTCAATCGGTCGAGACTCTCGATATTTATCGCTATCCTTCCGGTCGCGCGCGCGGACCTCATCTTCTCGATGAGGGACTTGCCCTGCTCCGCGCCCGCGTCGTACTGCCTTGCCTCTTCGGGGTTTATCGCGCCCTCTATCCTGACGATCGATTTCGAGAGCATCTCCCTTTCGAGCTTCTCGATGGACTCATCGAGCCTTTTCTGCTGGAGCCTCATTACCGAGGGCCTTGTGAATACAGAGCCCTTCAAATAGGCCTTGTCCGTAAAGCCCCCTGCCCGCTCGATGACCATGCTCAATGTCTCGCCCTTTTGGAGCCTGTATCTGCCGGGAAAGGCCACCTCGCCCGAGAGCGTCATGTACCGCTCGTCCTTCCAGCCCAGGATGCGCTTTACAAAGAGGCTGTCATAGGGCTTGAGCACGACATTGTGGGCCGGGTCTCCGGCGAGCGCCCTGGCCAGGTCTATCTTCCTGCTGCTTATCGAAAATACGCCGCTCTCATCAGGAGCGCCGGAGGTAAGCTCAGCTTCAGCGACATGGGCCGACTCAAGGAGGTTGCCCGCGGCGAAGAGGATGTCTTTTATCGTCATGCCCTGGACGAGCGGATACTGCCCGGGCCTCCCCACCTCGCCAGATATGGTGGCGGCCTGCCGCGGTTGGAGCTCTCTTATCGAATGTATGATGAGCCTGTCGTCTGGCTGAAGGAATATCGCCTCCGCGCCCTCCATCGCCCCGGAGAGATCAAGCCTCAGGAGCTTTATATCTTTTGTCGCCGGGTCTGTCCTGTAGAGCTCGAAGTCTCCATAAGAGGCATCTTCCGTAAGCCCTCCGGCCATGAGGACAAGGTCCTTTACGGTCATCTTTTCGACAAACTCGAAGCCGCAGGGCTGCCTGTCCTGGTTAGCCTGGCACCTGACCTCGCCCTCAATGCGCACGAGCGGCCTTTCCCTGAAGGACCATTTTGAGAAGACGTGTATGGTGTCGCCGGACACAAGGGCGAGGTTGTCGTCATTTGAGCCGCCCAGGAGCCCTTCGACGCTGAAAGGCACTATCGTCTCGTTCATGCCGGGCAAGGCCTTTCTCTTCACGTAACCGTACTTCATGTATGTTTCCTTGAGGAGGCCGGATTCATCCTTGAGCACGTCCCTGAGCCTCATGCCCGCCTTGAGCTCGTATTTGCCGGGCCTCGTCACATTGCCCTCGAGATGGACAACGTTCTTCTCCTCAGCGGATATCGGGAAGACCTTTACGAGGTCGCCGTCCTTAAGCTCGAACTTTCCAGCCTTTTCGTCCGCCGCGTTCAGGTCAACGACTATGCGCCTTTCGTTGCCCTCTATCCTCGTCACCTGCACCTGCTGCGTGTACGCCGTCGGCATGACGCCGCCGCCGAGACCGAGCGCCTCTTTAAGCCCGGCTGGCCCGGCAAGCTCGTAGACAGCCGGCCTCTTCACGTTGCCCGCAACTGCCACGAGCGGCCCGACGACCGGAACGAATACTACGTCCCCGTTCTGGAGCCTCTGGTCCTTTGACCTGTCGCCTTTGAGCAGCAGGTCGTAGAAATCGAGCTTCGACGCCTGTCCGTTCGCCCTCTTCACCTCAATCCTGCGTAGCGAGCCTATCTCTGTCGGCCCGCCGGAGGCCATGAGCGCCCCGGTGACCGTGGACATGGCGCTCACGCTGTACGCGCCGGGCCTTTTCACCTCTCCGAGGACAAATACCTGGATGCTCCGGAGCCTGCCCATGGTGACGCTCATGTCGACGCCTATAATCTTCCCTGACTGGCTCATGAGAAAGCGCCTCATGTCCGCGAATGTCATGCCGCCTACCGTGAGCGGACCGACGTACGGGAACTGTATCGTCCCTTCCCTGCCCACTGTCAGGTTATAGTGGCCGTTGATCCTTCCCCAGAAGAGGAGGTCGACCTCGTCGCCAGGGCCTACAACGTAGTCTGAGGCGACCGGCAGGTCCTGGCTCGCGGCCTGGGCAGCCTCTTTAAAGAGGCCGTACCCGAATGAAAGGAGCTTGAGAGATATCTCCTGGGCGCCCCGCTCCGCCATGTACCTGTCAAAGAGGGTCTGCCCCTCTTTTACTTCCTTCTCCTCTTTTTCCCCGCCTGCCTTATCTGTCTCGGCCTTCTCTTTTTTACCTGGTTCATCCTTTTTCGGATTTACCTCGCTGAGCCTGCGAAGCTCTGGATTGGCCTTAAGAGCCTCAAGCGCCTCAGGGGAGATACCCTGAGAGAGGCACGCGGCGTCGCCGGGCAGGCACTCACCTGAGAGCGCCGCACGCGAGGGAAGAAGAACGCAAATCAGAAAAAGAGTAAAACCTATTATTATTTTAGAAAGCCCCTTCAATCCCCGGCTCCTTTAACTTTCTTTTCCAGCTTCCAATGCCTTGATGCGGACATATTCGAGCATAAAGGCCAGCATGACCGCTACGGCGAGCGAGACAAAAAAGCTCATCGCGAGCATCTTGACCCTCTTTGGCCCGGTCTTCCGGTCAGGCACCCTGGGCGGGTCTATCACCTTGAAGGCGTAGTTCTCCTTCACCTCTGCCATGAGCGAGGTCTCGACCTGCTCGGCTATCATGTTGTAGATTTTTTGCCTGATGAGCGGGTCGCTGGTCGCGCCGAGCTGCCTTTCGAGGTGTCCGATGTTGGCGAGAGCCACCCTCTTTGCCTCTCCGGTCATCTGCTCTGTGAGCGCGTCGAGGAAGTGGTCCACTATCTGCGCCGCCTCGCCCGGGTCGTGGAACTCGGCTGTGATGCTGATGGTGTTCTCCTCGGCGCTGCTCGATACCCTTATTATCGAATCGAGCGCGCGAAGCCCTGCCCAGAGCCTCTTGCCTTCGTCTTTGCCAGCGGCGTTTGCCTCATCCCCCGCGAGCGCCGGCAGGAGGGCGTATTTCTTTATTATCTTCTCCCGGAGCATCATCGAGTTGAGGAGGTTGGTTATCTCGGTGCTCGATGACGGCGCGGGTATGGTTATCCCGGCCGCGCCGCCCAACTGCTGCGAAAAAAGGGAGAGCCCCTTGCTGCCCTTGTCCTTTGACCCCACGGGCGTTATGACCGCGCTCGACTCGTAAAGGTTGGGGAGGCGCATGGAATAGACGGCGGTAGAGATCACACTCGCGGCAACCGTAAGGGCCACGAGGTATCGCCTCTTCCAGACTATCCTTATCCAGACAAGGAGATTGAGCTCGTCGTCGTATCTTCTTTGCATCGGCCTCTTTTTGAGCCGTGATGGACGGCCCTCGGCAGATCAGGATTTTTTTACGGGCTGAGGGGTCGAGATGTGGGCCGGGCAGGGCAAAAGAAATATATAGGCCCGTTACCGGACAAAACGAGTTGGAGTATCTCTTTGACGGGGTGATTAAAACGAGATGGCTGCGGGACTGGATGCGAAATTGTAAATAGTTTTTATCTGAAACTTCATTTTTTGTCAAGGGGTCTGAAACCAAACGGCTTTTTTTGTTAAAGAAAGCTGTATTAGGGGCCGCCTCGCCGAGGACAGGCCGGGTCGAATTTGAACCTCCTCAGGGTCCCTCCCTTAAAGAGACTTTCTCGGGCGGGCCTTCCGGAACCCCTCAAGAGCGCTTCGGTCAAAGCGCCAAAAAGAACGCAATTCCTCGGGCCATTATCGGTTCACAAAATCGTAACGCGATATTTTCTTATTTCAGGCGAAAAACCTTGACAGGCCCCGACCTATTTTGATTTAATAACCGTACAAAATCCAAAGTATATGGTCAGAATCTCAGAGAAACTTCTATGGATCTTTGGGGTCTTTTCTTTTTTATGCATGGCGGCAATGGTCTGCGCGGCGGAAGCTGCCGAACCCGGGACTGAAAACCATAAATCGCCTGGCAAATGGGCATTGGTTCTCAGCGGCATCGAAGAGAAGCTGGACTCGTGCGTCGAGGCCTATTCCGCGGCATTGCCGGGCAAAGCAGAAGCCTGCCTTAACGACGCCTTCCTGAATTCATTCGAGATCGGCGGCCTGGAG